>Ga0247836_1000048_pt1 | contig 178679 bp, 174 predicted proteins | sample LaCruzMarch2015__4_FD_187116 | JGI IMG/M metagenome (GOLD analysis project Ga0247836, IMG submission 187116) | Freshwater microbial communities from meromictic Lake La Cruz, Castile-La Mancha, Spain - LaCruzMarch2015_14m | ecosystem: Environmental > Aquatic > Freshwater > Lake | place: Spain...
CGTTGCCCCGTCCGCCTTCGCGGTCGAATTTCACGGTGCCGTCTGTCAGGGCGAAAAGGGTGTGATCCTTGCCGCAGCCTACGCCAACACCCGGATGAACCTTAGTACCGCGCTGGCGGATGATGATATTGCCGGCGATGACGGCTTGGCCGCCGTATTTCTTCACGCCGAGACGGTTGCTGCGCGAGTCGCGTCCGTTCTTGACGGAACCTTGTCCTTTTTTATGGGCCATGAGATGGGGGTGGTTGGGGGTGTTATCCGATGGAGGTGATCTCCAGCTTGGTCATGTGGCGGCGGAAGCCCTTGGTCTTGTGGAAGCCCTTGCGGCGCTTGAACTTGAAGGCCACGCCCTTGGGTCCGCGGAACTGGTCGACGACTTTGGCGGTGACCTTGCTGCCATCAATGAAGGGAGCGCCGATCGTCACGGTCTCGCCTTCGCCGCGGAGCAGAACCTCGCTGAACGTGATTTCGGAATCGACTTCGGCATCGAGCTTCTCGACGTCGAGGGTGTCGCCTTCTTGGACGCGGTATTGTTTGCCGCCTGTTTTGATTACTGCGTAGGCCATGGCCGTGTAGGGAAAAGTTTGTCCGCCAGCGGGCGGGAGGGGACTCCACCACGTTAGCAAACGCCTTGCAAGGATTTTTTGGACGAAATCGGGAAAGAATTTAAATTAGAATAGTTCTTGATCCAATCCGGAATGATTCTAATTTTCCGCCGCCATGACAAGCCAAGGCCTACTATCCCAAGCGAACGGCATCCCGGAAGAGATCAATGGCCTCCGTATGACCCGCCAGCGCCAGGAAATCTATAAGCTCCTCATGGGTGAGCGTTCCCATCCGACCGCCAACGAGGTTTTCATGCGTATCAAGGAATCCCTGCCGAACATTTCCCTCGCGACGGTTTACAACTGCCTCGAAGCCTTAGTCCAGCACCACATCATCCGCCAAGTGAACTTTGATCGCGAACCCTCGCGCTACTGCCCGAACCTCGATGAGCACGGCCATTTCCACGACGAAGCCACCGGCACGATCCACGATGTGAAATTCAAGCCCGGCATCAACCTCACCGATCTACTCGACCTCCCCCCCCACACCGTGATCAAAGACATCGAAATCACCCTCCGCGGCCAGCTTGCCTGAAACTTTAAATTTTAAACTCTAAACTTCAAAAAGAACCCGGAAGCCCAGCTTTGCGTCTCTCTGTGACCTCTGTGACCTCTGCGGTGAAAATCTTTATCTACTTCCAACATGAGCCTCCAAATCACCAACCTCCACGCCACCCTCGAAAACGGCACCGAAATCCTCAAGGGAGTGAACCTTGAGATCCCCGCCGGCGAGATCCACGCCATCATGGGCCCGAACGGCTCCGGAAAATCAACTCTTTCCAAGGTCATCGCCGGCCACGAAAGCTACCTCCCGACCGCTGGAACGATCACCATGGACGGTCAGGACATTTCCGAAATGTCCATCGACGAGCGGTCGCGCGCCGGGATCTTCCTCGCTTTCCAATATCCCAACGAAGTCCCCGGTGTTTCCAATGCGAACTTCATCCGCGCCGCCCTGCAGGCACGACTGCCGAAGGGTGAGGAGATCGATGCGGTCGCCTACTACAAGCACCTCTACGCCCAGATGGATCTTCTGGAAATGGATCGCAAGTTTACTGCCCGCGCCGTGAACGAAGGCTTCTCCGGTGGTGAGAAAAAGCGCAACGAGATCCTTCAGATGATCATGCTCGCTCCGAAATACTGCATTCTCGACGAGACGGACTCCGGCCTCGACATCGATGCGCTCAAGATCGTCGCCAAGGGCGTGAACGCCATGCGCTCGCCGGAACGCGGCATGCTCCTCATCACCCACTACCAGCGCCTGCTCGATTACATCAAGCCGGACCACGTCCACGTCATGGCCGAAGGACGCATCGTGAAATCCGGCGGACCCGAACTCGCCCTCGAACTTGAGGAAAAAGGCTACGATTTCCTCAAGGAACCCGCTTTAGCATAAACAATTAACCACAGAGACACAGAGAACACAGAGCCGTAGATGCAAGCTCTTCCTCTGTGACCTCCGTGCCTCTGTGGTAAAAATTCTTAAATTCCCCAACCAGACTTACCCCATGTTCACAGAAGACACAGCCATCGCCCTCCTCGACGAGGAAACGCACGAAGCGATCAACATCGACCGCACGAAGGGTGATTTCACCTTTCCCGAGCGCAACAAGTTCGACGCCGGCTGGGGTCTTTCCTCCGCGACTGTCGATTACATCTGCGACGTGAAGCAGGATCCAGACTGGGTGCGCGAGTTCCGCCATAAGGCGCTCGCCGTTTTCGAAAGCAAGCCGACACCCACGAACTGGGCGACCAAGGATCTCGAAAACATCGACTACGATAAAATTCGCTTCTACCTCTCCGACGGGGAAAAGCCGAAGCGTTCGTGGGATGACGTTCCTGCCGATGTCCTCGAAACCTTCGAGCGCCTCGGCATCCCTCAGCAGGAACGCGCTTTCCTCGCAGGAGTTGAGGCACAGTTCGACTCCGAGGCCGCCTATTCCAATGTAAAAGAAGAACTCTCCAAACAAGGGGTGATCTTCGTCACCTCCGCGGAGGGGCTCAAAGAGCATGAGGAAATCTTCCGCCCGTGGTTCGGGAAAGTCATTCCCACCGGTGACAACAAGTATTCCGCCCTCAACAGCGCGGTGTTTTCCGGCGGCTCCTTCATCTACATCCCCAAGGGCGTGAAGCTCAAGCAGCCGCTGCAGGCCTATTTCCGCATCAACTCGGAATCCTTCGGCCAGTTCGAGCGCACCCTCATCATCGCCGACGAAGGCTCCGAGGTGATGTATATGGAAGGCTGCACCGCGCCGAAATTCGAGACCGCGACGCTGCACTCCGCCGTCGTGGAACTCGTCGCCCTGAAAGGCGCGAAGATCCAATACATCACCGTCCAGAACTGGTCGTCCAATGTCTTCAACCTCGTCACCAAACGCGGCCTCGCGATGGAGGATGCGGAGGTGCGTTGGATCGATTGCAACATCGGCTCCCGCCTCACCATGAAATACCCCGGCGTGATCATGAAGGGCGAGCGCGCGCGCGGCGAGGTGATCTCCATCGCCCTCGCCAATACCGGCCAGCACCAGGACACCGGTGCGAAAATGATCCACGCCGCCGACAACACTACTAGCAACGTAGTATCAAAGTCGATCTCCGTCGGCGAAGGTCGCGCGACCTATCGCGGCCAGGTGTTCATCCCCAAGCACCTCAAGGGCTGCAAGAACAACACCGAGTGCGACGCGCTCCTCATCAACAGCAACTCCCGCACCGACACCTACCCGGCCATCACCGTCAAAGGCAACCGCCACGCCACCCAGCACGAGGCCAGTGTCTCCCAGGTCTCCGAAGAAATGCTTTTCTACATGCGCCAGCGCGGCCTCAACGAAGGACAGGCCATGTCCCTCGCCGTCAACGGCTTCATCAACGACCTCGTACGCGAGTTCCCCATGGAATACTCCGTCGAGCTGAAACGCCTCATCGACCTTGAAATGGAAGGCTCGGTGGGTTAAACTACAGCCATGAAAACCAAAGACCGCTCCGATTGGACGATCCAAACATTTTACAGCTTTGAGGAGGCGGAAACCCACAACCGGGAAGAGTGGATGAAGCGTTCCAAACCGGATCGCATGAGACTCCTCGAAATGCTTAGAAAGCAGATTTACACAAATGATCCAGGACATCCACAAGGACTTCAAAGAGTTCTTACAATTGTTGATTGAGAGGGAGATCGTTTTCCTCGTGATCGGCGGGTATGCTGTCAGTTGGCACGGCGAACCCAGAAATACCGAAGATATCGACATCTGGGTTGAAAGATCACCCGCAAACGCCGAGAAAATCGTTAATGCCCTGAGAGACTTCGGTTTCGATGAACCCAATCTCTCTCCTGAACTCTTCCTCCGTGAATCAGGAATCGTCCAAATGGGTGTCAAGCCATGGCGCATCGACCTGTTCACCTCCATACCAGGTGTCGAATTCGCACCTTGCTACGTACGCAGGGAAATTTGGCCCATCTCCGACTTGAAAGTTCCCATCATCTCCTTACCCGATCTCCGCATCAATAAAATCGCATCAGGTCGTCCCAAAGACTTCGCAGACCTGGCTCACCATCTTCCTGAAATCTGAACACTTCCGACTAGCCAACTTCCCATGACCACCACACTCCCCGCCTGGTTCACCGCCCGCCAAGAGGCGGCTCGCGCCCGTTACGAATCCATCCCCGCGCCGAAGCGCAGCGATATCCTCTGGCGTTTCTCGAACATCAAGCAGCTCGATTTCACCAACCTCTCCGGCGAGGCTCAATACGCCGACCACGCCGACATCCTTTCCCGCTCGACCGGCCTCGCGAAGCCCGCCGCGAAATTTGTGTTCCTCAACGACGAGGTCATCCACTCCGAAACCTCGCTCCCGGAGAGCATCATCTGCCTCCCGCTCGCCGAAGCGCTCGTTTCCCATTCGGAACTCGTCGAGGCGCATTTCATGCAGCAGGAAACTCGCCTCGGCTCCGCAAAATTCGCGGCTCTCCACGAGGCTTCCTTGAAAAACGGGCTTTTCGTCCATGTGCCGGATAAAGCCGAAGTCGAGGGCACTATCGAGATCCATCATTGGATCTCCGGCCAGACCACCGTTTTCCCCCACACCCTCATCGTCACGGGGAAATCCTCCGCTGTCCGCGTCGTGGAAATGTTTAGCTCCGCCGACGGCACCACGCCCGGTCTCGCCATCGCCTTCAACGATCTCTGCGCCGGCCCGAACTCGCGGCTCGATTACATCGCGATCCAGGATCTCAACGAAACCACCCGCCTCATTTCCGTCAACGAGACCTCCACCGCCCGCGACGCCCGCGCCAAGGCTTTCATCCTCAACACCGGCGCGTCCTGGGCGCGCAACGAATCCCTGTCCCGCCTTGATGGCGCGGGTTCGCGCTCGGACATGCTTTCCGTTTCCATCCCCGCCCGCGAGCAGGAATACGACCAGCGCACCTTCCAACACCACGTTTCCGAAGGCGCCTCCTCGGATCTCCTCTACAAGAACACGCTCTACGGCCACTCGAAAACCGTCTTCTCCGGCCTGATCTCCGTCGATGAAAACGCGCACCACACTGACGCCTACCAGACCTGCCGCAACCTTCTCATGACCGACGATTGCGAGGCGAACTCCATGCCCGGCCTCGAGATCAACGCCGACCAGGTGAAATGCTCGCACGGCTCCACCTCCTCCCAAGTCTCCGAGGAGGAGATCTTCTACCTCCAGGCTCGCGGCATCGACCCCGTTCGCGCCCGCCAGCTCATCGCCCGCGGCTTCTCCGTCGAGGCCGTCGAGCGCATCGGCGACGCGGACACCGAAGCCCTCGTCCTCGCCTTCATCGACGCGAAGTTTTCTAAAGTGGGAGATTAATCTCGGGTCACTCTCCGCTGGACGTTGTGCGCTGTTTCGCCGAATCTCCGCACCCATGCGCGTTCTCCGGATCCTTGCCAGAAAGGAACTCAATACTTATTTCCTCAACCCCTTCGGTTGGGTAGTGCTGGCATTTGTCGCGCTGATGCAGGGGCTTTCCTTGTCTTCGGCGATGAAAGGCTTCCGCGACACGCCGGTGAAGGACAGCCTGGTTTACGTCACTTTCCACACGCCGCTCTTCTGGTTCTATTTCCTGTTCATCTTCCCGCTGATCACCATGCGGCTGTTCGCCGATGAGGAGCGCTCGGGCACGCTCGAAACACTGCTCACCGCGCCGGTGCGGACGTGGCAGGTGGTTCTTTCGAAATACATCGCCGCGATGATTTTCTATATACTGCTATGGATCCCGGCGTATCTCCAGTTCAAGGCGTTTTCGTGGTTCACTGACATCCCGCCCGCCTATTCCGAGGGCGCGCTGCTGGGCAGCTTCGGGATCCTGTTCCTGATGGGCGCGGCTTTCACCGCCATCGGCTGCCTTGCCTCCGCGCTGACCTCCAGCCAGATCATCGCGGGTATCGTCACTATCACGATCTTGGTGATCCATTACTTCCTAGGCTTCGTCACCGTGATCTGGGGCGAGTCCTTCGCGGGCGCGGGCTTTTTCCACTACATCTCTTCCCAGCGGCACCTCCACTATTTCACCAACGGCCTCATCGATTCCCGGGCAGCCGTCTATTACCTCTCTGTCACTGCCTTCTTCCTTTTCCTCACCCACCAGGTTATCGACCTCCGCCGCTGGCGCCCATGAAACTCTAAACCTTAAACTTTAAGCTCCAACTAAGATTAGTCCTATGCTCCTAACAGCCACTAACCGAGGCTCTTCTTTGAGGTTTAAAGTTTAAATTTTAAAGTTTCCCATCCCCGATGTCCGCCCCTAATTCCAGACGCTCATCCCGCCCGAACCGCTTCGGCCTCGGCTTCCTTTCCATTGCCCAGATCTTCCTCCTGCTCGCCGCCGTCATTTTTGCCAATTACCTTTCCTCCGGAAACCATGTCCGCGCCGATCTTTCGCGCAGCGCGGATTACTCGCTTTCCTCCTCGACGGTAAACTTTCTTCAGGGCGAGGCGGTCGCTAAACGTGAGCGCCCGGTGAAATGGATCATGGCCTTCCGCCGCTCCTCACCGTTTTACGACCGGATCCGTGCCCTCGCCGAGGAATACACCCGCAAATCCGGCGGGAAGATCGAGCTGGAGATCATCGATCCCATCCGCGCGCCCGACCGCACCTCGCAGTTCGCTGCGGCCTACAACCTCACGCTGGTCCGCGACCTCATCCTCATCGACGCACGGCCCGATGAGGCCGCGCCCATCGTCACGGAAACCAAGACAGGCAGCGCGGCGCTCAACCCGCACATCACCGTCGCACTCGCCGAGGAAATGCTGACCTACGCGGTGGACGCGAAAGGCCAGCGCCGTCCCGACGCCTTCCGCGCCGAGGATCTGCTCACCGCCCGCCTCGTCGAGGCCATCGAGGGCAAGCCCCGCACCTTCCTTTTCCTGGCGGACAAATCCCGTGTCGATACCGAGGGTGAAAACTCACCCTGGAGCAATCTCGCCGCGACCCTCCGCTACCGAAACATCCGCCTCACGCCCACGAACCTTTCCGACCTCACCGCGATCCCGGAGGGCACCGACGGCCTCGCCATCGTCGCCCCGAAATACGATTTCACCGAAGCGGAAATCGCCACTCTCGAGGCCTATTGGAACTCACCCCGCTCCGCGCTCCTCATCCTTCTCGAAGCCGGCCAGTGCCCGCCGAACCTGCGCATCTTCCTCCGCTCCAAGGGAGTCACCCCGCGTCGCGACCGCATCATTTCGAAAAGCGACGAGCGCATCACCACCACCGCCCGCGGAAATTTTTCCGAGGGCATCCCTTTCCTTGAGGATCTGGCCGGTCGCGCCGCCGTCTTCGAAGGCGCGTCCTCGTCACTCGAAGTCCGCGAAAGCGCCGACGATCTTTCCGTGAAAAAAATCGCCCCGACTCCTCTCATCCAGATCGGCGGGGGATTTTGGGGCGAGGCGGATTTCGGGAAAAACGGCGGCGAGGACAAGGCCGGCGAGACCTTCGATGTGATCCGTGATGCCGCCCCTCCGCTATACATCGCAGCCTCCGTCACGCGCGGCAACACAAGCGACGAACGCTTCTCCGCCGAGACATCCCGCATGATCGTCATTGCCATTACCGACTTCCTCGATCCCGACCGCCAGCGCGCGGAAAACATCGATTTCCTGGCCTCCTCCGCGAACTGGCTAGTCCGCCGTGATTCCCTCGCCGGCGCCACCCCTCGCACCATCGGCATCTACATGCTGCCGCTGCTCGATACCCAGGTATCTTTCATCAACCGACTCAACCTCGTCTTCATCCCGCTCGCCTTCCTCATCATCGGCGGCATCGTCTTTTCATCCCGCCGTAGTTAACCTCCAACCTTCAAATCTCAATTTTCAAAAGGCGCTTTCTTGAAATTTGAAATTTGAAATTTGAAATTTTGCGCTCACTCCTCTTCACCCTCTTGCTGCTTGCCGTTACCGCCGTCCTCGGCGCGCTATCGGCTTGGCAGATGCGCGAGGGCAGCCTCGACCGTCTCCTTGGCGCTCCCCCCGTCGAGCTCGGCGAGCGGATCTATCCCGATTTCCAACCGGAAAAAGTGGAGCGGATCAGCCTGCGCTCCGGCGAAACCGAGGCTGTTTTCGTGAAAACCCCGGGCGGTTGGATGGCCACCACACCGTGGGTGGATCGCATGGACTACCGCGCCACGCTCGCCATCCTCACTCTCGCAAACACGACCCTTACCGTGGATCGGGTCGAACGAGATAAACTCGATTCCACCGCCGCCGGCCTTGCGGTGGGCAATACCGAGATCCATTGCCAGGGCGCCTCCGGCGAAACCCTCGCCCATTTCCGCCTCGGTAGGCGCAGCCCTTGGCTACACCTCACCGAAGGCGAGAATCCGCAATCCATCCCCACCACTTACTTGCTTCCGCTTGAGAGTGGCAGGAAATCCCATGTCTATGCCGCCACCGGTGATCTCGCGCCGCTTTTCAAGGACGGCTTCCGCCGCCTGCGAGACCACCGTCCTTTGCAATTCAATCCCCTTGCCCTCGAGAAAATCCGCATCCGCACCGCCGAGGGCGAGCTCACCCTGGGTCGCGCCGACCCCTCCGCTCCGTGGCGCATCACCAAGCCCCTCGATCTCGCCACCGATCCCGCCACCGTCAAAACACTACTCGAAGGACTTTTCGAACTAGAGGCCACGATGATCACGGATCGCTCCGAGGTTACCTTGCCGTCGACCGCCGCCTCTCCGCTGAACAGCCAGATCGCCCTCAGCCATTTCGGTGTGGAAGGGGAAACCGTCCTTGAAATCCTCCCCGCCGCGACTCCGGAAGCCCGTGAGGCACTCGCTACCGTCAGCGACCGCCCGCAAACCATTTTCACTCTGCCGCTTAAAGCGGAGGCGGAGGCGGAGATCGTCTCGCTCGCCGACTTGCCGCTCACCGTCAACGACCTCCGCGATCCGACCCTCACCAACCTCAACATCGCCTCGATCCGCGGCATCGCGATCGAGACCGCCACCACGCCCACCATCCTTATTTCCCGCGAACCTCCCGCGCCGTGGACGTCCACCATCGCCGGAAAGCAGCAAACCGCCAACGAGCAGCGCCTCTTTGATCTTCTCATGGCCGTCACCGGCACCCGCGCCCTTTCCTTTGAGACCGACGCCGCGCCGGAAGACCTTTCCCCGTGGGGATTGAACCGCCCCATTCTGACTCTTGTTTTCCTCGCTGAAAACAACCAGGCGCTTTCCATCTCCTTCGGCATGGACAAGCGCGGCGGCCTATTCGCCAAGCGCAAGACGAGCCCGACGATCATGCGCATCGACCGTTCCTTTCTCGATAAGATCGCCGTAAACGCGCATGACTGGCGGCACGCCCGTCTCTGGTCGTTCTACAAGGTAGATCTAACATCCCTCGTCCGCACCCAAGGAGGATTGCCGCCATTGGAGCTTTCCTATAACGACCTCGCCGAATCATGGAAGGCCGTTTGCTCCGGGAAAGATGTCACCGCCGATCTCGATCCCGCGCGTGCGAATTACATCCTCACCACGCTGGAAAACCTCACGGTAGCCCGCTGGCTCGCGCCCACTGATGAGGCCGCCGCCAAAGCTCTCTCGAAGCCCACGCTGACTTTCACGGCTACTGAAAACACTGTGGATGATCTCGGCGACATCAGCGGCGCCAAAACCCGCACGCTCACCCTCACCCCGGATCCCGCTACCAACCTGATCTATGGCAAGCTTTCCTCCGATCCCTCGCCGTTCACCCTGGATGCCGAAACGTTCCTAAAACTCAGCATCCCACCGCTGGACGAATGACGTGCGCTGGCATTTTCCCCAAAATCGGCGGCACAGAGCGTACAAGTCTGCCTAGGGTCTTCGACCGTCTATAAACCGTAGTTGGGTTTGCCATGGCAGACGCAATTTGACGGAGAATGTGGAGGCGTCCAGTCCGTCCGATTTTCGCTGCGCTCCGATTTCCGCTGCGCTTACTTCATCATGAAGTTGAGCAGCTTGCCGATGCGGTCGCGCATCTGGTGGCGGGGCACGATAGCGTCGATGAGGCCGTGCTCGAGCATGAACTCAGCGGTCTGGAAACCGGGCGGGAGATTCTGGTGCGTCGTTTCCTTCACCACCCGCGGGCCAGCGAAGCCGATCATGCATTTCGGCTCCGCGATGTTGATGTCCCCGATCGTCGCGAAGGACGCGGTGACGCCGCCGGTGGTCGGGTGGGTAAGGACGGAAATGAACGGCAGCCCCGCCTCGGCGAGCCTTGCCAGCGCACCGCAGGTTTTCGCCATCTGCATGAGAGAAAGCATGCCCTCCTGCATCCGCGCGCCGGAGGACGCGGAAACGATGATCACGCCCCGCTTCTCCGCGATGGCCGTCTCGATCGCGCGGGTGATTTTTTCCCCGACCACTGAACCCATCGATCCCGCGAAAAACTTGAAATCCATCACCGCGATCATCGCCGGCTTTTCATGGATCGTGAGCCGTCCGGTAACAACCGCGTCGTTCATCCCGGTCTTGGCACGCAGGGAGGCGATCTTGTCCTCATATCCGGCGAAGCCGAGCGGGTTTGCGGAGAAAAGCCCGGCCTCGGTTTCCTCGAAGGTTCCGGGATCGGCCAGGAGGAAGATGCGGTCGGTGGAATCCAGCAGGAAATGGTGGCCGCAGTGAGGGCAGACCTGGAGGTTCTGCTTCAACTCGAGAATGTGGATCAGTGCGCCGCATTCCGGGCATTTGACCCACAGGCCTTCCGGCATGTCATCGCGTTTCTGTTGCCCGCGCAGGAGTGGTTTCTTGAAAATGCCCATTAAATCGTTTTTTCGTATGAGACCCGCGCAGCGCGGAGGAAGCGACCCTAAAGTCGGATCAACGCCCCGACAATCCCGATTTCCAACCTTGAGTTCGAGTTTCGGCGGTGTCATGCTAGCGGCATGGAAAAGGAAGCCCTACGTCAAGCACTCGCCTCCAACCTCCCGATCACGATCGTGACCGCGAGCGGTAAGACCTACGAAGTGGAGCATCAGGACTACATCTCCATCGCACCGGAGGACGCCACGACTGTCATAGTTTACGCGCGGGGCGAACGCGGCTTCACCATCCTCGATCTTAAGACCATTACCGATGTCTCGATCCACGGTGCAAGTGCCTGAAATGCCCGGCTCCCACGGGGTTGACCCCGCGCGGGGCGGTTGCTAGGTTCCGCGCCCGCCATGAGCAATGCCCCGAATTACAAAGACACGCTGACCCTGCCCCAGACGGGATTCCCGATGCGCGGGGATCTCGTGCAAAACGAGCCACAGCGCCTCGCGATTTGGGAAAAATCCGGACTTTACGCGAAAATCACCGCCGCCCGCAAGGCCGCAGGCGCACCCGATTTCATCCTCCACGACGGCCCGCCTTTCGCCAACGGTGATGTCCACATGGGCACCGCCCTCAACAAGCTGCTCAAGGATATGGTGGTGAAATCCAAGACCATGGCCGGTTTCCACGCGCCCTTCGTGCCGGGCTGGGACTGCCACGGGCTGCCCATCGAGTTCAAGGTCGTTAAGCAAGCCGCCGGCCTGGAGCCCGCCGAGATCCGCCGCCGCTGCGAGGAGTTCGCCAAGGGTTTCATCGACATCCAGCGCCACTCTTTCCGCCGTCTCGGGGTTTTCGGGGATTGGGAAAAACCTTACCTTACCATGGATCCCGCCTACGAGGCGAGCGTCCTCCGCGTCTTCGCGAAACTCGTGGAAAACGGCTCGATCTACCAATCCAAGAAGCCCGTGCAGTGGTCATACGGCGCGCAAACCGCCCTCGCCGAGGCCGAGGTGGAATACGCCGACAAGGTTTCGCCGGCGGTGTTCGTGAAATTTCCCATCGTCACCGGCGAACTCACCGACAAGGCCTCCATGGTCATCTGGACCACCACGCCGTGGACGCTTCCCGCCAACCTCGGCATCGCCCTGCACCCGGAATTCACCTACGTCGTCGGGAAATTTTCCAATGGCGAAACCTACGTGATCGTCCGTGAACTGTTAGAGGCGTTCACGGAAAAAACCGGCCTTTCTCTGACTGAGACCCTCTCCGAAATCAAAGGCAAGGAACTTGACGGCGCGGAGGCGAAACACCCTTTCCTCGCCCGCACCTCGAAGGTCATCCTCGCGAATTTCGTCACCACGGAAACCGGAACCGGCGCCGTCCACATCGCTCCGGGCCACGGCGCGGACGACTATGTCGCCGGTCAGCAGAATGGCTTGGGCGTGCTCTCGCCCGTCGATGACGCAGGACTTTTCACGGAAGAGGTCGGCCTTGTGGAGCTTGTCGGCATGCACGTTTTCAAATCGAACGGACGCATCATCGAGATCCTCGCAGAAAGCGGCCACCTGCTCGGCCAGGAGGAATACAAACACTCCTATCCGCATTGCTGGCGCTCGAAAACGCCGATCATCTTCCGTGCCGTCGAGCAGTTCTTCATCTCGCTGGAAACCCTGCGCGGCCAAGCACTGGAGGAGATCGACAAAGTGAAATGGATGCCTGCCTGGGGGCGCAACCGGATCTACGGAACCGTCGAGTCGCGCCCCGATTGGTGCATCTCCCGCCAGCGCACATGGGGCGTGCCGCTGCCCGTTTTCTTCGATGCCGACAACAAGGCCATCCTCTCGTCCGAGCTCGCCCACAAGGTCGCGGATCTCGTTGAGAAAGAGGGCACGAACGTCTGGTTCGAGACTTCCGATGACGAACTCGCCGCCAAGCTCGGCCTTCCCGCCGGTCTGAAAAAGGGCAGAGACACGCTCGATGTCTGGATCGATTCCGGCTGCTCGCACGCCGCTGTGCTCGACACGCATCCGCAGCTGCATTGCCCCGCCGATCTCTACCTCGAGGCCACCGATCAGCACCGCGGCTGGTTCCAAAGCTCGCTCATGCTCTCTACCGCCTTCCGCGGCCATGCGCCCTACAAGACCGTGATGACCCACGGCTTCGTCGTGGATAAGGACAAGAAAAAGCTCGCCAAATCCGACGCCGGAAAAGGCGGCAAGCCCACCGACGCCGCCTATTTCTACAACCAATACGGAGCCGACATCGTCCGGCTCTGGGTCTCCAGCGTCGATTGGCAGAACGAGGTTCCCTTCGGCGAGGATCTCTTCAAACAAGTCGCCGAGCCCTACCGCCGCCTCCGCAACACGCTAAGGATTCTGTTAGGCAACCTCGACGGCTTCGATCCCCAATCCTCAATCATCAATCCTCAATATACAATTCTTGACCAGTGGATCCTCGAGCGTCTCCACGAAGTCACCAAAGAGTGCCTCGCCGCCTACGAATCCTACGAGTTCCGCAAGGTCTTCAACGCGATCAACCAATTCTGCACCACCGACCTTTCCGCGATCTACATCGATGCGCTGAAAGACCGCATGTATTGCGACGCGCCGGATTCGCCACGTCGCCTCGCCTCACAGGCCGCGATGTACGAGGTATTTAGTAGTTTGTCGCGCCTGCTCGCGCCGATCCTCGCCTTCACGGCGGACGAGGCATGGGAGCATGCCGGTTTCATGGAAGGCAGCGTCCACGAAAAGGATTTCCCGGAGGCCGACCCCGCCTTCGCGCCGAGCCAGGTCAGTAAGGACGTGGATCGCCTTTTCCAGATCAAGGCCGTGATCCAGACCGCCATCGAGGCGAGGATCCAGGCGAAGGAATTCACCCGCAACAACGAGGCGGCCGTTTCCCTTGCCATTCCGGAATCCGACGCGCATCTGTTAGATAAACTCAATGACCGCGACTTCGCCACCGAGTTCTTCATCATCGCCGAACTCACCGCCACGCTGGGAGCCGAACTCACAGCGTCCGCGAAAAAGACCGACCTCCCGCTCTGCCCCCGCTGCCGCAAGCACGAGCCGCTCGTCGCCTCCGGCCTTTGCCAACGCTGCGACGATGTGATTTCCACCGCGAACGGACGCGAATGAAGACTCTTCCTTCGAGTTTAAAATTTAAAGTTTAAAGTTTCATGCCCCGCCTCCTCCTCTTCCTCACCCTCCCGCTCTACCTTCTCGATCAGATCACGAAGGCGTGGACGGTGTCGCATTTTACCGAGCCGCCGAAGGGTGGCTTCAGCTCCCATGACGTGCCATGGATGATCATCCCGGACTGGTTCCACTGGATCCGCGTCCATAACCAGGGCGTGGCCTTCGGCCTTGGCAACGGCACCGCGTGGGCGCCAATCGTGTTCCTGTGCGTTCCCCTCATCGCCCTCGTCCTGATCCGGGTGTTCTGGAAAAAGGGAGCCTTCGATCACGTTCTTTCGAAATTCGCCGTCGCCTTGCTGCTGTGCGGGATTTTCGGAAATCTAACAGATCGTTTGGTGCAGGGATTCCTCCTCGAACACTCCAAGGATGCCTCCTTCTGGGAGCGGCTATCGCAGGGATACGTGGTCGATTTCGTCTCCGTGCGCCTGCCCTACTACGAGAAGATTTCGCCCGCGAGCCACGGCTGGTGGCCGACTTTTAATGTGGCGGACTCCTGCATCTGCATCGCCGCCGTGCTGCTTTTCATCGGCGGCATCTACGACGAGAAAGCCAAGGCGAAAGCCGCGAAGATGGAGCCAGCCTAGCGCTTGCGAAACACGTTATCCGAATTTGGGCTACTACGCCAGTCAGGGGAGGTGAGAGCCCGCCGGATCCTGGAGGGTGGCCATGGCTTCCTCGATGCGCGGATTGATCTTGTGCTCCACGGTTTCCACAGCGACACGGATCGCGTTCTGGACGGCGAGTCCGGTCGATGAGCCGTGGGCGATGATGACCACGCCGTTCACGCCGAGCAGAGGGCTGCCGCCATAGGTCTCGTAGCTGCTTTTTGCCTTGAGTGCTTTGAAGGCTCCTTGGGCGAGTAGCGCGCCGGCCATGCGGAGGGGGGTTTCCTTGATCTCCGTCTTGAGCCATTTCGACACCGCCTTCGCAGTGGCCTCGACGCTCTTGAGGACGATGTTTCCGACAAAACCGTCGCACAGCACAATGTCGAGCTGTGTTTCGAAAAGGTCGTGTCCCTCGACGTTTCCGATGAAATGGATGCCCGGAGTGGCCTTCAGTAGCTTGAAGGTTTCCTTGGTGAACGCGGTGCCCTTTTCATCCTCCTCGCCGTTCGACATGAGTCCGACTTTCGGGTTTTTCACTCCGAGAACGTATCTCGCGTAAGCGGTGCCCATGATCGCGTAGGCGACGAGATGTTCCGGCTTGGATTCCGGGTTCGCGCCGGCGTCGAGGATGTTGCAGATGCCGTGCTCATTGGGCAGCGGCGAGGCGATCCCGGCGCGGTCAACGCCTTTGAGGCAGCGCAGCTTGAGCGTCGCGGCGGCCACGGCGGCACCGGTATTACCCGCCGAGACGAAGGCATCCGCCTGCCCGTCCTTGACGAGATCCATGGCGACACTGATCGAGGAGAGTTTCTTGCGGCGCACGGATTTTGCACCCGGCTCGGCCATGCCGACCACCTCCGGGGCATGCACGATGCTCACGCGCCGGTCGTTGAGATTCAGGCCGTGGGTCGCGGCCTCCCTTTGGAGGATTGCTTCATCGCCTACCAGAAACAGATGGCTGAGCTTTGGGTAGTTCCGCAGGGCTTCGATAGCTCCGGCGATGTTGATCTGCGGGGCGTTGTCGCCGCCCATGGCATCAAGTGCTACCTTCATTTCGATTCGGAAGTGGATTCTGAGGTGTTTTGAATTCGGGGTACGAAAGAAGAACCCACACCAGCTGTCCGGCGGGGGTTCTCACGTGATTTCCTCGGAATTCGGATCAGAACGCCTCCACCTCGAGGACTTTGCGTCCGCGGTAGGTGCCGCATGACGGGCATGCGATGTGGGAGGGGATGGTTGCCCCGCAATCGGAGCAAGCGCTGAAGATCGGTGCTTTCCAGCGGTTCGCACCGCGGCGCATTTTTGCGCGGCTTTTGGATTGACGGCGTTTTGGTACGGCCATGGTCGTGTTCTATTTAGGTTGATCGTTGAGACCCGTGAGATCGTTGAGGGCTGACCAGCGGTCGTCGCCCCCGTCGCGGGGCGGAGGACTTACCTCATCTTCAGGGGGCTTGTCCACCGCTAAATATCGCGGATCGATTTCACAGGGTTCGGGGACGTCGCCCTCGTCGCAGCGGGGGGCGGTGGGAAACTCGATGAGAATCTCCTCACGGAGGCTATCGGTGACGTCTAGGCCGGAAGCGTTGCCGATTTCCACGGAAACGGCGACCTGCTCGAGGTGGATCGTTTTCACGAAGGTTTTCAGGGTGATGACGCAGGTGAACTCGAAGGGGGCGGACAGGGCACCGGTGAGTAAAAGCTCGGTTTCGAAGCGCTGCGCCCAGAGATCGTAGGCCAGCGGGCCGACGGCGCGCGCGTCGCCCTCCGGGAGGCCGAAAATGCTTCCGTCCAGCTCGCCGGAGAAAGCCTTGCCCTCCTCGGGGAGGGAGGGGAGATCGATGATGAGGGAGGTTTGCATGGGGCTGAGGCTAAAATTCAAAATTCAAAATTCAACCTTCAAGAAAGAGGGTGCAAGAAAGGCCGCAAAACGTGGCTGGGATTTGCAGTCCCAGTCTGTCGTAGGGACATCCTGTCCCTACATCTTCTTCAAGAACTCACTCCGCCCTGGAAAGGCGGTTCAGGCCGCGCTGGAGGAGGGCGCTGTCCACGGCGGTGGAGATGTTTTCGTCCAGGTAAATAGTGAAGTCCTCCTCCATGAACTCGATGGAGTGCAGATTGTTTTCGTCCGCTTTTTCGAAGGCCGCGATGAGGTTTTTCATGCTGGCGATCTCCACGCCGTTGACCTTTTTCACGATGAGGTGGCGCAGGCGTTCGTAGCCGACGGTGGCGGGGGTGGGGATGGCTCCGCTGAGGAAAATGACGCGCTCGGCCTTGTCCTCGAATTTTTCGGGGTTCTCATAGGCGTCGAGCAGGTTGAGGGGCGCGCGGGTGGACCAATCCTCGCCGAATGCCTCGAGCACGGGGCGGGTGAGTTCCTGGAAAATGAAGCCGCCTTTCACAAGGAAGTTTGGCGCACGGTCGAACTGGTAACTGGGCACGAGCCGATCCATCGGCTCCTCGCGGGTGAGGGTCACGGTAATTTCCATCGGCTCGCCGCCGCGTAGGATCTCGAGAACGATCTCCTCGCCGGTGGATTTCTCGCCGCGCACGATGTGGCTCCAGAACAGAGAGCCGTAATGCGGGTGAACGTAGTAGCCGCGGTTATCGATGGCGTGGCCCGCTGCGCTGAGAAGCACGTCACCGACCTTCACGCCGCCCAAGTCCGCCGCGCCGCCCTTGCGGACTTTCCCGATGTAGAGGCCGCCCTGCTCGGGCTGGAGCTTGAGAAATTTCCGGAACGACGGATCCTCGGTCCGCGAGGCGGTGACGCCCAGCGAGGGGAAGCCCTTGTATTTCCCGTCCTGCGCGTTGGCGAGGAACCGCGAGATCACGTCCACGGAGAGGACATCGGAGATCTGGTCTTTCGAGTCGTAGCTCATCAGGATGCCGGAGAGCGCGCCGTCGCGGATCACCGGCAGGGTGAAGCTGCTCGCCGCGCTCTGCATGGACGCCTTCACCAAGTAGGTCAGGAAACTTTGGCCCGGTAGGAAACTCTCCGACACATCCACAGATTGCAGCGAGCCGTTGGTCAGCAGGGTGGTGCCGTTGTCCTCCACCTGAAAAATGCCGAGCGCATCGCCGATCACCGGCGGTGCCGCAAGAGCGAGCGGTGTAGTATCCTTGAAAAACGCGTCGCGGTCGTCATCGGATTTCACGGTGAGCAGGGCGAGGTTCGCCTCATAATCCACCGCCAGGATTTTCGCCTGCGCCGTGCGCGAACCGTCGGTTGATTCCAGCTCAAGGTAAGTGGAGTTGGCGACCATTTCCCCGGTGGTCAGCACCTGCCCCGGCGCGACGATGGCTCCCAGCGAGCGGAGATTGCCCGGCGGGGTCTTTTCCCATGGCTGCACGGGGTTCCAGGATTGGCTGGTTGAGTTGATGCGCATCACGGATTTCGTGAGGTCCACGGGCACCTCCTTTTCAGCAGCGATGGCCGGCTCCGGAGCATCCTTTAGGAGCGGTGGTTTCTGCTCGCAGGAAAACAGCGCGAGGCAGAGGGAAAGGGGAATGAGTCGTTTCATAGATAGGGGATTGGAAATTATTTCAGGCCGAGCACGTCTTGCATGTCGTAGAGGCCGGGCGGTTTATCCGCCAGCCAGAGTGCGGCGCGGACGGCTCCGGACGCGAAGGTCATGCGGGAGGATGCCTTGTGGGTGAGTTCCACGCGCTCGCCATCGGCCGCGAACATCACCGTATGGTCGCCGACGACATCGCCGCCGCGCAGCGTGTGCATGCCGATCTCGCGCGGTTTGCGCGGCCCGATGTTTCCGAAACGCCCGTGGGCGATGTCATCCGCATAGGACGTGCCGGTTTCTTCGTTGAGGATTTCCAAAAGCCGCCGCGCCGTGCCGGAGGGCGCGTCGATCTTGTGGCGGTGGTGCATTTCCGTGACCTCAATGTCGAAGGTGTCCTGCTTGAGGATGCGGGCCGCCTGTTGCGTGAGCCAGAAAAGGGTGTTCACGCCGACGGAAAAGTTCGGCGCGCGGACGATGGGGATTTCGCGCGAGGCCGCACGTATGACATCCAGTTCGGCATCGGTGTGGCCGGTGGTGCCCATCACGATCGGCACCCGGTGCCTTAGCGCCGCTTCCACAAGGGTCGTGGAAAAGGAATGCACCGTGAAATCGATCACGCACTTCGCGGTCTGTAGCACAGCATCGAGATCCTCGCCCGTGTCGTGCGTCGCGGCGATGACGGTGTCCGGATTTGCCATGGTGGCCTCGGCGACAGCCAAGCCCATACGGCCGGACTTTCCTGTAATGAGAATGGGTAGCATGCGGGCGGATGTTGGGGCCGCGTTACCGAAATGGAAATGGGAAATTTTACTTCAGGAAAACCTCACGCGGCTTCGCTCCATCGCCGGGGCCGACGACGCCGCGCTGCTCGAGGATATCGACCATGCGGGCGGCGGGGGAGCAGGGAGGTGCTATCGCGGAAAGCGCCGCGTCCCAAGGGAAGGATTCCGTCTGTTGTGCCTTAAAACCCAGATCCGGATGTGCCCGTCGCGCACGTCGTAGAGGAAGTGATATGGAAACCGGTCGAAGTTGCATCGTCTCAGACCGCTCGCATCGAAATGGAACGACTTCGGGTTGGCGCAGGCATTCTGGATGCAGCGTTGGAACTCCGCGAAGAGATCCTCCGCCAACCGATCCGAAATCTCGTAGTATTTGGTCAGAATACCGTTCAAATCGGCCTGCACCAGGCGATGGAAACTAGCTTGCACGCGTCCCAAGGCCTGAAACCAACTGCTCGAATGAAATCATCACGCTTGGATCCTCGTCCGCCTCAAGCATGCGCCGCTGTACCTCTTCGTCGGAGACATAATGGTGTGGCGTTTCCAGCCCGTGAAGCAGCCTTGCAGCCAGTGAGGCACGATCCTCCTCGGATAGTTTGTCCGCCTCCATCGCCAGTTCTTCGAGTTTCATCTCCGAACAGCTTATCACACGCAGTGAGCCCCGAAAATGGGATTTTTCACTTCAGGAAAACCTCGCGCGGTTTCGCACCATCGCCGGGGCCGACGACGCCGCGCTGTTCGAGGATATCGACCATGCGGGCGGCGCGGGTGTAGCCGAGGCGGAGGCGGCGCTGGAGCAGGGAGGTGCTATCGCGGAAAGCGCCGCGTCCCAAGGGAAGGATTCCGGCTGTTGTGCGCTAGGCAAAGTTTAATGGGCTACCGAACCTGCCCACGTGAGTAGGCTGGCTTCGTGCCTTCGCCTTTCACCGGTGCAGAGCCGACAGCACGGCTTCGGGGTGGGTTTCGGCGACGCGGAGCAGGGCGCGGGCGGTTCCTTCAGGGCGGCGGTGGCCTTGTTCCCAGTTCTGAAGGGTGCGGGGGCTAATGCCGATGAGCGCGGCGAAATGCGACTGGCTGAGGCCGAGTTTTTCGCGCACTGCCTTGGCATCGGGCCATTCCAGGGTGGTGGCGCGGGAAGGCTTCTTCTTGCCGCGAAGAATGGCACCGCCTTCCTTGAGGCTGGCGGCGAGTTGTTGGAAGAGTTCTTCTTTCATGGGAATTCGGTTTCGATGATGGACTTGAGGATTTTGAGTTGGGTGGGAGTGAGGTTTTCCTGTTCGTTTTTCGGGTAGGCGAGAAGAAGCAGGATGACGCTTCCCGGAACATGCCAGTAGTAGATCACCCGCAAGCCGCCGCGCTTGCCGCGGCCCGATCCGGCCCAGCGGAGCTTGCGAAGGCCGCCGGAACTGCGGATCAGGTCACCGCACTCGGGGTTCGCCATCAGCGCCCATTGCAGGGCGTTCATTTCTTCGTCGGGCAGGATTTCGGTCGCCTGCCGGGTGAAGAATGAGGTTTCCTTGAAAGTGAGACGCACGCGACAAAACATCCGTCAATGACGGATATATGTCAATCAGGGATTTGGCGCAGGATCTGGCGATGAAATCCAACGGTCGCAAGTTCCTCACTTCAGGAAAACCTCGCGCGGCTTCGCGCCATCGCCGGGGCCGACGACGCCGCGCTGTTCGAGGATATCGACCATGCGGGCGGCGCGGGTGTAGCCAAGGCGGAGGCGGCGCTGGAGCAGGGAGGTGCTGCATTTCTGCTCCTGGCGGGCGACCTCGATGCACTTGATGATGAGATCCTCGTCGGAGACGAAAGCGCCCTGGGCGCGCTCATGTTTGGCGGAACCGAGCGGGAGATAGAGCATGATAAAAAGGGGGACTGGTAAACTATTGAATGCGTTCAGCCCAAACCGGGTGCGCCCCCCTGGAGGCCGCGGATAGAATCGGAAGGGGTATCGAAATATCCATGCGCAAACCAATTTTCATAGAAGCCAATATCCGACGGAAGCCCCGTCACTCTGTCTTCGAGAAAATCCATGATGGTCTCATCATCGGGAATACACTTCTGTTCGTTCCGCATGAACAGCTCATGCAGCGGCATGAGCTTGTTGGTGCCAAAATACGCAACCTCACCCACCCGGATTGAATCGATCGTCGGGGTGATTGCCATGTCGCGCAGGTAAACGTAACCGTAAACACCACCCTTCGGCCCGATGGAAAGTTTCAACAGAACAAGGAACCTGTCCTCGCTTCTCAATGCCCAAAACAGCCGTGTGGAACCGAGGGTTGTCTTCACCACGCTGCCGGAGGGTATCTTGTTTGCTGCTGTCTCGGTCAAATCCACCGCCTGTAAAATCGCGTCTGCTGTCATGGGATTGATAGGGTGCGTTCAGGTTCCTTGAGAGTGAAGCATAGTACGGCGGGGTGGCCGCTTTCGAGGCGTTGGGAAATCATCATGGAACGTTCCTTCCAATTCGCGTCCTGCGGCTTTCTTGTTGCGGCCACCCCATTGTTTGAAGAAGAACGCGACGTCGTGTTTTTCGCATTGGTCGCGGATGGAAATCGCCCATTCTTCCTTCATGGGGCGTGGGCACGCTCCACTTTCACCGCCTACGATCACCCAGTCGATGCCTCTGAGATTAAGTCGGGGTAGCGGCCCAATCAGCGGCTCGCAGGATAGGAAGCGGACTGCTGCCGGCACCTTGCGCAGGCTATCGATGCGGTGTTTGACCTTCTCATCCTCGACGCTGACACCCATCCAGATGTTCTGTGTCCAATTCAAATGTTTCCAATCTTCCGCCAAGCGGTCAGAGCGTTTGGTGAGCACCTGGAAAATCAGGTGCGGCGAGTCGTTCATGACTTGGAAAGCCTTCTGGATGAACTCCAGGGGAACCTCCTTATGGAAGAGATCACTCATGGAATTCACAAAAACCATCGCCGGTTTTTTCCAGCCGTAGGGGATCGCAAGAGCGGTCTCGTGAGTCCGGATCTTGAAACCGTCCTTGTATTTCTCCACGCCCATCGCCTCCAGTCGACGCGACATGATCTCTGCGTAGCAGAACTTGCATCCGGCGGAAATCTTGTCGCAACCGGTCGTGGGATTCCACGTGAGTTCGGTCCATTCGATTGAGCTACTTGCCATGAGATTGTTTCCTGATGATGTGGTTGGCGATACGTTTGGCGATGACAGCGCCGGTAGGGTGGCCGCTGCCGAAGCAGAGAAGAAAAAGCGGTGCGTTGCCGGAATTCCGCAGCAAAAGCGGAGTATCAACAACGCCTGCAAATACAGAGCGCAGCCGACTGGTGACATATTCGCTCAGTTTTTGGAAAGGTTCCGGCGTTTTTGATGTCGTCTCCATCCCGAAGAGATCCGCTGTCTCCGTCCTGAAGAAAACGCTACGCCATTCGTCGTCGCCGAAAGTCTCCGTGAGCTTGTCAGCCCATACGGGAGGAACGATACCGGAACGCGGCAGCATCCGGTTGACCGCCATTGCGGGGAATAACAGCCACATGTCGATGGCCTTGGTTTCCGCGATCGCTTTGATGGTATCCCAGGTTACATGGAGAGCGTAAGGATCCAGAAAGGCGACTGCCCGCTTGCCGCGCTTCAAAAGGTCGCTCTTGGCGATCTTCAGAAGCTCGGTGTTCGCATCGCCGGTGATGTAGGAAATCCGGCCTGATTTCGCCGCATCGGTCTGCTCACATTGTAGGCGGAGAGTCGCCATGGATTCCTCGTTGCGATCAATGAAAATGAACCGTTGGAACGGCGGATCGTTCCGTATGGCCTGTAAAGGGGAACCGTGGCGGTAAGTGGCATCGCTCTCGATCTCGGAATTGTCGAAAAGGGAATCCTCTCGCTGCTCCTCCACCAAAGCACGGCCAGCACCCGCAAATGCGTCAATGTAGAGCAACTCGAACGGCTGCTTTTTCATGGCGGTTGTGTACGCTTGTAGGTAATCGGCCAAGACGTCGAGTTTTTTGTCCGACCAACCCCCTCCGAAATCATTGTTATCTGCACTCATCTCAGCAGGATAATAACTGTTTTTATGAACAGTCCAAGCTTCATTTTCTCTCATTCAAGGCCGGTAGCCCGTTCACGATCCTCATCGTCTCCAGGCTCACGCGTGTCACGCGTTTGAGGAGATCGACGATGTAGCGGGGGTTGTTGTGTTCCTTGCACCAGTCGTTGGGGTCGTTCTTGATGCCGGAGGCTTTGTCGATGGTGATTTGGTAGCGTTCCATGATCCATTCGAGGGCGGGCTTGCCGTTGACGATGTAGTCGTAGGCTTCCAGCGGGATGCCATCGAGGGTGAGGAGGGAGTTGTAATGGATGCGGGTCTTGTCCGCCTTGAGTCCGGCGGCTTTCTGCGCGGGCGTGGGCTTGGCGAAGGTCATCTTGGTGACGTGGAATTGCTTCCACGGATCGAGGCCGAGTTCCGGGGAGATTTCGGCAAGCGGGTAAGGCTCGCTGGTTTCGTAGTTGAGATGCCACTCGGCGAGGGCGCGGCCGGCTTTGGTGAATTTTTTGTAGTCCGCCGTCTCCTTGGTGAGCGGGATGCGCGGCAGCATCTTCTTGAGGTCCGAGGAGGAGCGGCTGCGGTATTCCGGGGAATGCAGGATGCCATAGATATAGTAGAAAAGATCCAAATTTCTTTCGTAGTGGAAATCCTAACTCACCCACGACAAATCGCGGCCAATCAGAAGCTCTTTCATTTCCGCATGGTGAGTATTTTTCATTGATACCGGTCTGGTATCAAAACCGTAATTTTTGGCTAGTGAACAAACTTCATCGGAGTTGTCGTAGGTCATAAGAAAATCTCCTTTTAACTCAGAACAGGAACAGAAAAGCTGATCATGATCTATGACGCTATGAGTATAAAGTCGTGATCCTGCATTTTTACCTCCGGCAGTATAAGGAGGATCGACAAAAAAGGCAGCACTAGCCAATTTCTTTTTATCCTCTATTACAGAAAATGCGTCGCCTTGAATGAATTCGATCCGATCTGCGATATGACTGATCAAATTGATACGAGTGCTCAAGGTCTTAGGATACCATCGAGAGAGTATTCCCTTCCCGTTTTCACCCACTTTGATCACTCCTGCACCGTCCGCAAGAATACCGCCATGAGCCGTACGATTCCGAACAATCGTTTGTAGAGCTAGGTCTCTTGTGCTGGACGGTTTTGAGTTTAGAAGTCTCAGCGCAGAATCAGGATTTAGGTCGAAATTCAAAATCGTGTTGGCGAGCCATCCGGCATCGCCATTAAGAGTAGTAATCCAGACAGCTGCGACTCGCTCGTCTAGCTCAACAAGCAAAACCTTGTCCGCTAGTGCTTCAAATGCTGCTGTGAGACCAATTATGCCTCCCCCGGCAAAAGGCTCAATCAGGAGACTTGGTTTTGAAGGAAAGCTAGCCATCCACCGCCGAAAGAGAGGCACTAGCCATGTTTTCCCGCCTGGGTAGCGAAACAGGCTGCGCTGGGGCACACTCGCTACATTTACGGGTCTCGCGAGACACTCAGGCTCATCGAGTGAAAATAGCAGCTTTTTCATCGTCTATTATTTGATTGGATTGTCTATCGTGCGATTGACTGGTGGGGATTCTAGCTTTTCATCCACCTTAGATTGCAGATCCCGGATAAAATCCTCAACGCGTCCGACACGTGGACTGGTAATTACGCTAAGCGCCTCGACAAAACTCGTGTAAACTGTTTTCACCAGCGAAAGCTGGTATTGTGAACTTGAACTAGACGGAGGCAAAAGCTCATACACAAGCAGTGCAAAATCCGCCTTACTTTTGGAAACGGTTGGAATTTTCGGCAGTGTTTTGAAGAAATTTTCATCTATTGCCACAGCTGATTTCTTCCTCCATGCATGAAGAATACCACCTTTGAAAAGAAGCTGTGGAGCAAGGCGTTTCCGGGATGAAGAGAGGTAGTCTGGGCGGGGATAATTCACCTCCTGAGTCCAGTCCATTTCCCCGCGTGTCTCGGGAGCAGCCATAAAGTGGGCGAATGGATTGCGAACGTTACCAGAAATATAGACAGCCTGAATTTCTAGAGCTCCGAAATCATAAACTCGTCCTTGTTTATCGTAGGCACAAAGGACGACGTCGATGTTACCGGCTGATCCACCATCTGCATCTTTGAGGCGAACTTCCGTTAATGTCGTCCAATTGGCACCCTTAGGAAAAAAGAAGTCGGCTGCGTGATCAGCAATTAACCAGTCTTGGCGAAACCGAACAGGACAAGTGATCGCAATATCTTTGCCATGCACAACACTACAAACCCCGAGAGGATCCTGAGCCTTGTCTTTAGTACAATTCGGCACCTTGTTGTTGAAGGGACATAAGCGTTTCGTCCGGTGACGCATCGCAGAGATATCGCTGGCGGTCGTCGGGAAGCCAAAGACCTCTGCTAAAGGATGTTTTTTAGGTAGCGAGTTCAAAGTTTGGTTTATGCGAGAGGTTCTTGAACTTCTTTAGGTGGAAATTCTATTCAGGCGGTGTTGGCAGCCGCAAGGATATTGGGCATTTTATCAATCTGTAGATCAGAGCGGACTTCACAATTCATGATGATGTAGCCGTAGGTTTTCTTTTCCTTGGAACCTTGCGGCGGCTTGCGCATGACGCGGCCTACGGACTGGACGACATCGACGATGGAGTTGCGCGGGTTGAGGAAGAGGACGGCATCGAGCATGGGCACGTCCACGCCTTCGGAAAGGCAGCGGGCGTTGAAAAGAATGCGGCAGCGGTTCGGCTCGGCGGGGGCCTTGAGCCAATCGAGCAGGCGGTTGCGCTGGATGGCGTTGAAGCCGCCGTCCACGTGGTCGAGCTCGCACTGGAGGATGTTTTCCTCGTCGGGGTGGTCGGCTTTGTAGCTACCGATGAGGTCGGCCATTTTCTGGACGAAGGCCTTGGAGTCCTTGATGGAGCGGGAGAAGGCGACGGCGCGGGTCATGTGGCCGGTATCGCCATGGAAATCGGTGGCGGTGGCGGTGGAGTTGTCGAGACGCTTGGCGAGGCCGTTCCAGCAGCCGGTGATTTTCACCGCGTCGTCGAGGGTGAGTTCGTTGTCGGAATTGGTGATCTGTTTCTGGAAGGCTTGGTTGACATATTTCTCATCCACGGCGAGGACGAGAACCTTGTAATCGGACAGGAGGTTTTTCCCGACAGCCTCACCGAAGCCGTGGCGGTGGAGTTCCTCGCCGTAGTAGGCGGCGTCGTCCATGGAGCAGAGCTCGGCGGAGGCTTCCGCTGCCTTGGTTTTCGCGTCGTCTCCGTAGAGGCGCGGGGTTGCGGTCATGTAGAGGCGCTTTTTGGCCTTGATGAACTTGGCATCGTGGACGCGGACGAAGTGGGATTCGTCCTGCCCTGCGAGGGTGACTCCGGTGGTGCGGTGGGCTTCGTCGCAGATGATGAGATCGAAGTCGGGGAGACCGGCCTTCTGTGCATCAGCGACGGAGGCGATGGAATGGTAGGTGGAGAAGACGACGGTGAGGCCTTTGGATTTGGCCTTTGCGGCATGCTTGCGGATGGCGCGGTATTGCTGGCCGAGGGCTTTTGCGGAGGTGGTGGCGGGAAAGAAAAGGTCGCTGAGCTGGAAGTCGGCGGCATCGTCTTCGCCCTTTTCCTTGCGCTGGCCGATGTTCACATCCGAACACACGGCGAGGGAATGGATAGGTTCCTTGGCGTGGGCTGTCCACTCGCGGAGGGCTTGGGTGAGCAGGGAGAGCGAAGGGACGAGGAAGAGGATGTGTCCGGCGGGGCACATTTCCTCGGCGATGCAGAGGGAGGTATAGGTTTTGCCGGTGCCGCAGGCCATGATGAGCTTGCCGCGATCCGCCTCGGCGAGGCCGGCCTTCACGTCATCGATGGCCTTGCGGGCATGCGGAAAGGGTGTGCGGCGGGTTTTGAGGGCGAGGTGATCCGGTGATTTCAGCGAGAAGCCGGACCAGTCGATGGGGCTATCATCGAGGTCCTGGACTCGCAGGCGGTTGACGGGCTTGGAGGGGTTGGCGAGGCGCTTTTCGGCATTGCCGCCCCATTTGTCGGTGGTGGAGACGAAGAGGCCGGAGGAGAACTTGGCATTGCCGAGGGCGGCGAAGAAGGTGTCGATGTCCGACTGGGAAAGCGTGTGCTCGGGCAGGTAGAACTTGCACTGGATGGCGCAGAACTCGCCGGTGGCACGCTCTTCGCCAACGAGGTCGATGCCGGTGTCGCCGGTTTTGCCCTTCATGGGCCAATCGTTCCACATCCAGACGTTGGAAAAGCGGTCAGCGAATAAGGGGTCGAGCAGAAGGTAGCGCGCGATGAGGCGCTCGAAGCGGTCGCCGAGGTCGCGGTTGTTAAGGGCTTCATCGCGGAACTGGGCGAGGATGTCGTGGATGGTGGTTTCTGCCATGGGATAATCGGGAGGTTAGGTAAAAAGCACCGTGCGGGAAGCAGAAAGCCAGCCGAATGAAACGAAGCGGACGATGCGGCGGAACGGCCCGCCACGCAACTATACCCTGCGGTTCAGGGATAGGAACGCGCTGCGCGGAATTTCACTTCAGGAAAACCTCGCGCGGTTTCGCACCATCGCCGGGGCCGACGACGCCGCGCTGTTCGAGGATATCGACCATGCGGGCGGCGCGGGTGTAGCCGAGGCGGAGGCGGCGCTGGAGCAGGGAGGTGCTGCATTTCTGCTCCTGGCGGGCGACCTCGATGCACTTGATGATGAGTTCCTCGTCGGCGTCGGAGACCTCGTCTTCCTCGTCATCGCCGGCGGCGTCGATGGTTTCGCGGATGTCCCTTTCGTAGTTCGGCTTCGCCTGCTTGGCGCAGTGGGCGACGATGCGCTCGACCTCCTCGTCGGAAACGAAAGCTCCCTGCGCGCGCTCGAGTTTCGCGGAGCCGGGCGGCAGGTAGAGCATGTCGCCCTTGCCAACGAGCTTGTCGGCGCCCTTGGTGTCGAGGATGACGCGGGAATCGAGCGCGGAGGATACCTGGAAGGCGATGCGGCTGGGTATGTTCGCCTTGATGATGCCGGTGACCACATCGGCGCGCGGCGTCTGGGTGGCGATGATGAGATGGATGCCGGCCGCGCGCGCTTTCTGGGCGATCCGGGCGATGCACATTTCCACATCCGCCGGGGCGGTCTGCATGAGGTCGGCGAGCTCGTCGATCAGCACGACGATGTAAGGGAAACGGTCGGGGATTTCATCTTCCTCGATCTCCAGTTCCTCGAAATCCGCCTCGGGCCCGAGATCGCCGTCCTCCAGCGCGGCGGCGATCGCTTCGATCTCGTCGAGGTCGGTTTCCGGCTCGTCCGCTTCCGGGATCACGGCGGCGGCTTCCTTTTCCGCGCGCGGGCGGTTGTTGAAACCGTCGAAGTTCCGCACGCCCTCCTTGGCGAAGATCTTGTAGCGTTTCTCCATCTCGTTGACCACCCACTTGAGGGCGGCGACGGTCTTTTTCGGATCGGTCACGACTGGCACGACCATGTGCGGGAGCTTGTTGTACATCTGCATCTCCACGACCTTGGGATCGACCATGATGAAACGCAGCTCGTCGGGGCCGAACTTGAAGAGGATGGAGGCGATGATCGAGTTGATGCAGACGGATTTCCCGGAACCCGTGGCACCCGCGACGAGGAGGTGGGGCATGGCGGCGAGGTCACCGATGACCGTTTTCCCGTAAACGTCCTTGCCGAGGGCGAGCGGGATTTTCTTTTTCGCGGAGCGGAACTCGGGGTCGTGCAGGAGCTCGTGGAGCGGCACGGCGACCTTGCTGGAGTTCGCGATCTCGATGCCGACGGTGTCCTTGCCGGGGATGGGGGCGAGGATGTTGATGCGCTCGGCGCAGGTGGCGCGGGCGATGTCCGCCTCAAGCTGCGAGATGCGGGAAACGCGGAGGCCGGTGGAGGGATAAATCTCGTAGCGCGTGATCGTCGGGCCGCGAGTGATGTCGCCGGGCGTGACGTCGATGCCGAAGGCTTTCAGGGTCTCGATGATCGTAGTCTGGATCTCGAGCAGTTCGGCGTGGTTCGCGGCCTCAGCCTCGACCTCCACGTCATCTAACAGATCAAATCCGGGCAGTTCGTAGTCCTGGAAACCGGAGATGGAAAGCGACTGGTGGGAGGGCTTCTTGCGCTCGAAGGGCTTCGCGCCGGGTTCCATCACACCGGAGGCGCGGCGCTGGGAGGAATCGATGATCTGCGGGGTCGGGGTTTCGCGGATGGCGAGTTCCTTCTGGCCGGGTTCGTCGGTTTCGGCGCTTTTCAGGCGGGCTATTTCGCGCTCGATCTTGCGTTGCTCGCGCTGGCGTTCGCGCTCCCCGAGGAGTTCCTTTTCCCGCGTCGCCGCGCGTCCGGCTTCGGTGCGGCTTTGTTTCCATGCGTCGATTTTCATTTTCAGCAGGCGATGGCAGCCTTTCGCGAAATCTGCGGGTGTTTGCCCGGCGAGCCAGATCATGCCGAGGAGGTAGGCGGTAGCGGCGAGCGCGATGGTGCCCGGTTTCCCGATCAACGGCATGAGCAGGGAGTCACCGAGCGCCTGGCCGATGACCCCGCCGGGCCGGCCTTTCAGGTTGCAGCGTTCCACCCAATCCATGAAAAGCATGCCCGCTGCGTGAAAGAACACCGCGCCCGCAACAAGAACCATCGCTTGCCCCAGCGCCATTCGCGGCCATAATCGTCCTTTGAAGGCGAGTTTCATCACGCCGAACCAGATGAAGCCGATCGAGAGCATCCAGCCCGCCGCACCGAATATCAGGATCTGCGTGAAGGCGAGGATGCCGCCCACCGGCCCGAGCCAGTTGTCCCCGCGCGCTTCGCTGTCATCCGCGAAAAGCCCGAACATCCGCCAATCCGGCAGATCCGCCGGGCTGTAGGAAAGCAGCGACAACAGCAGGATCAGCCCGCCCGCCATCCAGCTCACCCCGGCGATCTCGGTGGACCATTTCTTCGGCTCCTCCACCTGGCCGCGCTTTTTGTTGACTCGGGTTCCCATCGTTACTCGACGCCGAAAGCATCCCCCCGCGTCCTTTGAGGTGCAAGATTGTTTTGTGAGGCGGGAAATTCAGGGATGATTAAGGAAATTCGCCGCACATGCCCAGCGGAATAGCGAGAAGGTGCGTCTCCTGGTGTGCGGCGATGCCTAGGGCTGGCTCTGCCACCCTTTGCGGCCTTCCTGCCAATCGTAGCTTTCTTGACCGCCGTCTGGTCCGCCGTCTTGTCCGCCGTCTTGTCCGCCGTAGCTTTAGCGAAGGAGGAAACTTTAGCGAAGGAGGAAGCCTTGGCGAAGGAGGAAGCCTCGGCGAAGGAGGTAGCGAAGTTTGGTGCGCCTTCGCGGTGAAAATTCTCCTGGGCTTTGGAAGCTGGCTGGAGGCGCGGCTCTCCTTAAATCAATACACCCTGCGCATCTGACCCCAAAAAAATGGGACGCTTGCAATCAATCAAGATATCAATCCGAAAGGACTCTAATTATTGTGAACTGCTAAAGTGTCCCGCAGTGTCCGGATTTTCCGAGGTGTTTGACTTTCGCGCTGAAACCAAAAAAATGGGCTTATGCGCATGAAGCCGAATCCCCGCTATGACGAAGTGCTGGATGCCCTCCAATCCGGTAAGTCGGATCTGTGTGGATGATGGGTGGGCGACTGTTGGCGGTATCAGGCCATCACCCACCCATCGGGACGGGACATTTTGAGCGGCAAGGGTGCATTCAGCAATGGAGGAAGGTGGAATGCACCCGGAGCTTTCCCGGTGGTTTACGGTAGCACCACGGCAAGCGTTGCCTTGGCGGAATCGGAAGCCAACGACCGATATTTCGGCATCGTCTGCCGCAAGGCCAGGCTCCATGTCTGCATCGGCATGAGCTTCTCGCGGGTGCTGGATCTTACGGTCGCTCCGGTCTTGCGAAAGCTCGATCTGAAGACGAGGGATCTACAGGCGGAGGATTGGCGGAAGATCAACGGGGAACGGCATGAAAGCCTCACGCAATGCGTTGGGCGCGCTGCGTGCGCGGTGGGTTTGGAGGCTCTGCTGCCCCCGTCCGCCTGCATCAAGGGAGGCGTCAATATCGCCTTTTTCCCCAGTAACAAAGCCAGCACCAGCAAGGTGTTTCTGTATGATGAAGACGGGATCAAGGCGATGCTCAGCGGCAGGAGGTCATAAAACAGCTTGCAAATTTGCAGTCCGGATTGCAGGTTTGGACGTAATCCATCCGCCATGAGAAAGAAAAATTCGGAACTTCCCAAAGCGAGGCATTTCATCAAGCGATCCAAGTTGGGCGTTGTGGAATCCGGGATGCTACAGCCATTCGCCGCAATCAGCCGCTTTCAAAAGGATTTCGGCCTCACGCAGCCGGTGGTGGTTCGGATGACCGGCTATTCACCCCGCTCGGTGGCGAGTTGGTCCAAGGGGGTGAAGGCAACGGAACCCGCACGCCGGAAGTTCACCGAACTGGTGCGGTTGTTCGACGCGCTGGCGGATTTGATGGAGAACCCCAAGGAGGTGGCGGAGTGGCTCCAAGAACCCAACTCCGCCTTCGACGGATCGACGCCCCTCCAAGTGATCGAACGCGGGGAAACAGACCGGCTATGGAGAATGATCCACATTCTCGAATCCGGTGATCCGGGCTGACACCAAGGAACTTTCAATGAACCACGAAGTCCATTTGCGCGAGGAATACGGTGCTCGTCTGAGCGACGGGTCGGAGGCGTATCGGTTTCGCGTGTCGAAAATCGATCCGTATCTGGCGATCTGTGAGCAAGTGGTGCTGGATTTCACCGGAGTCCGTAGCGCGAATAGTTCTTTTGTGAACGCCTTGGTTAGCGGTTTGTTCGAGCATCTGAACAAAACGGCGACCTGGGTGGTGAGGAGGTATGGCGTCAATGTGGGAGCGGAAAAAGTCAAACACTAGCAAGAAAACGGCGGCTAGCAGGAATTTGCTTTCTGCGTGAGGCCTCTGAAAGAGCCAATGAGACGGAGCGGCCTGCCTGTCGTAGCCTTGGCGAAGGAGGTGGCGAAGTAGGCGATGAAGATTGGAGGGCGGAAAAATGGGGGATGGACACCCCGGTAGCCTACGCGCAAAAACTCCGCCCACGCCACCACGCCAAAAAGAATCCGCTACTTGGGACGCTTGCAATCAATCAAAATAAAATCGGCTTCATGAATTGTGCCCTCACGGGCAAATCAACTTCACCTTCGGGAAATACGTCCGATACCGGGCGGCATCGCGTGTCAACAACACCAGCCCTTCCGCCTCTGCATGGGCACCGATGAAAAAGTCGGGCAGTGGAGCTGTCCGTTGGCCGCCGGATTTGCGGTAGGCCTGAAACGCACGGGCCGCAGGAAATCCTGCCGAAAACGGTAAGGTCAGGCGGCGGAAATCCGAGGGAGGGACCAGATTCAAATCCAGTTCCCGCGCGTTCCGGTAGAGCGGGGCGAGTTCAGCGTAGATGACCGGATTGATGGCGGCCTCCCGCGTGTTGATCAAGGAAGCAAGCTGCCCGCTCGACCATTCAAACCATACCGCGTCCTGGGTCGCGATATCGAGCAGCACGTTGGTATCGACTAGAACCATGGGCTCAATCCTCCCCTCGGGTAATTGCCATGATTTCATCCGTGGTCATGCCTTTTTGGGCCGAACCCGCCGCCTTGGCCAGCCAATGATCGAAGGCGCTCGCCTTCTTCCGGCTCCGCTTGCGCGGCTTCATCTGCAGAGTCCCTTCTGTGGCGACAAACTCAACCTCGGTTCCCGGTCGCAACCCGAAGCGTTCGCGCATGGCGATAGGGATGGTGATTTGGCCTTTAACCGTCACTTTCATGGGGTAAGTATTACTTCCAAGGGTATTACTTGTCAAGTTGTTTGGCTTTACTTTATGCGGTAGCCACCCTGAAAATTGATAGGGGCGAGCCGCCTAGCTAGGCCTTGCCGATGGAGAAACCCAACGCCTTTTTTAGGAAATGCCTTGGGGGGAGTTCGGTGCCGCCTTGGCGGAGGGCGAACGCTGGTTCTCGAATACATCTGACCCGCCCGGCGGAAAAAACAACCGATACCGAAAAAAATCTTGTCAAAGCGGTCTGGAGAGCTATCTAAGCGGCAAATGAATGCGACAGTAAATTCTCCCGATCCCGCCAATCGCGGCGTTTTGCGGAGCATTCTTCCTTTCGGCGTTTCAGTTTCCAGCCTTTCAGCTCTATCCAAATCCCCCTTTTCCCCCGCAACCCCCTTTTCCCCCCCTTTTCCCCTTGCCAGACCGGCTCCCCAGTGTATTCTCCGCCTTAGGTGAAAAAGCAATTTCCTAGCATTTACCCTTCAAATCCAGTCGATCCCATGAAACTCCGTTCTTTTCACCAGCTCCTCCCTTTCACGCTGCTCACAGTCACGTTCACGCTTCCATTGGCGGCACAAACGAGCGTCACGCTGGATGGTGCATCGGGCAACCAGACCTTCAACGTCGCACGCTCGACCACTGGCGGCCTAACCATCGGGCTTGGGTTTGGGGTGGAATACCTCATCGTCGGCGGCGGTGGGGGTGGAGGAAACGGGTATGACGATGGCCCTGGCGGTGGGGGTGGTGCAGGCGGGCTCTTGCAGGGGAATCTTACCTTCGAGACTGCCACGAGCATCGGCGTCGCCGTGGGAGCGGGGGGATCAGCTAATAGCAGAAATGGTGGGAATTCCTCCTTTGGAAACATCATTGCCCTGGGTGGCGGCGGTGGCGGCGCGAGCCGAGATAATGGATTGAGTGGCGGCAGTGGCGGCGGGGCAGGAGGAAGGCCTCTTGGAGGTACCAGAAATGGAGGAACTGCTTCCATCGGGCAGGGCAATTCAGGCGGTGGTAATTCTGGCTCCGTTTCAGGTGGATTTGGGAAAGGCGGCGGCGGCGGTGGCGGTGCCGGATCCGCGGGGGCTTCGAGTAGCACAAGGACCGGTGCGGCTGGAGGCGCTGGGCTTTCGTTGGATATCTCAGGCACCGATGTTTCTTATGCGGTTGGCGGCAGTGGGGGAAATGGAGGAACCGGGGCAGCTGTGAATGCCAGCATCATTGGCGGTGGCGGAAGAGGTGCGTTTGGTGGTGATAACGGAGGATCTACCCAATCAGGTGGTCAAGGTGCTAACGGCATCGTCATCGCCCGCTACAAGGGCACATCCGCTGGAACCGGCGGAACTGTCACTGCGGGAACCGGCACGGCTGCTGGCTACACGCTGCACACGTTCACGAGCACCGGTGCCAGCGCGCTGAATTTTTCCGGACTTGATCTTTCCACCCGCCTCGGTGCCGTGGAAAACGGAGTGATTTCTGGTTCTGGCAGCCTGACTTTCAGCGGCCCGGGCACGCTCACACTCGGCGGCGCCAACACCTTCACCGGGGACACGCGCGTCGGTTTGGGTACTCTCTCGCTTAATCATAGCAACGCCCTTGCCGGTTCGACGCTGAACATGGCGAGCTCCGACGACGGCACGGTCGCATTTGGCCTTACCGGCAACAACACCTATAACATTGGTGGCATTACTGGCTCGAAGAACCTGGCGATCGGCGGCAATGTCTTGTCGGTCGGCGCCAACAATGCAAACTCCACTTACTCTGGTCAAATTAGCGGTATCGGCTCACTCACCAAGAGTGGCGCGGGCCTTCTCGAACTCACCGGTAAAAATGCCTACACGGGCGATACGAATGTCACCGGCGGTGAACTGAAGGTCAATGGTTCCTTGGCGAGTTCGCAATTGACCATCGCGGCGAACACCACGCTTTCGGGCATTGGCACGATCGGAGGCGATGCCACGATCGAGGGTAACCACAATCCCGGAAATTCTCCGGGCGTGCAGACAGTCGGCGGCGACCTTACCTACTCCTCGGGGAGCGGGATCACCATCGAGCTGAGCGATAATCTGAATGACCTGTCCATCCGCGGCGAACGCTTCGACGGCATTGACGTCGGTGGAAACCTCACATTCATGGGCCCTACCTCGCTGACTCTCGCGTTCGATCTCGCCGGCAGCGTGGTCAACTGGAATGACGACTTCTGGTCCACGGACAAGAAGGGTTTGGGCGGCTGGCTCATCTTCGATACAGCCGGATCGACGACGGGCCTATCGAACCTCTCAGTCACAGGCAACTCGTGGGTCGACTCACCTGGCAACTCGATGTCGACCGCCCGGCCCGGTGCCAGCTTCGGCCTTGAGCAAGTCGGTGACGATGTCTACCTCAGTTACTTTGCCGTGCCTGAACCCTCCACCGCCCTGCTCGCCGCCTGCTCTTCCGCCATGCTGCTCCGCCGGAGGAGGACGAAAGATGCCGGAGGCAAGGACAGGTGATAGCGCCCTAACCCCTTGGTGCCAAGGCCTGTTCCTTGAAGAGGAATTGCCTGTCCCGAATGGCACCTTGTCGGCACGGACGAGAATCCACGGTCCAGCACCCGTCTTGCAAAACCCTCCTCAATGCCCAGAGTCCGACCGTGAGCATTCAGGAAATCAAGAGCGAGATCGAGACCCTTCCCGTCGAGGAGAGGAGACGCCTGGCTGCTTTTCTCGTCTCCTTGCGGCACCAAGAGCTCGCGGAATATCGGACCCGTATGGCCCGCAAGATCGACGACAAGAACCCTGGAAACTGGGCCACGCTTGAGGAGCTCGATCAACGTCTCGAATCCTGAGCCAGGCAGTATCGGCTCCTTATCTCGATCGAAGTCGTCGAGTTCCTCGAAAGGTTGCCATCGAAGACCCGGAAGTCCCTTCGCAACGCCATTGCCGCCATCGGTGGCGACCCCGTCGCGCTGTCCGATGCCGCGGACTTTGACGACAGCGGCCGGCAACTCCAAATCGCCACCTCCAGAAAAATGTGACGAACGGTGTATTCCCAGGGACGAACGGTGCATTCCTGTTAATCTGAGTTTTTTGAAGTCAGTCCTTTCGTCTAATTAGTTTTTTGGGGTCAGATGCGGCGTTGAAATCAAGAAGGGATTAGACTGGTTGCCAAAAGTCCGCGCGCAAAAATGTGACAACAAAGTAGAGTGCGCCGCAGGCTCCGGACTGCTGTGATTCTTGATACGCAGCTTTCAAGGGCGGCTTTGTTTTGCGGGACGACGGGTTGCTACCGGGCACCTTCGTTTTTCCATCACTCACCCAAAAAGCGGCGGATAAGAACCGCAGCAGTCAAAAGCCTCCGGCGGTATGGATACACGCAAGGAATTTTGGCAAATGGTCTAGGACTGGCTCTGCGACCCTTTGCGGCCTTCCTGCCAATCGTAGCTTTAGCGAAGTTTGGTGCGCCTTGGCGGTGAAAATTCTTCGGTGCTTGGGAAGCCGGCTGGAGGCGCGGCTCTCCTTAAATCAATACACCCTGCGCACCGAGTGGCTGAAGTAATGTTGGGTGACGAGATCGGAAAGGGCGGCGAGTTGGTCGGCGAGACCTTCGAGTTCCTCGCCGTCGGGCGGGACAGGGTAGGCGAGGCGGGCATCGAGCTTTTTCACCTGGGCGATGATGCGGGGGAAAAGGCCGAAGGCGGGGTCGCCGGGAAAATGATCCGACTCACGGCGTAGGACAGCGAGCTGGAAGCCGACGGAGCGGGGGTTGCTGCGGTCGAAGAACAGCAGATCGATCACACCCCGCCACTCGGGTCTTGAAAAGTAGCGGCGGCGGTAGGTCATCACGCTATCGCAGATCTCGATGAGCGGCTCGAGCATCGCCTGCCCGGTGGCGGTGGCGCCCAGCAGCCCGAGGGTCACCTGTCCGCGCTCGATGCGGCGGCCCATTTCAAGGAAACGCCAGCCCTGCCCGCGGATCATGTTTTCCGCCTGTAGCCCGGAGAAGGCCGAAAGCTGGAGCACCATCCGGTCGAGGGTGGGTAGCAGATCTGCGGCCCTTGGCACGCGGCTGGCGGTATCCACGATGCCCTTGAGCTGGGTGAAACAGATCCAGGTGTCATCGGAAAGCCGATCCCTCGCACTCGCCGCGTTGCCGATGAGTGAATCGACGAGCTGGGTGAGGCTGCCAGGCACGTCCTTTCCGAACATCAGGGTGGAAAGCCCGGCGACGGTGCGGAGTTTTTCGACACCCTTGCCGAGCACGCCGGAGCCGTCCATGAGAGCCAGGCAGGCATCGAGGGGTGCGCGCGTGCGGCGGCCGCTTTCACCCTCGATGCAGCGGAGCGTGACGCGCAGCATCCGTGTGACGTTCTCCACGCGCTCGGCGTAGCGGCCCACCCAGAAGAGCTGCTCGGCGATGCGGCTCGGCACCTCGGGAGCCGCGCCGAGGCGGTCGCGGACGGCGGGCAGCTGGATATCGGCGGTGTCCTGGGCGGAGGTTTTCCCCGTAAGCCATACGTCCTTGGTGAAGCCCTCGTGCTCGGGCCAGAGCTGCGGTGCGATACCCGTTTTCCCGACCCGCGCCAAGCCGCCCGGCAGGATCAGGGGGCCGTCGGCCGCGTTGAGAGCGAACGCCCGCCAAATCACCGGCCGGTTCTGCACGGAGCGGCCTTGCAGCGAGGGCGCGAGGCTCGGTGCGATGTCCCGTTGCGCGACGAAATCCCAGGGTTTCCGCAGGATGGATGCCGTCCATTCCTTGCGTGAAACGGCGCTCAGATCCGCCCATTTCACCGGCAGGAAAGGGTCTTTCCCGAAGGCGGAAAGCAGCACGTAACCGTTGAGATCCGGCAGCAATTTATCGCGCACCGTGCGCTGCCCGAGCCACCAGCTTTCCACAAAAGGGAGCTGCAATTCCTCGCCGAACCATTTCCGGCAGATCAACGGCAGGAAGGCCTGCAGCGCGGCGCAACCGGCGAAGCCCGCGCCCGGCGCGTTGAGCAGTGCCACGTTTCCCGAACGCCATGCCTCGATGAGCCCCGGCACGCCGCGCCCGCCGGAAGTCCAGAACTCCAGCGGGTCGATCCCATCCTCATCGAGCCGGCAGATCACGCCATCGACGCGGCGCAGCCCGCCGAGGGTTTTCAGGAAAAGCCGCCGCTCGCGGACGGTGAGATCCGCCGCCTCGACGAGGGAAATGCCGAGCAGCCGCGCCTTGTAGGCGTGCTCGAAGTAAGAGGGATGGCGATAGCCGGGGGTGAGGAAAACGACGTTGGAAACCTCGCCCCGGCTGGTCTCAAGGTTCCGCAAAGCGGTATGCTCGGCGTCTAGGAACGGGCGCAGCATCGCCACCCGCGCCGCCTCGAAAAGATCCGGCAACACGGAGGAAACCACGCTGCGGTTTTCCAAGCTCTGCCCGAGCCCGCTGGGAGTGTGCGTGTGGTCGCGCAACACCGTCCAGACGCCATTCGCGGCCCTTACCAGGTCGCAGCCGCTGACCATCAGCCATTTTCCTCCGGCGGGCTGGATGTCGCGGGTGGAGTGGTGGAAAGCAGGGCTGGCGTGGACGAGATCCGGTGGCACCAGCCCGTCCTTGAGCAGCCGCCGCGGGCCGTAGAGATCTGCCAGCACCGCCTCCAGTAGCCGCGTCCGCTGCGCCAGGCCTTTCGCAACCATCTCCCATTCCCGCGACTCGATGATGAACGGGATGGGATCGATCTCATAAGGCTGCCCTGCGCCGCCAACATCGCGGTAGACGTTGAAGGTGGTGCCGAGCTTGTCGAGCATGCGCCCCGTTTCCTCGGAAAGCGTCCGGCGCTCGTCCGGCGTCCAGCGCTGGATTTTCGCGGACATCTCCGCCCAGCACGGACGCACGGCGCCCTGCCTGTCGAGCAGTTCGTTCCAGACACTGCCCACAGGCGATTCCGCCACGGCCGAGCCGGTCGCTGGTGAAAATCTCTGCCTCTGATTCATCCGCACCGACTCAAGCAGATCCCGTGCGGATTCCCAAACTTATCCTCTACAACTTATCCGCGCGGAAAAACAGGCGGCCGGCAGGGGATCCCGCCGCCTGCCGGGGCGTCAATCCTTCGCCGTGTAGTCGAAGACGAGCGCCTTATCGAGGATGGGGATGAGGACTTCCTTGAAAGCAACATGCGCGGGGTGCGGGATGTAGGTTTCGAGGCCGGCCTTGTCCTTGAAGGTTACGAAAAAGCAATGGGTCAGGCCGTCGTTCTTGCCCTCGACGCTCTCGCTCGTGCCCCACTCGTAAGCGGTGATCGTGTCGATCTTCGCGGGCAACTCGCCGAACGCCTTTTCCACGGCGGCGATCTGCGCGGGCGTGGCGTTGTCCTTGAACTTGAACATGACGATGTGGCGGAATTCGCCACCGGCTTGGGAAACGGCATTGGTAAGCATAAGTGCGATGGGGATGAGGTGTTTCAACGTGGGCGCAGCTTGTGCAAATTTTCCCGCTCGGTAAATCATCGCTTTTTGAAATCGCCGGGCGATTCCCCTTGCCACCAAATCCCTCAAGGCTCTCTCCATTTCACAGCCTCGCCCTGCGGTCATGGGTGGTCTCAAATTTTCACCGCAGGCGCTGAGATCGCAAAGGGAACGCAGTGCTTTGCTCGCCTTCCGTCATGCCGGGGAAACGGCGATGCAGCTAGGCCACGGCGTAAGCCCTGAGTTGATTCACCGCCATTACAAGGGGATGGCCACCGAAGCCGAGGCCGTGGAGTTCTGGAAGATCGCGCCAGCCGCCGCGCCGGAAAACATCTTGGAAATGAAAACCGCCGCCCCATCCAGCAAAGCCAAAGCCCAAGCCCAAGCTCGGAAGAAAGCATGACGCGGACTCTTGACATCTTAACGCCACGCGTTATTATCCCTCGTGAGCAATGATCCGTTCCTACGCCAACAAGGAAACGAAGGATTTCTTCGAGAACCGCAAGAGCCGCACCATCCCCGCGAACATCCAGCGCGTGGCGTTGCGGAAACTCGCCCAAGTCCATGCCGTAACCGAACTGAGCCAGCTTTCAGTGCCGCCGGGGAACCGTCTGGAGGCACTGAGGGGAGACAGGAGAGGCCAGCATTCCATCCGCATCAATGACCAATGGCGAATCTGTTTCCGCTGGAAAGCGGACGGGCCGCATGACGTTCAAATCGCCGACTACCACCCATAAACGAACCATGAAAACACACGCCCCCATCCATCCCGGCGAAGTCCTCCGCGAAGACTTCCTTCTTCCTCTCGGCTTGTCCGAGTATCGCGTGGCGAAGGATATCGGAGTCCCGCCGCGCCGCATCAATGAGATCGTGAAAGGCCAGCGTGCCGTCACCGTCGATACCGCCCTACGCCTCGAAAAGTATTTCCAGTGGCCTGCCGAGGTGTGGCTGAACCTCCAAGCCCACCATGACCAACAACTGGCGAAAGAAACGATGGCAAAAGCCCTCGCCAGCATCAAGCCATGCGCCGCGATCTAGCCCCGCCGTGTGCATATCCGCGCCCTTATTTCTTGGATTTACCCGTGATTTAAGAAATGATCCCGACAGGAATCGAACCTGTATCTAAAGTTTAGGAAACTCTTGTTCTATCCGTTGAACTACGGGACCGGAAGGCGCGGAATTGGTAGGCATTCCCGGGCGGGGAGGCAAGCCCTAAGGCGCGGCGAGGAAATCGGCGGCGCGGGTTTCCGACCAGTATTCGCGGCCTGCGCCGAAGCCGACGTGGCCGCCTTCGGCGGGGGTTTCCAGGTGGAAGCAGGCGCTGGCCTCAGCCTCCTCGCGGGGGTAGCAGGAGGGGCCGAGGAAGGGATCGTTCTCCGCGTTGACGAGCAGGGTGGGGATGCTGATGGCGGGGAGGAAGGGGCGGCTGCCGCTGCGTTTCCAGTAATCCTCCGCGTCCCGGAAGCCGTTGAGGGGGGCGGTGAAACGGCCGTCGAACTCGGCGAAGGTTTTCATCTGCTCCAGACCGGAGAGATCGAAGCGTTCCGGAAACCTGGTGTGCTTCTCCCTGACCTTGGCGCGCAGCGTTTTCATGAAGCGCTCCATGTAGATCGCGTTTTCGGGCTGCCCGAGGCTGGCGGAGCAGCAGGCGAGATCGCAGGGCGCAGAAAAGGCTACGGCGCGGCGGATCTTCGGGTGGATCTCGCCGCCGCGCTCGCCGAGGTATTTGAGCGTGAGATTGCCGCCGAGGCTGAAGCCGATGAGGTCGATCCGCTCGGCCGGATGGACGCTGAGGGCGTGGCGGATGATGATTTCGAGATCGCCGGTCTTGCCGCTGTGGTAAAAGGCAGGGAGGCGGTTGGGTTCATCGCCGCAGCCGCGCAAGCTCCATGCGAGCACATCCCAGCCGCGCTTCACGAGGGCGCGTGCCATGGCTTGGATGTAATTCGCCCGGGGGGAACCCTCAAGGCCGTGCGAAAGGATTGCGAGCCGATTGCCGCTTCCGCCAGACCATTCGAGATCGAGGAAATCCCCGTCTTCCAGCTCCAAGCGCTCGCGGCGAAGCGTGACCGGCGCAACCTTGCGGAATAGCGCGGGGTGGATCGTCTGTAAATGGGCACCGCGCAACCATGCGGGAGGGCGGTAGGTGGATTTCTCGATGAGCGGCATTTCAGGAGCGGTCTGAATAAATGGAAAAGCGCCTGTCTGCTAGTTGGGAAGAGTTTTTAACCGCAGATGGACTCAGATTCACGCAGATGTAAGAAGGGATGAAATACTAAAGAATTTCCACGTCCCAGCTTTTCATCTGGGTTCTTTATCTGCGTCCATTGACGTTCATCTGCGGTTGAATTCCTATTTTGTTGCATCCACTCAGAACGGGAATTTCCCGCCTTTTCCACCGCCGCCGCCCATGCCTTTCATCATGTCGCTCATGCCGCCGGGGCCGCCCATGGCTTTCATCATGTTCTTCATTTTGCCGGGGTTTCTCATCATCTTGCGCATCTCACCGAACTGCTTGATGAGTTGGTTCACCTGCATGATCGAGGTGCCGGAACCGGCGGCGATGCGCTGGCGGCGCGAGGCCTTGATGATCTCCGGGCGGGAGCGCTCGTAGGGTGTCATCGAGAGCACGATGGCCTCGGTGCGCTTGATCTTGCTGTTGTCGAGGGCACCGGCGGGGAGCTGTTTCTTGATCTTGCTGAAGCCGGGCATGAGACCGAGCAAGCCCTCAAGCGGGCCGAGCTTCTGGATCATGCGCATCTGGTCGAGGAAGTCGTTGAAATCAAATTTTCCTTCCTGCATCCGCTTCATCGAGCGCATCGCATCCTCCTCGTTCACCGCCTCCGCGACGTTCTCGACCATGCTGACGATGTCGCCCATGCCGAGGATGCGGTCGGCCATGCGCGAGGGGTGGAACTCCATGAGCTGGTCGAGCTTCTCGCCCTCGCCCGCGTATTTGATCGGCTTGCCGGTGACCTCGCGCATGGAGAGTGCCGCGCCGCCGCGGGCGTCGCCGTCGAGTTTCGTGAGCACGATGCCGGTGATGCCCACCGCGTCGTTGAAATGGGTGGCTACTGAGACGGCCTGCTGGCCGGTGGCGGCGTCGGCGACGAGGAGGGTCTCCTTGGGTTTTAGGAAAGCGTTTAGCTTCTTGAGCTCCTCGATGAGCCGCTCGTCGATTTCCTGGCGGCCTGCGGTGTCGAAAATCAGCACGGTGGCGCCGCTGCTTTCACCGAAGGCGATGGCATCACGGGCGACCTTGATCACATCCGTCTCGCCTTTCTCGGGGGCGAAACACGGCACATCCGCCTGCTTGGCGAGCGTCTGGAGCTGCTCAATGGCGGCGGGGCGGTAGAGGTCGCAGGCGACGAGCAGCGGGCGGCGGCCTTCCTTTTTCAGGCGGCGGGCGAGCTTCGCGGAGGTGGTGGTTTTTCCCGCGCCGTTGAGGCCGACCATCAGGATGCGGGCGGGCGGGTTGAGGTCGAGCGGGACATTGTCGCCGCCGAGGACGCGGGTGAGTTCGTCGTGGAAAAATTTCACGATCATCTCGCCGGGCTTAATCGACTTGAGGACGTCCTCGCCCATCGAGGCTTCCTTGACGCGGGCGATCAGCTCCTTCGCCACGCCGAACTCGACATCCGCCTCGAGCAGCGCGATGCGGATCTCGCGGAGGGCGTCGGTGATGTTTTTATCGGAAATTTTGCCGACGCCACGGAGGTTGCGGAAGGTCTTGTCGAGGTTGTCGCTGAGGGCGGAGAACATGGGGAAACTTTAAATTTTAAACTTTAACTCTCAAGGAAGAGGCGAGGATTCAAGGGGGAAGAAGCCGGGAAGACAGAGGGATATCAATGGTGCGAGGCTATGTTCCTAATTTCAAATCACCAATATCAAATATCCATTCACTCACTCATCCGGTAGATACGCGGCGTCGCGGTCGATCTGGAAGCTCCATTTCAGTGGGGTTTCCACGGCTTTCCCTTCTGTGTCTTGCCACGTGACCTGTACTTGGCAGACGGGCTGGCGGAGGCGGCGGTTGACCTGCCATGAGAAAATTTTGCCCTCGCTGGCGTAGTTCGCGGGCACCTCGCCGAAGCCCGCGACCTGCATTTTAAGCGTGGCCGGATCGATTTTTTCCGCTTTGGAAAGATCCACGGAAATCACAGGCAGGCGGGAGCTGATGATCGCGCCCGGCTGGGGTTCGACAGGGAAGGGTAGTTCCTGCGCCAGCCCTTCAACCAATCCGGCGGGCATGTCCGTCTGGGAGTCGCGGAAGGTTACGGCGAAATCAAAGATCTTGTCGTAATTGCCGAGGATGATGTAGCGCGGCAGGACTTCGTTGGGGATCGCGCGTTTCACTTTTCCCGGCTGGACGGTGAAGAGATGCGTGTAGCCGAGCTGTATGGCCTTGGTGAGCATTTCCTCGGTGAAAAAACCGCCCGGGTAGGCGTAGGTCGGCACTGAGCCGCCGAATTTTCCCTCCAGGAAACGTTTCGATTCGCCCATCTCGGTGTTGAGGAACTTGTCGTAGGTCTGCGGGCCGCGCTTGCGGCTTGCCTTCACGGCCTGGGGAAACGGATGGGTTACCGAGTGGCTGCCGATCGTGGCACCATGTTTCATCATCTCCTTGATCATCGCGGTGGTTAGCGCCTTGCCGCCGCCATCCACGTAGTTCTTGTAGAGGTAGATCGTGAACGGGTAGCCGAACTCTTTGAGGATCGGATATGCCTGCGTGTAGGTGGAGATCCAGCCGTCGTCGATGGTGATCACCACGGCCTTCGCAGGGATCTCTTTGGTGCCCTCTTTCCATGCGATGAAATCCGCCATCGGGATCACCGGTAGGCCGAGCTGGCGGATCGCTTCCATCTGTTTGCGGAACTTCGAGGTGCGGATGCGCATCGCGGTCTCGCGCTCGGTTTCGGAAAAATCATGGTATCCGAGCACCGCCACGCGGACGCCGTCGTCCGGCACATCGAGGGCGCGCAGCGGCTCGGCGGCGGGTGCTGTCTCGGGAGGAGGCTCCTGGCCGAGAAGGGGCGAAACCACCGCCATCCATGCGAAAAACAGTTCTTTCGGAAATCTCATCTCCCCGGAACCTTAGCTGCGTTGGCTTGGTGCGCAATCCAAACGGCATGAACAGGCCCGGCCTTTCCGGCGATCATTTCTGGCAAAAGGCCTAGGCATGCGAAGTGGCGCTTCCGCAGTTTATCCCTCTTTCCCGCAGCATTGCTTGAACTTTTTCCCGGAGCCGCAGGGGCAGGGAGCGTTGCGGCCGGCAGTCTCGATGGCGAAGCTGGGCTTGCGTTTCGGGAGGTTGAGCTTGAGGCTGGGGGTTTCCTCGCCCGTGTCGTGTGGCGAGGAAACGAGCTGCCCGGAGCTGCCGGAGGAGGCCATGTTGTCTCTGGTGAGCGCGGCCTCGCCGCCCTGAAGCTGGCGGGGCTGGCTGTGAAGCTGGCGGAGGAAATCCTCGAGGTTGTGCGCGGAGCGGAAGAGATTGGTCAGCGCCTCCTGCTTGATGGAGTCCATCAGGGTGACGAAAAGGTTGTAGGCCTCGTTCTTATACTCGATGAGCGGATCCTTCTGGCCCTGGGCGCGGAGGCCGACGCCTTCGCGGAGCGCGTCCATGTTGTAGAGGTGTGCCTGCCATTGCTTGTCGATGGCGACAAGAACCATGCGGCGCTCCTCCTGGTCGAGGACTTCGTACGGCAGGCCGCCGACCTTGATCTCGTAGGTTTCCTTCACCTTGCCGACGAGGTATTCGGAAATCTGCTCCGGTGTTTTTGTGGAATCCAGCTCCTCCGCGGTGAGGCTGATGGGCAGGTTCGCGTTCACCCAGCCGAGCAGCTCGGTGTAGTCGGGGGATTCTTTGTCGCGCTCCTCGAGGTATTCGCTCACCTTGGCGGGGATGGTTTCCTCGATGATCTCGGTGACGAGTTCGCGCGGGGTCTCGGTGCTGAGGACTTCGTTGCGGTAGCCGTAAACGACCTCGCGCTGCTTATTCATCACGTCGTCGAAATCCAGGACGCGCTTGCGCCATGTGTAGTTGCGCTGCTCGACGCGTTTCTGGGCGGTCTCGACAGAGCGGTTGAGCCATGAGTGCTCGAGGGCTTCGCCATCTTTCATGCCGAAGCGCTCCATCATCGCCGTCATGCGGTCGGCGGCGGCGAAGTTGCGCATGAGGTCGTCCTCGAAGGAGATGAAGAACTGGGAGCGGCCGGGATCGCCTTGGCGCGCGCAACGGCCGCGGAGCTGGCGGTCGACACGGCGGGACTCGTAGCGCTCCGTGCCGATGACGAAAAGGCCGCCGACTTCCGGGACGCCCTTGCCGAGCTTGATGTCGGTGCCGCGGCCTGCCATGTTGGTGGAGACGGTGACGGCGCCGGGCTGGCCGGCTTGGGAGATGATTTCCGCTTCCTGCTCGTGGAATTTCGCGTTGAGGACGGAGTGCGGGATCTTCGCGCGCTGGAGCATCCGGGCGAGCGTCTGCGAGGCCTCGACGGAGGCGGTGCCGCAGAGGACGGGTTGACCTTTGCCGTGGGCTTCCTCGATTTTCGCGATGACGGCGTTGAACTTCTCGCGGCGGGTTTTGAAAACCTGATCGTTCTCATCCACGCGGACGTTGGAGGTGTTCGTCGGGATCGGCAGAACGTCGAGGCGGTAGATGTCGTGGAACTCGGCGGCTTCCGTTTCGGCGGTGCCGGTCATGCCCGCGAGTTTCTCGTAGAGGCGGAAGTAGTTCTGGATCGTGATCGTGGCGAAGGTCTGGGTCTCCTTCTCGATGGCGACGTTCTCCTTGGCCTCGACGGCCTGGTGGAGGCCGTCCGACCAGCGGCGGCCGGGCATTTCGCGGCCGGTGTTGTCATCGACGATAATGACCTTGCCGTCCTTCACCACATACTGGACGTCCTTTTCATAGACGCAGTAGGCCTTGAGAAGCTGGGAGATGTTGTGGATTTTCTCGGCCTGGACGCTCATGCGATCCTGGGCTTCCTCCTTGGCGGCGATCTTTTCCTCGGGGGTGAGTTCGAGGTTCGTATCGACGTCGGCGAAAACACTGCCGAGGTCGGGGAGGGTGAAGGATTCGGGATCGCCGGGGGAGAGGAACTCGCGGCCCATTTCCATGAGGTCGGCGTCATTGCCTTTCTCGTCGATGACGAAATAGAGCTCTTCCTTGAGTTCGAAGAGTTCCTTTTTCTGGGCGTCTTGGTAGAAGGAGAGTTCGGATTTCTCGATGAGTCGGCGGTTTTCCGGTTCCTCCATGAACCGCATGAGCATGCGGTTGCGGGGCTGGCCGAGCTTGATTTTGAAAAGCAAGCGACCGGCGCCGTCCATGTCGCCGGCGTCGGCGAGCTTCTTGGCCTCGGCGGCGAGGTCGTTGCAAAGCTGGGTCTGCTTTTTGACGAGTGCGTCGATGGAGGCGCGGTATTTGTCGAACTGGTGGGTGGATTGGGCGGTGGGGCCGGAAATGATGAGGGGCGTGCGCGCCTCGTCGATGAGGATGGAGTCCACCTCGTCGATGATCGCGAAATAATGGCCGCGCTGCACCTGATCCTCGCGGGAGGAGGCCATGCCGTTGTCGCGGAGGTAGTCGAAGCCGAACTCGGCGTTGGTGCCGTAGGTGATGTCGCAGGCGTATTGTTCGCGGCGATCCCAGGGAGCCATCTGGTTCTGGATGCAGCCGACGCTGAGGCCGAGGTAACGGAACAGGGCGCCCATCCAGTCGGAGTCGCGTTTCGCGAGGTAATCGTTGACCGTAACGACGTGGACGCCGAGGCCGGTGAGGGCGTTGAGGTAAACGGGCAGGGTGGCGACGAGGGTTTTTCCCTCACCCGTCTGCATTTCCGCGATCATGCCGCGGTGCAGGGCGATGCCGCCGACGAGCTGGACGTCGAAGTGGATCATCTGCCACTCGATGGGGTGCTCGCTGACCTCAATGGTGGTGCCGCACATCCGGCGAGCCGCGTTTTTCACGACAGCGTAGGCCTCCGGAAGGATCTGCTCGAGGTAGTTGGCGCGGGCTTTCTGGAAGGCCGGCTCGATCTCGTGGAAAGCGGCCTTCGCCTCCTCGATGGCCTCGGGTGTCGGGCGGATGGAGGCGGGAAGGGACGAAAACTCCTCGCGCATCGCCTTGAAACGATCCTCCAGGGCGGCGGCGGTCGCGGAAAGCTCCTCCCCGGACATGCGGGCGATCACCGGCTTCGGGGGCGCGACGAGCTCGTGGTAGCGGGCGAGATGGGCTTTCCATTTCGCGGTGAGTTCGCGGAGCTTTTCCTCCGGTTCGCGTTGCAAGGCCTCTTCGATTTCCTTGATGCGGCCGACGGTCGGGCGGATGCGGCGCAGTTCGCGCTGGTTCTTGCTGCCGACGATTTTCTGGAGAATCCACTTGATCATGAGAAATGGGGAAATGCCCTTTATGGGCTGAGGAGTGGGTCGATACACCGGAGCCGCGGGGGAAGCAAGCGCGGGAATCGGGCGGGAAAACCCTAAACTTTAAATTTTAAACCCTAAGGAAGAGGAGTGGAATTCGCTCCGGTTGTGGTTCTCTTTTTCAGTTGGGAAGGTTTTCTCCCTAGTGTAGGAACCCTGGGGAAAACCCTAAAGTCGTCACGCGCAGCACGGGATCACAGCCACTTGATTTTCTTGAAAATGACCAGCTGGATGATGGCGGCGGCGGCCATGATGCCCATGAGCCAAAGGTAGCCGTAGGGTTGGTAGAGTTCCGGCATGTTGAGCGGGAGCTTTTGGCCAGTCGGCGATTCGGGGGCGAAGTTCATGCCGTAAATGCCGACGATAAAGGTCAGCGGGATGAAAATGGAGGTGATCACGGTGAGCACCCGCATGACCTCGTTGGTGCGCAGGCCGACGCTGGAGTGGTAGAGTTCCATCAGGCCGGCGGTGAGCTCCTTGTTGCTTTCGACAAGATCCATGAGCTGCACGGTGTGGTCGTAGCAGTCGCGCAGGTAGATCTTGGTGGGAGCGGTGATGAAATCGGAGGGATCATGCAGCAGCGCGCTCACCACGTCCCGCAGCGGCCAGACAAAGCGGCGTAACTGTGCGAGGCTGCGCTTGTGGTCGTGCAGTGTCTTCATCATTTCCCGCGAGGGTTTGTCCAACAGGTCGTCCTCAAGATCCTCGATGTTTCTGCCCAGCTCCTCCAGCGCGGGGTAGAAGTGGTCGATGACCGAGTCCAGGAGAGCGTAGGCGAGGTAGTCGGCCTTGGACCTGCGGATCTTGCCACGGCCTCCGCGGAGGCGGGCGCGGATGGGATCGAACACATCGTATTCGCCCTCCTCCTGAACGGAGATGAGGAAATTCTCCCCGAAAAACAGGCTGATCTGTTCGCTGCGGATCGTGCGCGACGCGTCCTGATAGACCATCTGGGCGACCACGAACACATAGTCGGAGCCGCTCTCCACTTTGGGGCGCTGGCCGGTGTTGAGCACATCCTCGAGGGTGAGGGGATGCAGGTTGAATTTTTCCCCGAGCAGGGTGAGAGCTTCGATATCGCCGAGGCCGTCGATGTTGATCCAGGTGATTTTGTCACTGGTAATATGTGCCGCGAGTTCGGAAATGTCGGTGATGTCGCGCTCCTCGATGTGATCGCCATCATACTCGATGAGCTGGATCGCGGGTTTGCGGACTTTGCCATCGACCAGATGCGGGGAAAGCGTGGCGGGTGGCGTTCCCGGAGGGCCGTGGCGCTTGATGAACATGACCGCGAGCGTAGGGGGTAGGGACTACGAATCAAGCGAAGGGGGTGAGATTTTTTCCGGTGGATGATGATCGCACGGCGAGATTCATCTGCCGGTAGGGCTGATCCGGCTCGGTCGGCCCTGATAAAAAACGGAGGAGCCGTAATCCCGGAAGGGTAGTGAAACCGCTGTGAGGCGGGCTTTTTTGTTTCGGGATTTCACTCCCGCCGGAGTGAGCGGTGCGTTTGATTTTGGAAATGGGCCGACCGTGCCGGATCAGCCCTACCGGATGAAACACCGGGAAAAATCACACCCAGCGAAGGAATGGGCGGCCCGCTCCTGGATCACACCTTGCGCAGGGGTGGGTGCGGAGGGTAGGTTCGCACCGTGCTTTTCGATTCCCATAACCACTTGCAGAGCGGGAAATTCGGGAGGCCGGTCGGCGAGATGATCGCGGAAATGCAAGCGGCGGGGATCACCGGCTGCGTGGTGAACGCAACGAGGGAGGACGATTGGGAGGCGGTGGCGGCGCTGGCGCGGGAGTTTCCGGGCTATGTGTTTCCGGCTTATGGGATTCACCCATGGCATGCGGATGCGGCGGCGGAGGGCTGGGAGGAAAGGTTGCGGAAGAGGCTGTTGTCCGATCCCGTGGCCAGCGTCGGGGAAGTGGGCGTGGACGGCTGGGCGAAATCGCCGGGGATGGAGGTGCAAATGCCCGTTTTCATAAAACAGGCGGAGATCGCGGCGGAGCTGGGGCGGGTGATGACGGTGCATTGCCTGAAGGCATGGGAGGAGCTTTTCGCAGCGATGGATCAGGCGGCGGCCTGGCCGGAGAAATTTCTCATGCATTCCTTCGGCGGCTCCATCGAAGTGGCGGAGCGATTGGCGAAAAAGGGCGCGTGGTTTTCCTTTTCCGGCCACTTCCTGCATGAGCGGAAACGCAAGGTGCTGGACGTTTTCCGACGACTGCCGAAAGACCGCATCCTGCTGGAGACCGACGCACCCGACATGATCCCGCCCGGGGACTTCGTGAAATTTCCCCTCAGCGGGGGCGTGAACCATCCGGCGAACCTGCGGAGCATCGCGGAGGCGTTTGAGCGGGAGACGTATGAGGGGATGCTCGTGCAGATTCAGAGAAACGGGCGGGAGTTCTGGCATTGAAAACCGCCATCGAATTTACAGAGGCTTTACCCTCTTTCCTCCAGCTCGTGCCATGATCACGGCATGTTGTTTCGCGGCATGTTGTGGCTGGCGTGGTTCCTGTATCTGACGGGGAGCCTGCTGATTCTAACGAACTCGGTCTTGGATTACCGTCCTGGTGGCTTGGGACTCTTCATTTTTCAGAAAGGCGAGATCGGCGAGAGCCTGATCTGGCGGGTTTCGCTCTACGTTCACATCGTAGGCGGAGTGATCTGCCTGTTCGCGGCGCTGCCGCAGTTGTCGGCCAGGCTTGTCGCGCGCTTCCCTGCGGTTCATCGCCGCGCTGGCAAGATCTATGCGGCGTGTTTGCTGTTCCTTGTCTGCCCGACGGGGTTCCACCTCGCCTTGTTCGCAAAGGGCGGGTTCTTCGGGAAACTGGGATTCCTCACACTGGCCTTCGCGGCCTTTTACACCACGCTCGCCGGCTGGCGCGCCGTGATGCCGCCGCAACGCAATCTGGCCGCGCACCGGATCTGGATGATCCGCTCCTTCGCACTGACGGCGAGCACCGTGACCTTCCGCATCTATCACGCGCTCGGCTACTTCGCCGGGCTGGAAGCGGATACCAACTACGTCGCTTCCCTGTGGCTGAGCCTGCTGGGAAACATCGCCGTCACCGAGATCATCCTGCACCGCAAACCCATCGCCGCCTTCTTTTTCCACTCCAAACCACAAACACAGACCGATCCATGAAAACCAAAGCATTGACATGCCTCGCCGCCCTCACAGGGCTCCTCAGCGCCGAACCCGCGCGCATCATCGAACCCATCCAGCACCCGAACGCCGGCATTGTTTCCAACCCTGAACCCAACGCCCCCGCCCGGTTGGCGGTGATGACGCAGATCGTCGCGCGCCTGCAGCCGCCTCCCACTGCGGTATTTTCCAGAGCGATATCGATCAGTCCCTACCCCAGCTATCGCGCCATCGAGCTTGTCGATGGGGAGGAGCGCCTTCCATTCACGGTGCAGATGTTTGGAAGAGGAGCGGAAGTGACCGGCTACGTCCGGATCGCCGACAACGCGATCTTCCTTTTCCGCCCGGAAAAGAAAGACCATATCCGCAGCACGCTGGATCCACGTTTCGCGCCGCCGAAAGAGATCAGGATCGAGCCTGAGAAACCGGCGTGATCCGCCTAGCGATCCGCAACGAAAAGCACCTGCTACGCGTCATCCTTGCGGTAGATGAAGGGTTGCTGGGAACGGCACGTCGAAAGACATCACTCTTCACCTGTCAGACTGGAGGGAGCGATGATCGAGCCTTTGTCCATTTCCACCCAAGTGAGGACGGGGGCGGCGAAGGATTCCTGATCCAGGTGAATGATCACCACCCAATCCCCGGACGGAAGCGAGGGCAATTGCGGGATTTGGGGGATGGCCTTGTTTTTCATTTCCCCGAGGGTGAGATCCAGGGCCGCACCGGGGAACCCCCCTTCCGTCAAAGGTAGCACCGCGCTGACTTTTCCCGGTTCCAAAGTGATCGTTTGCGGTTCCGGTTTACTTTTGATCACAGACCGCAAAACGCCATCAGGGAGAGCATTCATGAAGCGGATCTGCGCTGAGGCCGGCGCTTCGGTTTGGTTGCGGGAACGCCCTTCCAACGTGACAAGACGATGGGGAAATTTTCCACCACCGGAGCTGACAAGTCCCAAGCCGGATTTGGAGGAAAGTGAGAATTTGCTTGCTCCCACCTTCTCGTTCGTGAGTTCGACGACCACGTTGGTATCCCAGTTGCCCGCAGGCCATTTTACGAAACCCGAGCCGCGTCCCGAGGGCATACGCCGCATGGCGGGAAAACCGGCGATTTCCAGTCTGCATGGATCTCGTCCGATCGTGAGGTTGAGCCAGAAAATCTGGCTATCCACTTGATCCCATTTTACAAGCATGGGGTCGAAGGCTCCCTCGCCCGGTGTGCTCCGTGGCGAAATGATCCTGACTGAAGCAGCCATCTCACCGGGGAGTTCGATCAATTCGTCGCTCGTTTCGAAGAGTGAATCACGGTCGCGGAGTACGGATACATGGGGTCTGCCATCATCGTCGGCGGATAGGATGGCAAGATAGGGATCCTGCGGCTCGGCTGCCAAGAGGGAGAAAATCAGCTCGCCTTTCAGCCCTTCGGCATCAGCGAAGGGCACGGTGCTTCTCTCCTTCGCAACAGGCACCCGGAATCCTTTCCCGAATATGGCTTTTTGTTCGGTTTCCGGCAGGGTGATCATGGTTCCGTGCATCGCATTGAGGATGAAAGCCTCCCCTTTGGGCGCATCCACGGTGACGGATCGACTTTGGATATCTCCATTCTTGTCGGAAACGCTCACAATCACGATTTTTTGCTCGGCGGTGATTTCCATTTCAAAGGAATTACCGGGCAATGTCTCTGTGCCGATCTGGAACTTGTGAAGACCCGGTGGGATGTTGCCCCAGGAGGTGGCTTTGCCTGGCGGCATTTTGCGGTAGGCGATTTTCCCGTTGATCGCCAGATTCACCAGTCCCGCATCAATCGTTCCAAGGTGAACCCATCTTACGGAGGCTGCCGTGAGGGAAGGTGGGCTCACCAGCAGGAGCAGCAGCAGCGGGAGGAATGCGCTTTTACAATGGGCGTACATAAAGAGTTTCAGGTTTCACGGATTTGAGTTCGCCGGTTTTGGCATCCCAGGTGCAGTTGAAGAAAATGACCTTTTCCCGCACGCTCCGTCCGAGAACCCTCCCGGCGGGATCTAGGACTTCGCCTGCGCTGACAATCCTGTAGCAATGGCTGCGGGTGGTGACCAGATTCGCTGAACGCATCATGGCCTCTTCGCGGGCATAGTCGGAGCGGTTCAAAAGTTTGAGATCGTTGTTCGCGCTGCTTTCCGAGGGATTGAAGGCGGTGGTCTTGCCCCAGGTCTCCAGTTCGCTGAGCTGGCCGGGGGAATACAAGGGAAGGGCGCGCTTCCAATCGGTGACATCGCTCCCGTCCGGCCTCTTCGCGCCCTTCGTCAGGCGGCTTTTCAATTCCGTCGCCACGGCTTTGAAATCAAATTTCGAAGGGCGGCCCGCCGCGCCCAATTTCAGATCGGGAAGCTCCATGACCAGTTCATGGTTGCTCTTCGGCCCGGTGGTCAGGTTGAAGTATTTTTGGCTGTTGAGATTGACGCGCCCGCGCCATTCCAAGTCGCCATACTCATCGCTATTCATGGTTTTGCCGTCTCCTTTGACCGTAAAGATGTCCATGATGTTCCATGGCTTGGCATCCAGGTGATCCGCTTCGGATGTGCCAGCCAAAGTAGCTTGTGAGCGCTGGCCTACTGACAAGCTGCCACCACCCCAGAAGGGGGAGATCACTCCCCTGTTGAACGGGCTGTTGCTGGCTCCCCGACCGGCGGGATGAGTCCATGCGGGATCGAAGATGCGACCGAGCTCGGCCACCGAGCGAATCGGACGGTTCTCCACACGGGTGATCCCTTGCAGCGGGCTGTTGATCGATACCAGATACGGCCTGTCCATCCAGAAGTTGAAGTCCTGATAGTTGTGACTGCTGCTTCCTGTGCTGTTGTTCACGAAGCCCATCTTTCCGGGCTTGTTGCTGGACCAATCGCGATCCGAGTCGAGGTTGGTCGTTACGCCGGTGTAATACATTCTCAAGGGTGTCATGCGCGGGTCGTTCATCCTGCCGCCCTTTGATGGACCCGCGTTTCCCAGGCCGGCTGAGACGACACCGTCTGTCGGAGCCTCACTCATCTGCTGGTAGTTCGTGGCATGCAACCACGCTCCGGTTCCCGCATTCAGCAAGACATGGGCTTGGCGCTGATGGCCATCCGGCTGGTCATCGCCGGTGCCGGAACTACCATCCTTGAAACGGATCCATGTGTTACCCCGATCTTGGGTGCTGCTCCGCACGTAAGTTCTGGTGATGTCGAAGACCTTGATCTCATTCGGCGCGAAGGCGACGGGATTTCCGGAATTCAACGCGAAAACAAGCTCCGTTTCTTCGGGTATCGGTTGCGCTCCGATGGCTCCGAAGGTGGATCCCAGAATTTGCTGAAGGTATGTGGAACGGATCTCATAGGTGGTCGCGGGGATCGCGTTGCCGTCCATGTTCCACAATTCGAACCTATAAGTTACCGGGATCTCATAGCGGAAGAGGCCGCCGGGAAGCGTGGTTCGGTTGACGGTGCTGTTGGCTACAAAGTTGTCCGGCGCGCCACGGGAATTCCATGCGATCTGGACTTCGTTGATACGGATCGTGCGGTCGGCTCCGAAGTAGCCCGGCCTGGCGACATCCCTCATCAGCAGGATGGGTGAAGCACCGGGAGTCGGATTGCCATAGTTCAGGGCGGCGAAGGCGGGTGGCTGCGTGGGCACGTTGTCTGTATCGAGATAATCGATCAGCGAGGCGGAAACGGTGCGGAACTGCTCCCTGCGCAGATCGGCGGCGAAGGGATTGGACGGGGAGAGGGTGTTGTAAACCGGCAAGGCCGCACCGCTGGTGGACGACCAGTAGTCGAGGTTTCTTTTCCTGAAAAATCCGTCCGCCCCGCTGGCCATCCATTCCGTGAGCCGATCCACACGGTCGTCCACATTGCCTTGGGCGAGGTGCCCGCTCCAGTTCAGGTTCCGCTTGAGACGACCGCGCAGCGCCAGTGGTTGGCCGTTTCTTTCTGAAGCGCCCGAGTCCGCAAAACTGGGAGCATGGGCGATGACATCAAAGCCGCGGTTGAACGCGGTGGATACGAACGACAGATCTTTTGGAAATTTGGTGTTGCCCAGGGTAACGCCTGCCGAATCGCCCGTGCGCCATTGACTTTGTTTCGAAGCATCAGCACCCGCCAAAACTCCTGCCCCAAAGAACGGAATTTCAGTCACACTGGCTCCATCTTCACGCGTTTTGGTTCCGATCTGCGTGACATCAATCCGGGAGCTTTCGTCATCCACCCAGACGGCGTAGCGGATTTGTCTGCCTTCAGGATCGGTTCCGAAATTTTGCCAACGGGCAAGGCAAGCGCCATTTGCGGCACCAAGCGCATTGTTGGTGTTGAAGTTAAACACATCCTTGCTGCCTGATTGGAAATCCGAGAACAGCTTGTCGGGATCATCGCCACTGGTGCCAAGCCAAGTGGTGTTGTCGGTTTTTAAGAATGGTTGGCCTGCTGTTGTACCAATGTCAAAGTCAGGCCTGCCCGCTGTCAGGGCAAGCAGGGATCCCGGGGTGCTGTCTCCGCCCGGATGGTAGGCCCAGGTCGTAAATGCGGCACCCCCTACATCGGAACGATTGAGAAAGCGTGAAATTTGCTCGGTGGCCACCGCCAGCCCGGACTCTACGGCGAGGTCGGCTCGTGCGGAGTCGGAATAGGAGCGGGCGGTTTTGCGCTCCAAGGTCATGATGGTGAGCAGGCCGATGAGAAGGAGGGTGAGGCCGGCGATGGCGATGATCGTCATCGGCAGGGCGAAGCCCGGGCGCTTTGCGCGGATCGCGGATCGGGGATGGTGGATGTAAGATGAAAACCTCATTTCGCGATGGCGATGGTGCGGGTGAAGGTGCGGATGAACTGCTTCTCATTCTCGCGCGGAGAGGTGGCGAGGCGGTCCCACTCCGCGCGGGTCTTGAAACGCTGGGCGGTGGAATCGTCGATGAAACGGATGGTGAGCTCGATGACGGAAGGCGGCTGGGGCGAGGTGGTGGTCCAGTCGGTGAGAACCGGCGGCGAGCCTGAGTAAAAGCGCGGCTTGGCGGTGAAGCCGATGACGTTCGCGACGATGGGTTCGTCGAGCGCGGGGTTGGCGGCGGGAAAGGCGGGTGTGCCGGCGGTTTCCAGAAAGGTTTGGGTCAGCGCCGGGTCGCGGGCGGCGCGGAACAGTTTGGGGGATTCCACGTTCGTCGTGTCCTGCGAGAAGGCGACGCGGTAGGAAACGAGGTTCAGGTCGCCGGGTTTGGCGGCCTGTTGCTCGTCGGAGGAAACGGCGCGGATGAAAGCGATTTTTTCCGAGGCCTCGACCACGCCGTTGCTGGTCGATTTTTCATGAACCATGGGTGTGCCGGGGAGCCGGGTGGAAAGCTCGCGCCCGAAGAACTGGATGAAGGCGCGGGCCTGGGAGACCGTGTTCACGGCGCGCTGGGTGCGGGTGTAGCTGTCGGTGGATTGGCCGACGAGTGAGAACAGCGCGAGCATGATCATCGAGGTGATCGCCATGGAGATCAGGAGCTCGACCATGGTGAAACCGCGCTGGGATGGACGGGAAAAATTCATAGGGTGCCTTGGCGTGGACTGATGATCTGGTAGCGGAGATCGCTGCGCTTGGCGGCGGGAGCCTTGGCGGGATGGAGGACGCGGATGGTCAGCAGAGAAAGGGTGTCGGGGCCGGCCGCAAGGTTGGGCGGGCGGTGCGAGTCGCCATGGACGGCGACGAGGTAGGTGGCATTGGGGATTTTGCTGGGGCTGGTGAGATCGGCGGCGGTTCCTTTTGCGAGAAAATTCCCCTCCGAATCATAGGCGAGGATTTCCGGTGCGGTCGAAGTCGCGAACACGGGGAAAGCCAGGGCCGAACCGAACGCGGATGCGGGCGCGGGATCGGCCCAAGCGGAAATGATTTCCCGCTGCACCTCGCGGGCGAGCCAGGCCGAGCGGGTGTCGGCCTCCGCGCTGAGGCGGGAGATGTTCGCGGAGCCCGTGGCCGTCAATACGATGGGGATCACGAAGGCCACCACGCCGAGCGCGATGACCACCTCCATGAGGGTCATGCCGGGATTCGGACGCTTTCCGGAAAATTTCATTATGGTTCGATGAATCGGGTCCGGCCGGTCAGGCGGTTGACCTGGAGCAGATCAAAGACAGGGCTGCCTTTGGATTTCTGGGTCAGTGCGAGGGAGTTTCCCCGCCGTGTGGCGCGGGCGATGGCGATGTTCGTTTCCGAAACGGGCAGGACGATCTGGCCGTTCGGCGCGAAGACGATGAGATGGCAGGTTACGGCCTTGCCCTTGTAGTTTGTAAGCAGGGTTTCCGCCGCATCGACGATGGTGGGCTTGGGCGAGGAGATCAGGGAGGCGGGCATGAAATGGAAACTCCCCGGCAAGGTTTCCCAGCGCTGTAGCTGCATCTCTACGCCGCTGCCATCCGTGGCGGGCTCGTAGACCGCACCGTTTTTCACGACCTCGAAAAGCGAGACCGCCCGCAAGCCGAGTTCGCCGCCGGTGGCGAGGACGGGAATGGCGATGGCGGTGGCGGACCCGGAGGCGATGGCGTGGGCGCGCGCCCTCTGGAGATGCGCCTTGATGATTTCGCGCGAGGCTTGGCGGGCGCTGTTCGCCGGATCGGAAAATACCGGGACGGCCACTGCAATCAGCAACGCCATGATCGCAATGACCGCCAGCAGCTCGACCAAGCTGAAGGCCGGGATCGCGCGGCAAGCAATCTTCTTACTGACTGTGGCGGCTTGCATCACTGGGTTGGCACGGCAGATCGCGTCTCGAACGATTCAGCATTTCACGCGCCACGACCAAGTAAATACAGAAATACCCCTCCGGCCATGGGGGATTTCGTGGAGATTTCGTCACATGCGGGTTCCCCCGGCCGTTCAGTCCGTGGCCGCGTTCGCCGGATCGAAGATTCTATATAGGATTTCCTTGTCATCGCTTGCCACCGGGTTCTCGGCTCCGGGCTTGCCCTGGAGGATGGAACCGTAGGTGGTGATGCCGCGCAGGCCTACCGTGATGGTGCTATCCTCGCCGATGCCGGGCATGTCCTTTGCCGCGATACCGGCGGCGAGCCAAGCGATTTGGGAAAGGGCTTTCTTCGCCTCATCGTCCTTGTATTTCCTCATGCCGGGAACCTGGCAGATGAAAGTGATCCCGCTCTTGCCCTGATGGCAGTAGGAGAGGAAAGCTTTCGACTAGTACTTCTCGTCGCCCTCGAAGGACATCGACTGCATGCTTTTGAAGGTGGAGCTGAAATCTCCAGCGGCCTTTTCGGCGGCGGGAGTGTTGCTGTGGGAAGTGGCGCCGCCCTTCGCCGAGTTGATCAGGTTGTCCGCTTCCGAAAATACGGCTTTCCCCGGGTATTTCTTGTCCAGCTCCTTGTCATGCTGGCCGGCCACCGTGCCCATGATCCCGATCAGCACGCCCGCGACCGCCAGGATGGGCGTGAACCATGTCATCGGGATGAAAAACAGGCTGTTGGATTTCTTGAGCAGGATCTGCTGCTGCGTCGCCGGATCAATCACCACCTTCCCGCCGCCCAAGGCCTTGGCGACGATGTGGTTCAGGAACGCCGCCAATGCGCCGCCCACCACGCCGCCCGTGAGGGCGCCCGTCAGGGATCCGACAACACCTCCGACGACAATCCCGATGACCGCGAACACGATCGTCAACACTCCCCATCCGCTCCAGATTATGATTGTTTCTATGTGTGGTTGAGCCGCGAAACTCTCGGGAAAGCGGAGTTTCGACAAGGATTATATGCGGGTTCCCATGGGCGTTTTCATGCGGAGGCGCCACGGTATCCGGGCGTATCCCGGTGCAGCAGCCCGCCGAACCCGCAGAAAATCCGCGAATCGGCCGGCGGCAAAGGCTTCAGGGGCTCCGAGCTGTCGAGATGCTCCCGGCACAAATTTTCGAACTCCGCTGGCGTTTTCATACGCCGGATCTCACGCTCGAAGTCCGGATCGATGCCCTCGCAGATGTAGATCAGCGTTTTTTTCATGCGCTGGATATGAAGGAGGGGATCGAAATCGGGGTGCTCGCGGGCGAGTTCCTCCGAAAGCTCGCGGATGTAATCCAGCAGATTGCGGCGCGTGGGTTCGGGCGGTTTCATTCCCAAAAACGCGGCAACGATGCCGTCGAAAATCCACGGGTTTCGGATCGCGCCGCGGCCGACCATTAGACCCGCCGCGCCGGTCTGGCGGTGGTAGGCGAGGGCGGTTTCCGCGTCGACGACGTTGCCGTTTGCGATCACGGGACAGGGCATCGTTTCCACGGCGAGTTTCACGGAATCCGGCTTCACCGGGGTGGCGTACCGATCCTCCACCGTCCGCCCGTGGATCGTGAGGCCGTCGATGGCGTGTTTGCGGAAAATTTCCAGCAGCTTGGGAAATTCGTCCGGAGAGTGGTAGCCGAGGCGGGTTTTCACGGTGAAGCGGCCGGGGATCGCAGCGCGCAGCGCGCCGAGGATGGCATCGACTTTTCCCGGATCGCGCAAAAGGCCGCCGCCCGCGTCCTTGCGGCAGACAACGGGGGCGGGGCAGCCGAGATTCAGGTCGATCCCCGCGACCGGATATGCCGCAAGCTCCCGCGCCGTCCGCACCAGATCCGGGATTTCCTTTCCGATCATCTGCGCGAAGACCGGGCGGCCGGTTTCGTTTTCGGAAATGGAGCGCAGGATATAGGCGTTCAGCCCGGAATGGGGATGGACGCGGAAGTATTCCGTCACGAACCAATCGGGCGGGCCGCGCCGCGCCAGAACCCGCATGAAGGGCAGATCGGTCACATCCTGCATCGGTGCGAGGACGAGCGCGGGGCGGGCGGCTGGCAGGAGGTCACGCATCGGCGAGGTCAGGAAAATGGGTTGACAATCAAGCCCGCCTCCCAATGCTGGAAACGAACAACAACCAGGGGATTAAAGTGGATAACGACTTGTTGCATACGGAAAAAATCCTATCGGATCGGAAAACCTTTTTTCTCGACCTAAAACAGAACTCGCGGGGCATGGTGGTGAAGATCACGGAGGATGTCGGCGGCAACCGTGACACGATCATGGTGCCCGTGGAGATCCTCGGGGATTTCATCGCTGCGCTGACAGACATCAAGATGACCGCCGACGAGCAGGAATGATGTCGCCCTCGTCTCTTTTCCTTTCGCCTTGTAGGTGCGGGCGGGGATTGTGATTATTTCGTCACCCTTTATGCACCGCTCCTCCGTCAACATCGCCCGCCTGGTCTATCTGCTTGTCTGCCAGGCGGCGGGCGTAGCCATCGCGCTAAGCACGAAGGGGACGCCGCTGGAGATGTCGGTCGCCACCGGCTTGCTCATCGGCCTCGCCATCGGGATCGTTTTCATTGGGATCGAGCGGCTCACGGAGGGCTTCACCCTGCGCGGACTCTCCACGGCCACCTTCGGTCTCGGGGTCGGCCTGTTTTGCGCGTGGCTGCTCACCCGGGTGGAAATTTCAAACCTCCTCGAACTCGCTTTCCGCGATAAGATCGAAAAGACGGAATACGGTGAGACAATGGTGAGTTCATTGCGGCTAGCGCTGGATGTCACGCTTTTCGCCAGCCTCGGGTTTCTCGGGGCCGTGCTTGCCCTCCGCAGCAACCGGGACGATTTCGCGTTCATCATCCCCTACGTCCGCTTCCGCCAGGACGCCAGCTCCGGCCAGCCCATCGTGCTAGATGCGGAGACGATCATGGACGGGCGCATCCTCGGGCTGCTTTCCTCGGGCTTCATCAGCGGGCGGCTCATCGTTGGCCAGTTCGTCCTGGAGGAAATCCAGACCCTCGCCAATGAGAGTCCCAGTGGCCTGCGCCAGCGCGCCCAGCGCGGCCTAGAGAATCTTGAGAAAATGAAGTCATCGCCGCATATCGAGATTTCCGTACACGACACTAGGATCGTCACGGAGGAGCAAACCCTCCATTCCCGCCTGATTGAGATGGCGAAATTCTACGGCGCTCGGCTGCTCACACTGGAGGACGGCCTCGCGAAGATCGCAAAGTTACAGGGCGTGTCCGTGCTCAATCTCAACGAACTCGATACCGCGCTGCGTCCCTCCATCGCCGTTGGCGAGAGGCTCCATGTCGTATTGGTTAGGCCGGGCAAGGAAGAGCACCAAGCGGTCGGCTACCTGCCGGATGGCACGATGATCGTCGTTAACCAAGCTGCGGAGGACATCGGAAAATCGATGGATGTGGTCGTGGTTACCACCCTCCAGACAGCGGGCGGCACTCTGATTTTCGCGGAGCCGATCCGCTCCTGAATGCGTGCCGCTGCGCCGATTCCCATTTTTTTTCGCACCCAACCATGTCCCCAAAGCGCACCGCACCGCCCATCCCCGAGATCGCAGCACGCTTCATCCTTCCCGGTCCCGTGGTCGCGTTTGAGGAGATCCCCACCGGCCTAATCAACACCACCTACGCTGTCACCTGCCGCAGCGGCTCGTCGGAAAAACGCTACATCCTGCAATCCATCAACTCCTCCGTCTTCCCTGAGCCGGAAAAAGTGATGGAGAATATCTTTCAGGTCACCGGCCACATCGGGGCTCGCGATCCGGGCACGGAGCAACTCCAACTCATCCCCGCACAAGGCGGGCAAAGCTGGCTCACCCTGCCGGATCACACCGTGTGGCGCTGCTACCCTTTCCATGAAGGCACACAGACCTTCATGAAAATCGACTCGCCCGACCTCGCGTTCCGCGCCGCCGCCGCTTTCGGCAGCTTCCAGGCGAAGCTCTCCGATCTCGACCCCGCCGCCCTCCACGAGACCATCCCGGCCTTCCACCACACGCCCACCTACTTCGCGAAACTCCTTGCCGCCGCCGAGAAAAACCCCGTCGGCCGCCTGGAGAACGCCCGCGCGGATGTCGATTTCATCCTCTCGCAGAAACACCTCACGAGCCTCCTCGTCGATGCCGGGCTGCCGATACGCATCACCCACAACGACACCAAGATCTCCAACATCCTTTTCCCCACCGACCCCAGCCTTCCGCCCATCGTCATCGACCTCGATACGGTCATGCCCGGCCTCGCACTCTTCGACTACGGCGATCTCGTCCGTTCCGCCGCCTCCACCGCGGATGAGAACGAGACCGACCCCGAAAAAATCCGCCTCGATCCCGTGCTCGCCGCCGCGCTCACCGAGGGCTACCTTTCCACGGCCTCCGTTTTCCTCACGCCCGAGGAAAAAGCCCTGCTGCCCTCCGCTCCGAAGGTCATCGCGCTGGAGCTCGCCATCCGTTTCCTCACCGACCACCTCCTCGGCGGCGTCTATTTCCGCTCCGACTACGAAGGCCACAACCTCGCACGCGCCCGCAACCAGCTCACTCTGCTGAAATCGATGTAAGTGCGTTCTGGAGAGCCGCGCCTGTGGCCGGCTTCCTAGCGCGTGCAATGCCGGGGGCAGCCGGCCATAGGCACGGCTCTCCAGAACTGATGCCCCGATCCTGCCGTTTCCCGTGCACCGATTGATTCGCCGCCGATTCCCGCTTGCGGAACCGGTGCCTCCGGGTGAAAGCTGCTTAGCGAAACAACCAACCGACATCATGGAAATCACCCAAACGGCATACGGAACCTGGAGCGGCGGACGCTTCATGCACTTCGGCGAGACGCTTTCCGAGGATCGCTTCCTCGGCTGCATCAAGACCGCCTACGAGGCGGGCATCCGCACCTTCGTCACCTCCGATGTTTACGGAAACGGCAAGGCGGATGCGCTGCTTGGCCAAGCCCTCGCCGGCATCGACCGCTCCACCTATGCCCTAGTCGGCATGATCGGCCATGATTTCTATGACGGCGAGCGCAAGGGCTCCCAAGGCTACCCGCGCTTCACCGATCCCGAGCTGCGCGGCCCGGACGGATACGACGAGTTCGTCCAACGCGCCACCAAGCTCTCGCTGGAGCGCTGCGGCACGGATCACTTCGATCTGCTCATGCTCCACAATCCGGACGAGCTCGGCTACACCTCGGAGGCCCTCTGGAAAGCTATGGCCCGCGCCAAGGAAACCGGCCTCACCAAACAACTCGGCATGGCTCCCGGCCCCGCTAATGGCTTCACCCTCGATCTACTCGACTTCTTTGAGAAATTCGGCGGCCTCATCGACTGGACTATGCTCATCCTCAACCCGCTTGAGCCGTGGCCCTCAAACCTCCTCCTTCCCGCCTGCCAGAAACACAACATCAAGGTGCTCACCCGCGTTGTCGATTACGGTGGCGTTTTCCACGACGACCTCTCCCCCGACCACGCCTTCAAACCCGGCGATCACCGCACCTACCGCCCCGAGGGCTGGGTCGGCCACGGCATGGAAAAGGCGAACCGCATGCGCCCCATCGCGGAAAAATACAATCTCAGCATGATCGAATTCGCCTGCATCTGGAACCTCAGCCAGGCGCCCGTCGAGTGCGTCGTCCCCACCTTTATCCAGGAAGCCGGTGAGCACGCCCGCCCCATCGAGGACAAGATCCGCGAGTTCGGAAAAATGCCCGACGTCCGCCTCACGCCCGAGGAGGTCGATGCCGTCCGCCGGATCGGCGACAACACCGGCTGCATGAAGCTTAAAGGCGCCAGTCAACGCCACGCCAGCAGCGAACGTTGCGACGAGTGGCCGATGAAACCCGAGCTCCTCGAACTCGCCGAGCGATACGGCGTGGGCACCGATTGGTAGAAACCCTAAACCTTAAACCTTAAACCTTAAATTTTAAACCTTAAATTTTAAACCTTAAGGGGAGGTTGCCGCAATTCCTTGGCTTTTACGCTTGCTGATTTGACTTGAATCGTCTGCTTCCTCGGTGCATACCGCTGTCCGTTTCCACACAGTTCATCCCAACGGAGGGGTGGTAGAGTGGTCGATTGCGCCAGTCTTGAAAACTGGAGAGCCGAAAGGTTCCGTGGGTTCGAATCCCACCCCCTCCGCCATGACCCCAGCCCGGTATTCCCGGGCTGGGGTCATGGCGTTTCGGAACGGGAAGAGAACCCCTGCGCAGCACCTGGTTCGAACGCAGGGGCGAGCTTCGCAAGCAAAGCATTCCTTCCGCGCAGCGCACATTGGCATGGCCGCAGGCAATCCCACCCCCTCCGCCATGACCCCAGCTCGGTATTCCCGGGCTGGGGTCATGGCGTTTCGGAACGGGAAGAGAACCCCTGCGAAGCTTCGGGTTAGGAGGCCGGGCACTCCTCACATCGGCTCATGTCCTCCGCGGAACTCGATCTCGTATGGGACTTCGTTGTCGGAAGCCTTGGGTGCGGACATGTGCTTGTAGCGCCAGGGTGAGTAGCCTTCCTTGGCTAGGTAGCTGATGCGGACCGCGCAGCGGCGGGCTCGCCATGTCGGGATGGGGCCGGCCTCGTAGCCGATGAGGTAATCGCCACGCCTTGCGGCAAAAATCAATACGTGTCCCTGTTTCAGGATGATATCGCCCGCTCTCAGGTCGTCCCACGCGATGGGATCGCTGATCATGGGCAGCTCACGGGTGGAAAAATGTCTCGGCAGCCCCCAGCAGCGGGAAACGAAGCCCGAGCAATCGATACCGACGCTGTCATGGCTGATGGCGTCGTCATCAAGGCGGATCTTGTATGAGTTCGCGATGTCCCCGGCCTTTTTGCCGTCTAGCAGGCCGTGCTGGAAACTTTCCGGGGTATCGAAGCCTCCCCATTTGTAAGCCATGCCTTTTGCGCGGACACCGGGTTTCCACCAGCCGCGGTCATCGCCGTGCAGGGAAAGGGTGCTGTCCGGGGTGTGGACATGAATCCCTTTCAAATCCTTGCCGTGGCGGATATGCCGCGCTTCCGGTATCCACTCCATCTCGCTGTAGGCAAGGGCGGTCGCGAGCGCCTGCTCGGGCGTGCGTTGTGGCGCGCACGACGCGAGGCAGACAAGGATGCTCAGCAGGAAAAATCTCATTCGATGCCGCGGAGTGTTTTCTGATCCGCCAACCATTTCCTGTCATCTTTGGAGAGGTTGTTTTCTTGGGTCCGGAAACGCTCGCCACCCGGCTCGGTGAGGATGAGCGTGCCCTTGGAATAAGAGGAGAGCTTGGCGAAAACCTTGCGCCCGCTTTCCCCGCGCCAGTCGCGGTAGCCTTTCGCTTCAAGCTCTTTCCGCCACTTCTCGGTGGAGACTCGCGCGGCGATGGTATTCTGCTTGATGAGACCCCAGAAGTAATCCGCCTCGCCGCGCTTGTAGCCGCGCAAGCGCTCGATGACCTCGCCGCTGGGATTGAGCATCAGCACGGAGGGATGGCCAAGGACACGGTAGCGCTTTTTCAGGCGGGCCACGTAGGCCTTCATTTCGGTCTCGCGGGTGATTTTCTCGTCGAGCGAGAGCTCGGGATCGTCCGCCGAAACATTGGTGTCCACGCGCAGACGGACGACGTTTTCAGCGGCCCATGATTCAAATTCTGGCCGGGAGAAAAGCTCGGCGCTGAGAATCTTGCACATGGGGCTGCGCGCGGAGTCTGTGAACCAGATGAGGATGGGCTTGCCCTCGCGGGCGGCGGTCTGCCGGGCGATGGTTTCGCTTTCCTCCCATGGCCCTCTCTTCGGTGCGGCCATAAGGTTCGCCAGTTCCGGAATGCCCGCGTCGGGATTGTCGGGATCCGTAAACACGATTTCCTCCTGCGGAGTGACATTGAGCGGCAACGGCTGCGCGTTACCACCGGGATTCACGCGCACGCCGCCACCGGCGGGCGGGCGGATTTTCGGGCCTGCTCCGGCAGGCGGCATGACCTCGTCGAGCTTGATTTCCGGTGCGTCGCTCCCGCAGGAAACCAGCAGGAATGCTGCGGCAAGTGCGGTGAAAAGTGAGCGATTTGCATTCATGTCCTATTTCTTTAGGCGAACGGGCGTGCCGCAAGAGGAGCAGCGGAACCAATTGAAGGCCAACAGGTGCAGGCAGAGCGGGAAGACAAAGCCCATGCCGGGCAAGCGGTGAGCCTTTACATGCTTGAGAGCACCCTTCCGGGCGAAAAGCTTCTGGTTGCAGATACGGCATTTCCCGGTCAATCCCCAGAGCAGGTAGCCGAGGCCGGTGATAGGCAGCGCGATAGGGAAGGCGATAGACCACTGCGGCACCCATGCGAAAATTTCCGGTTTCTCCTCCGATGCCAGCAGGAGGAAGGCGGAAGCAACGGCGAGCGGCAGGTTGGCCAGCAGCAACAAGCTGAAAACCGCCCCGAAGCGTAGGTGCCAAGGATGGGTATTGAGCACGCCGCGGATGTATTGGCGGGATTCCGGATCCTTTCCTAGGTTCGTCTCCGCGCGCGGGGCGCGGATCAAGGCGATGCGGTCTTCCTCATGCCCGCTCTTCGAACCCGGCACCCGTTTGCCCTTCTCTTTAGCAGGTGTGGCAGGCAGGGCTGAAATGGAGGTGAATACCTGTGGTGGCAATGATTTGGAGAAGGATTCCAGGTCGCCGCTCTTGCAGCGCGTAGGCAGCTCCGGCTTAGGCGGAGCGGGGTTGCCGATGCGGACATCAAGATCTCCCGAATATCGGTTCAGCAGAATGCCGGCGGGCACGTCGGAGACGCGGAGACCTTTCCCCATCATGATCTCGCCCGGCAGCGGTATCGCGCATGGCGCATACGCCAGCATCTCGGCCACTTCCGGGTTCGCCTCGAAATTTACCGCTGGTTCAATTTCAGGCAGAGTGTCGGCGGTAGGTTCCGCTCCCACGATTGCCATGGCTTGCGTGATCCAGTGCGAGACGGCGGCTTTGCCGGGCACGCGTTTTAAGAGGGAAAGCGTCTCGTTGGCGAGTTTCAGCTCAGCAACAAGATGACCAGCGTCCAGCGCCGCGAGTTCCGCGATGGTATCAATGCCGCTGGCTTCGAGGAGATGCAGAGAGGCTTTACTAATCCCTTGGATTTGAATGAGTTCGGACATGGGTTATCTTAGAGCTTCGAGCATTTCACCGAGCTGTGCGAGCTTGGTTTTCCATTCTTCCAGGCGCTGCTTCTCCTGCACTACTACTTCCGGCGGGGCGCGATCCACGAAGGACGCGTTGCCGAGCTTGCCTTCGGATTTCGTCACCTCGATGCGCATCTTCTCGATCTCCTTGGAAATGCGGACGCGCTCGGCTTCGACATCGATCAGGCCTTCCATCGGCATGTAGGCCTCGCCGACGGGGGTGACGGCGGCGGGGGTTCCTTTCGGGGCTTCGTAGGTGTCATCTACTAGAATCTCAGTAGATCCGGCAAGCAGGGCGAGGACGTTGAGTTCGCCGGAAAGCCATGCGGCCGCGCCTTTCATCACGAAGCGCACATCCTTGCGGGAGCCGAGGTTGTATTCGGCCTTGAGGTTGCGGAGGCGGCCAGCGGTCTCGTAGATCGCGGCGGCTTGCTTTTCGGCGGCGGCGATTTCACCTGCGGAAAGTTCCGCGAGCAGCGGTTTCTCCGGTAGGGATTTTCTCATCACGAACTCACCGGGGGAAACGTAGTTCATGCGCTCGGAAAGCTCCTCGGTGACGTGCGGCATGTAGGGATGCAGGAGCTGTAGGTAACGGCTCATTACCGCATCGAAGGTGCCGAGTGCGGCGGCGCGGGCTTCGGCGGTGGCGGATTCGCGGAGATCGGCTTTTACCGCTTCGAGCCATTTGTCGCAGAAGTCGTTCCAGAGGAATTCGTAGAGCCGCTGCGCGATCTCGCCGAAGCGGTATTCGGCGTAGATGCCTTTAAGGTCTTCGGCGAGTTGGTCGAGCTTTGATATGACTAAAACATGATAAACCGGTAGGCCTTTCACGGCGGGCAGCGGCGCGAACTCGTTGCCGTCCATCTGTCGGAAACGGCAGGCGTTGTAGAGCTTGTTAGCAAAGTTCCGGCCTTCCTCCACGGAGGATTCATCGAAACGGACGTCGGCACCCACGGGCGCGATGCGCATCAGGCCGAAGCGGAGGCCATCGGCTCCGAATTTGTCCATGAGGTCGATGGGATCGGGAGAGTTGCCGAGGGATTTGCTCATCTTGCGGCCTTTGAGATCGCGGATGATCGAGGTAAAATAGACGTTCTTGAACGGCAGTCCGTTGGCGAAGCGGTAGCCCGCCATGATCATGCGCGCGACCCAGAAGAAGATGATGTCGGGGCCGGTCACCAGATCGGTGGTGGGATAGAATTTTTTCAGCGTCTGCGAGTTTTCACCTACGTCGGACATCGTAGCGAACGGCCAGAGCCATGAGGAAAACCAGGTGTCCATGACGTCCTCGTCGCGGATCCAGTTTTCGGGATCGGCGGGTGGCTCTACGCCCACGTATAAATCCGGATAGGACTTATTGGACGTATGGGACGTATCGAGTGACTCGGCGGTCTGGAGTTCGGATAGCTTTTCTTTCCGATACCAAACCGGGATCTGATGTCCCCACCAGAGCTGACGGCTGATGCACCAGTCCTGGAGATTTTCCATCCAATGCGCGTAGGTTTTCGCCCAACGCTCGGGGCGGAACTGGATTTCGCCGGAGGCGACCGCTTCCGTGGATTTCGCGATCTCCGGGTAGCGCAGGAACCACTGCATGGAAATGCGTGGCTCGATCGGCACGTCGGCGCGCTCGGAGTAGCCGACGTTGTTCTCGTATTCCTCGATGCCGATCAGCAATCCCATTTCCTCCAGCTTCGCGGCGGCGGCGCGGCGGGCGACGAAGCGGTCGAGGCCATGAAGCTCGGGGAGCGCGGGGCAGTTGATCGTGCCGTCGGGATGGAGCACGTCGATGATTTCCAGACCGTGCTTGAGGCCGATCTCGAAATCGACCTTGTCGTGGGCGGGGGTGATTTTTAGCGCGCCAGTGCCGAATTCCAGATCCACCATTTCATCGCCGATGATCGGGATGAGTGCGGCAGGGAAGGGGCGTTTGACCATTTTCCCGATCCACTGGGCGTATTTCGGGTGCTTGGGGTGGACGGCGATGGCGACGTCTCCCATCAGCGTTTCCGGGCGGGTGGTGGAGATGTGGATAAACTCGCCGGGGCTGTCGGCGAGCTCGTATTTCATGGTGAAAAGCTTGGACCGCGAGGCTTTCATGATCACTTCCTCGTCGGAGAGGGCGGTGAGGGAAACGGGGCACCAGTTCACCATCCGCTTGCCGCGGTAGATCAGGCCTTCGTTGAAAAGATCCACGAACACCTGGCTGACCCAGCGCGTGTATTCCGCGTCCATGGTGAAACGCTCGCGCGACCAATCGCAGGAACATCCGAGGCGCTTGAGCTGCTTGATGATGATGTCGCCGTGGGTGTTCTTGAAATCCCAGACGCGCTTGAGGAACTCCTCGCGGCCGAGGTCGCGGCGGGTTTTGCCTTCCTTTTCGCGCAGCTCGCGCTCCACCTTCGCCTGCGTGGCGATGCCGGCGTGGTCGGTGCCTGGGAGCCAGAGAACCTCTTTCCCCTCCTGCCGCGCGCGGCGGGCGAGGATGTCCTGGATCGCGTTATTGAGTACGTGCCCGAGGTGCAGGATGCCAGTGACGTTAGGCGGCGGAATGACAATGGAGTAGGGCTCCTTTTCGGAATTCTCATCGGCGCGGAAACAACCCGCCTCCAGCCATGCGGCATACCATTTTTCCTCCACGGCCTGCGGCTCGTAGGCTTTTGCTAACTCTGACATCGGGCGCGGATGTTCGTGTAGGGATGCCGGTTTGTCCAGCATCGGGCGGCGGGGTTTCGTATCCTTAGGCGGGATACGGCTATGGTACGGAAAGTCGGAGCACCCCGGCAAAACGGCCCGCTGGTGAACCAAAGCGGCGAATGATCGCACGCACTCAAAAACCCACTGCCCGCCTCAGAGCAACATCAGCGCCGGGTTCTCGATGAGTTTTTTGACCTCGGCGAGGAAGCTGGCGGCGACGGCGCCATCGACGACGCGGTGATCCGCGGAGAGGCCGATGTTCATGCGCAGGCCGGGGACGATCTGGCCGTTTTTCACCACGGGTTTCTCGATGGCGGCACCAACGGAGAGGATGGCAGCCTGTGGTGGGTTGACGATGGCGTCAAAGGAATCGATGCCCCATGCGCCTAGGTTGGAGACGGTGATCGTGCCGCCGTCGAACTCATCGGGCTTGAGTTTCCTGTCCTTCGCGCGGATGGCGAAATCCTTCACGGCGCGGGAAATGGCGAGCAGGGATTTCGTTTCCGCCTGCTTGATGACCGGGGTGACGAGGCCATCCTCCACGGCGATGGCGACGGAGAGGCCGACGTGCTTGAATTTCACGATGTGGTCACCGGCGAAGGAGGCGTTGATCGCGGGCACAGCCTCGGCGGCGTTGATCGTGGCCTTGAGGATGAAGTCGTTGACGGAATACTTGTTGCCGTGCGTTTTCTCCGCTTGGTCGTTGACCTGTTTGCGGAGCACCATGAGCGGTGCGGCATCGACCTCCATGTGCAGGTAGAAATGCGGGATGGTGGTCTTGGAGGTGAGCAGGCGGGAGGCGATGATCTTGCGCATCGAGGAGAGTTCGATGCGTTCGTCGCCTTCCTTGGCGGTGGGCATGATCGCAGGAGCGGATACCGGAGAGGAAACCGGAGCAGGCGCTGCGGTGGCGCGGGCTTTAACGGCTTCGGCCAGTTTCGCGGCGGCGATCGCGGTCTGCGATGGCTGGTTCGGTGCGCAGCAGGGGGCGGCGGAGGCTTTCTCGACATCCTCTTTTACGATGCGACCCGCCGGGCCGGAGCCGGCGACGCTGGAAAGATCGACGCCGAGTTCGCCGGCGACCTTGCGGGCGAGCGGGGAGGCTTTCACACGACCGCCTTCGGAGGCGGTTGGGGCGGTAGCGGGGGTGGCTTGGGGAGCCGTTTGCTCCTTTGGCGCGGGAGCTGCGGCTTCCGCAGGTTTTCCGGCGGCGGGCGCGGGAGCGGCGCTTCCGCTATCGCCATCCAGCACTGCGAGGACTCCGCCGATCGGCGCTTTATCGCCCTCATTGATCAGGATTTCGGTGATTACGCCCTCGTCGAAGGCCTCCATCTCCATCGTGGCCTTGTCGGTTTCCACTTCCGCTAGCACATCGCCGATTGAGACGGTGTCGCCGACTTTTTTGTGCCATTTGATGAGGGTGCCTTCGGTCATGGTGTCCGAGAGCTTGGGCATTTCGATGTTTACTGACATGATGATGGGGAAAATCGTGGAACGCGGGGAGGATGGGAGAATGCGCGAGCATTTCCAGCCCTTTTTGCGATGTCCCGAAAACAGGAAGCGCGGAACGGACAGGCCGCACCGCGCTTCTTTGGAAAAAATGGGTAAGCCGTGTTACTCGGCGAGCTTTCTCATGGTCGGCACGAGGCCGATGTTTGGGCTGCCGACAGGACCCTGCGCGGTGACTCTCTTGCGGTAGGACTCGCTGGTGGTTCCGCAGCAATCCTTCTTGGGGCAGTAGAAGCGCACGCAGGAGCCGCAAGACACGCGGACTTTCTTGGTGACGGTCTTGTAGCGCGGCACCTTTTTCTCGATGGTCTCTGTCATGCCGCCTTTGCCGCTGGGGTTGGCGGTGTAAACCTCCTCGGTGACGATGTCATAGTGGCAGGTTTTCACTTGGCGGGTCTCGGTGCGGTAGCCGGCGGAGTTCGAGCCGAGGCCGAACATCGAGCAGCAGGAGGAGAAGCCCATGGATAGAGCGACAAGGGTCAGGAGACTGAGGAGTTTTTTCATCGGTTTGGTTCTATGGATTCGGTTAAAAAAGGCAGCAGCAGGAGGTGGCCGCAACCGCAGTCAAGATAATCAGGGCGGCTGTGACAATGCGCTTCAACATGCCGCTAGACTATGCGGGCGCATGGCCTTGGCAACAAAATTTCGCCGGGAACGCTGCTTGGAACGCACGGGCTTGAATGATGATGGAGGGTCAGGGATACGGTAGGGCGCGAGGCGCCGCCCTCCGCCCACTTTACCTTTTTCCGCCGGAGGCTGAGAATCAGGGACGACCACGGCGGGATCGTCCCTACCTATCCGCAGGGCTCACCCCGTCGTCCGCAGGCCGGAGGCGATGGCGTTGATGGAGAGGAGGAGCTTCGGAAGCAGCGCGTCGGCGGCGGTTTGTTTGTCCTTTTCGATGAGATCGCGCCACTCGCGGAGGAGGGCGATCTGCTGGTGATGGAGGACTTTCAGGGGAGCTTCGCGGATGCCGAGGGTTTTCGCCATGCGCGGGCGGCGGTCGGCCATGGAGCCGTCGAAAAGCTCGGCGAGGAGGTTTTGCGTGAGGTCGAACTCAGCGGTGATCGCTTTGGTGAAACGGGTGCGGATTTCCTTGTCCGTGACGAGGGCGGCGTAGTCGCGCATGAGGTCGAGGTTGGCGGAGGCGAGGTTCGTCTCGACGTTGGTGAGGACGTAGGAGAGGAAGGTGGATTTCTCCAGGGCTGCCTTGAGCGCGGCGAAGTCGGCGGGGGAGTTTTCTTTGAGTTCGGAAAGGGCGGAGCCGACGCCGAACCAGCCGGGGAGGTAGTAGCGGGCCTGGGTCCAGGAGAAAACCCAGGGGATGGCGCGGAGATCGGAGATGGAGTGGGACTTTTTCCCGGTGCGGCGGGCGGGGCGGGAGCCGATGCGGGCGTTTTCCAGGGCGTCGATGGGCGTGGCCTGGCGGTAGAAGTCGATGAAGCCCTCGGATTTCAGGAGGGCTTGGTAGGCTTTCTGTGAGGAAGCCGAGAGGGCGTCGAGGAAAGGGCCGGCGGGATCGGGAGTTTCGGGGAGGTGCTTGTGGCGGGCGGTGTTGATGGCGGCTCCGGCGAGCAGCAGTTCGAGGTTGTAGGTGGCGTTGGCGAGGTTCGCGTATTTCTGGGCGATGGTCTCGCCCTGCTCGGTCATGCGGAAGCCGCCGGACATGGCGCCGTGTGGGAGGGCGGCCATGAACCAATGCGTGGGGCCTGCGCCGCGCGAGATGGTGCCACCGCGGCCGTGGAAAAAGCAAAGCGCGACGCCCTTTTCCAAGCCCACTTTCGTGAGGGCGGACTGGGCGCGCTGGAGGGCGACTTGGGCGGCGAGGATGCCGCAGTCCTTATTGGAATCCGAGTAGCCGAGCATGATCTGCTGGGTTGGTTTCGGAGAGCCTTTCAGGGAACGGGCGGTGAGCGGGTGGTCGAGGAAGGCGGCGAGGATGCCGGGGGAATGTTGGAGGTCGTCCATCGTTTCGAACAGCGGGACGACGGGCAGCGGGCAGGCCATACCCTCCGTTGTGTGGGTCATAAGGCCGGCCTCGCGGGCGAGGAGATAGACGGCGAGGAGATCGGAAAGCTGGCGGGTCATCGAGACGATGAGCGAGCCGAGGCCGGCGGTGCCGGAGCGTTTCCAGTGGCGGACGAGGACTCGGTAGGTGTCGAGGACGTTGTCGGCGTGCGGGCCGATGCGCGCGCCGTCGTGGAGGAAGGGGCGGGAGGAAAGCAGCTCGGCGTTGAGGAAGGCGAGGCGTTTTTCCTCGGGCCATTTCGGGAAATTTTCCCCATCCGCGATGCCTGCGGCGGTGAGGATTTCGGCGATGGCGAGGTCGTGGAACTCGGAATTCTGGCGGACGTCGAGGGTGGCGAGGTGGAAGCCGAACATCTCGATTTTGTGGCGCACGGGACGGATCGCTTGTTCCTCTAACAGGCGGCAACCGGCGGCGGAAAGGGTGCGCGAGATGAGGTCGAGATCCGCGGTGAGGTGGGCGGGGCTAGCGTAGCCGTCTTTCCCGCCGATCTGCTCGGAAAGGAGAGTCGCCATGAGATTGGCGAGCTGGCGCCAGGGTTCCTCGGTCTGATGGTCGAGGATGTCTTTCACATCCGTCTGGCTCGAGATTACGAAGCTCAGCTCGTCGATGCGATCCTGGAGTTCCTCCGGGACATCGGTGAGCTGGCGGGAAACGGTGAGCTGCGCGGCGAGGTGGCGGAGTTCCCTTTCCAAAAGCTGCAGAGCGGCGCGGCGCAGCTCGCCGAGGCTGTGCTCGGTAACGGCGGGGGTGACGAGCGGGTGGCCGTCGCGGTCGCCGCCGATCCATGAGCCGAAGGTGAGGCGCGGGATGTTCCCGGCGGAGCGGAGGAGATCGAGCGGCAGCCCGGCGTCGCGCCATGCCTCGGTGAAGTGGAGATCGAGGCGGTTGATGGCGGTGGGGAAGAGATCGCGGAGGTAATGGATCGCGTTGCGTAGCTCCGAGCTGATGTCCGGGCGGACGAGGTGGATCTCAGCGGTGAGCCACAATGTTTCCAAGGTGGAAACGACGCGCTCGCGGATGCGGCGTTTCTCGCGGTCGGTGTATTTTGGGTATTCGTTGCGGACCAGCTCGTCGTAGAGGGAACGCTGGCGGGCGCGGACGGATTCGCGTTTCGCCTCGGTGGGGTGGGCGGTGAGGACGGGCTCGACATGGACGTCGCGGAGGACGGCGAGGATTTGCTCGGGCTTGAGATCCATCGCCTTGAGGTCGCGCAATGCTTGGGGCCAGAGCCCGCGGATGGAGTCCGCGCCGAGGGCTTTTTCCCGCTCGCGGCGGATCTCGGCGGCGACGCGCTCCTCGATCATGTTGAGGAGCTGGAAGCCGATCGAGTAGAGCTTGGGGAGGTCGTCGGGCGGGATTTCGCCGGCGGCGGGTTCCTTTCCCGACCATGGCATGAAGGGGAGGAGCTGCGTTTCCCCGGCGCTGGCGAGGGCGTCGCGCAGGCAGCCGAGGAGGTAGGTGAGGCGTTCGTCGATGAGGCCGAAGCCTTCGATGCGGAGTTGGTCGCGGGTGGAGGACATGAAACTTTAAATTTTAAACTTTAAGGGAAGAGCGCGTGCATGGGGAAGATTTCCAACCGCAGATGGACGCAGATTCACGCAGATGGAAGAAAAGAATGGTGGAAAAAACTACTCCAAGATACCCGGCCGTTAATCCCTTCTTCTCCATTCACGTTCATCTGTGTCCATTTGACTCGGCGTTGGTTTTGAAAGTGTTCGTCCATCTCGCTGTGCTCGGTTGCGGTTCATATTTTCTTCTTTTGCCCGGCTTCCCGAGGAAGAGACTTGTCGGGGGAAGCATGTTGCAGACCGGGTGTGGGGGAAAATGAAAAAGCGCGGGAACCGGTGAGGGTTGCCGCGCTTTTTAGAAACTTTAAATTTTAAACTTTAAACCTCAAGGAAGAGCAATGGTGGGGAAAGCGTGTTGCAGCGCTCCTTCAAAAAGTGAGTTCGGATTTCCAAACCCCCATATCGAATGATCCAATCCCTAATCTCCCTTTTAAACATTGAAGAGTGAGGTGACGGATTGGCCGCCGTTGATGCGGCGGATGGCCTCGCCGAGGAGGGGGGCGATGGAAACGGCGTGGATTTTCGAGCCGTGAGCCTGTGGCACGGAGTCGGTGGTGATGACCTCCTCGATGGCGGAGTCCGCGAGGCGGGTGAGCGCGAGCTCGCTGATGATGGCATGTGAGACGCCGGCGTAGATGCGTTTCGCGCCGTGCTTGTGTAGGATTTCGGCGGCGGCGGTGAGGGTGCCCGCGGTTTCCGTCATGTCATCGACCAAGAGGACATCGCGGCCTTCGACCTCGCCGATGACGTTCATGGCCTCGACGCGGGTTGAGGAGATGCGGTGTTTCGCGACGATGGCGAGCTCCGCGCCGAGGGCATCTGCGTAGGCGCGAGCCATTTTCACTCCGCCGACGTCCGGGGAAACAACGGTGAGGTTTGAGGTGTCGGGGTGGCGCTCACGGAGGTAGTTGATGAGAACGGGCTTGGCGTAGAGATGATCGACGGGGATATCGAAAAAGCCCTGTATCTGCGGGGCGTGGAGATCCATGGTGAGGACACGATTCACGCCGGCGGAGGTAAGCAGGTTCGCGACGAGCTTGGCGGTGATGGGCACGCGAGGCTGGTCTTTCCGATCCTGGCGGGCGTAGCCGAAAAAGGGCATGACGGCGGTGATGCGCTCGGCGCTGGCTCGGCGGGCGGCGTCCACTAGGATGAGCAGCTCCATGATGTTGTGGTTCGTGGGCGGGCAGGAGGGCTGGATAATGAACACGTCCTCGCCGCGGACGTTCTCGTTGATTTTCACGGCAGTCTCCCCGTCGGGAAAGGCATCCACCTCTACGTCGGCCAAGGGCTGGTCGATGTATTCCGCGATTTTTCCGGCAAGCTCGCGATGGGCAGTTCCGCTGATAATTTTCATGGGCGGGGGGATTGTTGACAGACCGAACCCCGTCGGCAATACTTTGCGCACATTGACTTCATTTTAGACTCTTCAGACCTTTGAACGAAAGCACTCCGACCCAAGCGGCCGGCCCGGCATCCAGCCGGTTCAGGCCAGTCAACCCGATGGTCATCATCGCCGGGGTCGTTTCGCTGGCGGCTATCATCTGGTTTTTCGGGTTTGTGCCACGTTTTGCCTCGGATCGCTCCATGTCGGTTTTTGCGTGGCTCAAGGGGAACTGGAATCCAACAGGTGATTACGAGCACGGCATGCTATTCCCCTTCGTGATTCTCGGCCTGATTATCTATCGCTTCAAGGATCTCCGCGAGGCGGCGGCGAACGACAGGGGCAGCTTCATGGGGTTGTTCGCGGTTTTCGCCGGGGCGGCTTTTTACGCGATCGCCTACCGGACATTCCAGCCGCGCATCGCGGCGGGTGGCTTGCCTTTCCTGCTCTGGGGCGCGTGCCATTTCCTTTGGGGCTGGAAGGTCGCGAAGATACTGATTTTTCCGCTGTTCTTCTTTTGGCTTGCGATACCGCTGCCGAGTTTCCAACAGGCCACCACCCATCTCCAGTTGCTCGCCACCACGCTGGCGCACCATGGTTCCTCGCTGTTCGGTGTGGAGACAAGGGTGGAAGGCACGACCATCCTGCCCGTGAAAGGCGACTGGGATCCGCTTGAGATTGCCTCGGGTTGCAGCGGTATCCGCTCGCTGATGGCCTTGCTGATGATTTCCGCAGCATGGGCCTACGTGGCTAAAATCAGGCTCTGGCAGAAAGCCCTCCTTTTTCTTTCCGCATTGCCGCTGGCGATCATCGGCAACTCGCTGCGGGTGATCTCGATCTTCGTAATCGCAGAGAACGGCGACGCGAAGTGGGCCGCCACGACTTGGCACGACTGGTCGGGCCTGCTGCTATTCTATCCGTTTTCGCTGTTCCTACTGCTTGTTCTGCACTCGCTGTTCGAGGGTGGGCTGCCATGGAAAAAGAACGCCAAACGCCGACTGCGCCGCGAGGTCGTGGTGAAACAAGGCGGAAGCAAGAAAGAGGAACCCGTATCTGTCGCAGGATCATGAAAGTCACCCCCCTGATCCTGCCAGTTTTCGTTGTCGCCGCCCTAAGCTCGATCTATTTCCTGCCCACGGCCGGCGAGGTGGCACAGTCCGCCGTGAGGATGGAGCTTCCGGCAGTGAACGGGGGCTGGGAATTCAATGACATCCCGGCCAGCGAGGCGGAGAAGGAGACGCTCGCGAAAGATACCGAGTTCTCCAAGGCGATCTGCTCCAGACCGAGAGTCGGCGAGTATGACAACCAGGGGCGCATCATCGCGGACCACGTCTTTCTTTCCGTGGTGCTATCCGGGGCGGATATCAACAACTCGATCCACCGTCCGGAACGCTGTATGCCGGCGCAGGGGCATAACATCATTCATTCCGCAGATCGCAAGATCGACATCGGCAACGGCCGGAGCGTCGAGGTCAAACGCTTGCGCAGTGTGCAAAGGGTACCCGCCAACGAGGAGAGGACTGAGTTTTTGGAATACGACTGCTTGACCTACTATTTCTTCGTTGGCCATGACAGAATCACAAACGACCATTATAGTAGGACTTTCAGGGACATGAAAGACCGCCTCCTTAAAGGTATGGATCAGCGCTGGGCCTATGTTTCCACCTCCATGTGGTTCGGGAATAAGGTGGGAATCTCCGAGGCGGATGCCGACTCCAAGCTGACCGATTTCGTGACGCGTTTCTCCAAGGAGCAGATTGCCTGGGATCAGGTAAAGCCCTGAACCAAACTCAGAAATTCAGCGTCTCGGAGGGCTTCACATTCTTATCCTTCAGGTAGCGGATTTTTCCGCGGATGAACTCGACGTGTTTATTGCGGGTTTCAGGAGTGACACCTTCTGGCAATAGTCTTGCTTTGTGGATCCTTTGATCTGCCTCGATAAAAAGCCTCAAGGCATCCTCTTCCGAGCCGCGCGCCGTCCAAGCGATCAACGCGTGCTTGCTCAGCATGATCGCAGCAAGATAATGGCCGCTCTCCCCTTTGTTCAGGCCGGAGATGTAGTCGTATTGCTTGATCGCCCGGTGAGGGTCGCCTGCCGCCTCATAAGCCTGGCCGAGGGAGGAATGGATTCTAACATTGAGGAAATAGCCCTCAAGCCCCATCGACCAATTAAGGCTGAGAGCCAATGCCCGATCAATGTGCCGATCTGCAATTTCAAGGGTGGTGATGGCGGAGACAATGTCGTTACTGTCCAATTGTGCCTTGGCTTTTTGGAGGAGGAAGTCTGCGAACCTGTGGTTTGCGTTGAATGCAACTTCCATATTCCCTTGAACCTTGATCGCCTGACGATACAGCGGCTCGGCTTCTTCGTTCCTTCCGAGCAGCCTGAGTGTCCCTGCTTGATTCAATAGATTGCTGGGATCGAAAGGATGCAGCTCCGAAGCGTTCTTGAAATCATCCACCGCTAGGTATAGATGTTCCACGCTCGACTCGTAGCTGGCGTTCTCCATGGCCGCAAGTTCCCTGTGTAGAGTTCCGCGCATCTGATAAAGCGGGCTTGTGGGCCATATCGTTATCCCCCGATTGAGAGCTTGGATTTTTTCCTCCGTCCCTAAAGGCTCTTTTGAGAAAAAAGCCGGCCACAAGGCGTAGGTTGCCTTACTGCCCTTCCACCCGTAGGCGAAAAGCGGTGTCATTGTAGCCAGCGCACAAACAGCCATCAACACGTTGCCAGCCGAAAAACGAGGTCTTGCTGCGGATTTTACCAAAACGGCGGAGGCGGCCGCGAGGCATAGACCGAGAAGGATCGCTCCCGGGGGGATGCGGAAAATGCCTTCGAATTGAGAGTGCGCAAACAAACCGACAAATCCAGCGAAACCGCCGATCCTCCAGCCGTCGGCAAGCTTGTCTGTACCGGATCGATCATTGGCTAATGTTTTCACAAGAAATGCGACTAACACACATCCCAAAAAAACAAGCAAAAGAAAGCCGCCGACATAACCATATTCTGAAACAGTCTGCACAAACTCATTATGGACGTGTTCGGGTTTGCCATTTAACCGCCCGTATGCGGCCACATCCCACACTTGGAAGCATTCCCAACTGTAGCTACGGCTGCCGCCACCCAGCCAAGGGTGCAGGCTGATGCATGAGACCGCCGCCCCTAGCATGTAAAAGCGAATCGTGTTATCGAGCATCCCGGTCAGGTCACTGCCTTTGGAACGGCTTTGCTCAACCCCTTCCAGGACATCAAAAAATAGAACCGCACACCCGATGAACAAAAGCGGAGCGATGATCGCGACGGGAACGAACCACCGTTTCCCCTCGCGTTTCCCGATGAGAATGCTGCCGAATACGAGAGCAACCAGCCCAGAACCTCCTCCGATCACTCCGCCCCGGGATTTCGTCAAAACCACCGCGGCTAGGCCGCCAATAGCGATTGCCAGCAGAAGAATTCGTATCAAAAAATGGTAGCCGCCATGCAAAGCCACGCCGCCCAGTAGGAGCGCGCACGGGATCAGGAAAGAGGCACAGTAACCGTAATGTCCGAAAAATCCCCGGATGGCCTTCATTTCCCCAACTAGAAAAACCGGCGAGAACGAAGGGTCGATCATCTGCCGCCAGATCACCCACAGGCTCGCGCCAAGTATCAGCACGATCCCGCCTACCAATAGATTCCCAGATGCACCAAGACCGCCCCCGGCACGGAAGACGATGTAAGTGCAAACCGCCATCGAGACCAGCAGCAGATCCTGTGTGGCCAGCTCCTCGACCGGTGAGAAAAAAGAACGCAGGACGATCCATCCCGAGATGGCGATGCCGGGGATCAGGACATAGAGGGATTCCCAAACGACACTTTTTCTCAGGAAAACGGGCAACGCGAACAAGGCCGCCGCGCCGAAACAAAGCATCGTCGGCCCCCAAGTCCACACCCGTAACTGGGGTGCGATGACAACGGATAGTATGAACCCGAGGATCCAAAAAATAGTGGAAAGCGCGGTCATGGGAAAATCGTGGCTGGGACTTGCTGTCCCAGTTTGTCGGAGGGACATCCTGTCCCCCGTGTGTCGGGAAATGTTAGGGAAAAAATGTGGGGACAGGATATCCCCACGACGGCGGGGACTACAAGTCCCAGCCACGGGAATTACTTCGCTCCCCTTCCGAGAAGAACAGCGGGTATTGTTTTGAGCAAGATCTGGAAATCAAGCCAGAGCGACCAGTTGTCGATGTATCGTAAATCCATCTCCACCCAATCCTCGAAGCTGGTGATTTTATTCCGCCCGCCGACCTGCCATTCGCAGGTGATGCCAGGTTTCACACTCAGACGGCGGCGGTGGGAAATTTCGCAGAACGCCTCAACCTCGTAAAGCGGCAGCGGTCGTGGCCCAACCAAGCTGATGTCCCCGGAGAGGACATTGAGAAGCTGAGGCAGCTCGTCGATGCTCAGTTTGCGCAGTAGCGCTCCGAAAGGGAAAATGCGCGGGTCGTGATCCAGCTTGAAAACGGGGCCATCCATTTGGTTGCCGTGCTCCTTCTTGATCTGGTCGAGGAGCTCCTCCGCGTTGTGCACCATGGTACGGAATTTCCACATCCGGAAAGGCTTACCATAACGGCCCGCACGCATCTGGGAGAACAGCACGGGCGCGCCAGGACTCGCAAACCTGATGCCCACCGCAGCGATGATCCACAGCGGCAGGGTCACCGCAATCAGGAGGAAAGAGCCGATCTTATCGATGATTTCCTTCGCCATGAGCTCCCAGGAAAGCTCCGGGGTGGAACGCAGGACGAGCATGGGTTTCGAGCCTACTGAATCGAACACCGGGCGTGCGATCTGGCTGCGAATGAATGAAGCCGCGATCCATGCCTCCACCCCTTGCAATTCGCAGACCTCAACGGCCTGCGCCACCTTGTCGAAAGGCGTGTTTTTTGTGGCGAAGATCACCCGTCCCACCGCTTCTCGTTTAAGGAGTTCGTAGAGTTCAACCACCGTCCTTGAGGCGAGGTCGAAGCGCTCGACGATTGCCCATTCAGATGTCGTATCAATGTCCAGATCCGCAAGGAACTCTTCGATTTCCTTATCTGTACCGGTGATGATCACACGCTCGCCCCCGATGCCGCGTTTCCGGCGCGAGGAGATGTACGATCTTGTGATGCGCTCGCGCAGGAAAATCAAGATGAACATCAGCACCCCACCGAGGCCGAGGATCAGGCGACTCGCACCGGCTACCCTCACGAAAAGCGCGAAGAGCGCGATGAACAGGCCGATGATGAAAATACTTTGGACGAGTTGCCATGCAGAAGAACTCGCAGCCTTGCTGCCCATCCGGTCGTAGAAGCCGAACCGTTCCAGCACCAGCGGCGTGAAGGGAACAGCAATGTAGAGCGCCCATGCCATGGCCGTAAGGCTGCCATCTTCCTTACCACCACGCAGAAATTCTATCAGGATGGATTCCCGCAGAATGCTCGCGAGCCAAAACGCGCAGAAAACAAGGAACGCGTCCATGAACTGGAAGGCTTGAATGGTAATGAAATCTTTGCGGCTTGCGACCATGAGTGGATGCGGGGGAGGAGGGTAGTTTGTTGACGTGCTGCGGGAATGGAAAGAGTAATTGTTATGGCTATATCGCGAAGGGCGTCACAAAAACGTGGTGGCATTCAGAATTGAATCGTGATGCTTTGGCGGGGTGCCCCGTCTATGGTTTCTGATCCTTTCCCTGCCTCTTTTGCTTTTTGGGCCGTGCCTTCTACGTAGCCATCGTTTCGAGAGGGTGGAGAATGAGCCGACCGTGGGCATGGCGGCACTCAAAGCCGCGCTTCCCGTGCTGCCCGACGGGGCGTTTTGGGACGAGTGTATGAACGGCCCGACTCTTAGGATCGCTGCTGGATCAGCTGAGCGCAAGGTGGTGCTCAGTTTCCGCTTAGCCGTTTCCGATGCTGTGGAGGCGCTTCATGTGGGCATGGTGTTGAGCGCTAAGGATCTTTTGCTGGGTGAAAAGGAATGGGATGATGGCAGGGTTCTAATCCGTTGGGTTTCCGAAGGGGAAAACGGACCGATTGAGATCGATCCGGTAGCGTCCGTGCGGGGTAGCCAAAGGAAAGAAGGCATCTCCCTGGTTACTGCGCCTTCATTCGGAGCAGGTTATCCCGTTGTGGTGATCGAGAATCTGGCCACCTCCGGTGAAATGACCATTTCTGCCTTGGAACTCACCCCTGTGAGGCATCGCCCGTCATGGCGCTGGATGCGTTGGGTTCTCGGGGCCTGCTGGTTCTCTTGGCTCTTTGCGTGCTTGTCGGGATTTTCAAAAATACCTTTGCCGCGCCGCGCCGCTGCCGCCGCACTCTGGGTGGTGATGGGCGCTCTTTTCGCCTTCCCCGGCCCTTGGGAAAGGCTATCCCCAATGATCATGCCGTATGATCTAGGAGAGCAGGCAGAGACACGCAACGGGGCGGTTGGCGTAAAACCAGCCACGCCCGAAACAAAAGCGCCCCAAGGCATTGCAGGCCAAGGGGCGTTGGGTAAAATTCCGGAAGAGGGCGGGTGGATCATCCAGATAAGGAGCCATTTGAAAAGGCAGAGGCTGCTTCTCCACAGCGGCTTTGTAGTCGGAATTACTGTGCTGTTCTCTTACCTTGTGGGGTCGCGACGAGCCGCATGGCTTGCGGGCGGATTGGTGCTGACGATGGAAGCGGCACAGATCGGGTTCGGTTATGGCTTTGACTTCGAGGATTTCATGGATCTCATCGGCGGGGTGGTAGGTATCACGATAGGCTGGCTGGTGTTCGGAATGCTGAATAGGTGGAGCGCGATCTCACGATGGATGGCGCTCCCAGCGGCCAAGCCTTCCGCGCCATCCATCGCGGGCGGCGCTCCAGACGAGTGGAAGGCGTGAGGGACCGTCAATCCACGAGACTGCTATCGCGTAGGCGGCCGCCATTGCGATGGCTCCGAGGTTTCCCGACTGCCTGCGCTTCAGCCAGACCATGTTACGAGTTTTGTAGTAGAGTTTCCAATCCGTCAGCGCGCGCTCGATGAAGAGGTTTTTCCCGAAACAATTCCACCGCACGATATTCTCCGGGCCGGGGTGTTCCATCACCGCACCGGTCACGCCCGCGAAAGTCAAACCGGCTTCCGCGATGCGCCACGGATACTCCTCGTCCTCGCCGCGGATGAACAGCGCCCCGTTCACCGGCCCCACCGCCTCCCGCACCTCCCGGGAAATCATCGCCCCCGTCCAAGAAGCGCGGGTTTCAATCCAATCCTTCCCCGCAAAATTCTCCAACTCTTCCATCAAGCGCCAAGCATCCCCGAACCTCACCCACATAGGCCATGTCAGCCGTCCGCTTTTCGGGTCGACTTGCATGGCGTGCCTCACCACCTCCGACCCAAGCCCCGCCGCCAGCAATGCCCACAAGGCGTCCTTGCGTGGAACCGAATCGTCATCGAGAATCCATACTGAATCCATACCGAGGGCGAAGGCCAGCTCCATCGCCTCCTCCACTCCGCCGGCGTTGCCGCGGTTTTCGGCCATGCGGTGGACGATCAGCTCAAAGGGCAGGTTGTCCATGCATTCCAAGGCGGAGGGCGTACCGTCCGTCGAGACATTGTCCGCCACCACCACCAGCTCGGGCGGCCTGGTTTGATTGGCCAGTGCCCTTACGCAGGCCACGGCCGTCGCGGAACGGTTCATGGTCGCAAAGACGACCGCTATTTTCGGAACGACTTTCATCCTTTCAGCACCTGTTTCCAAAGGCGTGCGGCGATCCACAGGATGCCGTCCACCAGCCCGTTGAGATAGGGATCCGCGAAGAGCGTGAACCCATAGGCGCGCCGGATCGACCGCGATTCCACATGCTGCCGTTCCGCTGCAAGGATGCGCTCCATGTCGCGGGTTTTTCCCAGATGGATCATGGATGCGTTGCCGCCATGCAGCCGGAAATCTGCCACCGCCACAGGGATGCGCTCAAAGGTTTTTCCCGCGGCATCCAGCCGTGCGTAGAACTCGCCGTCCATTACGTATCGGAAATCCTCACGAAGACGGAATCCCGCATCCACCACCGTCGCGCGGCGATAGAAAGCCGCAGTGGAACCGATGTAGCAATGGTGGTGGGTATGCACGAACCGCGACCACCTCGGCATCCGCATGCTCCGCAGGAAATCCCCGCTCTCGTTTATGAAATCATAGCCGCCGTAAACCACATCCGCCCGGCTTTCGCGAAGCCGTTGCAGCACCTCCGCAAGCACGCCCGGTTTCAGGCGGTCGTCCGCGTTGAGCCACATCACCCAATCGCCCTTGGCCCGCGCGAAACCCTTGTTGATCGCGGTTGAGATCCCCTCGTCCTTTTCAGAAACCCACACCGCTCCCGGGAATTTCGCCGCTACCTCCGCGCTTTGATCCGTGGAACCTCCGTCCATCACCAGATGCTCAAGCGCCACGCCCTCTTGCGAAGCCACGCTCGAGAGGCACTCTTCGAGAAAGCGCCCGAGGTTCAGGCTCGGGGTGATGATGGTGAGTTCCATGTTATCTTCCGTATTCGCTGTGCCAGACCTCGAAGCCCTTGAACTTGTGATCTAAGACGAAACCTTGGCTGGCGAGAAGTTTTCTGTGATCCTGTCCCTGATACCGCAGGTCGGGGCGGTTGATGTAGATCACATCCACTGTGAGAAGAGTGGCCGGCCTCTCTGCTTCAAGGATCTGGATCGCATTGATCATCGCCGTGCCGCCACTGCGGAAAACGTAAAACCTCGGTGCGTTCATGTCCGCATTCCATTGCACGATGCGTCCTTTTTTCAGATCCTCGACGACGAGCCCGGTCGCCTGCCGGTAGTCATCCCTCTCATGTCGCTCCGCCGTGCGCAGGATCACTGCCGAAACGACCGCTCCCGCAACCACCACCACCGCCAGCCACGCCCGCTGCCGCCGCAGAGATTCGCGGATAAACCACCCGATCGGCACCAGAAGCCATGGAAGTAGCGGACTCATGTGGCGTCCTAGTACGCTGAAATTCGCCAACACGCTCACGCAGGCTAGCATCCCGAGCGGCAAGCCCGCCGCCACCGCCATGCCGATCCAGACTTTGGCGGGCTTGTTCACCAGCCAGGCTTTCACCCCGCCCACCCATGCCAGAATAAACAACACCGCATAGACCGGCAGCCAGATATGCCCACCCAGCAGGCCCGCCACTGAGGAGGAGCGGATTACATCGCGTTCCGGCCCCATTCCCATCAAGCCCATTAACTCGTAGAAACCGAAACCCATGCTGAGCAGCCCGCCGCCCCGCGCCACCGCTCCCCGGTATCCTGCGGAGAGCATGTAGATATGATAGCCGCCCACCAAGGCCGCAAAGGGCAGCCATACCGCTGCCTTCATCCAAAACCCTTTGGTTTTCAACCATTCCGGCCTGAGGATGACCATGCCCACTAGGAGTCCCACCGACCAGACTCCGGCTGTTAGGCTGGCGGCGGCGAGGAAAACCCCGGCTCCCAGCAGACCGTGCAAGCCCTCCGTTTTTCCCGCTTCCTGCGGCTGCGCGATTCTCCACAGTGCGGCGAAGCCGACCGCAGCGCCTGCGATCTGGAACATGTAGGGCCTTAGCTCCCCGGCATAGTAGAGGACGAAGGGTGATGTCAGGCAAACGAGCGGCCAAAACGGCATCCGCCTGAGGGCGAAAACCGCCACCACTAGGAACGGCAGGTTCATCAACCTCAGCAGATACTCGGAATGCCCCACGAGTTTCTCCCAGCCCCACAGAGCCGTCATGAAAAGGGGCATCTGGATTTCCGATCCGCGCATGTGTTTGGAGAATTCCAGCATCTCCTTCATGCTGGGCATGATCGCCTTGATGATCGCGTTGCCCTCATCCATCCAGAAGCTCTGGCCGTTGATGAAAGCGAGGCCGATGGCGAGCGTTACGGCCAACAGCAGCAGGGCGGCAGAGACCGGACGGAGGGAGAGACTATTCATGGCTGGCTCGGTTTGGCTTCGCGCAGTGTTCTCAATTGTTGGAAAAGCTCAATCGCCTTGGCGAGAAACCGTCTCATCGGGACGGATGGCTCACCGCCGTAGCGGGGTGGAAAGCCGATGGGAACCGCGCCGTGCCGGATCCTTTTCTCGCGCCGCAGCATCACGGCCAGTGCGATGTTAGCCAAAGAGATACCATCCGGCACACGAATCATTGTGGAAGCGCAAGCCTCGCAGGACATCAGCCGGTAAGGCACGTTGGCGTCCACGCAATCCACGCCTTCGAAAGCCCTGAGAGAGATGCGGAGGATCAGGCTGGCCACCTTGCGCTGCCAGCCGTCGCGCCTCGTCCGGATTCCATAGATCACATCGCTTGTATTGCGGAGGCTCCAGAAGGTGCCGAAAAACTCCGGCAGGGATTGCCCGTCCGAATCGATCTGCAGCACATACGGAATCCCCCTGTCCACCGCCTCGCGGTAACCTTCCAAGCAGCTCTGCCCGTGTCCGCGGTTTTCACGGCTCCTTACCTCCAGCCGTTCTGGATGTTCTGTTGCCCAATCTTCCAAAATTTCGCGGGTGTTGTCCGTGGATCCGTCATTGATCGCTAGGATCCTGTAATCGCAGCCACTCTTGTCTAGCTCCCCCAGCCAGCCACCCAGCACATGGGCGATTGATTCGCTTTCGTTATAGACTGGCAGCACGACCAGCAGTTCGGGGGCGGGCTTCGGATTACCTGTCATCACCTCTTTTTCTTTTGCTTGTCGGCATGGTTAGTAGTTCCACCGCCCGCTCCGCCACCGCCCGTTCATGCAGCCGAGCGCTCCATTGTTTGGAAATTTTGGAGGGATTCCGTTCACCCTCACGCCACATTGCTAGTTCCATCCGTAGGGCTTCGGTGTGTCCGTCTTCGTCATCCCGCACCGCCAGTGTTCCGCCGCCATCCTCTGCGAACCACTCGAAGCTTCCCATTGAAACTAGGTTAGCAGCCACCACCGAGCAACCGGAGCACAGCGCCTCACCCGCCGCGATGCCGAAGCTCTCGTAGGCCGAGGGGCTGTAGAAAATCTGCGCCGAGGCGAGCAGCTTCGGGAGTTCGTTCCGACCCACCCGTCCGCGCAAACTCACCCGCTCTCGCATCTGCCCGGGCAGCGCGGTGTGCCATCTCTCCAGTTCATCTGTTACCTTGCCGATGATCTCTATCACCACCGCTTCCGTCTCCAGCAAGCGCCTCACCACCGCCATCATCAGGCGTGGCCGCTTCTGTGTCTCATCCGACCAGCGACCCACGCACACCACTCGCTCTGCCTTGGTTTCCCCGGTGTAAAGGAAGCGTTCCTGCACTGGGTGCGGAAGCAACGTCACCTTGGCCGCCATTTTACTGCCACCGTAGATTCCGCAAAGACGGCGGTAGTGCTTCACCGCGCCAGGCGAAACGCATGCGATCCATTTCCCATGTGCCAGATGCTTCCGCCTCAAGGGGTCGGTCACCAAAAGCCCCACCGTCAGTCCGCGGAAAACACGCGCTGTCAGCATCCGCCAGGCCCGCCATCCCTTTCCTTGTCCTGTTTGGTGCCATTGCTGCCGGAGCCAGGTTCCGAATCCGTTGAGTGGACTCACCACCCCGCCATTGTCTTGATTTAAAAGGAGGGGAATGCCCGCACTGCGAATCGCGGCGGCGACGTGCCGGTATTTCGCCCGTCCCCATGAATAAAGCACCACACCGTCCAGCCCAAGCCCGCGCCACCAGTCTGCTGATTCCAGATTCGCCATCTTCGTCCGCATCACCTCCGGTTCATCACCACTGCGGATTTCGCCGGTCATCACCACCCGGCTTTCCACGCCGATCAGTCCCAGCCCACGGCATAGCAATCCGCTGTCGCGGGAGAAAAAGTCCTCTCCGCCTTCGAAGTCCCTCGGTGTGCATGTGAAGATCCGCATCGTGTCAGGTTTCGAGTACCCACTTGTCATGGATATGGCGGATGCGGATACGCCGTTCCGCCGCGAAGCGCTCCACCGCCGCGCGGACACCGCTCCAGCCCCAGTCATCGCCGAACAGCGTCCCGCCGGGAGCCAGCAACGAATGGTAATCGAGCAGATCCTGATAGACGTCCTCCTCCTCGTGGCTGCCGTCGAGATAGATCAGGTCGGCCCGCAGATCCGTCCGCATCAGCCACAAGGCTGCGGCGGAAGCGGGCAGCGGAAAAGGCACGATGCGCCCTTCCTTGCCGGCATGGAGAACGTTTGCTAGGAAGCGGTAATAGACGGAAGGATAGCCGTGGCGGCATTCGAGCGCGCCGAAGCGTTCCGGGTCGGATTGATCGGACCAGAACTCCAGCGCTCCAAGCCAGGTGTCCACACAAAGGATTTTTCCCTCAATGCCCTCGCGCCCCATGACCTCCGCCATCGTCAGAGCCGATGCGCCCTTCCAAGACCCCACCTCGATCACGAACGAAGGCCGGACGCCGCGGATGATTTCCCCGAACGCCTCCGACTCTCCGCCCCAGCCGCTGCGATCCTGCGGATAGGCCGTGTGGTCGAAGCCCTCGTAGATGTCCTTCCCATGGATCGCCTCCATCAACGATGCAGGCGAGATCGAGCGGAGGATTTCCCCGGATTTACGGAGGATTCCAGGGCGGCGGCGTTTCACTGTGAAACCAAAGCGCCCGGCGACGCGCTGGAGCAGGGAGATGAGCGAGCGGGATGGCATGAGGTGGAAAAATTTGAGCTTAGCCGCCGGTTTCCGGCAAAGAGAGGGTCTCCCAGCCGTAGGCCAGTTTCTCTTGGATGGGGGCGATGATGCCGGACGCGAACCATCGCTCGGGTAGGATCACCTGTTGGCCGGGTTTTTCGCCAAGCCATGCCGCCCACCAAGAATAACTGCTGTTGCAGATGATGTGATGACTGGCCCGGCTCATAAGGAAAAGGTCGTGCAGCGCGTCGCCCTCCGCTTCCGGCAGCGCGCGGATCGCGACCCCGTCCTCCGCGAGATGTTCGGAGCACCATTTCGGGTCATCGGAAAACACGTGGAACTCCAGCCCCTCGTGCCGCTCCCGCAAAAGCCGGATGGCGCGCTTGAAATAATCCTCCCCGCACACCGCAACATCCGGGTTGCCCACATAGTCGGTGCGGCGCACGTGGACGGATACCGACTTACCTTTCTCCATACGCCGGGCTAGATCGCGGGTGGCGGGGAGCCAAGGCAAGTCATCCATGGCAAGCTCGCTCCGCAGTTGCTCCTCTATCCCGCGGAAATAGAGCGGGCTTTGGAAATAGCCGCGCACCAGGCAGTCGGCGGGAGCGTCAAGATGGGATGGGTTGAAGGTGTGGTCGGTTAGGCATTCATTCACCTGGGAAAAATTTCCGAAGTCTTGGAAATGCCTGCCCGTGGTTTTCCGCAAAAGCCGGGCGGCGAGGGTATGACCCCGCCGCAATTGCGCATGGATCGGCAGACGCTCCAGACAGGAAACGCTACGCCATCCGGCTTCGTTGAACCATGCCCCGTCCAACACCAGCGGCACCCCATGGCGCTCCGCGAGCATCCGTCCGAAGGCGTATTGGAACAGGTTGTTTCCCGTCCGGCCCAGCATGATGATACGGATCATGGCGCGTCCTCGATCACGATGGCATCATGCTCGACCCTTACGGAGGCGGCGGGGCGCAGCTTTTCCATCCACTCCTGGACTTCGCCGAGGGTGGGGTAGTCCGGGTCGGTGCCAAACAGGCGGGCGTCGTCGATCACCACGGAAACCCTGTTCTCGCCGGCGCCATAGATGATCTCCAGCTCCTCGCGCACCGGACAGGCTTTCTGCCCTTTGCCGGTGACGCCGCCCGAGTCGTGGCCATCCAGATAAAAGAGCGCCGCATCCTTGAGCTGTGGCAGCAACGAGCGGAGCACATGGGAGGAGTCCCCGTCCCAGACGGTGATCGAGGGTTGATTCGCGAAACGTTCGCGCGCCAGTTGCGCCAGCTCCGGAACCACCTCGACGGTATGGGTTTCGCGGAAATGCCGAGCTAGGAATACCGTGGTATCGCCCCGGAAAGTGCCGGTCTCCACCGCCATTTCCGCGCCGATCCGTTTCCCGACCTGAAGCAATTGCGCCCGTCGGATAAAGTAGGGCACGGGCATGAAAAATCCCTCCGTCCGCCAACGCTTCCCCGCACGCAGCAGATGCCGCCACTCCGACACCCGTTCGAGCCAGGGAGCAAGTTTCAGCAAGCGATTCCTCATCCGGATCTTATCCAGCCATTTTTGTGATTCTTCCGCCATGGTTCAATCTTCCCTTGCTCGGCGTTTCAAGCTCAGCACACCCATGAAGAAACTGCCGAAGACATTCTGGATACCCATCAGGATCAGCGTGGAGGCGGGGATGATGCGCCGCATGTTTTCCGAGTAGGAAATCCCACCGAATTGCGCCGCGCGCCAGTCGAGGAAAGCCCACAGGAAAAGCCCCGAACCGCATGAAGCGAGCAGCAGCCCGCTGACTAGGCCCCATTCGAGCGTCACTTTTTCCAAAATTTTTCTTAGTCTCACCTGCGGCGGCAGCAAACCCTCCGCCTCCGCGAACGCCCGCGTGAACACCGCAAACCAAACCGCCTGCACGCCGACCAGCAATATCATCGCGCAGCCCATCAAAGAGCCCACGTCGAGCACCACTTTTCCCAGTTCGAGGGCGCCGAATGCGAGGATCAGCATCCCCGCCAGGCCCATCAGGGAAAGGGCGAGTCCCGGCACAAGGAACAGCCACCGCGGGCTGAAGAGCAGCATGAAGCGCAAATGCCGCCAGCCGTCGCGCCAACTCCGCAAATGCGGTGCGCGGGATCTGCCGTCCGGGTGCAGGGTGATCGGAACCTCCGCGATTTTTATGCCCTCCAAAGTCGCGCGGATCACCATTTCAGAGGCGAACTCCATGCCCGTCGTTTGCAAGCCCAGCTTCCCATAAGCCTCTTTTGTGAACGCCCGCAGCCCGCAGTGGAAATCATGCGCGGGGCTATGAAAAAATAGCCGCCCGATGAAGGTCAGCGCCGGATTGCCGATCCAGCGGTGTTTCCATGGCATCGCACCTTTCATGATCGTGCCGCCGCCCGTCGGCAGCCGGCAACCCATCACTAGGTCGCTCCCTTCGCGCAGGTGTTTCAGGAAACCACCGATCTTCGAGAAATCGTAGCTGTCGTCCGCATCACCCATCAGCACCCAAGGGCCGCGCGCGGACTCGATCCCCGCCCGCAGCGCGTTGCCATAGCCTTTCTCCGCCACGGGAACGACCCGTGCGCCCTCGCGCTGCGCGATCTCTTGGGAGCCGTCCGTGCTGCCGTTGTCTGCGATTACGATTTCACCTTCCACACCCTCTTCGCGCAGGGCGTTCGAGGCCTTGCGGATGCAGGTGGCTAGGGTTTCCGCCTCGTTGAGGCAGGGCATGACGATCGAGAGAAACATGGGGGCAATTTAGGGTTTGGCGGGAGCCGGCAGCTCCACCACCCACCATTCGGAGGGCAGCTCTTTCACCAGCGGTCGTATTTCACGCCGCAGCAGGATGGTTCCGTCAAGCCTTGCGAGCCACCCTTCCGGCGACTCGCCTCGGATCTCCGAAAAATATTTCGTGTTGAGGACGATGAACCGCAAGCCCGCCTTCGCAGGATCGGTCTCGGGCGTAAGATGTCGCACCGTTCGTTGGCCGTAGGGTTTCCACAAAGGCGATTCCGGCCCCGCCGCGTGGTTGATGAAACCGATTTCTTTCGCATCCGATGGCAGCGCCTCGCGCAAGGGACCGAGAATGTCCGCGCGGCTACTATAAACCTCGTAGCCCAGTGCCAGCCTTTGCAGGGAGGGCGAGGGGTTCTCTTCCGCCAGCGCGCGACTGATCGCGGCCATGGGTAGCACCGGGCGGGAGGGAGTCACCAAGAGCATCACCACGGTGGAGGCTGCCGCCAGCCACGCCAGCGCCACGAACCACCGTTGGCACACCGCCCCCCGGAGCCGCGGTGTCATCACCAGCGGCACCATAAGGAAAGGGTAGTAGGGCAGGATGTGCCGCGCCACGGTCGTCATGCCTGCCTTGCTGAAATACGCAAGGATCGCCAGCCCGAACCAAAGACCCAACCACCCGGCTCGGCGTTTCCATCCCTCCGGGATACGTCGGTCGCGCCTTCCGAAAATCACTCCCGCGATCAGCAGGCCTACGATCCCCAGCCCCAGCCCCGCGCTTTCCTCGCCCTGGATGTCGGTCACGCCGAAAGCCGCGCCGCGCGCTTCGAAGTTCGCGGCCATGCTCTCTAGGAACGTCTCGGGAAACCAGCGCACCACGTTCTCATTCCATACGTTCGCGATCGGAAAAAGCGGCGGCACGAGGTTCTGGAGCGATGCGTTGATCAAGTTCCCCACCAATCCGATGATCGGTTCGACCTTGCCGAGCGCGGCGTTTTCGGCGGCGGCTCCTGTCCAGTCGCCGCAGTGCCGGTAGTTGAGGATCGCCGTTGGCAAAAACGAGACCAAGGCCAGCGGAACAACGGCCAGCGCGATCCTCACCGGATGCGTCCGCAGCAATCCGAACATCCGGATGAACAGCACCGTGAAGGCCAGCATCAGCGGCAGTGTGGTGGGCTTCGCCGCCGTCATCAGGCCGGCCGCCAGCAGCGCGAGAAGAGCATGCCCGGTCTCTCCCGATTTTTTCCACCGCAGCCCGAAATCGAAAGCAGCCAGCGCGAACACCGCCGCCGGAAGGTCGTTTCCGATCCCCCCCGCCTGCAGTGCAAAACCATATCCCGTGGGCACCACCCACATCCAGAACCGGCTCGCCCGCCCGCCCGCGCCGAGACCGCGGAACACGCCGAAAACCAGCCCCGGCAGCAGCAGGAACGGCAGTTGGTTCGTCAGGAAAAGGATGCGGTCGCTGCCCGTCCATGCCAGTAGCGGGGCGAACACCCACTCCATGCCGGACGCGCGCGTGTTGAGGCTGTTGTTGTTCGCCGGGAACCACTGCCAACCGCCCTCCATCAGCCAGCCCGCCACCTTGGGTAGGCGGAAGTTCATCGCGTCGAAGTTGTTCGGCGCGTGCAGCAACCCGCCCAGCAGCGAAAGACCTGCCACTGCCACGAAAGCCCATCGCAGCGCGCCCCTCCGCGTTTGGAAAAACCGCAAGACCGCCCGCTTGGATGGAAAAGGGAGTGCCCCCGGACGGCAAAGCACCACCAGCGCCAGCCATGCGAGGGGAATCCCCACCGCCAGCCCCAAAGGGGTCACGCCGCTGACCAGGGAAAGCAACCAACCGGCGATGTTGCACGCCGCCGCCAGCAGCACCCAGTGCGCCGTCCACGCCGCGCTGCCGGGCAGTTTTTGGGCACTGGTTTTTCCGAAGATCATCATTTCAGAAATCGATGTATGAAATCAAACCGCAGATGGACGCAGATCGGGTAAATCGCACGGCGAGAGCCATCCCCAACGGGTAGGGCTGATCCGGCCCGGTCGGCCCTGATCAAAAACGCAGGAGCCGTTTTCCCGGAAAGGTCGTGAAACCGCATTGAATCGGGCTTTGTTGTTCCGGGATTACACCCCCGCCGGAATGAGCGCCCCGTAAGATTTTGAAAGTGGGCCGACCGCGGCGGGTCAGCCCTACCGGATAAAAATACCTTTCGAATCCCTTCAGTTCTTCACCCCCCAGACCACATACTGCGTCCCGAGCGGCAGCGGCGAGAGCCATGGCTCCATCCACCGCAGGAACCCAAGAGCCTTAGGGAAAACGAACAGGTATCGCGTGCCCAACACCCGGAAGCCCGCCCCGCGCATCCACCGCCTTGCCTCGCGCGCGGAGAGCGGCACGGCGTGGTTGTCGAAGGCGCAGCGGCTCATCACATACCTCGTGGCGGGATTCCATTTGGAGTTCTCGAACAGCGCAAACCAGCCGCCCGGCTTCGTCGTGCGGTGGATCTCCGCGAAAACCTGTTTCCTCTCTTCCACCGGGACGTGGTGGATGACCCCGTTACAGAAGACCGTATCGAAGGCTCCCGCAGGCAGCTCGCCGTTCAGGCAAAGTTCCGTTTCGGGAAATCGCCGCCGCGCGATCTCCAGGGAGGCGGCGGAAACATCCGCTCCCGTGACCCTTTCCGCCCCCAGCCGCTCTCGCGCGTGCGGCAGCCCGTTTCCCGTCCCACAGCCGAAATCCAGCACCTGCCCTGCTTTCCGCCCGGCGCGCTCTAGCAACCCGGAAAGGAACCTCATCCGCCCTGCCGCGAAGTAATCTCGGTTCTCCCCGGAAATCTCCAAGGAGCTATCCAGTGATTCCTCGTAGCTCTCCGCGTGCTCGTCGAATTCGGCGCTCATCCCTGATCGGCGTTCATTTTTTCCTCGCGGCGAGGATCGCTACACCCGTTTCGCACCCGAAATTTTCCGCCACCGAAACCTCATCCCGGATCGGCTCCGCCCAGATCGTCGCGTCGTCGCGGATCACCGTGAAGCGCTCGATTTCCCAATCCTCACCGAACCAGCCCAGCACCGTTGCCACCGCGAAAATCCGGTGTGCGTTGAATTCGATCCGCTGCTTCCCGATTGGGGTGGAAAGGTAGAATCTGCCGCCCGGCGCGACCATTGCCTTGAGGCGATCCAGCCCTTTCTCATGCCCGCGCGGGTCGATGGGATCCCCATACCTCCCGAGGCCGAAGTGCTCGATGGTATGCAGGCAGGAAAGCGAGGGGATAGCCTTTTCCCATTCCGGCGGGCAGGCGCCCATCACATCGTGTTGGTGAAAAAAAACGCCCGGTATGGCACCGGGCGCGGGGCGGATGTCGATCACCTCGATTTCACGGAAGGTGGCCACATTGCATACGAATCCGTCGATGCGTGAACCGACATCGAAGTGCCGCGTTGGTGCATCCTCGCGAATCCACCGCGCCACGGTGAGATCCTGAAGCGGATACGCGCCCAGACCGCCGCTGGCCTCGGCTTTTTCCGTGAGGATGGGATATTCCTTGCCCCATAAAAAATCTCCCGTACTGCCCTGAGCCTCGAGAAAGCCCCGCCTGTCGGCCATATAACCCGGCCAAGCGCGGAGTGCGGAAAGCAGCCTACCCTTCCGCAGGCCTGACTCCCGGAGAATGGATCGGATTGCGTGAAACATGGGTTCAATGGAAAGGAACAATCCCTGCCTCACGGGTTTTCGAGCGCCATGAGGATGCTCCGCAACGCCGCCGCCGCACTCGCGGGAGCCATGTGGATGCCGTCCGTATATCTCACAGCTTCCGGCGGCAGATCCTTGGAAAGATCCAGCAGCGGGATGCCCGATGCCTGCGAAAATTCGTAGGGAATTCGGGTGTTCATCTTCTCGGGCGCGGCACCCGGCGGAAGCTGGACAATCAACATCCGGCATCCCCGCTCGCGGAACCTTTCTGTGATTGCAGTTAGCTCGGCGATCACCGCGCTGGCCTTTTCAGGCAGGGGTTCCGCGTCCGGCGGCGGGATCATGGCAAGTGCAGGAACCGGCAACGGCAGCCTCTCACCCTCGTCCGCCCTCCCGACCTTCCGCTCCAGCAGGATCGAGTAGGCGAAGGCAGATGGCCGCGCCGTCGCGCCAAGGTTTGGAAACTTGCGACCAACACTAAACCACGGCGAATCCATCACCTCTGCGACCAGGCTCTTGCCAGCACCTTGTTCCCTGTAAAGTGTATTGCCCTCGATCACCAGGATGGGGGGCAATGGCAGGATGCCCTTGTCGATCGCACGCATTACCACAGCCGCGCTACCTCCATCGCACCCCATGTTCGCCACCTCAGGAAACTCTTCCGTCCGGCTCGGGAAACGACCGGTTAGCGAGGAACCTGCCAAAAACACCTTCGCCACGGGTTCCGCCGCCCCCGTCTGAATCCGCGCGATTGACGAGAAGAAATTCGATTCGCTCTTCGTCGTCCGCCCGCCGACAAGATGCAGCGCCAGCGTCTGCAAGCCGAAGCAGGCCGCCAGGGCAAGGGTGAGTATGAGGGCGTAAGTCATGGAATTGGATCGGTATGATTATGGTAGGGACGATCCCGCTGCGGTCGTCCCTGATTCTCTGCCAATGATGAAACGAAGAGGAAGAGATTGATGATTGATGATTGATGATTGATGATTGATGATTGATGATTGATGATTGATGATTGTTGATTGTTGATTGATGATTGTTGATTGTTGATTGTTGATTGTTGATTGTTGATTGTTGATTTTGGATTTTGGATTTTGGATTTTAGAACGGTAGGGACGATCCCGCCGTGGTCGTCCCTGATTCACAGCCAATGGCGGATCCAAACCGAAGAGGAAGATTCAGCCTCCGGCGGAAGAAGTCGAAGTGGGCGGAGGACAGCGCCTCAGCCCTACCGGGCCATGATTTTAGTGATCGCATCGGCGAATTTCCGGAAGTTGTCCAACTGGTCATGGACGATGTCGAAGACCCTTTCCCAGTCAACCTGATCGTAAGCATGGACAGAGAGGTTGCGAAAGCCAACGGCTTTGCGGAGTGCAATGCCTGTCTCCTCCGGAATCATTTTTGCGGAGACGAGAATAGTAAAAACCTCTCCCATGGTTTTCGGAGGTGGGACGGACATCCCAGCGAGAAGGTGGGCGCCAATATCCACCGAGACTTGAACGGCGCGCTCAAGATTGATGCTAAGAATGTCCTGAGTATCGATATCATCGATCAGTCGCTCCAGCGTATCAGGCCGTTTTTCCTCGATTCTCCTCACACATCTGGCGAGGGAATCCAGCTTCCGCATGATGATGTCACGATCCATGGACGGGAGAGATGAAACGTTGCAGGCGGCTTTCCAGCAGGGCGTTCAATTGTGGCTCGAAGTCTTCCTGCCAGCCGAGGAGGCGTTCGGAAAGGTGACCTAGAACGCCGGGTTGTTTTGAAAAAACGATTCTTCCCTTACGAAGAATTTGCCTGAGCAGCGCACCGTCGGCATCGGTGAGATCGACGAGATCGACCGTCCGTCCTGTTGCGCATGCGATTTGGTCGGAGAGTTTTTGGCGCTGCTGGCTGGAAAGTTTCTTTTTCGGGTAAACCGCCACATCGATGTCGCTACCGATCTGTGGATTGCCGTCAGCGATGGATCCGAAAACCATGGCGAGCAAAAGATCGGGATCGTCCGCAAGGAAATCCAAGGCGCGCGTGATGCTGGATTGGGCCATTTCCATGAAGATAGAGTAAAGATAGGAAATGCAGTGTCAAGGTAGGGCGGACTCGGCTCGATCCGCCGTAGAATCCGCCGAATGGCGGCAAGGGCTGATCGTGGAACGGGTAGCCCTTGGTTAAGAGGAAGATACAGCCCCCGGCGGAAGAAGGTGAAGTGGGCGGGGCGCAGCGGCCCAGCCCTACCTAAAATTGGAAGTAGATGAACCCACGCGGTGCGCCGGGATTCGTCACTACCAGGAAAATCATGATCCCCTGCACCAGGGGCTCAATCGGAGAACGCAACAGCTTCAGCGCCAGACCCTCGCGATGCTCGCGCAACCATCCCCACGCATGGTAAAGCACCACCGCCGAGCCGTAGAATACCAGCGAGAAGACCGGCGGCCCGGAGAATCTGAGATTTCCGCTCGCAATCCCCCTGAAAAAAGCACCGATGCTCGCCATGTCCGGCATCATGAAGGTAAGCCAGAGAGCCGTCACGAGGTGAAATGTCATGAGCCACTTCAAGAATCCAGAGACCAGAGACCAGAGGCCAGAGGAAGAGGAAGAGGAAGAGGAAGAGGGAAGACGAGTAATCGGAACGGTCTGGCTTCTGGCTTCTGGCTTCTGGTTTCTAGAAGCGAGCCGTTCTGCGGCAAGGAACACCCCATGCAGGCTTCCCCAGATCGCGAACTTCCACGCCGCGCCGTGCCATAGTCCGCCGAGGAACATCACAAGGAAAAGGTTGAAGTAAGTCCTGCCCGTCCCCTTCCGGTTTCCGCCCAAGGGAATGTAGAGATAATCGCGCAGCCATGAGGAAAGCGATAGGTGCCACCGCCGCCAGAACTCGGTGATGCTCATCGAGAGGTAGGGGAAATGGAAGTTTGGCGGCAGCTTATAGCCGAACAGCGCGCCCAGACCGATCGCGATCAGCGAGTAGCCCGCGAAGTCCGCGAAGATCTGCAAGGAATAGCCATAAAGTAGAGACATCAGATTGATCGGCCCGCCTCCCTCCAGATCAAACCCCGTTGAAAGCATGACCGTGCTCTCGGACATGTTGTCCGCCACGAACACTTTCAGGAAATAACCGAGGATCAGCCCCCGCCGCACCGTCAGCCAGTCGATCTCATGGAAAAACTTCGCGCCGATCTGATCCACAAACTCATGCGCCTTCACGATGGGACCGGCCACCAGTTGCGGGAAGAACACGATGTAGAAACTCGTGTCCCGGACGGAGCTGATCCGGTCGCGCCCACGCCCGGCCAGACGATCCCGGGTCTCATCGCTGATATCGTCCCGCCACACATCCACCACCATGCTGATCCCTTGGAACGTGTAGAACGAGATCCCCACCGGCAGCGGGATGCCGGATACCCAGTGCTTCAGTGCTTCGGTGGTCGGTGTTTCGGGAAAAAGGCCGGCCAGAAAGCCCGCGTATTTGAAGAACGCGAGGAAACCAAGATTCAGAGCCACCGTCCAAAACAGCCACCGCTTCGCGCGTTGGTAGGGCGGACTCGGCTCGATCCGCCCTGATTCCCGCCGACCTGTCCTACGTAGCCTTGGCGAAGGAGGAATGGCGGCAAGGGCATTCTGTGAAACCTCAAGCCCTTGGGAAACAGAGAGGGAGCCCCCGGCGGAAGAAGGTGAAGTGGGCGGATCAGGCTGAGTCCGCCCTACCGCTTTCCAAAACAGGATCCTCTCCACCGCCACCGCGTTGAACAGGCACGATGCGAAGAGCAGAATCAGCAGACGCGGCTCTTCCCACGCATAGAACACCGCGCTCGCCGCCAGCAGCAGCAACACCTGCCACACCCGCCGCCGCGATCCACCGACCGGCAGATAATACAGCGGCAACGTGATCAGCAGAAGGATCAGGAATTCCCAGGAATTGAAGAGCATAGGTGAGCTGGTGTTTCGGTTATTCGGTGAATGAAAAGAGAAAGGATCGGTGCGTAGCGGATGGTTTCTCGCCCCGGTAGGGACGATCCCGCCGCGGTCGTCCCTGGTTCCCAGCGAATGAAGGAGCGAAAACGATGAGGAAGTCGCGTAAAGGGCTATGCCCCACGCGATTACAGCCCCCGGCGGTAGAAGGTGAAGCGGGGTCAGGCTTCGTTGAAACTACACCGGGCAAGCTGGGGCGCGGCGGCCCAGCCCTATCACGGTAGGGATTTGAAAATTCTTCAAACAGGCACGTTGCGCTCAATCCAATACTCGGGCCGTCGGGCACTATGAGCAATGGCAAGGATCCAAATGATCTCGGAATGGATCACGTAAGCGACATAGTAGGGAAACACCTTCAGATTCACACGGCGAAAGCCATTCGGGCGCAAGTTGGGCAGCTCAGGGTTGTTGCCGATCCATGCTGTTGCCGCTTGAACTTCGAGCCTGTAGCGGACACCCAATCCAGATTCGATATCTTCGTAATAGGCAATGGCATCCGCGAATTCCGCCGTAGCCTCGTCGAGGATACGAAGAATCATGCCGGATAGAGTTTTTCAAACTGAGCCAGAACCTCGGCAAGGGGGCTGGATTTAGCGGTGCCGTTGAGCACGGCATTCATTCGGGCGCAGATTTCCTCGTTCCATGCCGCATCCACATCGGGGGAAAAATCCTGCCCTAACTCGGACGTATCCAAGAGAATCCGTGCCAGCTTCAATCTCTGGGCGGATGGCAGCTCGAGACAATCCTTAGTAACTTCCGCCATGGCTTTCATTAGAATAGAATTTACCCTCTCCTAAACGGTTTGGCAAGCTGAAGTGGTGGGAAGGACGGCGCCTCAGTCCCACCGGTTAAAGAGGGATGCAACCGCAGATGGACGGAATGGACGCAGATAGAGAGGATGGAGAATGGAAATGGGTAGGGACGTTCCCCGGTAGGGCGGACTCGGCTCGATCCGCCGTAGAATCCGCCGTATGGCGGCAAGGGCTGAACGTGAAACGGGGACGTCCTTGAGGAAGAGGAAGATTTAGCCTCCGGCGGAAGAAGGTAATCAGGGCGGACTGAGCCAGATCCGCCCTACCTTTTCGGAATGGCGGATCGAGCCGAGTCCGCCCTACCTTTGATAAGGCCAGTCTTCCGGCTTTTCGCAAAGGCCGGCTCTCACTGGATTCATGCGGATGTAATGCGCTTTTTCGGTGGCTGACTCCCATCCCCGCAAACGATGATCAAAAAAATCTCTCTGCCATTTGATCCCCTTACATTTCGCCATCCAGCCTTTGAAGGCGGAGATGACATCTTTCATCGCTTTGTCTCCCGGGAATTCGAATAGGCCATGCAGGTGGTCGGGCATAGCGAGGAGCAACGAACATCTCAAATCCTTCGCTTCCTCCCTGACTTGTATCGACTCGACAATACGAGACCAAACGTCATCTGCGGCCAACTGATTCAAACCACGAGGTATGGTATTGATTGTGATGAAAAAGATATCGCCTTCCGGATTGGGAGCAATGTGCGCCGGAACCTCGTGGGGCAGGATTTTGCGACCGATGGCATCCATGGATCAACAGGTAGGGCGGACTCGGCCCGATCCGCCCAAGAACCCGCCACATGGCGGCAAGGGCTAAACGTGAAACGGGGACGTCCTTGAGGAAGAGGAAGATCGTAAACGGTAGGGCGGACTCGGCTCGATCCGCCCACTTATCTGCCGTATGGCGGCAAGGGCTGAACGTGAAACGAGGAAGTCCTTGAGAAAGAGAAGAAAAGCCTCCGGCGGAAGAAGGTAATCAGGGCGGACTGAGCCAGATCCGCCCTACCTTTTCGGAATGGCGGATCGAGCCGAATCCGCCCTACCTTTTCGTTGCGCCACATGGCGGCAAGGGCTGTTCGTGAAACGGAGATGCCCTTGAGGAAGAGAAGAAAAGCTCCCGGCGGAAGAAGGTGAAGTGGGCGGGGCGCGGCGGCCCAGCCCTACCGTCCTAACAACACCTTCACATACGGCGACACCGTCCGGATCGGCCAGAGCCAGCCGGCGTTGCGGCGGTTGAAGGACATCCACTCCCGGAAGGGGAGGCCTTTGGGAGATCGGAGGATTTCCCAGCGCTTCGAGCGCGGCAGCGAGCGATCCCTCCACGATCCGGCTAGGGCGTTGCGCTCACACTCGCCGAGGACATCCGCGCTTTGGATCACGAGAATCCCGCGCCGCGTTGCCGCGTAGCCGTAATCAAAGTCCCCCATCCCGTGGGTGTAGGTTTCGTGGAAAATCCCTAGCTCACGATACACCGCCCTCGGCACCAGAACAGCATTCGCGTTGAAGGTGTCGCAGGTCTCCGGTTTCCCGCCCGCCGCCACAAGTCCGGATTTGTGCCGGATGCCGCCGTAGGTCGCTTTCCCGGTATTTGGATCACGGATCGCCGCCACCGCGATGATGCGGCTCTCGGGCGTGCCCGCGATCTTTAGCAAGGCCCGCAGCGCCCCCGGCAAAAGCAGGGTGTCGTCGTTGAGCAGCAGGTAATAATCCGGATCGAACGCGGCGGCTTCCCGCCATGCTTTCCGCATCCCCCCGCACCAGTAAAGCGAACCGTCGCCCCGGATCACCTGCGCCCCCGGAAACTCCTCAAGAACCGCCTCCGCCGTCCCGTCCCGCGAGCCGTCGTCCACCAGCACAATCTCGATGGCTGCTCCCTCAGGCAACTCCTGCACTAATAGCCCGCGCAGGCATTGCAAGGTCTTCTCCTTGCGGTTGAAGCAGGTCAATAAAGCGGCGATTTTCATCGTTTTACAGAAAGGATTTCATGATAGGCGTCCGCGACCTGTTTGACCTTGTTATCCCAGGAAAGTTCGCGGGAACGAGCCAGCGCCCCTTCGGACAGTTTCTCCAGTAGCCCCGGTTCATTCCATAGGCGCAGGATGGCCTCACGGAAACCAGCCACGCTCGTTTCCGGATCTCGCATCTCCACCTTTAGGCCGGATCTTTCATCCACCGCCACACCCATCCCGCAGGCGTCATGGCAAATCACAGGCATCCCAAGTGCCATGGCCTCCAGCACGACATGGGGGGTGCCTTCTTTGAGAGCGCTGTGTATTAGAACGTGTCCTTGCGACATTATCTTTTGGACTTCGCTGTGTGATACCCATCCGTGCCAAGTGACTTTAGCGCTAATTTCCAGATTTTCGCATATCCGCTTGCAGCGATCCCCGTCAGGACCATCTCCGATCACGTGAAGCTCCCAATCAAAGGCTGGATCTATGTTTCCGAGAGCGTTGATCAGAATTTGTGGAGCTTTGCGGTCTTCAATCGTTCCACACCAAATCAGACTCAATCTCCTTCCGAGCATGAGGGACTTGATCGTAATCTCGGATTTAGGGATCGCACCTGTTTCGATCATTACCTCGGTTTCTTGCTTCCAAAAACGGGAAAAAATGTCTCGATCCTCTTTTGTGGCAGTCCATACCTTGTTAGCTGACTTCGCAGCCCGGCGTCCTCTGCTCGGAAGGCGTATCTGTAAGGCGTTGAGTAGGTTTCTCGTGACGTGACGATAAGCTCCCTTGGGGGCGAAACTCCCGATGAATGCCCGTGGCATAGCGGCTGCTCCACTGATAGGGCCCCACACGAACGGAACTCCCATCCGCCAGAGAAAACCAGGCTCGCGGAAGCTGATCACGGTAAGTTGATGAGCGAGATCGAATTGCGTTTTTTTATTAAGCCGCAGAGCCATCTTAAATGCCTCAGATTGCCACGCCCTATACGCCTGATAGTAGAGAAACCAGCATCCAGGAAGAACATGAAGCCTATGTATAAAACGAGCAAAAGGGGGCGGCTTCACATGCACGGCAGTGAGTCCTTCGGGAAGGTTGTTTTCGAGAAGGTATCGTTCGATATCCGATCTCATCGGTTCACTGTCAGCCAAGTCACCATAGATGACAGTCACGTCAAAATATTCTGCTAGTCCAATAGCATACCGCCACCCTACTGCCGCTTCACCACCTCGAAATGGCGAAAAATAAAAACAGGAAAGAAGTATTTTTTTTTCAGATCGCATTATCAAATTGTTGTAGATTCGTGACAGTAAATCGTATCAGCGTTAAGGTGTCTTCCAAAGAATACCGATAAAGTTGTTTCCAAAAGCGTTAATCGGCGCGAGGCATGCGTAAATGGATTTCGCTATGAATATGCCCAGAGATCCACTGCCGAATTTCGACGTAATTTTATGGATCACGCTGTTATGATCCCAGAGACGGATGACACGGATCGACTTAGGCGAATCGAGCAACTGGCTCAGGATGAGCTGTCGGAACGATTCGAGATTCCACCGATAGACAAAATTGACGGCGTTGCCATGCCGTTCCCAGTCGGTGCCAATTGCTTTAGCGACCCACCCGGTGTGAGGTTCGAGCACGATGACAGCCTTGCGCGCAACGCGGATCATTTCATTGAGACCCAGCGCAGGGCGCGGTAGGTGATGCAAGCCATCTTGTACGACAACGAGATCGTACGAGAGATCCTCCAGATCCATGTTCTCCGCATTGAGAAGGCGGGTTTTGAGCCGTTCATCTCGGTGCCTGCAGACATCGAGTGCGTTCTCCGAGAAATCGGTGTTGGTGACATCGCTGAAGCCATGATTGGCGAAGAAGGTGGCTTCACCCCCCACGCCGCCGCAAACCAGTAGGACAGATAGTGATTCGATAGAGCCACCTGCTAGCTTGCGCACAGCATCGAGGGCGAGATGAAGCCGCCGGTCGCGCACGTAGCGAATCAGTGGATCCTTTGTGTCGTGGAAATGCCATCTGGCCGCTTCGGCAGAAAAAATATTCTCGAAGGCATTCCGTTGTTCTTGGGTGGTATCGCTCATGATCGGTGTTTCGGGGTAGGGACGATCCCGCCGCGGTCGTCCCTGATTTCCGCCGGATGGCGGCAAGGGCTTTCCGTGCAACGGGGGTGTCCTTGGGGGAGAGGAAGTCGCGTAAAGGGCGCGGACCCACGCGATTGGAGCCCCCGGCGGAAGAAAGCAAACTGGGCGGATCGGGCCGAGTCCGCCCTACCTTGATGACAGGCACCGCATCACGCCGTCGGCGAAGCTGGCCGCCATGTTCTCGATGGTGTGGAATTCGGATGAGCGGGTGGCGCCCTCTTTCAGCCCGGCGAGCCGTTCCGGATCTCGCAGCAGTGCAACCACAGCATCGGCGTAGGCGCTTGAGTCATCGCCGCAATTCACGATACAGCCGTTCTCCCCGTCCCTGAGGTAGTCGATCTCCGGGCTGTGGAAGGGATAGTCCGTGGTTACGAGGGGCACGCCGAGGGCGAAGGAATCCACCACCACTAGCCCCACGAGGCCAGGCATGAGGAGGAGCTTCGCCATCGCCCAGAACGGGACTTTGCCGTGATCATCCTTCGGGCCGATATCGTGGATCCATGTCTGCTGCTGCGCTGCTTCTGTGACCTTTTCCCGCTCCGGCCCGCCGCCGATCACGATGAGTTCAAAGTCCGGAATCGCTTCCCGAATCTTTGCTGCCGCATCTAGCAGGAACCCGATCCTCTTGTTCGGATATAAGCCTCCTGTGTAGACCGCTACGTTCTCCGAACGAATGTCGTGCGACTCACGCAACGCGGACACTTCGGACGGATCGAGTTCTGCTAATCGTTTCCGCATCCCCGCCGTATCGACCGCGTTTCCTACAGAGGTGATCCGTTCGCGCGTGTATCCGAGATTGGCAACGACCTTCGCGCTCAGGTCGTTGTAGGCGAACCACCAGTCCACACGCTTAGACAGGAAGTTTTTGACGAATCCGCCGAGCCCGTTTTCCTCAGCTTTCTGGAAATTCTTGCCGTGCCCCCAATACGCCACCTTCGGCCCGCCGAACACGCTCCATGCCTGCAGTAGCGGATTCACCGCGTATTTTGTCTCCTGCTGGATGATGACCAAATCACATCCGCGGCACATGTTCATCACCGGCTGCCAACCGAGCGGCCCGACCCATCGGATCGGCACTGGCTTCGCCCATTCCAACTCGCCCTTGAGGAAGGTATTGCGCTGGTTGGGCGCGTAAACCAACCGCAGCTCCACGCCCCGCTCTGCCAGCAACTCGCGCAGCCGTTCATAAAACGGAACACGGAACGCCGGCATGTGCTCCTGGATGATTAGGACGTTGGGCATCGTTTTCATGGTAGGGCGGACTCGGCCCGATCCGCCCAAGAATCCGCCGCATGGCGGCAAGGGCTAAACGTGAAACGGGGACGTCCTTGAGGAAGAGAAAGATCGTAACCGGTAGGGCGGACTCGGCCCGATCCGCCCACTTATCCGCCGACATGTTCGCCATAGCCTGGGCGAAGGAGGAATGGCGGCAAGGGCTATACGTGAAACGAGGAAGTCCTTGAGGAAGAGAAAGATCGTTACCGGTAGGGCGGACTCGGCCCGATCCGCCCAAGAATCCGCCACATGGCGGCAAGGGCTAAACGTGAAACGGGGACGTCCTTGAGGAAGAGGAAGATTCAGCCTCCGGCGGAAGAAGGTAAAGTCGGCGGATCGAGCCGAGTCCGCCCTACCGCTTTTTCTTCCCGTTTGCGACGTTGCGCCGCGCCGCTATCGCCAACTGGTGAAGATGCAGGTCTTCCTCGTTCCTAAAACGGTCACAGATTTTCCGCGCCGGGTTGCCGCCGAATACCGTGTAGGCCTCCACATCCTTGGTTACCACCGAACCCGCCGCAATCACGCTGCCCTCGCCGATCGTCACGCCGCTCAGGATGATTGCCCCGAAGCCGATCCAGACATCATCACCCACGGTGACCTTGATATCGGCTCCTTTCCAATCGTAGTCCGGATCCCGTATCTGGCGGGAAAGCCTTGTCGGCGTGCCCACATGGCGGAAGTGGTGATCATAGCGACCCACAAACGAAACCATGTTCGCCATAATCACGCTGTGCCCGATATCCGCGTCGCACTCGATCTGGCTGTAGCGCCCGATGTAGCAATCGTTGCCGATTTTCAACTCGTTCGGCGCCCACAGCACCACCCGCCGCCCCGCGTGGAATCCGCGCCCCAAGGAGTACCTGCGCCATTTCACTTTCACCAAGTAAGTGTCGCGCAGCCCCTTCATGAAGCGAACCAATATGCCCGGGATACGTGTCATAATCCTAAAAACGGTAGGGCGGACTCAGCCTGATCCGCCCACTTATCCGCCGACTTGTCCTTCGTAGCTTTAGCGAAGTAGGAATGGCGGCAAGGGCTAAACGTGAAACGATAAAGTCCTTGAGGAAGAGGAAGATCAATAACGGTAGGGCGGACTCGGCCCGATCCGCCCACTTATCCGCCGAATGGCGGTAAGGGCTGAACGTGAAACGATAAAGTCCTTGAGGAAGAGGAAGATTTAGCCTCCGGCGGAAGAAGGCAATCAGGGCGGACTGAGCCAGATCCGCCCTACCTTTGAAAAAAAATCGGCGGACCGCAGCGGGTCAGCCCTACCCGGGTCAGCCCTACCCGGGTCAGCCCTACCGGCAATCCCTCGCCTCTCGCAGGATCTGTGTAAATTTTTCGAGCCAATCCTCTGGCGAAAGGTTCTCCAGCAACCACTTCCTCCCGCTTTGCCCCATCTTCACGCGCCCCTCCGCTCCCATTTGCTCCATTTTCTCCACGTCGTCCGCCAAGGCGTCGGCGTTGCCCGCCTCATGGAGGAATCCGGTCTCGCCTTCCATTACTGTTTCCCGCAGCCCGCCCGACGCGGCCGCGAGCACAGGACGCCCGAAGTCATAAGCCTCATAGACGATCAATCCGAGCGGTTCCCACCAGATCGAGGGGGCGATCAGCGCCCTGCACCCGTGTAGCAAGTCATCCTTTATTTGCCCCTCGATGAAGCCGACACAAACCACAGAGCGCATCCGGTTGACCATAGTATGCACCTTCGTCTCGGCGGGACCCGAGCCGGCTATGATCAGTCGCGGGCAGGCCTTGCCCAGCCGTTTCTCTAAGATTGCCCACGCTTTGAGCAGGGTGAAAATGCCTTTTTCCGCCACCAAGCGTCCCAAGAAAAGGTAATGGCCGGACATCCTTTCCGGATCAGGCAACGCGTGCGGCTGCCAACAGTGCCGAAGCGTCACCACCCGATCCGCTGGAATCCCCGCCTCGATGAAACGCTCGCGCATGAATTCCGATATCGCAATCCAGCGCCGCACCACATCCAGCGTGCCGGAGGAAACCAGCTTCGACTGATAGCTCGCAACCAGGAAGGTTTTCAAAAACGAGCGCTCCCATGCCCTTCCCATTATCTCTGGCCAAGGATTGCCCCGCAGCCCCGCCGCGTTCACCCGCCCGTTGACCCACATCGTCCCGGAGGCGCTGAACGGGCGGAAGTTGTGAATGTATTGAACCACCGGCAAGCCCAGCTCCTGCGCCTCGTCATACAGCCCCAGCGAGCCCACCGGAATCAGGTTGTGATAAAGCAATACATCCGGCCTCACGTTATCCACCGCGGCCCGCAACCGGTCGCGCGATTCCGGGTTGTCCCAGACCTGCCGTGCCTGCCGGATCAACGTAGGCGCACCCCGCCCCGTCCACTCGCTGCTCTGAAAGCGCAAGTCGTCCACACGAAACGCCGTCCCCGAAAAGCGTGCCACCTCGTCCACCCATACTTCTTCGCCACCTTGCTCTAAGTATTGGTTGAATACCTGGAGCACGCGGATCGGTGATGATTTAACAACGGAAGGTGGCATCGGTGTTTTGGTAGATCGATATTTCGGTAGGGCTGAGGCGCCGCCCTCCGCCCACTTCGCCTTCTTCCGCCGGAGGCTAATCTCCCTCTTCGGTTTCGCTTCGCCACTCGCTAAAAATCAGGGACGACCACGGCGGGATCGTCCCTACCCATTTAAATGGTAGGGCTGACCCGCTGCGGTCCGCCCACTTTGCCTTCTTCCGCCGGAGGCTAATCTCCCTCTTCGGTTTCGCTTCGCCACTCGCTAAAAATCAGGGACCACACGGCGGGATCGTCCCTACCCATTTAAATGGTAGGGCTGACCCGCTGCGGTCCGCCCACTTCGCCTTCTTCCGCCGGAGGCTAATTTCCCTCTTCGGTTTCGCTTCGCCACTCGCTAAAAATCAGGGACGACCACGGCGGGATCGTCCCTACCTGTGCAACCACCGCTCGTCCAAGGTCTTAACCACTGCAGGATTGCCGATCGCGAGATGCTCGGCAGGGACATCCCGCGTGACCAGTGCCCCCGCCGCGACAACCGCCCCGTCGCCAATCGTCACGCCCTTCAGGATGATCGCACGCGCCCCGATGAAGCAGCCTTTCCCGATTATGACCGGGGCGGAGGTGCCGGCCGCATCATTCGACCATCCTCCGTCCGGCAGGGGAGAATGGAAATCCGTATCGGTGATCAGCGCATCCGCCCCGATGATCGTCCGCTCGCCGATCTCCACGGAATTCGCCGCGCAGATGCAAACCCCGCTCATCCCCACATACGCGCCGATCATCATGCGGGCTCCGGGAGACAAAACCATCAGGCTGGTTCGCGTCCGCCCGATCACGGGGTTCGATGCCACCCGTGTGTTGATCTTCACCCCTTCGCCGATCTCCAAACGACCGCCCTGTACGCAGCGAATCAGCGGACGACCGTTCATCACCACGGAAGGATGAACCGTGGCACGTCTCACTCGGGCATACGCCCGGTAAAGCGGGCGCTGCAAAACAAGGGATAGGGAAAGGAGTTTTCGGATAAAAGGCATGGGTAGGTTTTCACACAGGAGCTAACAGAGGGGAGGGAGGATGTTCCAGCTTATCATTGGCATCGCTTCCACCGGATTGAAAACCTTTTGGCTTGGGGGAAAGGGCAGCGTGCAAGCACCTCTCTTTCTCACCACTCCGTTGTCTACTGTTCAAAAATTCTGGATTTTTCCACAGCACTAAAGACCATAGCCCTTTCACCACCCCTTCTCGACTAGGATCTCGTTCACCCTTCCGCCTATCAGTTGGTTACCCAAGGTGCCAAGATGAATCGAATCGCCGAACCTGGCGCGAAATTGCAGAGGCGTGAAGCCGGGGCCGACCCATTGTTGGCTGGCACCTTCAAATGGTGCGGTCGATGCTTGCCATGAGTCCGTAAGTGTCGGATCGCCCGCAATCCACAGGAGCTGCGGCGTCGCCGGATCATCCAAGAATGAAAGTTCCTTTTCGGTTCTCAGGGGATCCATCAGTGCCTGTGTATCCAATACCCTGTCGCCGTATTTTTCATGCACCAACGGGAGATAGGAATGATGGTAATTCGTCCAGTTGAAAGTTCCCAATCCGCGGTGAGGCTGACTGCCGATGGGTGGGGTTATGATCAGGTAACGTGGCTTGATCTCACGCATCTGGGCGATTAACCGATCAATGTTAGGAAGAGTGTAGGTTCCAGCGGGATGCCCCGGGATATCATTGGCCGATACCTCTAGCAGCCAGATCCAATCATCGTATTTCGTGCGAGCCTTCCAGGTGATTTCGCTGTTTGCTGAGGCAACCGTTACCCGTGCTTTCCATCCGCATTCGATTAGAGCACTGGAACCTGCGTTCCCTCCGAGATCAAGGGTGTCGGTGTCGCTCGCGAATTCTTTGATCTCGAATGAATCGGCTTGGGTGTTGGCTACGAAATAGACCCTACGTTCCACAATCCCAGGCGGCAGATTGGGGCTGGAGAATGGCCATTGGGTTTTGTCATCCGTCACACTTAGTTCGTCAGGGTAATTCGGATCGCCACCCAGAAAAACTACCCTGTCTCCGTCGGTCAGACCGTGATCTACACAGTTTATGCGCTTGGGATTTGTAGCGTGGTCTGTGTAAAACGCCTTTACATGATGAGATGCAAATCCAGAGAAAGTTCCATCCGCATAAATTTCGACCGTCTCTGGCTCAGAGACTGCCTTCGCATATGTGGGCCAAAGCGACCGATAGCTTAGAGTGTGAGTGCGGTCGCCTATGTATCGGTGCCAGCACAAATCCACGAAGAGCCTGTCGCCATCCATCTGCGGAGCGCTCATGGCCGCCAGCTCCACGCCTTGTGCACGCGAGACCATCGACGGGCTGCGGGTGCCTCCCACCGCTTGGGTGAAAACCCTGCGTCCGGAAAGCTGTGCCAGATTCATTGGCCACACGCTTCTTGTGCTAACACTATCGCCGACCACATAGATGTTTGGCTGGCCGATCCGCCGCAACCGGTAGAAGGCGTTCGGCGCTTTGTTATTATCTTCCCATGAGAAAACCTCTCCTCCTTCGCTTTTGTAGCCATTCGCATCCAGATGCCGCCACGAGCGCAGATCGCCGCTGTGCTCAAGTATCCAACGATTCTCCGGGCTCCACCACCTCATCATCGGTCGGAAACTATCGCCTTCCCCGTTAGGGGTTAGGATTTCCAGCGATGTAATATCGGAATCCTGTGCTGTCAGTGGTGCACCTATGAGTATGCAGATAGCTCCCGTGAAAAGCGGTAGCAGCCAATTTTCGGGGGAGAAATAGTTTTTCACGACTCAAAATGCCAAACAACCAGATTTTATCAATTAGATTGGATTGATAGCATTTTTGAAAATTATCAAATTACTATAGACAAAATAAAATTTAATAATTCCGGATTTTATCACAGCAGCAAACGGAGGGAAGTGAGGATGATCTGGCTTGCCGCATCTAACTCGCTTATTCAGCACCCTTTCTCTCGAAGATCAGGTTGTGCTTGGTCTTCTCGATCAGCGCGAAGTGGGCTTTCGCGAACACCTCCATCATCTCCGCGTCCGTCTCGCTGCCTTCGATCACAACAAAGCGAGTCCGTTTGAGGGTTTCCGTGGCGCCGAGGACGACCTGTAGGTCGAAGCCTTCGACATCAATGGATAGCACGGCGAACTCTTCGTCGGGTATCGCCGCCGTGATAAGGTCGAGGGGGAGCACGGGAATCAGTTCCGTGCCGCGGAAGTTATCGGTCTTGAGTCCCTCGCTCTGGAAGCCGCTGAGAACGTGGGAAGTTGCGTGCTGGAAGGAGAGCACCGCCGCCTTGTCGCCGCAGCCGATGCCTAGGTGAAGATCATTCGGGCGGATCATCCGGTGCAACCGCAGCAAACTGCGGTTCGGCTCCACCACGATCCCGGTGAAGCCCTCGCGGTAGAGCCGGTAAGTGTTGCTGAGCTTGGTCGGATGGTTCGCGCCAACATCGATGTAGCGCCCCTTGGTGATTCCCTTTTTGCCGAACAGTTCCAACAGCATCCGATCCTCACCGGTTTGCGAGTAGCTGTCACTTACCGCGGATAGGGAATCCTTCCACGCGACCAACCAGGCCTTGATAATTAGGGTTGCGGGGAAGCGGCTGCGAATGGCGGATTTGAGGCGGTATTTCATGATGGTTTTGATGGAGTCAGGATCGGATGCCGGATTCGAGATAGGTTTTCGCAATGCTCAAGTCAAAGGGCGCATCCCTATCTTTGATCTGGAACCAAGGGACATTGCCGAGCAAGGATGCGGAGCCAGAAAAAGTGCTCGGCGGGCCGATGATCAGGTCGCACATCGAAAGGCAGAGGAAATCCTCCCACCACGAGCCACCGGCTGTTAGAACCCGTGCGCCCGCAAGGGTGGCTGGCCAGTCCAGTTTCTCGTTAGAGAATGGCATTACCACCACGTCGGAGGGGTCATGGCCGGAAGTTTCAACCGCCTGCGCCGCGATTCGCTGATAATCCTCCGGTGAGAAAAAATATTGCCCGCCCATGAAGTCGCGATAATCCCCCATGCGGATATGGATCGCTATGATGTGGGTGGCGTTGCCCCGGATCTCCCGGATCTTTGTTCGGGCGGCATCGAGATATTGAGATCTGAAAGCCAAAATGCTCCGTATTGTGACTATCTGTTTCTGCAGCGTTGGTCGATCACGGAATTTCCACCCGCCGCTGATGGTGATTCCGGACCTTGCGACGGTCGCAAGTTCTGCAGGTGTCAAGGGATAGGTTCCCCGTTGATCGTGAAGGATGGTGAGCATGCCGAGCTTGGTAATTTTAAGATGGCTTATGGATGGATAAGCTTGGCCGACCGCGATGCCCGCGAGGTTGCAGATATTGCCGCCGATGTAGATCCGGGGATGGCCAATCGCGCCTACGAGATGCTCACGATAGGCACCCAGATTATAAAGCCGAAGCCGGTATCCGTGTTCGAGTGCGTGAGCCAAAAGATAGGCGCTGGATAGATAGGCGTTGCCGAATTGCCCCTTGGTTCCGGTGGTGATGAGCATGGAGGAGAAATGGCAGTGCAATCAAACGGCTTTGGGAGCGGACGATCCTTCATTCGCAACTCTTTGGCGGATGTGGCCGAGTGACTGGCGGTCGAAAAAGGATCTTACCGGACCGAGGAAAGGACGCAGGGGGCGTGCCATGGCCAGCGCTTTGTCGAGCGCACGCACTTGTGCCGGATCGAGTCTCGCACGCTTTTCCGCGTCCCGGTTGTGGAATTCGGATGTGACCTCGGTCATGTGCGCGCGGGTGGCGGCGGCCATTTCGAGGTTTGAGCGCCCTTCCTGCCATTGTTTGATCACGCTGATGCCGATGAACGCTGCCACTTGTGGCAGGATTCCGGGAAGCTGATCATATTCGATCTCCATTTTGCGCCCTACGGGAATCCGGGCGAACGCATGTTCGTAGCTTTCCCGGAACACGGCGAAGCGGAAGGGCTTGCGGTTGTTGGTTCCGAACTCGACTCGGAATTGGGACTCATAAACATTATGAAGATTCCGGCGGATGATGATGAAATTTCCGCCCGTGGCGAGGGGGGATGCCAACATCCCGACGGTGCGCGGGGTTTTCCAAACGACCGAACGGACGCGTGCGGGATCGCGCCCGAGTTTGTTCGCCACGGCGAGACCCAAGGCAATCAGGATCTCTTCGTCCGTTCCAGACATGCATGCAGCGGCTTCGTCGATATCGAGTGGGGTCGGGGTGAATGTGGCGGCGAGGTAAAGAGCTGCGAGATGGTGCGGATTGCAGCGTTCCGCTTTTGTGAGGTGTCCGAGGATTTGAGGGAATGAAGACTCCGGTGCACAGACAACGCCCTCGATCCGGTCAAGCTGCGCGGTAAGCACCGTGCTGCCGCTGCGGGGAATAGAGAGGATAAAGGCGAGTTGGTTGGTGCGTTTCATTTAGAGATTTAGTAAGGATCATCTTTGATGACAGCATGCTATTTCAGCCCTGTGGTGATAACCATTTTACTTTGTTGAGTCGGAGGATAAAGGGAGTGCAAGTTCAGGGAGCCGTGCAAGGTGCCCAATGTTTTCAGGGCGCGACAAGCATTGGACATTTCCGAATGGAGGTGCACTAGAGATGGTCTGTTTGTGCAAGAGTGAGAATAGCGGGTGGCGCAATGCATCATTACATGCGCGAAACAATCAAATCCTTGGCGAATCCCATGATGAGTGGAATATTCACTGCTGCATGATTCGACTCTTGAACAACGCGTCTGTGGCGAACCTCAGCGCGATTGCAAATATTGGCAAATACGGTAAAGTTTAGGCGTATTCCCTCAAGGGACAGAATCTCAATCAATGCGGAGCCTGGCTCCATCCAGATGGCATTGTTGAGTCCCGCCCCCATCTGTCCAACAACAAGGTCCGCATGCTTGAATAGGTGAATTTTATCGGAAACTCTCATGTCTTCAAGATACGCCACTTGCACATCTTTAGACAGTTTGGAGAGCTCATCGACCAGTTCTTCGAGATTGGGTATCGAACGCCGGTCTGCACCGCAAGTTTTGGTATCCGCCTTTCTACTTTTGTAAAACGGATCGGCCTTTCCTCTCGCGACTACCACAATCTTCGGCTCGCAAAGGTTTACGGTTTGTTGGTCAGACGAAACATGTATAAGTTGAAAAACATGATTGCGGATCTTTTCGATAATCATCTTGCGTGGATACCAGTCATCGCGAAAACTGAAATCATATGATGGTGCGTCCCAAACCTCCACCATTGCGGAACCCGCTAAACAGGGCACAAGTCCGATCGGTATAGTAGTGGCCTGCACTCCGAGGATTCCAGACCATTGCTCGATCTCGGGGTTCAGCGGGCCGCAATCCCTGACCAGCACCACATCTCCTTGGGAAACAACCCCTGCGGAAGCCCACTCCAGCAGAGGTAAGATGACCGCGCCGAAGAAATGATGGTAGTGGGTTAGGTGCCCCGCGAAATTGTGAGGTCTGATTAATATTTTCCGCCCCTGATCTTTGCTTCCAAGGAGTCTGACGAGGCTATCCAATGTTTTCGCATCAATGTCGGCGGCGGAGAGACTCCGACGAAATGCTTGATTTTCCAACAGTGATTCAATTTTTGCTATGTCGCGGCTGGGCATCAGATCAGTTAATGGGCGCAATGTGCGACTCTCTTTCCAGAGCACAAGGTTCCTGGTCACCATCCTGGCCAATTTGCGGTAGATTTTTTTGATCATATGAGTCTGGCTTAATATGAATACTTTATTTCAAGAATTCATCGTGAATTGTTAACGACCTCGCTTGATCCGGAAGTCAATTCTGAGTGCTTTCGGTAATTGCCAACAATTCCAGTGGGATCAATCAAATTCAGGTATGCGGGTGTGCATAAAATCTGATATTCCGAATCAAAAATTACTGGGATTTCGGACAAATCACTCTCAATACTATTGAAAAAACACAAGATGCTTTTTATGAAGATTCAAGTAATAAACCTTACCTTCAGGCTTTATTTCTTGGCCTTTGACGATCATGGTATGGCGAAATAGAATGTACAGGGTTATCGAAATATGACTTCGAACACGGTATTAATTTCCGCCGAGTTTGTTTCTAAGATAGATACGTGACGGCTTCTCGATGAGAAGCCAGCCAATGTAAGCTGCCAGAAAGGAAGCTATTGTCGTTGACGTAAAATAGAATATTTTGATTGTTGTATTAGAGTTTTCCAAGTTCATTGAAACGAAATATTCAATGGCTACCTTGCCATATCTTTGAATAGGATCATGAAACAAATAAAGTCCGTAACTTAGTTCCCCTCCCAATATAAAAAATTTGGATGATAAAGGATTTGGGTTCTTGGTTGTCATGTCTGCTGACCCCAGAATTACAATGGAGAGCCAGCAACCGATGACCATGACAATCCATCCAGAAAAGTTTGAACCAATACCAAACATCAATATGCAGCCACAAAAGAATGAGATCATTAATATAATGACGGCGGCCCACCAGGGCGCGCCCGACCTTTTGTGGGGCCAGAGATCCAGGACTTTCGCCCCAATCATGCCAGCCATGAACTCCCACAATCGATTGGCAGGAAAACGGTATGATGCACCGGCTTCCCACAGCAGGCCTGTGCATGAAGCGGCACCGATGAAAAGAGCAGCAAATAGAATGGGACTTTTGCGGAGGATGTAAAACAGCAGAGGAAACATCGCGTAGAAAAATGCTTCCACGCTTAGCGTCCAACCTGGTCCATTGAAGCGGCCATTGGCGAATTCCGCCCAAGCCTGAAGCAGTGCAACACTCAGGCCCAAGGCTTGTGGCCTATTCTCAGAGGGCATGTGAGGAGAGAACCAATCTATCGGCAGAGCAAGGAGTAATCCGCACAAATAGATTGGATAAATACGCGCAATTCGGTTTACTGTGAACGATTTGATATTCCACTCCCGGCCCGCATACACATTTTGCATGATGAAGCCGCTAAGCACAAAAAATCCAATCACCCCAAAATGTCCTGTCTGCGATAGCATATCCTGCACCCAACCCTCTTGCTTGAGGATGCCGAGCCGGAAGCAAGCATGAGCGACTACAACAAGTAGTGCGAGGAGGATTCTGAGTCCCGTTAAAGATTCAAGTCTCATATCAATACTTTTTGATTTGAAAGATCCGGAATATATCTCATCACCTCGTTTTCCCGATAAGGCACCACTCCAATTTTAATTTTTCCAGTCGCCCCGAACTCTCCCCACCATCTTTGTGCGAATTTAGCTAATGTCACAGGGGTGCCCGATGCGACATTTTCCACGACCGGGATACCGTCCTCGACCCCATCTGCTGTGCAGGCCACCAAGAACTTTCGGGCCACTTCTTGAACCGGAAGGAAGTCGCGGATCTGTTCTCCACTTGTCATCTCGAAGTCATCCCCTGCAAGCGCCGCTTTCCGCAGCGAGGGCCAGAAATTCCCATGATGCTGGCCATCTCCGTAAGCCGAAAAGATCCTGCCGTAAACGATTTGCATCTTATTGCTTCTTGCATAAGAAGTGAGGGCTATGCACGCTGCCGCTTTTGAAGCGGCATAAGTGTCGGTTGGCTCCAGGGGTGCATAACTTGGGATTTTATCATATCGCAATCCTGACAAACCATACTCAGCAAAACTTCCTGATGCGACAAATCTTTTGATGCCACACTTTTTGGCCATCTCCAGAAGGTTGATTGATTGCACGACATTTACCTCGTAGGCTGTTCCAAGGTTACAAGGCTTGGGGGTGACGCCGTAAGCAGCGAAATGCGCGATCGCGTCACAGCCATCAAGGTCCTGGGACTCAATGTCGCCAAGTCTCTTGTTCAGATTCGTCAGCTTGGATGTCTCTAGTGAGGCATCGTCAATCGATGTTGATACAACTTCATGTCCTTCCTGCAGAGCGTGGCGGACGAAATTCGAGCCTATGAATCCTGCTCCACCGGTAACAAGTATTTTCATCTGATATGTCGGGGGCTAGAATGGTGAATGGAATGACCGGAATTCCTGGTGCCCCCTGTCTCGATCACTAATTCTCGGAGGCAACCCTTCGAGATCCGGCCAGTCGTAGCCGAAACTACTCCAAAGGATCCCAGCATCAGACTCAGGCTCGTAAACGTGGTCTGTTTTGTAAATCAGACATGAGTCATCTGCCAGGCTCAAGAAGCCGTGAGCGAAGCCAACGGGGATGTAGACGATGTTGTGAACTTTTTCTGAGAGTTCAAAGCTCGCGAATTTACCATAAGTTGACTTGTCTTTTCGAAGGTCGAGAACCACATCGAGCACTCGACCTCTGATGCAGTATACAAGTTTTTGATGGGCGTGAGGCGGAACCTGAAAGTGCATTCCTCTTAATACACCTTTGGAAGAGATGGAATAGAATTCCTCACGAATGGTCATCCGGACCCCGATTTCCGCAAGCTTTTCCTCGTGGAACGATTTCACAAATTTTCCACGATCATCCTCAGCATTGAATCCTGAGATGATTTTCACATCAGGAAGCGGTGAACTCACGTATTGCATACAATGTTTGGATTTCGCATTACACCCGATTGTTTTTCCGGGCTTGCCTATGCTTCTCTTGTTTTCGAGTCGACGAACTCCCGGATCACCTTCGCCATGAAATCGATCTGTTCCCGTGTCAGGCCCGGGTAGGTGCCGAGGAAGAAGGTTTGATTCATGATTCGATCGGCACCTGGGAGACTGCCGGAGACCCGCATTGCATCGGGATTGTCATGGCGGAGTTGGACAAACGCGGGCTGGCGGACAAGATTTCCGCCGAAGAGCATGCGGTTGCCGATCCGGTTTTCGTCGAGATGGCGGACCAGTTCCGTGCGGGTGAACGGCGCGCTTTCCTTGACGGTGATCTTGAATCCGAACCAGGAACAGTCGGTCTTACAGCCGCTCTCATCCCATGTGAAGCGTGAGGCGAGCGGGTTGTCGTTTCCATTTTGAGGCGGGAGCCAGGCGGTTGCATGGGTTGGCAGTGCGAATTCGAGGAAGGATTCGAGGCCATGGAGGCCGCGGCGCAATTGCTCCCAATTTCGTTTCCTTGCCTCGATGAAATCGGGTAGGCGGCGGATCTGGACGCGCCCGATGGCTGCCTGGATGTCGAGCGGCTTCACGTTGTAGCCGAGGTGCGAATAGATGTATTTGTGGTCGTAACCTTCCGGAAGTTCGCCGAGTTGCCACATGAAGCGTTTGCCGCAAGTGTCATCCTTGCCGGATGGGCACCAGCAATCGCGCCCCCAGTCACGGAAAGATTCCGCATAGGTTTTCAAAGGAGGACGACGGATGATGTTGACCGATCCCCCTTCACCCATGGTCAGATGGTGGGGGGGATAGAAGGATTGGGTGGACAGATCGCCGAAGGAACCAGTGGGTGCCGTGAGATAGGCTGTCGACGGGGCCTCCGATGCTGAAATGGGTGCGCCATCGGCGTCGTGAATCCGGATGATCGGATGATCGCCTTTTTCCGCGATTTTCACCAAGTGATCGAGACCGAGTTCACGGGCTCGGTCAAGCGGGAGGGTGTAGGAGCAGCCCAAGGCGTCGCAGTTGTCTTCGATGAGCCAGAGTTCGTGCTTCTTGCAGAACTCCAGAACGGTCGTCAGCTCAAAGGGATTTCCCAGAGCATGGGCCATCATGACCGCCTTGGTCTTGCCGGGGCTGAACGCGGCCTCCAGCAGCGAGCAATCGGCGTTTCCGGTCTGGACTTTCGCGTCGATGAACACCGGCACGGCACCGCATTGGATGATGGGAGCGACCGTGGTTGGAAATCCGGCGGCAACGGTGATGACCTCGTCTCCCGGGCGGATGCGCTTGTGAGCTGGAAGTTTGTGGGTGGTGAGGGCGGAGAACGCGATGAGGTTGGCGGAAGAGCCGGAGTTCACCAGCAGGCAATGTTTCACTCCCATGAACTCCGCCAGCTCCTTTTCCATGGCTTCACCTTCCGGGCCCAGCGTGAGCCAGAAATCCAAGGTCGCGGATACGGCGGCCTCCACTTCATCCTCGTCGAAGACACGACCCGCGTAAGGAATCGTCTGGCCGTTCTGAAATGGAGGGCGCGCTGGATCGTCACCCGGGCGATTTCCCGCGTGGGTGAGGCGGGAATATTCCCGGGTGAGGCGCAAAATCTCGGCTTTGAGTTCGTTCGTGGTCATCGTTGTTCTATGATCGTTGTCGGCCGGTAGAGGATCACACCTGGTCCGGTTCCGTCCAGGGCAGCGCAAGCCGCGCCGCGTCCTGCTGATAAGTTTGGATTTGGCCTCGGGTGAGTTCCCAGGGAGAGGCCCCGTCCGCCTCGCTGCGATACCAACCAGCCGTCATGGCAATGGTGCTTTCAAAATCCCAGACCGGCTGCCAGCCCAGAAGGTGGAAAGCTTTGTCGATAGCCAGATTGAGTTTCGACGCCTCGTGGGGTGCGTCCGGGTCGGAGGCATCAATCCACTCGCCGGGCAGGTGTTCCAGCAATTTGCGCACCAGATCCGCGACTGTCCGGTTGCTCGTAAGGGCGGGGCCGAAATTGAACGAGGAGGCAAGATCGGGCTGTCTTGCCAGCCTGGCACCAAGCCATAAATAGCCTCCCAGGGGCTCAAGGACGTGTTGCCATGGGCGGGTGGCGATTTTGTTGCGGACGGCGATCGGCCGACCGGCCCGGATGGCGCGGATGCAGTCCGGCACGATACGGTCGATGGCCCAATCGCCGCCGCCGATGACATTTCCCGCGCGGGCTGAGGCGAGCTTGATTCCATCCCCATGGTCTCCGGTCTCCGATTTTCGATTGAAAAAGGAATCCCTGAAGGAAGAGATCACCAACTCAGCGGCACCTTTGGACGCGCTGTAGGGGTCATGACCACCCATGGCATCGTTCTCGCGGTAAGCGTGGAGCCATTCGCGGTTTTCGTAGCATTTGTCGGTGGTGATGCAAATCACCGTGCACGGCCGATTCAGTCTCCTTACCGCATCAAGCAGATGGGCGGTTCCCATGACATTGGTGGCGAAGGTTTCAACCGGGATTTCATAGGAAAGCCGCACCAGGGGCTGTGCGGCCAAGTGAAAGATGATATCGGGATTCGCGTCGGCCAGCGCCCGGTCAAGTTTGATCCGGTCGGCGAGGTCGCCGCGGGTGTCCATGGCCATGCGCCGCTCCAGACCCAACTGGCCATACAACACCTCATGAGTTTGGGGATCCAAGGCGTAGCCATAAACTTCCGCCCCGAGGAGCAGAAGCCATTCAGCCAGCCAAGACCCTTTGAACCCGGTGTGCCCCGTGAGGAAAACACGCTTGTTGCTGTAGAAAAAACCGAACATCGATCAAAAATAGGGTTGAGATGGAATTCGGCGGCTCACCAGATTTTCCAAGGAGCCTTGCCAGCGTCCCACAACGCCTCGAGGTCGATCTTGTCACGCAGCGTGTCCATGGGCCGCCAGAATCCGTGGTGCTTGTAAATGCCCAACTGGCTTCTCGACGCGAGGCTCTCAAGGGGCTGGCGCTCCCAGATGGTGCTGTCGCCGTCGATGGCCGAGAAGACCGACGGTTCCAGGACAAAGAATCCGCCGTTGATCCATGATCCATCACCTTCCGGCTTCTCTTGGAAGGCCGCTACCCGTCCGTTCTCGATTTGCAAGGCTCCGAAACGGCCGGGAGGCTGCACCCCGGTGAGGGTGGCCTCCAGACCTGACGACTTGTGGTGTGCGACCAGGGAGGTGATGTCGATGTTGCCCACGCCGTCGCCGTATGTGCAACAGAAGGTTCCATCAACGTAGGGGGCGATGCGTTTGATCCGGCCGCCGGTCATCGTGTCCTCACCCGTGTCAACGATGGTGACCCGCCAAGGCTCAGCTTTCTTGTGGTGAACCTCCATCGAATTGCTGGACATGTCAAAAGTGACATCGGACATGTGAAGGAAGTAATTGGCGAAATATTCCTTGATGATGTATCCCTTGTAGCCGGCGCAGATGATGAAGTCGTTGATGCCATGGGCACTGTAGATCTTGAGAACGTGCCAGAGCATGGGACGCCCGCCGACTTCAACCATCGGTTTGGGTTTGAGGGAGGTTTCTTCGGAGAGCCGCGTGCCGAGGCCTCCTGCTAGGATTACTGCTTTCATGAATTTGAAATGGAATGTGAATAAACTGACAGCAACATAATCTTTATAAGATATTAAATTGAAGGAAGCATGGAAATTTATGTTGATTACTATTTTGACGAATGAACTAAGATGATGCTGAACGATTGCGGATTCAATCCTATTTTTTTAAAACCGAAGAAAGTAGGTGTCGCAGATCTCGATAAAGATACAGGGGTGCGCGCAACAGCCGAGACTTTGACAGGGCCATGAAAGTCCTCATACGCCAGAGTTCGTAGTGGCTAAGCCTTTTTGCGGGAGAGTATCGTATCGATGTTGGGGCGGGGAGTGGGGCGTCTTTCAAGTTCTCAATCTGCCCGAGGTGCGAACACCACATTCCTCCAGGAAAATGCAATGCTGCACAATCCAAACTGGTCAAGTCATATTTGACTCCGACGCGGCTACGTCTCAGGTCGTCAATATGATAATGAATCATGTCTTTGAATAGGTAGGCCATGATTTCCTGATCCGTGCTGTAAGGAATGTCAGGGTCGAACATTACTTCATCTAGCATTCTTTCCATACGCTCTGCGGGAAACTCATCACTGATATGGTAGAACCCGGAATTTACCCGGCGGGGTGTGCCTGCGGCGACCCATTTGGAATCATGACATACTCCGTAATACCACGACCAGGTTTCCGTGGAAAACGCGTTCCCTCCACCGGGCGGGGTGAGATTCTCCACAGGCCGTAGCCAGACGATGTCGGAATCGAAAAAGAAATAGGGTTTCTCCACAACGACAGGTAGCTGTAGTTTTGTGAAGTAGCCGCCCCGAAGCAAAAGTCCGGCTGTTTTGGGAAAGCTCTCCAATGACTTTGCGAGTTCCGTTTCCCTGTCCTGGGGAAAGACGAATTTCGGTCGTAAAGGCTCCGCCACTCTCCCAAGTAGTTCCAGATCATCCTTCTCCAACGAACCATCCGAATGAATTTCCAGCTCGTATTTGGTGCCATGAAAACGTGCGAAGGTCTGAATCGCATGAACCGCGATGGGCATGGCTCCCTTATGCACAAGGGTGACGGCTTTGGATTTCATGGTCGTTGTTCTTGCCGATGTTGGCTCTCTGATCAAACGTCCGGAACTTCATCGGCCGAATAGCCCAGCAGGCGAAAGCAACTTTCGTAGCGCTTGCGGATAAGTGGGATTGTTTCGGGAAATTGCTGTAGGATCCCGTCACGTCTTTGCGTCTGGTTCTCACGCTGAATGTCCCATGCGGGCAATGCCGCTGACGAGAGGAATGCGGGGAACTGTTCGGTGAAGTGCTCCATTTGGATTATGCAATCCAAGGCGACCCGTCCGCCTTGCAATGGGAGAAAAGTTCGCTGGCAGCGGAAATGCGCGTCGGCTGCAAAATCCGGGATACGCCTGATTATCCGGATGAACTCAGGGAAGGTCATTTCATTCCGGAAGATCTGCCTGCCGAGCAACTGGTTGTAACGGACAAAGCCGGCGCTAGGTCCGATATTGGCACCTGCGCCGACGATCTTGTCGAAATAGCAGGAGACGATGCGTTCGTATGGGTTCCTTACCACGGCAAAAGAGCGGTATCCTTCAGCGATCAGTTGCCTAGCCTCAGGCTGGGTGGCTCTTGGGAATTGAAAGTGCTGGATGTGGTTGTGGGTGAGTTGCGGCGGCCTGCGGTCGGGGTAGCCGTGCTCAATCAGGTAGCGCCGGACGGTGGACGATGCGGCTTTCGGAACATTGTAATATAACAGTTTCAGGTCAGGGCAGACGAGCGGCCTCGGCTGCCGACGAACCCAAGATTTGGCAATGTTTTCCGTGAGTATTTTCAGTTTTGAACTCATAGTATGGAATGCGGTTGGTGTGGACATGCTACCCAGTGGGTAGCTCTGTCAAGGCTGCTGTCGCTTATAGGCGTGCAGGTCAAGTGCGAATTCGCGCAACAACATGGTCGGTCTCGTCGAGGGGACGGCAAACCGCACGCCGGTGTGGCGGGTGGCAATATCCCGCAGTTCCGAACATTCCGTTCTGCCTGCGAGAAGGGTGAAATTTTCCGAGGCCGCTTGACGCTGCCCCATTGCGTCATGGACTTGTGCATACCGCAGAAGCGCGAGGTCGCGGACGGGGAGATTGAAATGGGTGAACGCAACCTCAGGAGCGAGCACGGCGAGCCGGGTGAAGGTTTCCAATGCCGCTTCGTGGCGGCCTGCGCGGAAATCCTCACATGCCACTAGATATTCCAATGTCTGCTCGCGCGAAGGCAGAACGGCCGCGTGATCACTGAGCCATTGCGTTTCCGAAGGTCGTGCCCCGCCTTGGCCGGAAGGAGCCGCGTGTCCCAGTTTCTGGCGGATTTTTTTTGTCACCAGTCTCAGAGTCTCCGCCGGGCTGGTGTGCCAGAAGCGGTCGATCCACTCCGAAAGCGGCGGGTTCTGGATGGGCAGCTTCGGCTGGCGAAACCATGGATCCATCGCTCCTAGGCGGGCGCTCACCTGGTGCAGGGCGGCGAACCAGACCGCGGGCGAGAGAGGGTGATAACTAATGGATGACACGTTGTGGTTTTTGCGCAGGAAACTGATGCCGCCGGACTCCTCCAGGAAATCGTAGGCTCCTCCGGCTGTCATCACTTGAACTTGGAGATTCGGCCCGATCATGAAGCCCACGGTATCATCCAGCGCCACATAGCCCCCCGGCAGCACGAACATGTCCCACAGCATCAGATCCGCCAAGGCGTAGCCCTTGCCGTGGTGGCCGTCGATGTAGAGGAATGAGATTGGCGAATCCCAGTCCGCGAAATGGTCGAGGCTCGGTCCTTGAAGTGTCTGGATCGCCTTGTCGAAGCCATAGAATCCGATGTTGCTGCGGAAGTCGGGCTGGAAGCGCAGGTCGATCGAAGTCATGCGCCGCTGCGGAACGCCCAGGCCTTTGCCGATGCAAACCGTGGACTTTCCGGCGAAGGAGCCGATTTCAACCGCCATTCCCTCTGCGGGAGCGAGTTTTGCGAATTTGTGCAGGGACTCCGCCGCTGGTAACAGCAACCATCCACGGATGCTGTTCCAATACTCCATTTCACGCGGATCTAAAAAGCTCAGGGATGTGTTCACGGTGTGTTTCTCGTTGTTGGGTGGTTTGATATAAAAAATACGAATGCCTGAATCCTTATTAGCTTTCCGGGCGATGATGTAAACTGACTGAAAAATACAACGCCGATGTATCTACGGTGCGGCATCAGCCCGAATGGTTTGTGGGATGGTAACTTCGAAGCCTGAATTTTTGGAATGGCCACTCTTGCGAAGCCTGTTGAGCGAGCGCAGGAAAAGTGCCAGTGCAGCGGTTGAGATGAGACCACCAACGATCAGTTCCAGCCATGAGGGCATCGAAACCGGCTTGTCAAAGGCTACCCATGTTAGAAGCGGCGTTGCTGGAAACAGATGAATGAGTATTCCGCCTGATATCACCAATGTCATCGCCACGAACGTCCAGAGCGCGATGGAGCCAGCAAGTGCTGACGGTTTACAGCCCACTTCCTTGGCGCCGCGAAAATAGGCGTAAGCGCCCATGACCAAAGGTAATAGTGCCATCACCGCTGCCAGCCCGGCGATGCCATATTGCAGGAAAGCGAGGATGCAGAGTCCAACCGCAATCATTGCGCGCGCAAACGCGACGATTACGGACTTGCCCATTTTGCCCGCTACCAGCAAAGGCGTCTGGAGAAGCCCGCAGACCGGCATGGTAATCGTTGCCACTGCGAACCAGGCCGTGACCACCGGACCGGCATAGAATTCCGGCTTTGCCAACAGCTCCACCGCCGTCCGGTTCATGCATAGTATGATCCCGGATATGCCCAGGCCTGACGCCACGGTGAGCAGTCCTACATCCGCGTATTTTGCGATGAATTTCTCCCGATCTCCCTGGATGAACATTTTCTGGAGCGCGGGATAGAAGGACTGGTAATTGCGTTTCCCCAGACTCACCAGGACGGTCGAAACCTTGATGCTGATGGTGTAAACGGGAATCAGCGCGAGGCCTCCCACCTTACCCAGGATCATCACCGGAAGCGATTTGACCACAACATCGAGAAATCCAACGCCAAATACTCCGAAACTGAAGGTGAACAGCGAGCGAAAGCGATCCCAGCGGAGACCGCTGGAGTCCCAGCCGAGCTTTGGTTCGCTTTGGGCGAGCAGCCACCAGTTGAGCAGCCAGACGACAACGAGTATGGCGATCTTTGACCAAAAGACCGAGTAAAGGCCATGTCCGTTGACGACCAGCGCCGCGAAGACAATCAGCTCGACCCAAAAGATGATCGCCTGCCGCAGCGGCACCCAATGGAAGCGCTCCTGAGCGGTGAGTATCCCCTCGGCTCCTTGGAAAGGCAGCTTGATGCCTTGAACCAACACGATGCCGGTGAACAGAAACAACGCCTGTTTTTTGTCGGGGAAATCCGCCGCCATGACCGACATGAACAGGGGCATGAGGGCAAGCCCCAACAGGATCACGATAAGACCTTGCACACTTAAAACCACGCGTGAAAGCGTCCACCAGCGGTCGATTTCCACCTTGTCTTTCGCGACGATGCCATCTGCCATCTTGCGTCCGGTGGCGAAACCTAGACCTAGCTCCATGAATGCGAGATAGCCGCCGACTGCGGAAAGAACCGCCCATAGCCCGAGTTCTGGTTTGGTTAGGAAATGGACTGCTAGCGGGATTGAAATGAGGCCTGTAACCGTCGTGGAAATAAAAGCGAGATAGGATGCGGCAGTATTTTTGGCCGCTTTGCTTCCGCGTAGTCGTTTGAGATGCTTGTTCACAAAAAGTGGATATCCTTTCATCTACCAGCCAATAGCCTGATCTCGTTTTGGAAATCGGTGCCAAACGAAGCGTTAGAGTATCGTGCGGATTGATCGATGAGGGAAATGCCCAAAGCAATCCGGCTTGCCTGATCCATTTCGGCGTAGTGCTGGATTAGCGAGGCACATTCTGTGGCTTCGAGCTGCCGCATGAGTTTGAGCAACCCGTCGGTGATCTCCGAAGCTGGAGTGGATGCTGCGGCGACCACCGGGCAGCCCTGCCTCATCGCCTCGACGATCGGGTAGCCGAAGCCCTCACAGCGACTGCAAAAAAGCAAACAGGTGGCGAGGCGATAAAGAGCATCCCTTTCACAGGCACTGACGCGGGGAAGAAGTTTGATATCGTGGGCCCATGCATTGGGAATGTGGCGCCTGACTGCGGTTTCATTGTCGACGCCCATCAGGACCAGAGGAAGAGATCCACCGGTGTTCCGATAGGATGCGTATCCGGCAAGCGCAACATCTAGCGCCTTGCGAGGACCGGTGATACCGAAGGCGAGGATGAAGTCCCTGTTCGGGATTGAAAAAGGCTCAATGATTTTCTCCGCTTCGGCAAGCATCGTGGTCTTTCCAGTCACTTGGTTGTAGATTGGAGCCGAGATGCGTTTGCGACAGAATGGGAATTTGCGAAGCATTTCCTCCCGGGTTGCCATGGATATTGGTACGATTCTGGATGCGCAGCATGCGGCCGTGAGGAGATTCCAAAAATGGCGAAACCATGCCTTGCCAAAAAATCGGTATCCACAGTCAGGACGCAAGCCACATAGATCGTGAATCACAACCAAGGTCGGAATGCGGTCCGGGGTGAAGCACGGCACCTGCTGATACGGTGCGATGAATACCTCACATGGGTCGCGCCGCATCATCATGGGAAGAATCCGCTGGTTCCAACGGAATAGATCTCCAAGTAGCTTTTCGGGCTGCGATGGTGTTGGAGCATAGACCACATCACATGGGCTATCCGACCCTTCATAGCGCGACAGATCCGAGCCATCTTCCCGGCGCGGCGCGTAAAGGGTAATGCGGAAGCCCAAAGGCAAAAGGGCGGCGATCAGCTCATGTGTGTAGGTCCCGATGCTCGTCTGGGGCCCGATCAAGCGGAACGCATCAATACCGATATGAATCGATTTCATTGCTCTTGCGATTCGTTTCGTGAATCCGTGAAGGAGAGAGATGCCTCGAGAAATGCTTTTGATTCCTGGATCCAGTGTGCGGGAACTTCCGGGATTTGCCCTCCTCCTTTTTCCAAGAGGCCAAGGACTTCGGAATTCAAAGAGGAACGTTCGAACAGCCTGAAGCCTTGGCCGGTTTTCTCGAGCGCAAGCCTTACCTTTTGGTTCGTGCTCTCGTTGTTCACGAGGATGAACGGTTTGCCATATTTAATCGAATACAGGGTTCCGTGCAGACCGCTGATTACTGTTGCCTCTGCTCCCCGGATGAGATCGACCCAGTCAAACGGATGGAGGCTGCGTAGTTTCAGATCCGCCCATCGGCAACGAGCCGCCGCGCTAACCAACAAAAGGCCACGCTTTTTGCAATAGGCGGAGAGTGCGGGACCGAGAACATCTCCGACTGATGCACCGTAAACTACCACATAAGGTTGTTTGGGGCGTTTCTTGACTCGTGGTGGCGGGTCGTCTCCCAGCCAGGTGGGATCGACCACCAAAGTGGCATCGCGGGCAGTGGCTCTAGATACCAAACGGTGGGTCGTTCGGTCTCTCACGCCGAGAGCGGTGAAGCGTTTCAGTCCATGCACGAAGTCCGGCAAATCCGCTTCGACATCCGCTTTGCCGCAGCTTGCCGCGTAGGTGGCGAATGGGGTTTGGCTTTGTTCCGGCAAGGCGCCGAAATACGCTGGATCCCGGCCGAAATCGGGGTTTTGATAATCGAGCACCACATCGCTTCCTACCAGGATACCGCGGTAGCTCGTCCATGGAACTTGCGCTGGATCCGTGGTGAAGGGTTCCCGGCATAGTCCGTCAGCGATTCCGCGGAATGGTGCCCGTTTTGCCCTCCAGTGAATCCAGTGCTTCAAAGAGCTCAAGTTGGTGATGGGCCTGCTTTGCTTATTGTGTTCGACGTGAGTTGAGTGGAGATAATTGATTGCAAAGGCTTCCACACCGAGTTTTTTTACGGCCTCCCTAAGGTGCCAAGCTTGCATGAAGGCACCGTAGTTGGGGCCATTGTGGAATGTGAGGATGCCGACGGGTTGGGACATGAATCAGGGTTGCTGGGGCTTGCGGTAACGTTACTAACGTTAAGTATCGAGGGTACGGATAATGCGCGCGGGATTGCCGGCGGCGAGCGTCATCGGAGGCACATCCTTGGTGACGACGCTGCCAGCACCGATCACGGCTCCCCGCCCAATTGTGACACCTTTGAGAATGATGCTGCGTGGCGCGATCCAGGCGTTGTCGCCGATTACCACCGGTGCAGTCGCAATGCCGTCCCAAACCTTGAAGCCATTCCGGCGGTTGGCGACATCCCGCTTGCGGATCTCAAGGTCGGTCGAGTGGCCGTCATTGTCGGATATGTAGCATCCTTCACCAATGAGGACGTCGTTCCCGATCTCGACGCAATCGGCTGCTAGAACCATGGTTCCCGCAGCGATGAAACAGCGATTGCCGACGGTGATTTGTGATTCCGGAAGGCGCACCGCTAAATTGTTCTTCAGGTTGCAATCCTCTCCAAGATGGATCGAACCATCTCCGGTAAAATCGAGATTTCCGTAGATCGCCTTCGTTCCTTTGCCGATGCGCAAGGTGCCATTGGCAAGTCGGGCATTGATTTTTTTTTGCCGAGCGATTCGTTGCTGGCGTATCCTTTTGATAATTCTTCCGAACATATGGCGATTAGGTAGGAACAACCGGAAAGTTCCAGCGAGTGATTTCTGATCCGGCGCGGCGTCGTGACACAGGAATCATTGCATTTTGGGTAGGATGGCCACAGCCAATCAACATGATGACACGTTCGTAATCAGGAATACCGACGGCGGCGCGCAGTTGCTGGTCACGTTCGTTGTTGACCGACCAATTCAGGGACACCGCGCCGAGACCTTGGGAATGGAGGGCGAGGAGGAGAAGCATGGAGAACATGCCACCGTCGATCCATCCCTGATAGCGCTCGGCGGTGCCGGTGAAGTAGCGGAGATCCGAGGTGACGATGATGACCATGGGGATCTTGTGCCCGAAGCCGCGGTTGCCGGATTGGAAGGAGAGAGCGCGCTGGGCGTCGGCACCGGTGAAGACATGGACGCGGGCCGTCTGGCGGTTGCAGACGGAGGGGGAGCGCATCGCGAGATCAACGGCAGCCATGATCGTTTCGCGGGACGGGGTGCGATCCGCATCGAAGCTGCGGACGCTGGCGCGGGAACGGACAACGCGCTCGAATGCGTCCGCGTCACCAGGGGCGACCGGGGTGAAGGCCCGGCTGCCACCGTCACCCGGTGTGGCGTTTTCCCAAAGATCACGGCATGTTTCTGGGAGGATCTCGCTGATGACGTGGTTGAGTGCGACGTGGCGCTCATGGTATTCGCGCAGGGTGGCACGTGCGGCGGCGAGTTGGCCGGGATCACAGCGGCCAGCGTAGGGGTGTTTTTCCATGGCGCGCAACGAGCGGACCAGGCCGCGCACCATGTCTTTGCCAAAGCCGGGCCTGAAGTCCGGCATGGTGAGTCCTTTCTCGATGACGTGGTATTGGCGAACGATGTCGCCCTCGATGCGGGCGCCGGCGGCCTCCTCGCCGAGCTTGGCCGGGGAGATGGAATCCCGGAAACGCTTCGCATCGAGGTAGCATTGCCGGTAGAAGGCGTAGCGGGTGCGTAGGGATTTGAGGAATGATTTCACGATGGGATGTGACGCGGTGCGGCTACCGAAAAGAATTTAACCGCAGATGGACGCGGATACACGCAGATGGAAGAAAGAAATTTGAAACCCAATTTAGATCCGTAGAAACATATTTGTGCTCACAATACATTTTTCGATGGCAGACTAGGTGGTCAGGGAGCAGCGGGGCGGGACGTTACGGATGCGGTAGAGGTGTCGTGCGGAGATTGCGAGGGAGAAGGTAATTAAAACGATTCCGGTAATCCACTCCCGGGCGGTGGGTAGGAGGGTGGGGCGATGGAAGAGGAGGGTTTCGGTCTTTGGGGCTTCGGGCTGGAGGCACCAGAGCGCCGCAGTGATTAGGATGAGGAGATAGGCAGCAAGCCGGGCGGCACCGCTGCCGCAGAGCGTGCGCAAGGGGAAACCGCAGTTGCGGGAGCCTCGGACGGCGGCGTAGGTGCCCATGAGAAGGGAAGGGATGACCGCGAACACGGCGGCAATGCCGGTGATGCCGTGGCTCTTGTAGGCACACCAGCCGAGGGCGGCGGCGATGGGTACGGTGAGAAGGGAGGCGAGGGAGGATTTTCCCATGTCGCCGGAGTGCTGGAGGAGGTGCGTGAAGGTTCTGCCGTAGGGGAGGATGAGGGTGGCGACGGCGAACCAAAGATTTGCGTAATCCCCCACGAAAAAATCAGGCGCGGCAAGCCAGGAAAGGAGGGCGCGATTCCCGGCAAGGACAATGGCGGCAACGAGAAGGCCGAGGGAGAGGGTGAGTCCCTGCACTTCGCGGAACTGATGTGCGAAGCGTTCCCTCTGGTTCTCCACGATCTGCGCCTGCATGGCCGGATAGAAGGCCATGGTGGTGCGCTGGGTGAGGTTACCAAAGAGTTCCGGGATGCGGGTTGAGAAGGTGTAAACAGGAACCAGAGCTAAGCCGCCGAAGCGCCCGAGAATGATGGAGGGGAGGGTTTGGGTGAAGGCTTGGCTGAGGCCGATGAGCGCAATGGAGCCGCTGTAGCGGAAGAGATCAAGCGCCCGCCCAAGGGTGAACCCCGCCCTTGCGAAGCGGACTTTCACAGATCCGGAGTGGACGGCGAAGAGCATCAATGCCCAACCGGCGAGATGCCCGGCGGTCATGGCGAGAAAGTAGGATTTCACCCCGTAGCCCGCGCGCAGGCAGAGCGCGAAAACGCCCAACTGGAAAAGCGGACTGAGGCATTGCGAGGCGGGGACCCAAGCGTATCGCTGTTGGGCAAGCAGTATGCCCGGATAGGCGCGCATCGGCAGGGAGACGGCCGCGCCCAAGGCGGCGGCGGCGTAGAGCCAGAGTGCGTCCCCCTGCAGCGCAGAACCGATCCCGAACCAGGCGAGCCACAGCGGCCACGTCAACGCCGCTAGAGCGAGGAGGAATACGCCCTGGGCGCCAAGAACAGCCATCGATAGCGTCCACCATGCATTGATTTCCTTGTGATCGCCCGCAGCGATGGGATCCGCGATTTTGCGACCTACGGCGGAACCGACGCCGAGATCCATCCACACGAGGTAGGAGACGATCTGGGTGACAAGGGTCCATAAGGCGATCTGCTCTTTGCCGAGATAAGCGACGGCAAGGGGGATGGAAACGAGGCCGTAAACCGAGTTCGCGGCGAAGGCGGTGTAGGAGAAGGCGGCGATCCGCGCCGCCCGGCTGCGGAGTAGCTGCCTGAGGGTGAGCATTTGGGATAGGGTAGGGACGATCCCGCCGTGGTCGTCCGTGGTTCTCAGCGAATGATGAATCGAAGAGGAAGATTTAGCCTCCGGCGGAAGAAGGTGAAGTGGGCCCAGGCTTCGTTGAAACTACGCCGGGCAAGCCGGAGGGCGGCGCCTCAGCCCTACCCGTTACAAATGGTAGGGACGATCCCGCCGTGGTTGTCCCTGGATTTCAGCGGATGGCGAAGCGAAAGATAAGAGGAAGATTTAGCCTCCGGCGGAAGAAGGTGAAGTGGGCGGAGGGCGGCGCCTCAGCCCTACCCGTTACAAATGGTAGGGACGATCCCGCCGTGGTCGTCCGTGGTTCTCAGCGAATGATGAATCGAAGAGGAAGATTTAGCCTCCGGCGGAAGAAGGTGAAGTGGGCGGGGCGCAGCGACCCAGCCCTACCGTGTACGCATGGCGGGGGCGGGAAGGCCGCGGACGGGACGTTCACGGCGAGCCGTGGGTTGCACCGCCGCCTCGTTTGCCTCAAGTTGTTGCTGATAGGCGAACTCCTTAGTCTCCGCGTAGCGGATATTCCAAAGCATTTTCAGGAAGCCGGCCATGATGATCACACGTGGAAATCCGGAGCGGTAGTCACCGAAGACAAGCATCGCATAGAAGGGGTAGATCAGGAAGGGCACACAGACGAAGAGGACAAAGCCCCATTCCGGACGACCCCGGAAATATTGGATATGGCTCCAGGCATGGCGCCAGAATACGCCCAGAAGGATTAGGACGGCTAGAAGTCCCACATATCCCGTCATCCGGATTGTTTGGACGTGAAAGCCATGGTAGCTGCCGCGACGCATCAGAACTTCTTGGTTGTCGAGGCCACGCGTCGCGCGCTTGTCCCCGAAGGCCGCGTCGATCACGGCGTCCATCTCGTCCTTCCTCATGCCGAAGCCGTCGCCCCACATTTTGTTAAAAATGTAGCGGTCGGTGGTGAGTGCCAGCATCCACATTTCCACCCGCCAATCGGTACTGCTTTCCGCGTTTTCTGCCACTTGTTCATCCACGAGTCCTGGGATGGGCAGCACGGAAAGTATGCGCTGACCCGCTTTGGGGAGTTTGTCTGTGCCGACAAAGAAAAGCACGCAGATGGCGATGACCCCAAGAGCGATGGAGGCAAAGACATCTGCGAAGCGGCGGCGGATCAGAGAACACACAATGAAGTAGACGCCCAAGAGGCCCATGGAGGAGCGATAACCGCTGATCATGACCGAGAAGACCGCAATGAACATCATGGAAAAACCAAGTATGTTGAGCGGGTTCAGGGTGGATAGCGGGCGGAAGAGGGTGAAAGCCGCCTGCCCAAGGTTTTCGCCGACCTCTTTGCCTTCGACGGTGCGCCCCTCCTCCACATCCGCGCCTACGCCGGTGGTGGCCGCATGGAAAGAAAACCCCGAATAGAATTTGATGCCGATGGCGGCGAAAGCGGGGATAAAGGTTCCCATCAAAACCACCATGCCATCGAAAAAGGCGCAGCAGATCATTACAATAACCGCGATGCGGAACATCCGCATGTCCGTCCGCACCATGGAGAGAAGGACGTAGCTGGCGATCGCGATGCCGTGGGCGATGTAGGGCTTGCCCCCGATCATCCCATCGCCACTGCCTCCAAAAATCGAAAGCCCCACCGGGTTGCGCAGAAAAGCCTGCGCCAGCATGGCGATGTGGAGCAGGATCACCAGATCCATGGTGTTCCAGCGCCAGGTGAACTCGTGCATGCGCCGCATGGCGAAACGGAGGGTGAAGATGCCTCCGGTTACCATCATGGCCAGCCACCAGGGAGGCACCGATCCGGGCAAGAAATTCAGGCCGCCGTTTAATACCGCGCCTGCGGCGATGAGGAGCCAAATATTCTTTCCGAGAGCGAGGACGAAGACGATGGAAAGCCCGCCAGCCACCCAAGCAATGGCCTCCATTTGAGCGGTGGCCGCTGTGACGCCGAGGTAGATTGCCGCAAAAGCGGAGAGGACGACGAGGAGAATGACTTTAAGCTTTTGGGAGTCCATGAGGGAGGGAGATTGGAAACTTTAAACTTTAAGTTGCCTGATGGCTATGAGGTGTGGCTTCGCAGGGTTCTGTATTGTTCGCTATGCTCACAGGTCGTTTTAAACTCTAAAGAAGTCGCTTCGCGTAAAGGACGTTGCCCCACGTGATGGGCGGTGGGTAGGGCGGACTCGGCTCGATCCGCCCACTTATCCGCCGGCATGTCCTCCATAGCCTTGGCGAAGGAGGAATGGCGGCAAGGGCTTATCGTGGAACGGAGATGCCCTTGAGGAAGAAAAGATTTAGCCTCCTACGTCGCTGCGCTTCCGCCGACGCCAAGGCTATGGCGGACTGGATGAAGGACAAGTCCGGCGGCAGAAGGGATCTAGGGCGGAGGGCGGCGCCTCAGCCCTACCGGGTGTCTTTAGCTCAGGCGAAGGCATGCGGCCTTTAGAAAAGGGGCTTTTTCGACCGCGGCTGCCCATACGACACTTGAGTTCACAGCAAAGTAGGAATGGGCCAGAACATCGCGGAAACCGGCGATCTGGCGCCATGGAATATCGGGCTCGGTCTCAATCCATTCTTCCGGTAAGGATTTCACGGCTTCGCCGATGATTTCAAAGAGGCGGATCACTGCATCCTGTGTCTTCAAATCCGCCTCAAACGCCGCAAAATCCATTTTTCCGATGTACATTTCCAGCCTTTCACAGGACTAGATGATGTCCTGCAGGCGCAGTCTTGGATCACGCGACATGCAATAGGTCGGGGTGAATGGCTTCCAGAAAGCGCGGCTTGCAGGCACTGCGCGATAGCAGATCGACCTTGATCCCGAGACGGTCTTCGAGATCGAACTTCAATCCCATGAAGTTGTCGAATCCCGGAGGGGATGCGAACTCGACCAACAGGTCGATGTCACTGTCGGGACGGGAATCACCGCGAGCGTGGGAGCCAAAGATCCAAAGGCTCGCGACGCCGTGTTTTTGCATGACAGGCCATAAGTTCCTGAGGTCTCGGGCAAGATCCTTTGGTTCTGTGTTCATGGATTGAAGTTATGGCTTGTGAGGATGGTTGGCAATAGGAGAGGGCGTTCGCGTAAAGGGCGTTGCCCCAAGAGGGGCGGTGATCGGGGGTCGGTGATCGGTGATCGGTGATCGGTGATCGGGGATTGGAGATCGGAGATCGGAGATCGGAGATTGGAGATTGGAGATTGGAGATTGGAGATTGGAGATTCTTGATTTAGAATTTAGAATTTTTCAATGGTAGGGACGATCCCGTCGTGGTCGTCCGTGGTTCTCAGCGGATGGGGAATTGAGTACGAAGAGGAAGATTTAGCCTCCGGCGGAAGAAGGGAATCAGGGCGGATCAGGCTGAGTCCGCCCTACCGGTCGTCCGTGATTCTTAGCGGATGATGAAACGAAGAGGAAGATTTAGCCTCCGGCGGAAGAAGGAGAAGTGGGCGGAGGGCGGCGCCTCAGCCCTACCGGTCGTCCGTGATTTTCATTCAATGGGGAATCAACTTGAGCTGATGCGCTGATCTTTAGTCGGCGTTTTTGTTTCGTGAAAATTCGAGTCTTTCGTGGTTTTTGGGGGATCTTGGAGGAACCATTGCCCCCCATTCATAATTTCCAATGCGATCCAGCGAAGCGGACAGGCTTGGATGGGTGGGGGAGCTTGGCGAGGCTGGCGATGAACCGCAGATAATCCGCGATGGGCAGGATGGGCGGCACCTGGGCAGGAAGCTGGGGGCCGCGGGCGAACTGAAGGAACGACTCCTTCTCTTGTTCAGAGAGTCTGGCCATAGGTGGTGGTAAGTTCAGCCAGTTTGTGATTGAGATTGAAGAGGGAAAAATAGTCTCCCAGTAGCTCCCAATCGACAGCAAGCGAGTGGTCTCGTGCATGACGGATCATTTGGAGAATGTCCGCCCAATCCCGTTCCCGGCGCAAGGGGTCGTTGACAAGGGCCTGAACCTTCAGGCCGATGAGATCCTCTAGGTGGACGACCGGAATGGCAATGCCATCGGGCCAAGGGAGACGATCCGCACGTTCCAGCATTCCAAGAGTGGGCCCGCGGAAGGCGTGGAGAAGATCGATCCGCCCGAGCTCGGCAGAATCACCGAGGTAATGGGACACATTCTCTGAATGGAACTCACGATGATAACCATGACTCTTGAGAATCCGGTCGGCGGTTTCTAGGTCATTTAACAGCAAGATGAAATCAAGGTCTAGGGTCGTGCGTTGAATGCCGCGCATGGCCATCGCCATGCCGCCGATGAGGGCGTAGTGGACCCCGTGTTTGTCGAGATCGCCGACAACACGCGATAGCACTTGGGTGAAGTCCATGGAGGGGTAGGGTGGGTAAAGCTGAAATGAAGGGAAAGATTTAGCCTCCTACGCCGCTGCGCTCTGAAGGACAAGTCCGGCGGAAGAAGTGAAGTGGGCGGAGGGCGGCGCCTCAGCCCTACCCTTGACGAAAGGTGGGGACGATCCCGCTGTGGTCGTCCGTGATTCTCAGCGAATGACGAATCGAAAACGAAGAGGAAGAGATTGATGATTTTGGATTTTGAATTTTGAATTTTGGATATGAAGAGGGAGAAGGAAGATTCTTAACCACGGATTTCACGGACAAGACGGCGGACAGGTGCGGGGATCGGGGAGAGAAAGGATGGGCTTTGGTGGGACAGGATGGTGGTTTAAAGGCTTTTTCTTTCGCGATTCTTCCTCATGCGGTTTCATCGAAACCGCGCTACCTGGAAGAGGCTTTTTCTTTCGTGATTCTTTCGCATGCGGTTTCATCGAAACCGCGCTACCTGAGACCTAATCCGGCTGCCCACTGCTGCCAGCGCTCAAGCAGTTGGTAGCGGGTTAGGATTTGGCGGAAGGATTCGATATTGAAATCCCGCAGTTCCACCAAATAAACTAGGCGCGCACGGTCTTTTGGTCGGCCCACCGAGAGGGCGATGACCGCGAGATGTTCAGGACGCATGACGCGGAGACGGTGATCTCCCCATTCCACGATCATGGCCTGCTCGACGGCCTCCGCTTCGAGCCCGGGCGCAGCGCTCAGGAATTGTACGGGAAATCCATGGATAAGCAGTCCCTCTTCCTCGAATTCGTTGAAGCCGAGTTCGCCCAAGCGACGAAAAACCGGATCTAGTGTCACAAGCAACGAGCCTTCGGGCGGATCAAGAAATACAAATACATCCACATCCCGGGTAGCCAGAGGCTCGCCATGAAAGCCGGCGGCGGTAGCGCCGCCGACGGCATAGCGATTTACAATCCCTTCACGGAGGAGCTGCTCAAGGATGTCGCAGACGGCTTGCATGACTTCTTCAATTTCTCGAGCTGCCGGGTTTCCTGAATGAATTGCCCGATCCTTTCGATTTTGAGCGCAACGGGCAGAGCACGCTCCTTTTCACGCCAACGCGGCATACCGCGATTATGGATTTTTTGCATGGTTTCAAAATGCGCAGGGAGATGCGGATGTCAATGCGGGAGGGGTCGCGTAACGGGCGTTGCCCCAAGTGAGTCGGCGATCGGCGATCGGGGATTGGAGATCGGGGATTGGAGATTGGAGATTGGAGGTCGGGTAGCGCGGTCTGGCTCAGACCGCATTTCGATGAAGTGTCCGGAGGGCTTTCCCATAGGCTAGGCGGAAGGGGGGCGAAAGGGTGGACTTTGGTGGGACAGGATGGCGGTTTAAAGGCTATTTCTTTCGCGATTCTTCCTCATGCGGCTTCATCGAAACCGCGCTACCTGGAAGAGGTGGTTAGGGATTAGGGGATCGCTTGGTGAGGCGATGATCTAGGGCGTGCTCAAAGCTGATGAGCTGCCTGACAAGGGAATTGTAGCGGCTGTGGGCATGGTCGCCTTCATGGGAGAGGAGGTGGTAGAGGTCGAGTTCCGCATCCATATCGTGTAGCGGTGAGGCCTCCATGAGTCCTGCGCTTACCAGCCGGCGGCGTGCCATGCGCACGAGGCATGAGGGTATGGTGTGGAGGCTTTCACGATGGTCGCGCAGGCCTTCCCTGATAAGCTCGGTGCCGGGCAAACCGTCGATGAGCTCTTCCGGGCATGGATTCATGGCGTGTAATCGGCTTCACCTTTGCAGAAGCTTTCCACGATGCTGCGGAAACTTTTGGGATCGAGTGAGGGATAGCGGATAAGCATCGGTTCGATTTTCAGGAACAATTCGAGAAGGAGATCTTTCCGGATCAATTCATCACGAAGCATGGCATCCACATCCGCCAGATCCCGGGAATGCCCGCGCTCCAGTTTGGAGAGCGCCTGACTGTAGGGATCGTAGTGGTAAAAGTCGATCTGACCGTGACGGGCAATAAGCAGGCTTCTCTCGCGCCAATTGGGTAGCTCGGGGATGAAATCCGAGGGGCAGGCCAGCTCGATGTTCAATGAGAGTTCATTTTTGAGTGTAGCAATAGACTCAAAATAGCCGGATGGTTCAGGATCTGCCTTCATCTTCACATCCACGGTCATGGGTCTCCATCCATGCAATAGTGCGGTCGCACCACCGGTGAGGTAGATGCGCCCGGCACCCGTGGTTTTCCGACCCATAGCGACCATGAAGTCGTTGAGACGAGCGATATCAACAGGAGGGCGCATGGGAGGAGGGCGGTCTGATTGATGATTGATTGTTGATTGTTGATTTTGGATTTTAGAACGGTAGGGACGATCCCGCTGTGGTCGTCCGAGATTCTCAGCGTATGGGGACGCAAAATCGAAGAGGAAGATTTAGCCTCTGGCGGAAGAAGGTGGAATGGGCGGGGCGCGGCGGCCCAGCCCTACCGTTTATAAATTTGGATCAGGCGATGGGCGGTGCGGGAGGGGGTTAGGAGTTGGCGGCAGACATCGCGGCCTGCGGCACCCATGCGGAGGTTGATTTCGCGGGTTCGGGTGACGGCGAGGATGCCATGGATGAGGCCTTCGGTATCGCCAGTGGGGTGGATGTATCCGGATTTTTCATGCGTGACGTATTGGGTCTGGCCGCCTTCGGGGGTGGTGACGACGGGGAGGCCGATGACGCGGGCTTCCTTGACGGCGTTGGGCGAGGTGTCGGCGCGGGTGGGGTGGACGAGGCACCATGCGCGCGCGAGGGCTTGCAGGGCTTTGGTGGGCGGGCGATGGCCGTGGAAATGGATGTGGGGCGGGTGGTTTCCCTCCGTGAACCGTTTTTCGCCTGCGCCGTAGATGTGGAGATCGACGCCGGAGAGGCGCGGATCGGAGAAGGCGGCAAGGAGGGTATCGACGCCCTTCAGATGGGTGAGCGAGCCGAGGAAGACGGCGGTGGGTTTATCGGAAATCTGCCGTTCGATGGAGAAGCAGGCGGGGTCGGCTCCGTATTCGAGCAGATCAATGGAGGCGGAGGGGGTGAGTTTTCTGAGGTGATCCGCGCCCCACGGGGACTCGACGGTGAGGTGTTTCGCTTTGGAAAGGACGGCTTTTTCCGTGGCGGCCTGGATGCGGGTAAGTAGCGGCATGGGGCTGGCCGCGCAGTAGGCGGTGAGGATGCCTTGGAGGGAAATGAGGGAGCGTCCTGTGAAATCGTTGGCGGCGAGGGCGTATCCCTGCTCGGTGCCCCAGCCGTGGAAGAGGTCGGGTTTCAACTTCGCGGCGAGACCGGCGATGAGGCGTCGCTCGCGGCGGAAGCGGGTCAGGATCTCAAGGGAAAGTTTGCGGCGCGGGATGAGGTGGAAGGTTTGGTTGAGGTGTGCGATCTCGCGAGGGGTGGAAACCTGCTTCGTGCAGATGATCCAGTGAAAATCGAAGCCGGTGGTCCGGGAGAATTCCTTGGCGAGCGGAGGCAACCAGGTGGCGTGGTGGCCAGCGGAGCCGCCGCCGAAGCCGGGGAGACTGTGGACGGGGAAATCGGCGGCGAGGAGGACGCGCATGGGGCGGGAGATTGGTAGGGACGATCCCGCCGTGGTCGTCCGTGGTTCTCAGCGGATGGGGAATTGAGCACGAAGAGGAAGAATTAGCCTCCGGCGGGAGAAGGTGAAGTGGGCGGATCGGGCCGAGTTTGATTCGGGTTCGCCTCACGCACCCTCAGGGCTTCGCCCCAAGTCCAAAACGACTACAGGCCTTCGTCGTTTTTGCCCTACCTTTTGGATGGGTAGGGACGATCCGGCTCGGTCGTCCGTGGATTTCAGATGATGCCGGAGCGTGGGATCAGGCGAAGATTTAGCCTCCGGCGGGAGAAGGTGAAGTGGGCGGATCGGGCCGAGTCCGCCCTACCGTTTTGGGTTGGGCGGGGTTTCCTGCGGCGACAACACCCGGGGCGATAACACCGGAGACTACGGAAGAAGCGCCGATGACCGCGCCGTCGCCGATTTCCGCGCCTTTGAGGACGGTGGTGTTGGCTCCTAGGAAGACGGCTTTTCCGATGGAGATAGGCGAGATACGGACGGGATTTTCGGAGCCGAGGGGGATCTCGTGCATATCGGAATCGCAGATCAGCGAGCCTGCTCCGATGAGGGAAGACTCTCCGATGAGGATTTCCTGATAGGCGATGATGCGGGAGGAGGAGAGGCCGCAGTTTTCGCGCAGATCGATCAGGGCGGAGGGGCCAGCGAAGAGGACGGTGCGGCGGCCGTCGTTGTGGATGTTGGACCAGCCCGCCGCGTTGATGGTGACCCTTGGGCCGATGTTGATTCTGCCGCCCGGCTTAACTACGATGCGTGGGAAGCCATGGATGAGCGCCGTGGGATGGACTTCTGCGCCCTGCAAGCGGCACCAGATGCGCCCGGCAAGGCGGAGGGCGCAGAGGGTGAGGGGTTTCATAATTCGCGCGGTTTAAGTGGCGACAGGATGTCCTCACGACGGACTGGGACTGCGAGTCCCAGCTACGGGGCGGATTTTCAGAGGTAGCGGGACTTGAACTCGCGGGCGAGGAAGACTGCCTTGCCGAGCGCCGCGTTGGTCTTGCGGAAGCGGGAGAGTTGGCGGGGCAGATCCGGATCTGCGTCGACGCGTTGGGCGAAGTGGGCGGAAAAGAGATCGTAGAGTTGGCGGTCGTGGCGGTTGTGATTCTCGATGGCGCGGATTGTTTCCGGATCGGGCGCGGATAAGGGGCCGGGGTGGCGGCCGACTTTGCGGCGCAGATAGTAAGGAGTTTTCCAGCCAAGATCGCGAGCTAGGAGGAGGACTCCTTCATCGAAGCGCTCGCTGGGAATGACGGCATCGAACAGGGTTTCCAGGTTCGAAATGGCGAGGGCGAGGGTTTGCCCGGTGACCTCCGCGTGGTGGAAGTCATCGACGCCGGCGAGCATGCGGGTCATGCCATCGGAAAGTTCGCCGGAAAGGCCGGAGGAGACGTAGGCGGCGAAGGTGAGGGATTTTGCCTCTCGGTGGAGGTAGTGGGTGGGATCGTGGAGGGCGTGGCGGTAGTGGGAAAGGAGGCGCGGGACGGGATCGCGGAGGCAGGTGACGTAGCGCAGGGAAGGGATGAAGCGGTGGAGTCCGACGCTAAAATGCCCCATGATCACGGAGGTGCCTTGCGCTTCGATGCGAGCCGTCAGTTCGGCGGAGGGCGGGCCTTGGGTATCGTGATGGATGAAAATCTTTTCCCTCGGGTATTGGTGCGAGATGACCTTGTGCAGGGTTGTCCCGGCGGTCTTTGGGATGTGCACGAAGGCAAGCATAAGGCGGGGAAGTTGGGAGGCTTTGAGCTTTCCCAAATCTAGCGGGCTGTCAGCTTCTCGCGGTGATGAAAGCCGTATTCGCTAGGGTGCTGAAGGACCGGAGCTTGCACCGTTTGGCGGGTGTGGGTTTGTTGCTGGGGTGTGGCGTGTTGCTGGCGGCGTGGCAGGCGGGTTTGGATGTAAAGATGGCGCTGGGGGCTTGGGAGGCTGCCCGGGGCTGGCTGGCGGATCATCCGGTGTGGCTTTTCGCGGCGATCCTGATTTTGCCCGCGCTGCCGATTCCCAATTCCGCGTTACTGCTGCTGGCGGGGTCTGCTTGGGCAGATCGACCGTTGGTTGGGTGCGCTGTCTCTCTGGTGGCGCTGACCCTGAACATGGTCTGGACGTATTTTTTGGCGGCGGGGCCGGGAAGGGGGATGGTTGGGAAATGGCTGGAGTCGGCGGGGACTAAGCTGCCGGAGAAACTTTCCGAGAACCGCGTGCGGATGACGGTGATTCTGAGGCTTACCCCGGGGATTCCGTTTTTCCTGCAGAACTATGCTCTGGGATTTCTAGGTGTCCCGTTCCGGACGTATCTGCCGGTTTCGTTCCTTTGCATGAGCCTGCCCGCCTGCGGTTTTGTGCTGGGCGGGGCGGGGATTTCCTCTGGGAAACTCGGGCCTGCGATCACGGGACTTTCGTTGATCGTGGTGGTGGTGGTTCTGCTGGGCTGGGTGCGGAGCAGGCTGGCGGCGCGGAGTAGGGTTTGATTTTTGATTTTGGATTTTGGATTTTGAAATGGTAGGGACGATCCGACCGTGGTCGTTAGTGATTTTCTGCCAATGATGAAGCGAATGCGAAGAGGAAGATTTAGCCTCCGGCGGAAGAAGTGATCTAGGGCGGACCGCAGCGGGTCAGCCCTACCGGGGTAGGGACGCCGCGAGACGCGGCTGGCACGGCCTGCGGCGGGACGCCGCAGCTACACGATCATGCCGGCGGCGACGGTTTCATTGGTGCCGGGGTCGATGAAGATGAAGGAGTCGATGGAGCGGTTGCGGCGGTAGAGGGGGACGGCGTGAATTGATCAGAGGCATTCACTCAACGGATCCAAATGAATCGAGCTATTCCGTCGGACTCAAGAGGATCAAATTCGTGATGGTCGCTGGTGGCGACTGCGGCGCTCAGGGTATGGGCGAGAGCCAATGCGAAGGCATCGGCGAGTGAAATTCGGAATGATGCCTTGAGGTGAGCGGCATACTGGAAAACTTCCTCGTCGATATGCCAATGGATTTTGATGGGAAGCTGGCGAACCACATCCAGCATTTTTCGACCTGCATTTGAATCGCCTGATGTGCGGATCGTGTCGTAAGCGATTTCGAGGAGATTAACCGCCGACATTTCAACAGAGGGGACCTACTTGAGAATGGTGGCCACCACATTGGCTCCGGGCTCGTCGTTCAGAAAGGCAATCAGGGCGCATGCATCTAGAACGACGTGACTCTCATTCTTCCAATCGGATTTCATCGGATTTTCGTGCGGCAAATTCCGCGCTGGAAGCGAGTCGGCCTTTCAACGATCCCCTTAAGCTATCAATGTTTTCAGGTTGGCGCTTGGACTCGATGTGCCGTTTCGCGGTGACGAATTCCAAGAAGTCCAAGACTTCCGCAGCGATGGGCTCCGGAAGCGTGGCTACTTTCGCCTGAAGCAGATCCGCCGTTGACATGTTGGTAGTATGGTTTGTTTTTGCCCCGAATCAAGGAATCTGATTGGAGTGGGTGGGGACGATCCCGCCGTGGTCGTCCGTGGTTCTGAGCGGAAGAAGAAGCGAAACCGAAGAAGAAGATTTAGCCTCCGGCGGAAGAAGGTGAAGTGGGCGGGCCGCAGCGGGTCAGCCCTACCGGTTAGGGACGCCGCGAGACGCGGCTGGTACGGCCTGCGGCGGGACGCCGCAGCTACACGATCATGCCGGCGGCGACGGTTTCGTTGGTGCCGGGGTCGATGAGGATGAAGGAGCCGGTGGAGCGGTTGCGGCGGTAGGAATCGTGGATGAGGGGGACGGCGGTGCGCAGGGTGATGCGGCCGATGTCGTTCATGGAGAGGGAATCGACCCCCTCGATCTTGTGGAGGGTGTTCACATCGACCTGGTATTTCACCTCTTGGATGATGGCTTTCGTTTCCTGGGTGGTGTGGCGGATGACCAGCTTCGCATTGGGCGGCATGGGCTTGGAGGAAAACCAGCAGACCATGGCCTCGATGTCCTGCGAGACTTTCGGGGGATTGTTGGTTTTGACGAGGGTGTCGCCGCGGGAGATGTCGATTTCCTCGGTAAGGGTGAGGCAGACGGATTGCGGGGCGAAGGCTTCCTCTTTCTCGCCATCGGGAGTGTGGATCGCCTTAACGCGGGTCTTGAAACCGGAGGGAAGGACGGTGACCTCGTCACCGGGCTTGAAAACACCGCCGGCGACGCGACCCGCGTAGCCGCGGAAATCGTGCCACTCGTCGGACATCGGGCGGATCACCCATTGCACGGGGAAACGGGCATCGACGTGGTTTTCCTCACCGCCGACATAGACGTTTTCTAGGTGGTAGAGGAACGTGGAGCCTTCGTACCACGGCATGTGCTCGGATTTATCGACGACATTGTCGCCATTGAGGGCGGAGATGGGGATCGCGGTGATATCGACGATATTGTCGAGGCGCGAGGCGAACTCGCGGTAGTCGGCGACGATGTTGTTAAAGACTTCCTCGGAGTAGTCGACGAGATCCATCTTATTGACGGCGACGACGAGGTGCTGGATGCGGAGGAGGTTGGCGATGAAGGAGTGGCGCTTGGTTTGCTCGATCACGCCTTTGCGGGCGTCGATGAGGATGATGGCGAGGTTGGCGGTGGAGGCGCCGGTGACCATGTTGCGGGTGTATTGGGTATGGCCGGGAGTGTCTGCGATGATGAATTTCCGCTTGGGGGTGGCGAAGTAGCGGTAGGCGACATCAATGGTGATGCCTTGTTCGCGCTCGGCCTTGAGGCCGTCAGTAAGGAGGGCGAGGTTTACGTTTTCATCGCCGCGGCGGCGCGAGGATTCCTCCATGGCTTCGAGCTGATCCTCGAAGATGGATTTTGAATCGTAAAGAAGGCGGCCGATGAGGGTGGATTTGCCGTCATCGACGGAACCGGCAGTGGTGAAGCGAAGGAGGTCCATGGTAAATGCTGAAATGCTGAAAACTGAAACGCTGAAATGAAGAGGAATGAGGTGAAAATCTAAAATGCTGAAACGCTGAAACGCTGAAAACTGAAATAAGAAGGAAGAGTGAATGGAGAAAATCGCGGAGCGCTTTCTTTATTTCAGCGTGTCAGCGTTTCCGTTTTTCAGCTTTTATTCGTGAGTGCGAGGGCGGCTTGGTATTGGGCGGTGAGGTTGAGGGCGGTGAGGTGGTGTTGGAGGAATGTCTGGTCGATGATGTCCGGGGATTCCTCAAGCATGGCGGCGATGTCGCGCAGGTGCTTTTGTGAGCCGCCTTCGCGGAAGAATTCGAGTTTGCGGATGATGAGGTATTCCGGAGGTGTGAAAGCAATGGGGAGGCCTTCTATGTTGATGATCCGGACGTTTTCCATTGCCCAGTGGTGGAGCGGGTCGCCGGAGACAAGATACACATCCGCCTTGAGAAGGCTGTGTTGGCTGATGATGTTGAGATGGCCGCGGTTTCCCCGGACGATTTCCGAGGCGATGACCTCGGAGGGAGGTAGGTAGAAATCCGCTTCGGGAAATGCTTCGATGAGGTGGGGGATGTCGGCGGTTTTGATTTCGAGGACGAGATCGATGTCGTTGGTGAGGCGCGGTTCGCCGTAGGCCATGGCGGCGACGGAGCCGGTGACCGCGTAGGGAAGGCCGGTGGAGATCAGCGGCCGGATGAAGGTGTCGATGAGCTCAATCACGAAGGAGAAGGAAGCGGCGGTTGAGTTCGGAAAGAAGTTGTTGTTCGGGCCAGTCGGGGTGACGGCTGCGCAATGCGGCGAGCTTCACTTTTCTCGCGGTCGCGTAGAGGGCGGACGCGATCCTTAGCTTCTGGGTCGGGCTGGGCTTTGGAGGGGACATGGGGGTAAAAGCTGAAAAACTGAAATCTGAAACGCTGAAAGGCTGAGTAAGAAATCGCTGAAAATCGCGGAGCGCTGTCTGTAATTTCAGCGTTTCAGCGTTTCAGGTTTCAGCATTTATTTAGAAGTATCCTTCCTTCTTGCGGTCTTCCATGGCGGTTTCGGAGCGTTTGTCGTCGGAGCGGGTGCCGCGTTCGGTTTGGCGGGCGGCGGCGACTTCGGCGATGACCTCGGCGAGGTTGGAGGCGTGGGAGCGGACGGCGCCGGTGCAGGTGGCGTCGCCGATGGTGCGGAAGCGGACGATCTCGCGGGTGACGGTTTCGTGATCCTGGGGTTTGAGGAATTCGGTGACGGCGAGGAGGCTGCCGTTGCGCTCGAAAATTTCCCGCTCGTGGGCGAAGTAGATGGAGGGGAGTGGGATTTCTTCACGCTGAATGTACATCCAGATATCCATTTCGGTGAAATTGGAGAGCGGGAAGACGCGGAAGTGCTCGCCGGGGTTTTTGCGGCCGTTGAAGAGGTTCCAGAGTTCGGGGCGCTGATTTTTGGGATCCCACTGGCCGAAGTCGTCGCGGTGGGAGAAGAAGCGTTCCTTGGCGCGGGCTTTTTCTTCATCGCGACGTCCGCCGCCGAGGCAGGCGTCGTATTGGTGTTTTTCGATCGTGTCGAGGAGGGTGACGGTTTGGAGTTTGTTGCGGGAGGCGTTGGGACCGGTTTCTTCGACGACGCGGCCGGTGTCGATGGATTCCTGGACGTAACCGACGACGAGCTGGGCGCGGAGGAGTTTTACGAATTCATCGCGGTAGTGCATGGTTTCGTCGAAATTGTGGCCGGTATCGACGTGGACGAGCGGGAAAGGCGGGCGAGCGGGCCAGAAGGCTTTTTTGGCGAGCCATGCCATGACGATGGAGTCTTTGCCGCCGGAGAAAAGCAGAGCTGGGTTTTGGAACTGCGCAGCGGTTTCCCGGAGGATGAAAATCGCCTCGGCTTCGAGCTGGTCGAGGTGGGAGAGGTTGTAGTTGGGCATGGAAACTTTAAATTTTAAACTTTAAATCTCAAGGAAGAGAGGTGAGGCGCGGCGGGTGTTTGGCGCGGGAAAGGGGGCGGGTCAAGAAATAAATTAGTAATTTAGGTGAATTACTAAGGTATAGATGGTTGGCTTGGTGGATATGAGATGCTCCACTGCGGGACGCAGTGGAGACGGCCTGCCGCGTGACGCGGCAGCCACGTTACGCGTGGGCGATCCTGGGGAGGATGGCCTCGATGAGTTCGATGGCGGCGTCCTCGATGGCGAGGACTTCGGTTTCGAGGGTGAGATCAGGGCTGTGGGGAGGCTCGAAGGAGCCGTCTTTTCCGGTGAAGTGCTGGATCTCGCCACGCGCGGCCTTGGCGTAGAGGCCTTTGACGTCGCGTTTTTCGCAGGCTTCGTAGGAGGCTTTTACGTAAACCTCGAAAAGGTTTTTTTCGCCGACGATGCCACGCGCGAGATCGCGGAGTTCGCCGCGGGGGGTGATGGCTGAGATGAAAACGATGGCGCCGTTCTCGATGAGGATTTTCGTGACCTCGGCGATGCGGCGGATGTTTTCAAGGCGATCCTCATCGGAGAAGCCGAGGCCGGCGTTGAGGCCGGTGCGGAGGTTATCGCCGTCGAGGATGATGGTGAAGCGGCCTTGTTGGTGGAGGACGCGTTCGGCGGCGTTGGCGATGGTGGATTTCCCGGAGCCGGAGAGGCCGCACATCCAGACGGCGAGTCCCCGCTGGTGGAGGAGGTTTTCCTTGTCGTGGCGGTTGAGGAAGCGGTGGGTTTCGGGATGGATGTTGTTCATGGGGGGAAAGACGCAAGATTAGGAGACGCAAGATTAGGAGACACAAGACACAAGAAAAGATTCGGACTTATCATTGGCATTTCATGATGCGGGGCGGGGAAAGACACAAGATTAGGAGACACAAGACACAAGAAAAGATATCGCTTCCCATCCGTTTTTCGCTGCGCGGGGCGACCGAAGATCGCCACTACAGTGTGGCTTTTCTAGTCTTGGAGTCTTGTGTCTTCTTCAGCCCTTTCCGATGATGAAAGCCTTGAAGCCGTGTTTCACTAGGGCTTCGGCGGGGAGGATGGCGCGGCCATCGAAGACGAAGGCGGGTTTGAGCATGAGATCGTAAATGCGGGGGAGGTCGAGGTCGCGGAACTCGTCCCACTCGGTGAGGGTGGCGAGGGCGTGGGCACCGGCCGCGGCTTGGTAGGGATCGGCGGCGATCTCGATGTTGAAGTTGATGATGTCCTGGGGGACGCCGACCTCGAGGAGGTCGCGGTGGATGGTTTCCTTGGGCACTCGCGGATCGTAGATGATCACGTGGGCGTTTTCAGCGACGAGGTCGCGGACGATGTGGATGGCAGCGGATTCGCGGGTGTCGTTGGTGTCTTTTTTGAAAGCGAAGCCGAGGACGGCGATGCGTTTTCCGGAGACCGTGTTGAAAAGGTTGCGGACGATTTTCTCCACGAAGCGAGATTTTTGCCAATCGTTCATGGTGACGACGGAGCGCCAATAGGCGGCGGCCTCGGGGAGGTTGAAGGACTCGCAGAGATAGACGAGGTTGAGGATGTCCTTTTGGAAGCAGGAGCCGCCGAAGCCGACGGATGCCTTGAGGAATTTGGAGCCGATGCGGGAGTCGGCACCGATGGCGCGTGCGACCTCATCGACGTCCGCGCCGGTAGCCTCGCAGAGGGCAGAGATGGAGTTGATGGAGGAGATGCGTTGGGCGAGGAAGGCGTTGGCGACGAGCTTGGAAAGCTCGGAGGACCAGAGGTTGGTGGTGATGATTTTTTCGCGGGGCACCCAGTGGGCATAGACGGAAACGAGGGCTTCGAGAGCCGCTTGGCCTTCGGGGGTTTGTTCACCGCCGATGAGGATGCGGTCGGGGTTTTCCATGTCGGCGACAGCGGTGCCCTCGGCGAGGAACTCAGGGTTGGAGAGGACTTGGAAAGTGGCGTTTGTCGTGGAGTTGGCGGCGAGGATGGCCTGGATGGCGGTGGCGGTTTTCACCGGGATGGTGGATTTCTCGACGATGATCTTGTTGCCTTCGGACACCTCCGCGATGAGGCGGGCGGCGGACTCGATGTAACGGAGGTCTGCGGCGCGGCCAGCTCCGATGCCGTAGGATTTCGTGGGGGTGCCGACACAGACGAAAATGAGGTCAGCGGCGGCGATGGCGGCTTTGATATCCGAGGTGAAATGGAGGTTTTTTCCGCGAGCGGACTCGACGACTTCTTGGAGGCTAGGTTCGTAGACGGGGAGGGAGTCGGAGTTCCAGGCATCGATACGCGCCTGGTTCATATCGCAGACGGTGACCTGGATGTGAGGGCATTTCGCGGCGATCATCGCCATGGTGGGGCCGCCGACGTAGCCGGCGCCGAGACAGCAGATGGATGTTATTATCATAAAGGCTGAAATACTGAAAAGCTGAGATACTGAAATTGAATCAGAGGCTGCGTCTTACTTTTGAGACAATGGTGGTGAAGATCGCGATGATTTCGCCTGCTTCGCGATGGGCTTCAGAAAGAGTAGGGTCGCTTATCATGCAATCCGCGATAAGAAGTTCGATCCATAGCTGGGTTTCGTCAGCCTCTTGAAGCAAACCATCAAGCTTAGAGCAGAATTCGGCGTCGGATCTGGCGCGGCTTGCCTCGCGCGCGTGGGCGGCTACTGAAGTTCCGGATCGGATCATCTGGCGAGCCAGTATCCTGACTTCCTCGCGCTCCTTGGGAAGTGAGATGAAAATTCGGATAACGGCGGAAGCGAAGCGTTTGCATCTATGGCGGAGATCATCAGGGAGTCGCATTCGATTTCAGCGTTTCAGCGTTTCAGCGTTTCAGAATTTTTCCCTGAGCGTGTGGTAGAGGAAGAGGGAGTTGTAGGTGAGATAGCGTTTGAAGAGGCGGCGGGGTTCCATCGCGAGGCGGTAGGCCCATTCGAGGCCGGTTTTCTGGAAAAGGGCGGGTGCTTGTTTCACCTCACCGGCGTGGAAGGCGAAGGCGGCGCCGATGCCGAAATAGACGGCGGGAGGGAGGAGGTGTTTGTTTTTCGCGATCCAGTGTTCCTGTTTGGGGCAGCCGAGGCCGACCCAGACGAGGTTCGCTCCCGAAGCGCGGATTTTCCCGATGATGGTTTCCATTTCGCCGGCGGGCCATGTGCCGAAGGGAGGAGAGTGGACGCCGGTGATGAGGGCGTTGGGAAAATCGGAGGAGAATTTTGCGGTGAGTTTGTCGAGAGTGGATTGTTTGCCGCCGAGGAGGAAGTGGCGGAATTCCGTATTCCCGCAGGTGGCCTTGATGGTTTCGAGCATTAGGGTCGGGCCATAAACGCGGTCGCTGAGTTTTTCAGAGGGCGGGAGCTGGGCGTTGACCGACCAGACGAGCGGCATGCCATCGGGGGTGATGAGGTCGAATTTCGCCATCGACGCGCCGAACTCCGGATCGCTGCGGGCGAGGGAGGCGACGTGGGTGTTGGCGGCCTCGACGGCGTAGGCGCGGTCGGCGAGGGATGCTTTTTCGAGGATCCAATGAACCGCTCCGGCGTAATCGGTGGCGGCGACGGGGAGGCCGATGACGTTTTTAAAATTCAAACTTTAAACTTTAAACTTCAACGAAGAGGGCTCTGCTTCAGTAATGATAGCGGGCTTGGGCGAAGAGGATGCGGTCGCTTTCGACGCGATAGACGAGGCGGTGCTCCTGGGTGATGCGCCGTGACCAAATGCCCGCTCCGAGATAACGTAGTGGCTCAGGCTTACCTATGCCGGTGAAGGGTTCGCGACGGATTGCTTCGACCAATTCGAGCACACGAAGAGCGGTTTTGCGGTCGGTCGCAACCCAGTGCGAGAGGTCTTCGAGAAAATCCCGGTCAAAGACCAATAAGCGGTCATCGGGCTTCATCCGAGTCCGGATTGGGCGGCCAGAGCCTCGGTGGTGAGCGATTGTCCTTCGCCGCTGTCGAGGCGGTTCAGCGCGGCGAGCAGACGACGGGCGTTGGCGGGGGAGCGGAGGAGGTGGGCGGTCTCCACGAGTCCGCTCCATTCGCCGATGGGGACGAGCACCATGGATTCGTGGCCGCGACGGTCAATGGTGACAGGTTCGCGGTTGGAGACGCTTTCGTCCCAAACTCCCGCCAGCCGATCGCGGGCTTCCGTGTAGGAAATGGTAGGCATGAATGGAAGTTAACCTGTGCAGCTTTCCTGTCCATATAAATCTGGGCAGTTGTGGGCGGCGAGACGCCGCTTGCACGGCCTGCCCCGGGACGGGGGCAGCCACGGATTTATTCGCGCGAGACGCTGACGGGGTGGCCGTGGGCATTAAGGAGGGCGTGGCGGCGGGCGGTTTCGAGGTCGGAGGCGATCATTTCGGCGCACATTTCCTCGACGGTGATTTCCGGAACCCAACCGAGTTTCTCCTTCGCCTTGGTGGGATCGCCGAGGAGGGTCTCGACTTCGGCGGGGCGGAAGTAGCGGGGATCGACGCGGACGATGACGTCGCCGACGTTCAGGGCGGGGGCTTTCGAGGGGTCGGAGATGACGGTGACGGTAGCGATTTCATCGATGCCGGAGCCGGAGAATTCGAGTTCGATACCCGCCTCCTTGGCGGACATACGGACGAACTCGCGGACGGAGATTTGTTTGCCGGTGGCGATCACGAAATCATCCGGCGCGTCCTGCTGGAGCATCATCCACTGCATGCGGACGTAGTCCTTGGCGTGGCCCCAATCGCGGAGAGCGTCCATATTGCCAAGGAACAGGCATTTTTCGAGGCCCAGGGCGATGTTGGCGATGCCGCGGGTGATTTTGCGGGTCACGAAAGTCTCACCGCGGCGGGGGGACTCGTGGTTGAATAGGATGCCGTTGCAGGCGTAGATGCCGTAGGATTCGCGGTAGTTTACGGTGATCCAGTAGGCATACATTTTTGCGACGGCATACGGGGAGCGGGGATAAAACGGTGTGGTTTCCTTCTGCGGGATTTCCTGGACGAGGCCGTAAAGCTCGGAGGTGGAGGCTTGGTAGAAACGGGTCTTTTTTTCAAGGCCGAGGAAGCGGATGGCTTCTAGCAAACGCAGCGTGCCCATGGCATCGACGTCGGCGGTGTATTCGGGGGCCTCGAAGGAGACGGCGACGTGAGATTGCGCGCCGAGGTTATAGACCTCGTCGGGCTGGATCTCGGAAATGATGCGGGTGAGGTTGGAGGAGTCGGTGAGGTCGCCGTAGTGGAGCTTGAAGCGCGAGCTCTCGACGTGCGGATCTTCATAGATGTGATCGATACGCTGGGTGTTGAAGAGGGACGCGCGGCGTTTGATGCCGTGGACTTCGTAGCCTTTTTCCAGAAGGAATTCCGCGAGGTAGGAACCGTCCTGGCCGGTGATGCCTGTAATTAGTGCTTTTTTCATAAACTTTAAAATTGCCTGATGGCTATGATTTGTGGCTTCGCGGATGGATTAACGGTTCGCTAAGCTCACAGGTCGTTCAATGTTCAATTTTCAATGGAGAACGGGACTTGAGGATAATGGCTGCCAGTTGCCCGATGGCGAGGCCGATGAGATCCGCGAGCCAGTCGTAGAGGTCGCAGGAGCGGGCGGGGATGAAGGCTTGGGAGATTTCCTCCAGTGAGATGAGGGCGAGGAGGACAAGAGTTGTCGTGGTGACGAGGAAAGGGCTGTATCCGAAGCGGCGACTTGGGAATGCGAGATTACAGAGAAAACCCAAGGTACCGAAAAGGCCGATGTGGCCAAGTTTGTCGCCGTAGGGGATGCGGTCGATAAACGGCCACCATTTTGCGTCATACCCGAGATCCGCGATGATGACTACGGCGATGAGGAATAAGCCAAAGGAGAAAGCGGCGATGCGGGTTATTTTGAGTATGAATTTGTGACGGCAGGCATGAGGATTTTTCGTAGTAGCGGCCATGCGAATGCTGAGTTGTGGCGCGCGGGGAAACCGGGCTGGAGTGAGCGGCAAGGGGGGATGGGAGCTGTGATTGGTGCGGGCAAGCTGCGTGTGCTCCCCTTCAAATCCGCTCTGCGGAATCACAGCCGCGCTGCGCCGCTTTCCAGGGAGGCGAGGAAATCCTGATAGGCTCCGGCGAGGCCGGTTTCGAAGGGGATTTCGGGATGCCAGCCTGTGGATTCGATGAGCGAGATATCGAGGAGTTTTTTCGGGGTGCCGTCGGGTTTGGTGGGATCGGTGAGGATCTCTCCGGGGTAGCCGATGGTTTTCGCGATCAGTTTGGCAAGGTCGAGGATGGTGAGGTCGGTGCCGGTGCCGACGTTGACCCAGTCTGGCGGGTTGGTGAGGGAAAGGAGGTGGAAGCAGGCGTTGGCGAGGTCGTCGGTGTGGAGGAACTCGCGGCAGGGTGTGCCGGTGCCCCAGATGGTGACGGAGGGCGCGTTGTTTGCCTTTGCCTCATGGAAACGGCGGATCAGGGCGGGGATGACGTGGGAGTTTTCCGCGTGGTAGTTATCGCCCGGGCCGTAGAGGTTGGTGGGCATGGCGGAGTGGTAGAGCAGGCCGTGCTGGGCGCGGTAATGCTGGCACATTTTCAGCCCGGCGATCTTGGCGATGGCGTAGGCCTCGTTCGTCGTTTCGAGCGGGGAGGTGAGCAGGCAGTTTTCCGGCATGGGCTGGGGAGCCAGCTTCGGATAAATGCAGGAGGAGCCGAGGAAAAGCACGCGTGGGACGCCGATGCGGCGGGAGCCCTCGATGAGGTTCGCGGCGATGGCGAGGTTCTCATAGATGAAATCCGCCGGGTAGGTGGAGTTCGCGTGGATGCCGCCGACCTTTGCCGCCGCGATGATCACCGTGGCGGGCTTATGTTTTTCGAGAAACGCGAAGACCTCGGGTTGCGAGGTGAGATCGAGTTCGGCGCGCGTGGCGGTGAGGGTTTCGAGGCCGAGGGATTCGGCCTTGCGGACAAGGGCGGAGCCAACCATGCCGCGGTGGCCAGAGATGAAGGTTTTCATAAATAAATGCTGAAAAGCTGAAATGCTGAAAAGCTGAAATGCTGAAATGCTGAAATGCTGAAATGCTGAAATGCTGAAATGCTGAAATGCTGAAATGCTGAAATGCTGAAATGCTGAAATGCTGAAATGCTGAAATGGAGATCAGGCGAAGCGCTTGATTAGTTTCTCCGCTGCAACGAGCGCCATGCCGGTGACTTGATCCATGTTGTAGTAGCGGTAGGTGGCGAGGCGGCCGATGAAGGTTGTGTTCGTTTCGGCGGCGGCGAGAGCGGCGTAGCGTTGGTAGGCGGCGGCGGCGTCGGGCGCTGGGATGGGGTAGTAGGCTTCCTTGGAGGCGTCCCAGTCGTCGGGGAATTCGCGGACGATGGTGGTGGCGTCGATCTTCTGTCCGGTGGCGTGCTTGATCTCGACGATGCGGGTGAAGGGCACGTCTTTGCCCGGGTAGTTCACCTGCATGGCGGGCTGCCAGAAGCCGGGCTTTTTGGAAATGCTTTCGCGCGGGACGAGTTCGGCGGCGGTGAAGGATTCGTGCTCGAAGCGGAGGGAGCGGTAAGGCAGCGGGCCGAATTTCCTGCCGAAGTATTCATCGATCGCTCCGCTAAAAATCAGGTGGTCGTGGGGGAAGCGTTCGCGTGCCTCGGCGAAATCAGTGTTGAGGTGAAGCGTGGTGTTTGGGCTGGCGGCGAGGATGTTTTCGAGCATCCGGGTGTAGCCCTTGTCGGGAAGCGCTTGGAAGGATTCGGAAAGGTAGCGGTCGTCGCGGTTCGTGCGGATGGGGATGCGGCCGCAGACGGAGGGGTCGAGATCGCGCGGGTGGCGCTTCCATTGTTTCAGCGTGTAGCCTTCGAAAAACAGTTCGTAGAGACGCGGGCCGACCTGGGAGAGGATGGCTTCCTCGGAGTTTTTCGGATCGGGGATAATGAGGCGGTTTTCGGCGAGGTAGCGTTCGAATTCCGCCGTGGTCGCCGGTTTCCCGATGAGTTCCTCGAAGGTGTTGAGGTTGATGGGGAAGGGCCAGAATTTCCCCTCGGTGAAAGATTGGATCGTGTAATCGACGGGGTGCCAGCCGGTGAAGGTGGAGAGGTAGTTGAGGACGCGCTCGGAGTTGGTGCGGAAATAGTGCGGGCCATAATTATGGATCAGGACGCCGGCCTTGTCGTGGGAGTCGTGAGCGTTCCCCGCGAGGTGCGGGCGGCGGTCAACGATCGTGCAGACGTGTCCCGCATGGGCGAGCCGGTGAGCGGCGACCAGTCCCGAAAATCCGGCGCCGACGATGAGGAAACGCATTGTGGTAAATCTGAAACGCTGAAATCTGAAACGCTGAAATGCATTTCAGTATGTCAGGCTTTCAGCTTTTCAGCTTTTATTTCAAGACGCTACCGCCCTTGGTCGATTTTCCCATTATTTCGGGAAAAAACCTACGGGTGGATGTGGGTTGTGGGTTGGGTGCTCCGGCGCGCGGAGAAGCCGGGGCGATAAAGAAGCGGACGGGCGTTTAGTTCAATAAAAAATGAACGATTAAAAGTTGGGGATCGGTTTGCTGGGTGTGAGGATGGAAAAAAGATCGAGATCGACGGGCTGGATCTGGCCGAGGAATTCGAGGAGCACCTTGACCCGCTCGGTGGCTGGGGCGACGCTACGTATGATGCCTTTCATACCTTGGAAGGGACCGGTGGCGACCTCCACCTCGTCGCCGACAGAAATGGAGGGCGCGATGGTAATCATTTCCTCCTCGCCTTCCCCGCCGGCTTGCTCGCGCACCTGGCGGATCAGGTTGCGCACCATGGCATCGGGCACATCGGGGATCTCCGTGCCGAAGCGGACGAGACCGCGCACGCCTTGGCAAAAGGTCACCGCGCGCTCCATCTCCGCGCGGTCGAATTTTGCGAGCAGGTAGCCAGGAAAAAGGGGCTCCAGCCACCAGATTTTTCCGCGCCGCGTCGCCTTGCGGTATCTGACGCGCGGACAAAAGACCTCCACATTTTCTAGTTCCCGCAGGTGCTTCGCGGCGATGTGCTCCCGCTTCGTCTGCGTGCGGACGCAGTACCAGCGGAGCTTGTCTGTTTCGCAAAGTGTCATTGGCCGAGGAGCTTCTGCAAGATCGGCAGCATCTGGCTGCCGCGTTTCATCCATGATTCGAGGCGCTCGATGCGGTCCAGGAAAAATTCCCTTTCCTGCGGATCGTCGCTCAGGTTCGCCGTCTCTATGATGGACTGGAGCTTGGTTTTCCCGCTGTCGAGGTGCGGGCGCACCTGCTCCCGGATGAATCCCCCGACCAGCCTCTTCAAATCAATGGCCGGCTCGTAATATGTCCGCCGGTCGCCGTTTCCGGACGCCTCGCGCACCGCGCCCAGAGTCCGCAGAGTCCGCAAACCTTGGCTCGCCGAGCCTTTCGATATTCCCAGATAAAGCACGAGATCATCCAGCGAGAGGGGTTTGGTGGAAATGAACAGTAGTCCGTATATTTCCCCCAGTGATCTGGGCAATCCCAGCACCTTCACGCCATCCACAAAAAAATCCACCATCTGCCGCTGCAAGCTCGTAAGCTCTACAACATGAGTTCCGGCTTGAGGCGACGGCGAATTCACGACGTCTACTTATCGCGGAAAACCTGGCTGTTCAAGTTTTTTTGAACTAAATGATGATCCTTTCGCTAACGCCGGTAAAATGGGTATCTCACCGCGCAGCAGCGCATAGCCCGGCTTGAGCGTGTCGAAAATAACTTGGAGACGTTTGCCATAAGGCGCGAAAGCACTTTTCATCGCGTTGATGTTGAGCTTTTCCAGATCGGCGAGGCTGAGGTCGAAAAGCTCCGTCGCGAGGAGGGTTTCCTTGGTCATGGTGGTGTCGCTCATCAGGCGGTCGTCGGTGTTGAGGCAGACGCGGAAGCCGTTGCGGAAAAACAGGCCGAAGGGATGCTGCGTGAGGTCGTGGCAGGCTCCGGTGTGGAGGTTCGAGTAAAGGCACATTTCCAGCGGGATGCGGCAGTCGAGCACGTATTGGGCGAGCGTGCCGAGCTTGAGCGAGCCGTCGTCCATGACGAGGATGTCGTCCCGCAGCCGCGTGGCATGGCCGAGTCGGTGGGCGCCGCAGTATTGCAAAGCCTGCCAGATCGACTCCAGCCCGAAGGCCTCGCCGGCGTGAATGGTGATGTGGAAATTGGCACGCTGAACCGCGTGGAAGGCATCGACGTGCTTTTTCGGCGGAAAGCCGGATTCGTCGCCCGCGAGGTCGAAGCCGACCACGCCCGCCTCGCGCCAGCGGATGGCGAGCTCGGCCGCTACCATGGAATCGCTGAGGTGGCGGAGGGCGCAGATGATGAGCCCCCATTTCACGCCGAAGTCCTTTTCGCCGCGGCGCAGGCCAGCGAGCACGGCGTTCACCACCTCGTCCTGCGAGAGGCCGCCCTCGGTGTGCAGTAGCGGAGCGAAGCGGACTTCCGCATAGACCACGCCGTCCTCATGCATGTCCTCGATGAACTCGTAGGCCACCCTTTCCAGCGCGGATTTCGACTGCATGACCCCGCAGGTATGCGCGAAACCCTCCAGATACTCCGGCAAATTCCCGCGTTGCGCCCCGCGATGGAACCACGCCGCCAGCTCGCCCGCGTCCTCCGTCGGCAAGCCTTTGTATCCATTCTCCCGCGCCAGCTCGATCACCGTCGAAGGCCGCAGCCCGCCGTCGAGATGCTCGTGCAGCAAAACCTTCGGCAGTTTCCTGAAATCCAGCGCCGCCACCAGATCCTTGCCCTTCAATGCCGTGAGATCCGCTTCATCCATGCACCTATCCGTAGCAGAAACCGGACATACCGGAAGAGCGATGACACGGTTTCTGGATGGGGGAGCACACGCGCCCTCGCGTGTCGCGGAGCGCGCCTTCGCGGTCCGCTGGCTGGAAAGATCATGTGAGTTTCCTCAGGATTCTCCTTGACGCATCCCACGCCCGAGCCTAAATCCGCCGCCCGTTTCGAAACAATCCTCTCCCACCATGGCCAACGCACAAGTCATCCTCAAAGAAAAAATCGAAGGCCTTGGAGCCGAAGCCGATGTCGTCAAAGTCCGCGCCGGATACGCCCGCAACTACCTCGTCCCACAAGGCAAGGCCTACGAAGCGACCAAGGCAAACCTCCGCCACGTCGAAGCCCTCAAGACTAGCCGTGCCCAACGCGAAGCCGAGGAAATCGTCGTCGCCCAGGAACTGGCCACCAAGATCGGCAAGCTCAAGCCGTCCTTCACCCTTTCCACCGGCCAAGGCGGCAAGGCGTTCGGCTCTGTCACCAACATGGACATCCACAAGGAGCTCGAAGCCGCCGGCATCTCCATCGACCGCCACTCCATCCAGCTCGACAAGCCGATCAAGAAATCCGGCAAGACCGCCGTGGAGATCAAGCTCAACGCCCAAGTCACCGCGACCCTCACCATCACCGTCGATGCGGGTGATGTGACGGAAGACTAAATTTCAAAACTCAAATTTCAATGAAGAGGCCGGTTCCGATAGAACCGGCCTTTTTATTTTGCGTGGCTGGGACTTGCAGTCCCAGTCCGTCGCGGGGACATCCTGTCCCCGGTCTTTCTTCTTCCTTGGAGTTTAGGGTTTAAAATTTAAAGTTTCCGGCAGGATGATCCCGGCGAGAAAATTGATGTATGAGGTTTCCCAGCCGTTGCGGCAGTATCTCTATCGCTTCGATCGGCTGCGGGATATTCCCCGCGTTTATTCGGAGCTGACAAGGTTCACGGGAGCCATGCCTTACGACGACCCGCAGGGACGCGAAACGCTGTGGCTGACGGTGATGTATCCGCCCGAAGTCCTCGCGGAACTCCGGCCGCGACTCATCCGCATTTACAGCGAGCTCAAGCTCGGGCGCGACGCCGTCGAACACGAGCACCTGCTGGTGGATCGGATCGACTTCGGGGATTTCGGAAATTCCAAACCCTTCCGCATCCGCGTCACCAACCTTTTCAACGACAACTCCGACTACTTCTACGTGAAGCAGGCCGACGCCTCGCGCATCTACGGCCTTGAATTGGAGCACATCCTTTCGCCGAATCGGATCAACTACATGGTCAAGGGCAACACCCTCATCGAGGAGCACATCGCGGGCGTGCCGGGCGATGTATTCCTGCGCGATTACCTCCCGGATCCGAAACTCAATAAAGTCCGCATCGCCAAGGAGTTCACGAAATTCACCGAGCGCTCCTTTATCCGCCTGCTCGGGGACATGCGCAGCGTGAACTACGTCGTCGATATCACGCCGGACTTCGAGGAGGTGCAATACCGCGTGCGCCCCATCGACTTCGACCAGCAGTCCTACGAGGGCAACGGCAACATCTACCTCGCCTTCCGCTTCCATTCGAACCGCCCCGTCACGCGCCTCGCCTTTCATGTGCTGAACCGGAAATCCATCGACCAATACGTCAACGAGGAGCACGCCCAGATGGCGCGCCGCGCGAAGGTGGAATCCACCCGCCTGCGCGCCCTCCTCGGCATCATGCGGCGGGAGGAAATCGCCCCGGTGGAGCATGTCCACCGCCTCGCCCTTGAGCTCGACCGCATGCACGGCACCACGGATTTCCGCGATTGCAAATCCATGGGCGAACTCACCGCCGAGCACATCTCCCTGATGCTCGGGGTGTGATTTGTGAGCGTCGCATTGCTCGTCAGGCCAAATTGCGGCTGAGGATAGTCCGCCGGTCACAAGTCAATGATATCTCCCGACTAGACCGTTTGCCAAAAGTGCTTTCGTTTTCGAGAACGGAAATTTAAACCCGAAAACCGAAATTGAACCACGGATTTCACGGATGGACACGGATTATGAAAGAGTTATGGAAACGATTTTTAAACCTGTTTGGTGTATCCTTAAATCCGTGAAAATCCGTGCCATCCGTGGTCAAAATTCCAACGAAGCCCCCTGCAACTTCGGAATTCGGTTTAAACCACGGAGGGCACGGAGTTCACAGAGTTAAGATGCGGTAATGAATTTTTACGAACGGACTTTTGGCAAATGGTCTAACTTGCTTTCCACACTCCAGCACAGCGCGGGTTCTGGTGCTTGAAAGGAAAATGAATCTACAGGAGGAAACGGAGCTAACAGAGAATGAGGAGATTGCGCAGATACCTTCGCTCACCCAAAAGGTGAATGGAATCGGTTCCGGTTTTCGCCACAACCCATTGAATCTCCGTTGCCTCTGCTCCCTCCTGTAAAATCCATTTCGGGTTTTAGGTTGAAGAGTTTTAACCGCGAATGAACGCGAATGGGCGCGAATGAAGAAGGTGGATTTTGGTGGAATGAGGAGAAGGGGTTTGAACCCCTTTCTTTCCCCATGCACAGGGAAGATCCTTTCTTGTGAAAGGGTTTGCAAACCCCTTCTCCATAGCTGTATCCATCGCATCCCCACTTCCTTTCGTGGTTCCAAATACTTTATCATTGAAAATCCGGATCACGAATCCGATTTTTCAATGATAAATGACCCCTCTGCTTACGGTTTCTCGCACCTCTCGTCATCCAACAAGGCTTTGATGGCTTCTGAGAATTTATTGTAAAACAGGCCGAGCAGGATCAGCGCCGCGCCGAGCCGATGAAGGAAGCCATGCGCATGAACTCGTTGTGATGGCGGTCGCTGAGATCGGTCAGATCACGGCGCAGGCGCTTGATCTCATCCCACAGCGGGCTTTGGGTTCACGGATCAGGCGGTGTATTTGTCCATGATGATTCGAGCAAAACGAGGCCGTACGGAACGAAGGGGAGGAAATCTTTGCGGTTGTTTGTGGCCATGGATGGAAACCAACAATCCCACCAAGCCCGGCATGATCAGCGGCCACCAGCCGAAGGGTGGAAAAGCCAGCGCGCAGGCCAGCCCGGAGAGGATCGCGAGGCCACAGCGGGCGGGGAAAGCTCTGGCCTTGCTCATATCGGTAATGGTTCAGTCAGGCCGATTCGCGAACCACTGCTTCGTTTTCGGGCGGTTCAGCAGGATCAGCGTGAGGATGGGGTAGATGCAGGTGCCGACCACTCCAAGGACCATGCCGTACTCTATCGTGGTCTTCATCATCGATTGCGCGGCGGCGGGCAGGGCTGGATCGACCGCCATCTCCCGCATGGCAGGGATGGTGTAGACGAAAATGAGGACAAGGGTAATGGCTTTTCCTGCGAGCGATGCCCATGCGTAGCGGTTCGACCACACCAGGCCGCCGCGCCGTTTCTGCAGCAGCTTGATGCCTGCGATCAAGATCAGAACGGCGAGCACCAAGGCTATGACCAGCGCGACAACAGTGGCTACCCTCATTTGATCCTGCATCTGCGCCTCCATCGCCATTTGTTTGGTAAGCTCCGGCGTTTTCGGCATGAAATTGTAAACAGGGTTTCCCACCAAGGCGGTGATGACACCGAGAACCAATGCCCCAAAACCATACACGGCCAGTATCACATGCATGATCCCGAAAACCTTCACCGTCTGCGGCTGACCGAGATCGGCGTATTGCGCCGTTTGCATGGCGGCGATATCCTGTGGCGTGAGTGAGGGGGGCTGTTCGATCATAACGAGATCATGAAATCCGTTTTCCGGGAGATGTCGAGCAAGAGATGTAATTCCACTGGCTCCACAGCCGTCCGGCTGGTAGAGATCCGCTATGGAATTCCCTTGGGCATGGGAATTCTGATCGCCACTACTGCGCGTTGAAATCAAAGGTTCAGGATCGCTGCCGCGGTGCCGAAGTAGATGAGCATCCCGGAGACATCGACGATGGAGGCGAGCGAGGGTGCGGAAACAACGGCGGGATCGAGACGCACCGCGCGGGCGGTGAGGGGGAGTAATGCTCCGAGGACGGTGGAGGAAAGCACCTGAAGGGTGATGGCGCAGGCGACAGCCAGCGAGAGCTGTGGGAAGGAAAACGCGCCAGTGGCAGGGGGATGAAAATGGGGAAGGAGGAAGGTGATGAAAGCGGCAATGGCGACGCCGAGCGTGAGACCTAGGAACAGCCCCACGCGCGCCTCCTTCCACGCGATGCGGAACGCGGCGTTCGCGCCGATTTCTCCGAGTGCGAGGGCCCGGATCACCATGGTCGCCGATTGCCCGCCCGCATTTCCACCGCAGGCCACGACCATCGGCAGGAACAGGGAAAGTACATAAGCGCGCTGCAGCACCGCGCTGAAGCGGAACATCACATATCCGGAAATAATGGAGACGAAGGCCAGCCCTACGAGCCACGCCACGCGGCGTCGGTAATGCTTCACGAAGGTGGTGTTCAGGTAGGTCAGCTCCGTCTGCTCGCCGCCGATACCTGCGAGTTTCTCGATGTCCTCCGTGGACTCCTCTTGCAGGATTTCCAACGCATCATCGTAGGTAATCACGCCGAGGAGATGATGGAACTCATCGACGACCGGCAACACCACAAGGTCATAGCGGGAAAGCAAGCGCGCGGCGTCCTCCTGGTCAGCGCTGGCGAGGACGAACTCGTCCGCATCCTCCATGATGTCACGGATCGGGGTGTCCCAGGTTTCGAAAGCGAGGTCGCGCAGCCGCACTTTCCCAACCAGGCGCCCCTGTTCATCGACCACGAAAATCCGCGCCAGCGTCTCCGCATCGTCACGGTCGCGGCGCAGCACGGTGATGGCTTGTTTGACCGTCATGTCGGCGGTGATCCGCCCGACGTGGGTGGTCATCCGCCCGCCCGCCGTGTCTTCCTCGTATTTCAGCAGGCTCTTCGTGAGCTCCTTATCACGCGGGCCGAGCAGGGAGAAAAAACGCACCTGCGCCTCCTCGGAGACGACCTGGAAAATGTCCACGCGGTCGTCGTCGGAAAGGTTTCCCAGCAGCACCCGGAGCTGCGCCGGCTTGAAGTGGCTAAGCGAATCCTCGATCAGCGAGTAGGGCAACTCGGCGACGACATCCGTCGCGATCTCGGGGCCGATGGTTTTGAAAAAGAAATCGCGCTCCTCGTCATCGAGGTGCTCGTAAAGCTCCGCGAGGTCGGCGTAGTGGCAGTCCTCCGCCGCCGCGAGCAGTGCGGAGCCGTCCTGCGCGTCGATGGCACGCCTGACCTCCGAGATCGGATTTTCGTCATCATCTTCCGCCACGGGCGGAGCGTGCGGGAGTCTGGGGGGCTTGGTCAACCGCCTTCCGCTAGGTGGCCCTGATCCTTTGGGCAACGCCGATATTGACGGGTGCCGGGTAGCCAGACAAACTCGCCGCTTATGAGCGTTGGGATCATCATGGGTAGCGAGTCGGACTGGCCGACGATGGAACACGCCGCGCGCGTGCTGAAAGATTTTGGCGTGCCTTTCAAGGCGGAGATCGTCAGCGCGCACCGCACGCCGGATCGGCTAGTGGGATATGCGAAAGGCGCGAAGGCCGCAGGGCTGAAATGCATCATCGCGGGCGCGGGTGGAGCGGCACACCTACCGGGAATGGTCGCGGCAATGACCGAGCTGCCGGTGCTCGGCGTGCCGGTGGAGTCGAAGGCACTCAAAGGCATCGATTCCCTGCTTTCCATCGTGCAGATGCCCGCCGGCATCCCCACCGCCACCTTCGCGATCGGCAAGGCGGGCGCTACGAACGCCGGGCTTTTCGCCGTGGCGATGCTCGCGGTGGAAAATGAGGCGCTGGCCGGAAAACTTGCCGAGTTCCGCAAGAACCAAACCGCGAAAGTGGCAGCGGCGGAGCTGCCCGAGTTGGATTGAGCAGTGAAACATCTTCATTTCAGCGTTTCAGTTTTCAGCGTTTCAGCATTTTCCCAAACAGCTCCTCATTCGCGCCCATTCGCGGTTAGAATTCTTCCTCATGTCAGCTTCCGTATTTTTCCCCTTGGATAGGCAACAGGTCGTCGGCGTGATCGGCGGCGGGCAGCTCGGGCGCATGTTGGCGCTGGCGGCGCGGCGCATGGGCGTGCGATCCGTGGTCTGGACGGGCGGCCTGGAAGCTCCCGCCGTGGAGGTCGCGGACGAGGTGATCGACAAGCCATTCGATGATCCGCAGGCGCTGCACGACTTCTGCGCGAAGGCGACCGTGGCCACCGTCGAGTTCGAGAACATCCCTCTCGCGACCATGCGTGGAGTGGCAGAAAACATCGGCCTGCACCCGTCCCCCGAAGCCGTCGGCATCTGCCAGAACCGCGAGCGGGAAAAGAATTTCCTCCGCGAAAACGGCATCCCCTGCACCGCGTTCTGGGTGATCGAAACCCTCGACGACCTGACCCACGCGATGGCGGAACTCGGTGGCGCGGGCGTGCTCAAGACCGCGGATTTCGGCTACGACGGCAAAGGCCAGCTCAAGATCACCGGCAGCGAAAACCCGATGGAGGTCTGGGAAACATTTGGCAAACAGCGCGCGGTGCTGGAGGCGTGGGTGCCTTTCGAAAAGGAAATTTCCGTGATGGTCGTGCGCGGCAAGGACGGCGAGACCGCGACCTATGATCCCGCCGAGAACCGCCACCGATCCCACATCCTCGATGTCTCGATCGTCCCGGCGAGGATCGCAGAAAGCGTCGCCGAGGAAGCCCGCCGCATCGCGGAAAAAGTCGCCGTCGCGCTCGGATATCGCGGCATCATGGGGGTCGAGTTTTTCGTGAAAACCGATGGCTCCCTGCTCGTCAACGAGATGGCACCGCGCCCGCACAACTCCGGCCACCACACGCTCGACGCCTGCGCCACCTCGCAGTTCGAGCAGCAGCTCCGCGCCGTCCTCGGCTTGCCGCTCGGCTCCACCCGCCTCGTTTCCCCCTGCGTGATGCTCAACCTCCTCGGCGATTTCTGGCCCAGCGAAACCGAACCGCCCGACTGGATACCCCTCCTCGAAACTCCCGACGCCGTGCTGCACCTCTACGGCAAACGCCGCGCCATCGGGATGCGGAAAATGGGCCACGCGACCTTGCTGGGAGCCGACGCGCTGGAGAAGGCCGAGGAGCTGAAGGCGGGCTGGCTGTGAATAAGGAGAAGGGGTTTGCAACCCCTTTGCGGAAGATAGGGAATCCGGTTCGCCTGGGTTATGCAAAGGGGTTGCAAACCCCTTCTCCCTATTTCCTCACTTCTTGTGATCCCCCACGACCGGGGGCGATTCACTCTTGCTTCTCTCTTTCCAAATCTTCAAAATCCTTTCCCTATGGCCGCTTCGAACTCAATTCTCCCGGATAAACTGCACGAATACCCCCAACTGGATGTGATCGATGGGGGATCGGATTCGATTCTTAATGACTGCCTCAATCAGAACGACGGGGTGCTCCAGCTTTTGCACCGCTATGCCGGCCGGACATTTTGCACACCGGGAAAGCGCCTTCGTCTGGATGCGAAATCGTACTACCCGGACTACATGAATGGGACGGGTTTCGATGAGGTTTGGATGTGCTGCACCGTGCCGATTGTAACAGGCGTCATCGACACCCGCACGGGAAAGGCGCCGTTTCGTGAAGGGGAAGCGCACGTCCTCACGCCCAGCGGGCAAGTGATCTCACTTCAGGATCTGATTGAGGCCAATCCGGAAGCGATCATGGGAGAGAAAGTTACGGCATTTTCGAAAGCCTTGTTCGGCAAAGCCACCTGGCCGATCGTGTCCAAGAAGTTCGACAACCTGAACCCTATTCCCCACCATCTTCACTGGGCGAAGTGGGAAGTTTACGACATCAATTCCTTCGACAATCCCGGCGTCAGTCCGTCGCATTATCACACCACGGCCATGGGCCTCTATCCGTTCGTGACGAAGGACGAGTTCCTCGCCTGCATGAAGCGCTGGGGACAGGGCGATTATAACGGAGTCCGGCACTTATCGCCGCACACGATGATGCACATCGATAACGGCTTCGTGATGCCGAATGGCGTGCTGCACTCACCGACAAACCTTTGCACGCACGAGCTGCACGTGACGATGGATGAGCATTTCCTGGCCGAGGATCTGACTCTGGATGGACGGATCGGGGCAGCCGATGCGTTTTACGCCTGCCGCGAAGAGGACTATCCGAAGGACAAGCACGAAGACTGGGAATATCTGGTTGAGAAGTTCGACTTCAAGGCGAACCAGGATCCGGACTTCGTGAAGAAGAATTCGCGCCCCGCCATCACCGCCGAAGAATTCGCCGGCAACGGAGTGGACGCACAATGGGTCGTTTACGGTGATTTCCTCGGCGACCAGAAGTGCTCCATTCTCCGCCTTATCGTGGCGCCCGGCGCCAAGACGAATTTCCGCCCGGAGAGCCCCGCGCTGTTCCACACGAATGGCGGCCGCGGGCGGGTTGGAAAGCTCGAAGTGAAATATCACCAGGACATGAAGCTTGGCGAAATCTATCCCGAGATCGGATTCATCACCCAGGCCGCGCTTTCGAGAGGCGGTGTCGAAATCGAAAACACGGGGACTGAACCGCTCGTGTTGACCTTCGACTTCCCGCAACACGCGCATTCCCAAACTCCCGGTGTTACCGTTGCGAGCTGACTGCTTGATTACGGGCAACTACGACTAGGTAATCGCTTTCTCAGAGTGCAGTGGCCTCGCCAAACGGAGCCAGAGCCATGTTGATGAAATGGGTTGGCCGTCAAGGGGGCCCATCCCGAAAATCGATCTTGAACAGAAAACGATAAAGAAGACACCTGACCGTCAAACTCAAAGCCCACGTCGGTCTTGTAGTAGGCTGTAGCAGCCCAAGGCTTGCGCCACGGCATTCAGCTCCGGGGCGCGGAGCTGAGCAGGTCCAGCATCGCTCCCGCCGCGATCATTCCGAAGGTGGCAGTTACGTGGGTGGCTGTGCCGTAGCCGCTGGCGCAGTTGAGGTGCACGCCGATGTCATCCGGGCGCTCACAGGAGACTTCGCCGCCGCTTGCGGGATAGACGGGCGGCTCCTCGGAAAAAACGGCCGGGATGCCCATAGGTTGCGGCTTGGAGCCCATCGGGACAGTGGCGAAGCCGTGTTCTTTGCGGAGGGTTTTGCGGAGCTGATGAAGCAGCGCGTCCTTTCCGCTGAAAGCCAGATCCCGCATGCTGATCCGCGTGGCATCGCGTTTCCCGCCCGCGCCACCACACGTGACCACCGGTAGCCCGCGCCGTTTGCACTCCGCGAGCAGGAGAGCCTTGTGTTTCATCGAGTCGATCGCATCGATCACGCCGTCCACCTCACCGCCGAGGACTTGCTCCACGGAGCGTTCGGTGAAAAATCCCTCGATCACATCCAGCTCGCAATCCGGGTTGATCGCCCGCACGCGCTCCGCCATCGCCGCCGTTTTCTGCCGCCCAATCTGGCCGTCCATCGCGTGGAGCTGGCGGTTGACGTTGGTGATACAGATCTCATCGAGATCGATCATGCGGATTTTCCCGATGCCCGAGCGCGCCAAGGCCTCGACCGTCCACGAGCCGACCCCGCCAATCCCGACTACGACCACCCGCGCTGCCGCGAAGTTTTCCAGCGCGCGGGCACCGTAGAGGCGCGCGATACCGCCGAAGCGCTCTTTCGTGTGTTCGCTCAACATGCGCGCGGAGCTTCTGACTTGCCGCTGTGGCTTTCAATGTCCATATCCAGCCCGTGCCGGAAATTCTCATCACGATCGGCGATCCGGCGGGGATCGGGCCGGAGGTTATCGCCGCCGCGCTGGCTTCCGGGAAACTGCCGGAGGGCTTCGCTTTCCGGGTAATCGGGGATCAAGCGGCGGGAGTGCCCGGAAAACCGACCCGCGAATCCGCGCGGGCGGCGCTCGATGCGCTGAAGGAAAGCGTGCGCCTGCTGCGCGAAACGGAGGCCGCCGCCGTGGTCACGGGGCCCGTATCGAAGGAGGGCTTGCAAGCCCTTGGCTTCCCATTTCCCGGGCAAACGGAGTTTTATGCAGATGCCTTCGGTTGCGCCGATTACGGGATGCTTCTCACGGGGCCGCGCCTAACCGTCGGCCTTGCTACGATCCACAACGCCCTCGCCGATGTGCCGCGCCTGCTTACGGCGGACGGCATTTTCCGGATCGGGAAACTTACGGCGGAGTTCTTGCGGAAAAAGGGTGTCACCGCCCCGCGCATCGCCGTGTGCGGGCTCAATCCGCACGCGGGCGAGAATGGGTCGTTCGGTGATGAGGAAAGAAAGATCATCGCGCCCGCCATCTCCGAGATGAACAAAACCGGCCTGGCAAGCTACACCGGCCCGCATGTTCCGGACGCCATTTTCAGGGACGCGGCGCAGGGAAAATATGATGCCGTCCTCGCGATGTACCATGACCAAGGACTGATCCCGCTGAAGCTGTTGGATTTCGATGACGCCGTGAATGTCACGCTCGGTCTGCCGAAGCCGCGCACCAGCCCGGATCATGGGACTGCGTTTTCCATCGCGGGAAAAGGCGAGGCGAACCCCGCCTCGATGATCGCCGCGATACGACTGGCGTGCGCGCTTGCATAGACCTTTTGCCATAAGTCATTGCTCAAAAGGCCGCGCCGTGAATGCTGATTCCTGCGTTGTTCTTCACTCCCGGATATAACCGCGAGGCGGGCGCGTTTCCCGGCAGGATCTGGGCTTGGAAATGAGCGATGCGCATGCAATCCACATCCGCCATTGAAGAAATCCCCGCGCTGGTGATACTGACTTCCGTTTCCACCAAGACCCCGCCCGCCCATGCCCAAGATCGCCATCCTTCTCCTCCTTCTTTTCGCACTCCATGCCGAGGCCTCGCCTGCTGAAGCGCAGCGGATCAAGCGTGGCTTCGAACTCGCGGCGGAAACATGGGGGCTCAAAATGAAGATGGCAGCCGATCCCGGCGAGCGTGAGAAACTCATGGCGAGCCGCCCGGATCCCGCCATGGCGGGAGAGGATCTCTGGCGGCAGATCGCGCCCTCGCTCAAGGAGGATTGGACGATCCCCTACGCCGCCTTTTTCCTGGATCTCACCCGCAACCTCACCGTCGGCGGCACGGAAGGAAACACCGGAGCCGCCTTCTCAGAAGAACGGAAGCGTATCCTCGCCGCCTTTACCCAGAACCATCTTGCCAAGCCGGGAATCGCGCCGTTCAGCATCGCCCTCGCGGATAGCGGCGACCCGAAGAGCCTGCCCATTTTGGAAAAAATCATGGCGGAAAATCCCGACGAAGCCACCAAGGGCATCGCCGCTCTGGGAGCCTCCATGCTGTTGAAAAAACTCGGTGACGCGCCGGAGGTGATGAAAAAACGCCTCACCTACCTGCGCCAGGCGATCATCATGTCCTCCGATCAGGATATCGGCGGCAGGAGTGTGGCAGACATCGCCACCGACGAGCTTTATGTGATCCGCTACCTCGCCAAGGGCCGCATCGCGCCCGATTTGAGCGGCATGGATGTCGCGGGCTGTGTGGTGCAGCTTTCCGGATTGCGCGGAAAAACTGTGGTTCTCCTTTTCTGGGACGCGAAGTCCCCGGAGACCGATAAAATCATCGGCCTTACGAACCAGATGACGATGAAATACGCCGATAAACCGGTCGCCATCGTAGGTGTCACGCCGGAAGCGCTCGGTCGGATCCGCGAGCTTCAGGCGGATGGCTCGATCCGTTGGAACAACATCATCGATCCCGAGGACAAGCTCTCAAGGGAATACCGCGTTGCCGTCCGCCCCGCCATGCTTATCATAAGTCCCGCGGGAAAAATCGAATACACCGGCCTGCCGGGATCGTTCGCGGAGCTCACTGTGGATGCCCTTCTCGCTGGCGATGCGCCGCCACGGTGAATCGCTCTGCGGGCGCGCGAAGCATCGTTGGCTCGTCGCATGGGTTTTTGTTGCGATGCGCTCCGCGCATGAACCTTCAGGTTCCGAATACTGAACAATGGCACGAAAAAAGGGGTAACCCTGACGGATTACCCCTTAAAAAATAAAAAACAAACGATGAAAGACGAAGCCGGAAAATTATTTCACACCCTTCTTGGAGAGGCGGGTGCCCTTCGTCGCGCCTTGGCGGGCCTTGAACTTGGGGTTGGTCTTGCAGATGACGTATTTGGTGCCTTTGCGGCTGACGACTTGGCAATCAGCATGGCGGCGTTTGGCAGAGGCAAGTGAAGAAAGAACTCTCATGGCGTGAAGTCGGTTGGAATGGGAGCCGCCATCTCGGCGGCGGGGCGGGGAAACTAGGAAACCGGGCGGATTTGTAAAGAGATTTCTTCAAGGCAGAGCAGGATTTTATCTTTTTATCTCAGACCGTTTGCCCAAAGTCCGTGCGCAGATCCCTACCGCCGGAGGCTTTTGACTGCGGCGGTTCTTTTCCGCCGCTTTTTGGGTGAGTGATGGAAAAACGAAGTAACCCGGTAGCAACCCGACGTCCCGCCAAACAAAGCCGCCCTTGAAAGCTGTGCATGAAGCATCCCAGCAGTCCAGAGCCTGCGGCGCACTCTACTTGGTTGTCACGTTCATCGGCGGATCCCATTTCTTTTTCTAGGTGCGGTGATGGGCGCGTTTGAGTCAAAAATCGGGTGGGCCCGGTGGGGTTTGAACCCACGACCAAAGGATTATGAGTCCCCTGCTCTAACCGCTGAGCTACAGGCCCGTGTATTTTGGATATCAACTGGTTATGACAATCATTGGGTGGGCTTTTGTGAGAGCTGTGGCCCGTTTTGCCACACATTGCGGGAAACAGAACGGAACACCACGAAACAAATGACGACTCTGCGAAAAACCAACAAAAAGACCACTCGCCTGAAGCGGTCGAAGTTGAAGAATCTGATTCGTCATGCCAATGGTGTATATTGGTGCCGAACAAAGGTCAACGGGAAGTCTGTGGAGCGCAGCCTCCGCACGTCCGATTACAATCTGGGCGCCACTTTGCTCCCTGAAACCCTCATGGAGTTGAAGGGTGCCAGCTAGGCACGCAACGCGGATACACTGGCCGATCCCAAATACACCGACAAAACCGGCATCTGCGACATCATGGCTCTCACCGTCATCCAGAAGGGGCTGGAACTGGCGGAGGCAGCGTGAGCATTTCGCCTAGGCTAAAACACTTTTATGACTCTTCGCCAATTCACCGCCGTGCAGTTCCGCTACCCGATGGGACTGCGATCCATTCTTGTAGCTCACTTGTAATCAGTGTCTTGCGACAAATTCTTGCGTAAGGTAAAAACTTTTATATTGTGGCTTAGCAATGACCGATCCTGCCGCCACTTGGGCTTTTTATGGCCGCCGTGCTGAGTTGACCCAGTTGCGAGCGATTCTGGATCGGAATCGCTTACTTGAAAAGCCTGGCTTTTTAGTGTTGCCGAAGTGGACTTTGAAATCTCCCGACGCTCCCGCAGGTGGTTTGATCTCGATGTTTCCGAAAGAGACCTTTCCGAAATCGACAAGTGTGATGCCGGGCACGGTAGTGGTAATGGAAACAGGTGCTTCCTCGACCAGAGCGACAGGAGCGGCGCTGAGAATGCCGAGGCAGGCGGAGGACAGGAGTGCGAAGATGGGTTTCATGGCAGCGATGGATTACGATTATTTGCGTGTGGCGGCGAGTAGTGTCTTCAACCTCTCTAACTGATCGGGATGTTCCTTGGAAACATCGGTTTTCTCAAGCGGGTCGGATTTCAGATCATAGAGGACGGTGGCGGCGGGCACGCCGGAGAAAGGGCGGTCGGGTTTGACTCCGGTCGGTACGATGAGCTTCCACCAACCGTCGATCACGACATCCGCGATGCGGCTTTTCGAGGGATCGGCGAGATCCGCGATGTCGTGGGTGTAGGCCTCCACGAAAACAGTTTTCCGCGCCCTCATCGCATCGCGGTCGGTCAGGTTCAGACCGGGAAGGTCGCCGGGATTTTTCGCGCCGGTGATGCTCAGGATAGTCGGCGCGAAATCAATCAGATGCGCGAGCGTCTCATCGTCGCGGGCGGGCTCCACCTTGCCGGGCCAGCGGACGAACATCGGTGTGCGGATGCCCAGTTCGTAGGGGGAGAGCTTCGCGCGGTTGCGCTTCTGGGCGTAGGCGGCGTCCCAGCCGTTGTCGGCGAGGTAGAGGATCACGGTGTTTTCCTTGAGGCCGTTCTTTTCCAGATAGGCGTCCATCTCGCCGGTGGTCTCGTCGAGCCAATCGACCATCGCATGGTAAAGCTCCGCTTCCTTTGTCGGCCCTTTGCCACGGTATTTTTTCAGCAGGCGCTCGGGCGGGTTGTGCGGGGTATGTGGCAGGAAGGGCGCGTGCCAGATGAAGAACGGTTTCTTCTCCGCCTTCGCGGTTTCGATAAAATCATAGATCGGCTTCATGCCCTTGCGCCCGATGTCCAGCCCCGCATCGCCATGGCGGCCCGCCGTATCCGTCATGCCATGGGTGAAGCCGAAATCCTTGTAGGTGCCGTTCCAGATTTTACCGGTCTGGAAAGTAAGGTAGCCCGCCTCGGTGAGAGCCTTCGGCAGCATCAGGGAGTTGGAGAAAAGGCGCTCCGCCAGTGCCGCGCAATGGCCGGGCTTTGAGCGTCCGTCGGAAAGATCGTTGCCGGTGATCCCGTTCGCGCTCGGCATTTTTCCCGTCAGCAGACACGCCAGCGAGGGCGAGCAAACCGGCATCACGTATCCGCGCGTGTAAAGCAGGCTCTCCGCCGCGATGCGGTCGAGGTGCGGGGTTTTGACGATCGGGTGCCCCATGAAGCCGTAGTCATCGAAGCCGTGGTCATCGGAGATGATCAGGATCACGTTCGGCTTCCCCGCCTCCGCGGAAAAGCATGGAACGCACGCCGCAATCAGAAGGGCTAAGGCGCTGAGGATTTTCTTCATGGCGCAAAAACTTCCCGATCCGTCTGGCGTTGTCCAACGAAAACCGCCCATCGGTCTTGCGGCGTTGCCTAGGGTCGCTCATCGTTGCCGCCGAAATGTTCCGCTCGCTCTTCACCGCCGTCTTCGCGTTCCTCGCAACCGTATCCGCCGAGCTGGCGGACAAATCGGAACTCTACACCGGAAAGGAATACACGAACGCCTTCGCGATGCCGGAGGATGATCCCGCGCTGCCCAACGTGCTGCTCATCGGCGATTCCATTTCCATCGGCTACACGGTGAATGTGCGGAAAAACCTAAAAGGCAAGGCCGATGTCTTCCGCATTCCCGGCAACGGCCAGGCTTCCGATCACGGTCTCCAGAACATCGATAAGTGGCTCGGTGACCGGAAATGGGACGTGATCCATTTCAACTGGGGCCTGTGGGACATCTGCTACCGCAACCCGGATTCCAAGGAGCAAGGGCATCGCGACAAGATCAACGGCAAGCTCAGCGTGACCCCGGACCAATACCGCGAAAACATGGCGAAGATCGTCGCGCGGCTCAAGGAATCCGGTGCGGAACTCATCTGGTGCGCCACCACTCCGGTGCCCGAAGGCGAAGCGGGGCGCAAGGTCGGCGACGAGATCATCTACAACCGCATCGCGGCGAAGATCATGGGGAAACACGGCGTGGCTACCAACGACCTCCACGCCCACGCGCTCAAGAAGCTTCCCGGCATCGCGTTGAAAAAGGGCGACGTCCATTTCACCGCCGAGGGTTGTGCGCACCTCGCGGAAAAGGTCGCGGAAACCATTTCCACCCGCCTCAAACCGTAGCAGCGGGGTTGACAAAATCCCCCCCGTAGCCGTGAACTCCGCGCCATGACCGCCACCGAAATCGCCGAAGCCTATCTTGCCGCCTTCAACCAGGGCGACACCGCCGCCATGCTCGACCTCGTCTCCGAAGACATCGCCCACCACGTCAACGAAAGCGGAGTCCGCAGCGGCAAGGAGGCCTTCGCTGAATTCAACGCCCACATGACCCGCTGTTATCGCGAAAGGCTTGAGGACATCGTCGTCTTCGGAGCCGACGATGCCACCCGCGCCGCGGCGGAATTCACCGTTTACGGCGAATACCTCGCCACCGACGCCGGGCTGCCCGAAGCGAAAGGCCAGACCTACGCGCTCCCGGCAGGCACCTTTTTCACCATCACCGGCGGAAAAATCAGCCGCATCACGACCTACTACAATCTTAGTAACTGGATCGCGCAGGTATCCGCCTAAAGCCCCGAGTCGGCGAGCGCTTTTAGGATCGCATCCGCCGCGAGCTGGTGACCGCGGAGGTTCGGATGATTCACCTGGCTGAGAATTTCGGTATGCGGGGTGCCTTTCGCGAGTTCCGCGACCCATGCGGCGGAGACATCGGCGAGCATCACTTTCTCGGCGGCGGCGAGCTTGTGGATCAGGGCGGCGCGTTGGCTCAGCGGGTCGGCGGGATTCGCCATGTCGGCGGTCGCGTCGCCGGTGGGGGTGATGAGGACAACGGGAACACCCGCCTCCTTCGCGGCGCGGATCATGGAAAGCCACGAGGCCTCGACCTGATCCTCGGGGACGCGGCGGTCGTTGAGCGCGTAGTCGATGAGGACGAGATCCGGGCGGTGCGGCAGGACATCGCGGGAGAACCGCGCCGCCCCCGCCGGACTCGACTCGCCGCCGATCGCGGTGACAATCACGTTGATTACGGCATGGGGAAATTTCGCTTTCAGCCCCACATGGACGAGATGCGGGTAGGACTCGAATGGCCTGACATCCGGGGTTTTGTGGTAACCGGACGGAACGCTGTGGCCGTGGAAGACGATGTTCACCGTCCGGTTGCCGGGCCATTTTTTCGCAAGCTCCGCATGCAGCGGCGCGAGGGCTTGCGCCGAAACCGAAGTGACGAGCGCGACGGCGGCGAAGAGTGAGAAGAGAAGTTTTCCCATTTGGATTGGTGGTTAGGTGGGCTGCTCGCCGCGGGCCATCACGACCTTGCCGGTGCGGACGGTCTCGATGATCTCGTATTGGGAGAACATGGTGACGGCGGCGTCGATTTTCGGGCTGTCGCCGGTGATCATCACGACCATGGAAGTGGGCGTGAGATCGACGGTCTTGCCGCCGAAATGCTCGGTGATCTGGAGCGCGCCGGAGCGGTCGTCTGCGGAGCAGAGGATCTTGATAAGCACCATTTCCTTGGTGACGGAATCTTGGCTGGTGTGCTCGAAGCAATGGATTACATCGATCAGTTTCCCGACCTGCTTGATGATCTGCTCAAGGCCGGAGGGGTCGCCGGAGATGCCGATCGTCATCCGGGAAAAGGACGGGTTGCGGCCTTGGGAGACGACGAGGGAATCGATATTGAACGCGCGGCGGGAGAATACCTGGCAGATGCGCATGAGGACGCCCGGCTCGTTCTTGACGAGGACGGAGAGGGTGTGGCCGGTGGAGATGGGAGTGGTGGGCATAAACTTTAAATCTTAAATTTTAAACTCTAAGGTCGGATCACGTGGAGCCGGTGGGTTTCTCCATCTTGTGCTTGGGCGGCTCGGTGAGCATGTCCTCGAGGGCGGCCCCGGCGGGGATCATGGGGAATACGTTGTCGGTCTTCACGCACTCTGCGTGGATGAGGATGGGACCGTCGTTGTAGGCGAGGGCTTTTTTCAACATGCGGGTGACATCGGCGGGGCGCTTGATGTTCACGCTCGGGATGCCATAAGCGGCGGCGAGCTTGCAGAAATCGGGGTTTCCCTCCAGATCCACGCCTGACTCGCGGTTTTCGAAAAACAGCTCCTGCCACTGCCGCACCATGCCGAGGTAGTGGTTGTTGAGCACGACGATCTTGACCGGTAGCTTGTGGATCGCGGCGGTGGCGAGCTCGAAAAGGGTCATCTGGAAACCGCCGTCGCCGGAGATGGAGATGACGGTCTTGTCCGGACAGGCAAACTGCGCGCCGATGGCCGCCGGGAAACCGAAGCCCATGGTGCCCGCGCCGCCGGAGGAGAGCCAGTGGTAGGATTCGTGGTTCTTGTAGAACTGCGCGGCCCACATCTGGTGCTGGCCCACATCGGTCGAGACGATGGCCTTGCCCTCGGTGAGCTCGTAAAGCTCGTCGATCACCTGCTGCATGCGCAGGCCGCCTTGCTTCTTGTAGGAGAGCGGGAATTTCTTTTTGTAGCCGTCCAGTTTGGTGAGCCACTCGGTGGTGGGCAGCGGCTTGATGTGCTTGTTGAGGGAGGCGAGCACGGCCTTCGCGTCGCCAACGATCTGCACATGCGGGCGGATCATCTTGTCCATTTCGGCATGGTCGATATCGATGTGGATGATCTTCGCGGTGGCGCAGAAGCGGTGCGGCTGGCCGATAATGCGGTCGTCGAAACGCGAGCCGACGTTGATGAGCAGGTCGCACTCGACCATCGCCTTGTTCGCGTAGGCGGTGCCATGCATTCCCAACATCCCTAGCGAGAGGGCATGCGTTTCCGGGAAAACACCCTTGCCGAGAAGCGTGGAGGTCACCGGGCAACCCAGGGTCTCCGCGAGCTTCATCAGCTCTTTGTCCGCGCGGGAAATCATCGCTCCCTGGCCGGCGAGGATCACGGGGCGCTGCGCTTGGGCGATCATTTCCGCCGCGGTCTCCACCGCCGCCTGATCAAACTCGAAAGCGGACTCGGGATGGTAACCAGGCAGGTCGAAGGGAGGGTTGAGATCGCCGGTGAACGGGCCCTGCGAAATGTCTTTCGGGATATCGATCAGCACGGGACCCGGGCGGCCGGTGGTGGCGATGTGATAGGCTTCGCGGGCGACGCGCGGCAGATCGTTGGATTTCCTGACGAGGTAATTGTGCTTCACCACCGGGATCGTGATGCCGAAAATGTCGGCCTCCTGGAACGCGTCTTTTCCAAGCATCCACGTCACCTGCTGACCGCAGAGCACGATCATCGGCACGGAATCCATCATCGCGGTCATCAGGCCAGTGACGGTGTTGCCGGCGCCGGGGCCCGATGTCACAAGCACGGCGGCGGGCTTGCCAGTGGCGCGGGCGTATCCGTCCGCCATGTGGACAGCTCCCTGCTCGTGGCGGACGAGGATGAATTTCATCTTCGTCTTGACCGTTTCGAGGGCATCGAAAATGGGGATCGCCGCACCGCCGGAATAACCGAAGATGTATTCGATCCCGAGATCGTCGAGCGTCGTGATGAGCGCCTGTGCGCCGTCGAGTTGTTGCTTGCTCATAAAAAATCGGGGTTGGAGGGCGCAACATGGGTGATTTCACGCGGAAGACAACCCGAAAGATTGGGAAAATTTCGCTAAGCGGCGACTTTTTACTGTCGTGCGATCCTGAAAACTCACTTTTTACGAACAACGGGCGGATTTCCCTGCGGCTTTGACATGCGAATTCGGTTCGAGTACGTCATGGGCGGGAATGTGGCGAAAACCGTCGAGGCTATGAAAACCGACCTCGCCACGGTGCGGAAATGGCTGGGGTGAGACTCACCCCATAATGGTAGGTTGATCCGGCTCGGTCGGCCCTGATCAAAAACGGAAGAGCCGTCATCACGGAAGGGGAGTGAAACCGAAGTGCGACGTGCATTTTCCTGTTTCGAGATTTCACTCCCGCCCCAGTGAGCGGTGCGGTTGATTTTGGAAATGGGCCGACCGAGCCGGATCAGCCCTAGCTGATGTAAGACCGGAAAACATCACACCCCCGCAAGCCGCTTGCATCCCCACCCGCGACGGACGTAGAACTCCGCCCCGTTTCCCATGTCCGAACCCGCACCCTCCTCGTCCAGCCAAGCCCATCTCGATCTCATCGGCCGTGAAACCGGCATCCGGCCCGCCTCGGTCGCCGCGACTGCCAAGCTCCTAGCCGAGGGCGCGACCATCCCTTTCATCTCCCGCTACCGGAAAGAGGCCACCGGCATGCTCGACGAAGTCCAGATCCAGGCGATCCGCGACCGCATGCTCCAGCTTGCCGAGCTCGATTCCCGCCGCGCCACCATCCTGAAATCCCTCGATGAGCGCCAGCTTCTCAGCGCCGACCTGAAAGCGAAAATCAACGCCGCCCTCACACTCACCACGCTCGAGGATCTCTTCGCGCCCTATCGCCCCAAACGCCAGACGCGTGCCTCCATGGCCGCCGAGCGAGGACTCACTCCGCTTGCCGATTTCCTTTTCGAAAACCAAAACGCCGACCCTTCCGAGGAGGCCGCGAAATACATCGATGCCGAAAAAAACGTGCCCGACACCGAGGCTGCGCTGGCCGGTGCGCGCGACATCCTCGCCGAGCGCGTTTCCGACGACGCCACCCTGCGCGGCCAGGTGCGCAAGATTTACGAGGAGGAGGCCACCGTTTCCTCCAAGATCATGTATGGGAAGGAAACCGAAGCCGACGCCGCGAAATACCGCGACTACTTTGAGTGGGCCGAGCCGTTCAAGACCATCCCCTCCCACCGCATGCTTGCGATCAGGCGCGGCGAGAAGGAGGCGTTCCTTTTCATGCGCATCGAGGTGCCGCTGGAGCGGATTACTAGGATCGCAGTAGATACATGCGTCACCGGAAACGGGGCGTGCGCCGAGCAAGTCCGCCTCGCCGCCGAGGACGGCTGCAAGCGCCTGCTCATGCCCTCCATGGAAACGGAAATGCGCCTGCTTGGAAAAAAACGCGCCGATGAGACCGCGATCCGGGTCTTCGCGGAAAACCTGCGCGAACTCATGCTCGCCTCGCCGCTCGGCCGCAAGCGCACCCTCGCCATCGATCCCGGTTTCCGCACCGGCTGCAAGACCGTCGTGCTCGATGCCCAGGGCCGCCTCCTCCACCACACCGTCCTGCACTGCACCGCCGGTTCACAAAGCCAAGCCTACGAAGCCGCCGTCGAACTGAGCTCCCTCATCAAAAAGCACGACATCCAAGCCATCGCGATCGGCAACGGCACCGCCTCCCGCGAGACCGAGGCGTTTGTGAAAAAACTCAAACTGCCCGCCGCCATCCAGATCGTGATGGTGAACGAGAGCGGCGCCTCGATCTACTCCGCCTCCGAGGCCGCGCGCGAGGAATTCCCCCACGAGGACGTCACCGTGCGCGGAGCCGTTTCCATCGGCCGCCGCCTCATGGATCCGCTCGCGGAGCTGGTGAAGATCGACCCCAAGGCCATCGGCGTCGGCCAATACCAGCACGATGTCGATCAGCGCGCTTTGAAAACCTCCCTCGATGACACCGTCGAGAGCTGCGTGAACGCCGTCGGCGTCGAGCTAAACACGGCCTCCAAGCACCTCCTCGCCTACGTCTCCGGCCTGAGCTCCTCGCTCGCGGAAAACGTTATCAGCTACCGAACCGCCAACGGCGGCTTCACCTCCCGTGCCCAGCTCCGCGAAGTCCCCCGCCTCGGCGAAAAGGCCTTCGAGCAGGCCGCCGGTTTCCTCCGCATCCGCGATGCCGCCAACCCGCTTGACGCCTCCGCCGTTCACCCGGAGCGCTACCCGCTCGTCGAGAAAATGGCCGCCGACCTCGGTTGCTCCCTCACCGATCTATTGCGCGAGGAGTCCCTGCGGAAAAAAATCGACCTCCAGAGATACGTGAGCGCCGAGGCCGGCCTGCCCACCCTGCGCGACATCATCGACGAGCTTTCCAAGCCCGGCCGCGATCCCCGCAAGGCCTTCGAGTCCTTCGATTTCGCCGAGGGCATCGAGAAACCTTCCGACCTCGCCGTCGGGATGAAACTGCCCGGCGTCGTCACCAACGTCACCGCCTTCGGGGCCTTCGTGGATGTCGGCGTCCATCAGGACGGCCTCGTCCACGTCAGCCACCTTGCGGATCACTTCGTCCGCGATGCCAGCGAGGTCGTGAAAGTCGGCCAGCGCGTGCAGGTCACCGTCATGGAAGTGGATCTCCCGCGCAACCGGATCGCCCTTTCGATGAAATCCAAGCCCGAACCCGAATCCCGCCGCGCCCCCAGCTCACCCGGAAACGACCGCCGCCCGCGCCAGCACAACGAACGCCCGCAACCCGCCGGCAACGACTGGTTCACGCAGGCGATGGGGCAGGCGAAGAGGAAGTAATATGGAGAAGGGGTTTGAAACCAAATGTGTTCGGTATCCTCTGTGCTTACCGTGATCTTTCCGCGTCTTCTCCTTTGGCTCCTCCGAGGATGTTTACTGCACTTACCCGCTGTGGGGGTGATGCTCTTGCCTTCCCGGTGGACGTACGCGCCTCTGAGCCCGGATTTTCGGCCGGGCTGGCG
>Ga0247836_1000052_pt1 | contig 173403 bp, 158 predicted proteins | sample LaCruzMarch2015__4_FD_187116 | JGI IMG/M metagenome (GOLD analysis project Ga0247836, IMG submission 187116) | Freshwater microbial communities from meromictic Lake La Cruz, Castile-La Mancha, Spain - LaCruzMarch2015_14m | ecosystem: Environmental > Aquatic > Freshwater > Lake | place: Spain...
CGTGCAGGTTTGTCTGACCCGTCACGCCCTTATGGTTCCTTTCTGTTCCTAGGGCCAACCGGAGTGGGCAAGACTGAGTTGACACGTGCGCTAGCAGATTTCATGTTTGATTCTGATGAGCATCTCATCCGTATCGATATGAGTGAGTTTATGGAAAAGCACTCCGTCGCCAGATTGATCGGCGCGCCACCGGGCTATGTCGGTTATGAAGAGGGCGGTTATCTGACAGAGGCGGTGCGTCGCAAGCCGTATAGCGTGGTTCTGCTTGATGAGGTGGAAAAAGCACATCCGGATGTATTTAATGTCTTGTTGCAAGTGCTGGATGACGGTCGCCTAACCGACGGTCAAGGCCGCACGGTAGATTTCCGCAACACAGTGATCGTGATGACCTCTAATTTGGGATCGCAGCATATCCAGGCAATGGTGGGTAAGCCTTACGATGCAGTTAAAGAAGTTGTCTGGGAAGAGCTCAAACAGCATTTCCGTCCTGAGTTTTTAAACCGGATAGATGAAATTGTGGTGTTTCATGCGCTGCAAAGCCAGCATATTGAAAAAATTGCAGGTATTCAGATCAATCGGTTAGCAAAACGGATGGAGCAACAAGAAATGCGCCTAGAGGTATCAGATTCCGCCTTGGCAGAACTTGCGCGCGAGGGTTTTGATCCTGTGTTTGGTGCACGGCCGCTCAAGCGTTCGATTCAGCAGCAGTTGGAAAATCCTATTGCCAAGCTCATACTTGAGGGAAAATTCGGTCCAAAAGACGTCGTCCCAGTCGATTGGCGCGATGGTAAGTTCGTTTTTGAACGTACGCTTCAGTAAGTAGATCTTGTGCGGATTGAGTCTGGTTAAACAGAGGCCCACCCTATTTAAAAGGTGGGCCTCTTACTTTGGTGAGTTAGTCCCGAGTGGGTGTCAGACTCCCAAGACTGTTTGATCCGTTCGATGACAGCGTGCACTGTGATCAGGGGTCAGTTTGACAATTTCAGGGACGCTTTGGCGACATGAATCGAGTGCCAAGTTACAGCGGTCCGCAAACACACAACCAGGTGGCAAATTACTCAGATCAGGAGGCGACCCAGGGATCGTTTCAAGTCGTGTGCCTTTGGTGACGTTGCCATGCGCCAGGCTTTTAAGCAGGGCACGCGTATACGGATGCCTCGGTGAACGCATCAGTGTCCGAGTGGTACCTTCTTCGACAATCCTGCCTGCATACATGACGGCGATACGATCTGCCACCTCGACTGCAGCACCAATGTCGTGTGTGACAAAAATGACCGACAGACCGAGTTCACGCTGGAGCTCGCGCAGCAGCAGCAAAATCTGAATCTGTACCGTGGCATCGAGTGCCGTCGTGGGCTCATCCGCAAGCAAAAGCTGAGGATGACTCGCGAGTGCCAAAGAAATCATTGCGCGCTGGCGCATACCGCCTGACATTTCATGCGGATAGGCATCCAAGCGACGCTCGGGGCTAGGAATGCGGACGCGTTCAAAGAGGGACAAGGCTCTCGCACGGGCTGCTTCTTTGCCAATGGACTCATGGCGCAAAATGGCTTCGATGATTTGTTCACCTACTGTGTAGACAGGATCAAGAGCGAGTAATGGCTCTTGAAAAATCATCGAGGCGACTTTACCTCTAAAACTTGAAAGTTCTGCATTGGATAATTTGACAACGTCTTGGTCGCCGACCAAGATTTGACCCTCAAGTTTTGACTTGTCGGGATTGTGTAGTCTCAACATCGAGCGAAGTGTCACGCTTTTTCCAGAGCCTGACTCGCCAATCAACGCGACAACCTCACCGCGTTTAACAGACAAACTCACGCCCGAAACCGCCCGGACTGGTTTGCGACCGCCAGTAAACGTGACAGTCAAATCGCGGATATCGATAAAAGTTTTATCTTCAGTCATCGTGGTGCTGCTTTGCGTGGTCATGCGGCCTCCTGAGCGGCTTTAGGCGCTTCAGTGTGACCACTGTTGACGACGTGCATGAGGCAGGCGACACCACGCCCATCTTTTGCCGTCGCGAGAGGGGGCATTTTTTCCGAGCATACTGCTTGAGCATGCACACACCGTGTATGAAAACGACAGCCAGAGGGTGGATTGATCGGGTTAGGTGGATCGCCGGCGAGAGGGGGCTCTTCGGTACGATTGTCTGGGTCCATGGACGGCACTGAAGACAGTAAGGCCTTTGTATAGGGGTGCTGAGGAGACTCGAAAAGCGTTTCGCAGTCACCAATCTCAACAACTTGTCCCAGATACATCACCATGACTCGATCTGAGATGTAGCGCACGACATTCAAATCATGGCTGATAAAGACATAGGTCAGGCCAAAGTCTTCCTTTAGATCAAGTAGTAGGTTCAACACTTGAGCTTCCACAGACTTGTCGAGTGCCGAGACCGCTTCATCCAAAATAATCAAGCGGGATTGCAAGGCCAAGGCACGCGCAATATTGACGCGTTGGCGTTGACCACCTGACAGCTCATGCGGGTAGCGTTCGGCAAAGCGCACAGGATCGAGGCCGACGCGTCTAAGCAAGTCACGCGCGCGCTCAATCGACTCGTCCTTAGAAACACCGTGTACTTGAGGAGCAAAAGCGATAGAGTCCTCAATCGTGAGTCGTGGATTCAAAGAAGCATAACTATCTTGAAAGACCATTTGCGCCTGTCGGCGAAACTCTTTGAGAGATAAATCGCGACCACCCACGGACATGCCATCAAAAATGATATCTCCGTTGTCTGGTGTAATGAGATTCATCAATAGGCGAGCCGTGGTCGACTTTCCGCAGCCAGACTCTCCGACCACGCCAAGCGTTTCACCATCGCGGACCATAAAATCGATGCCGTCTACCGCTCGCACAACACCGCCGCCTCGTCCCAACATATCTTTTTTCAAGGCAAAGTGCTTGATTAAGTTTTTGACCATCAGGAGAGGCTGTCCCTGACCGCCGACATTGGTTTGATTGTTCACAGTCGTATTCATTAGTTCTTGATCTCCATGGCAGTGCGTAGGCCATCCGAGAGCAGGTTGAACGCAATCGAGGTGATGAAAATCATCACACCAGGTAGGGCGGCGATCCATGGTTGTACGTAAATAGCGGTCCGCAGTGTGTTGAGCATCAGGCCCCACTCGGGTTCAGGAGGCTTGACGCCCAAGCCGAGAAAGCTCAGACCTGAGGCCAAAATCATCGAAACCGCAATCAAGCTAGTGGCGTAAACAAAGATTGGACCCAGGACGTTACCCAACACGTGCACCCGCACAATCGTGAAAGCATTGGCACCAGAGGCACGCGCAGCATCGACAAAGTCCCGACCCCTAATTTGCGTGGTCACACTTTCTGCAACCCGAGCGATAGGGGGGATAAACACAATGGTCAGTGAGATCAATGAGTTAGTAATACCCGCTCCTAACACACCCGATAGTGCAATGGCCAACAGCACGGAGGGGAAAGCGTAAAACACGTCGATCGTGCGCATGATCACGGTATTAATCTTGCCACCCGCGTAGCCTGCGACCAAACCGATCACTGAACCAATGCCAAATGCAAGAATCACAGGCGTAATGCCCATGAACAGCGAGAGTTTAGTACCGACAACAAGACGGCTCAGCATGTCACGACCGAGCTCATCCGTGCCCAGAAGATGATCTGGAAAACCGATGGGCTTGAGTCGTTTCATGATGGAGGATTGAAACGGATCATGGGGGACGAGCCAAGGCCCAAAGACCGCCATGATGAGCAGTATCAAGATGACAATACCTGCACCAATGGCGACCTTGTCCCGCATAAAGCGTTGGCCAACGTTTTTCCAGTAGCCAGTGGATTTCTCCATAACAACGGCAGGTACTTTAGAGGGATCTACAGTAATGTTAAGCATATGTGTTCCCTGTTCCTTAGCTTCGCGCGATACGCGGATCGAGCAGGGTCTGAATGACGTCTACGATCATGTTGAGTACAACGAAAAACATTGCAAGCACAAGAATCGTCCCTTGAAGCAAGGGGAGATCGCGCTGAAAAATTGCGGCGTTCAACAAAAATCCTGTGCCAGGCCAGGAAAACACGGTTTCGATCAAAATCGAACCACCCAATAAATAACCAAGCTGCAAGCCCATCACAGCTAAAGCAGTGGGTGCGGAGTTCTTGACCACATGCATAAAGATCCCCACGTTGGTCATACCTTTGGCACGCAGTCCGACAATGAACTCTTGGGCAAGGATGTCAGCCACTAGCGCACGCACTGTGCGAGCAATAATCCCCATTGGGATCACACTCATCGTGACCGCAGGCAGAATCAAGTGCTTCATATGCTCCCAATTCCAGACCCAGTCGGCTGAGCCACCTGGTCCGGCACCACCGGGAGGGAGCCACATTAAGGTTGAGCTGAATATGATGACCATCACCATACCAAGCCAGTAGTGGGGCACACTGACACCCAGGACTGAGGTCAATGAAGCGGCTTTATCCACCCATGAGTTTTGGAAATAGCCAGCAACAAAGCCAAACAAACTGCCAAAAATAAAGCCGATGATGGTCGCAAACACTGCGAGGCGCAAGGTGTTATTCACCGCTTTCAACACCTCATCCGTAACAGGGCGGTTCGTCGCGATTGAGGTACCTAGGTCGCCTTGAAGAGCGCGTAAAACCCAGTGAAAAAATTGTTCTGGATACGAACGGTTAAAACCGTACAGTTCCATAAGTTGATCTCGTAGGTCCTGCGAAGCATCTGGAGGCAAAATCGCCATGAGCGGATCGCCGGGCGCCAGATGAACGAGAGAGAAACAGACGAGTGCTACGCCCAACATGATTGGGAGGGTGTAAATCAGACGCCTCAGAAGAAAGCTCAGCATTAGAGGATGTCTCAGGAAAAGGGTTGTGAGTCGAACCAGCAGGTTTCATGCAAGTAAAAAAAAACTCGTCACACCAAAAAAAGATGTGACGAGTTCGAACAGCTTTACTGGATGTTCATTGTCGCAATGTCGATAAACCAGTTTTGTGGTTGAACAACACCTGTGACCTTCTTGCTCATGGCACGTGGGCCTGCGTCATGGGCAATCCAGACGAATGGTACGTCGTTGACGATCTGAGTATGAAGGTTGGCAAGTGCCACATCACGCTCTTTTGCATCAAAGGTTGTGCGCGCCTTGGTCACGAGTGCTTCGACTTCTGGGTTGTTGTAATAACCCCAGTTGTTTGACACGGGCGGGAAGGTACCCTTGCTGCTGAAACGCACCATACCAAAGAATGGATCCATGGCTGAAAAGCTCACGTTGGTCGCGTTTGCTCCGTTCGCAGAGGGATCTTTTGCACCTTTGCGCCAGTTTGTGAACAAGGTGTTCCATTCAATCACGTCGAATTCAACGTTAAAGAAACACTTTTTAAGTGACTCTTGAACAAATTCGTTCATAGGCAGCGGTTGCATCTGACCTGAACCCGAGGCTGAAATCTGCACTTTTACTTTCAAGGGCTTAGCAGCTGAAAAGCCTGCGTCTGCCATCAGTTTTTGCGCAGCTTTTGGATCGTATTTCACGTCAAAAGAAGGCTTACCAAACCATGGGTGATCAGGCGCCATTGTGCCTTTTGGAATACCCATGATGCCGCCCAGCAATGTCTTTAGACCTTCGCGATCTACACAGAGGTTCGCTGCTTGGCGCACACGCTTGTCGAGCCAAGGTGAGCCTTCAGCAAATGAAAGCTGCCATGGCCAGACGTGTGGCTGTGGATTGCTGTAAATTGTAAAGCCACGCTGCTTGATTTGAGGCATGGCATCTGGTGCAGGGGCTTCAATCCAGTCCACTTGTCCGGACAGCAGAGCGGCTGTGCGAGCATTGGCCTCAGGAATCGGCAGCAAGACGACACGATCAATCTTAGGTACACGCTTGGGATCCCAGTAGTCTTTGTTCGCGACCATTTCGAGGCGCTCACGCGGAACAAAACGCGCCATCTTGAATGGACCGCTGCCAGAAGCGTCGGCTGCAAAGGCTGCCCAAGCTTGCTTGGAGCGCTCGGCGGCATTGGTCACGGAAGCTGGCACGGCGGCAAGCTTTTTGTTCCACTGTGTGGGCGAGGCGATAAAGAGGTTTGTCAGGTTGATCGGTACAAACGCATCGGGCTCGCTGCTAGTCAACTCGACTGTCAGATCATCGATTTTTCTTGCGCTACGCAAGGTTGGCATCCGTGATGCCGTCACGCCGACTTGCGAGGCGTCGAATTGTGGAGCGTCTTTATCTAAGACCTTTTGAACGTTCCAGACGATCGCGTCAGCGTTAACAGGCGAACCATCATGAAATTTCACACCAGGGCGTAATTTAAAGATCCATTTGGTTTTGTCATTGGCATTCACTTCCCAAGATGTCGCCAACCCAGGAATCACCGCGCTGGGTACATCTGACTTGGAGAGGTCCCACTGAGTCAGTGAGTCGTACATGGGGATGCCGGTGAAACGATTGCCCTCAAAGCCTTGATCAGGCTGACCCAGTGTGCGAGGAATATCAGCTGCTGTCATACCGATACGCAGTACTTTTTCTTGTGCAGAAGCCGTTGTGGCAGCACCTAAGGCGAGTGCAGCGGATAAAACAGTCAAGCCGAGTGGTTTGCCAATCAGGCGGGAAATCAACGCGTGTTGTTTCATAGAATCTCCAATAATTCGGTTGTAAAAATATAGCTAACAGGTTTTGCTGCAAATCTGATACTTTTAAAACCGGCCTGTGTTGTCTGCCTCCAACCCGATTGAGCCAACGTGACCGATGTATAACTATTAGTGCAATTGACGTATTGAAATACGTTTTTTTGTAAGAGCAAAAAACATGCCATGCCGACCTTTAATAATTCTGTAGATTTGGCGCTGGACAGTGTTTAATTATCAAATGTTCCAAACTGGTGCCTTTGACTCATTTTGAGGCATTTTTGTCCAGTTTGGTGCAAGCGATTTGTTTCAATAGTAACCAAGGTAAACCAATAAATCCGATGAAATTACTGCTCATAAACCCTAATACCTCCTCCTCAATGACGGCTGCGATTGCGCAGGGAGCGCAAGCCGTGGCGAACCCAAATACTGAAATTATTGCGGTGCAACCAACTTTTGGTCCCTTGTCGATTGAAGGGCACTATGACGAAGCATTCGCCGCCGCTGGTGTCGCGGAACAAGTCAAAATAGCTTCTGTCTGGGGACCCGATGCGGTTGTGCTCGCATGTTTTGGTGATCCTGGCTTGGAAGCGGCTCGGGAGGCGACTTCTGCTCCTGTCTTGGGGATTGCTGAGGCGGCTTTCCATGCTGCCAGCATGCTTGTAACCGGCTTTTCTGTTGTCACCACGATGACGCGAACCTGCATCATTGCTGAACGCTTGGTGCAGCGATACGGGTTTGAACATCAATGCCGAGGCGTGCACGGCACCGACATTGCGGTGCTGGATTTAGAGGATGGCGGTGAAGCCATTCTCAGTCAAATCGAGCACGCTGCCCGCGAAGCGCTGAGCCGAGATCGGAGCGGGGCGATCGTTTTGGGGTGTGCGGGCATGACAACACTTTGTCACACTTTGACACAACGACTAGGTGTGCCTGTGATTGATGGCGTGGCTGTTGCAGTAAAGTTTGCAGAGGCTCTCAGTGCATTGGGACTGGGAACGAGTAAACATGGTGACTATGCAACGCCACTGCCTAAGGTCTACACAGGATGGGCTGCGCCCCTGGGTTGGCCTAAAAATCGCGGATGACATTGACGAGATAGAGGTCGCTTGCTTACTCGTATTCAGTCACTCTTTGCGATTCATCTCGTCGCCATACTATTTGGTGCCACTGGAATTTTTGGCGCAATCATCCAGGCCGATGCTTGGATGATTACTTGGGGGCGAGCGTTATTTGCTGTGCTAACCCTTGTGACCTTCAATCGTGTTTTTAATGCCCTGGGGCCCCGGCACCATCGCAATGACGATTCCTGGAAACCGCATTGGCTGGCTTTTGTAGTGAGCGCAGGCATGCTCGCCGTGCATTGGGTGACATTTTTTCATTCAGTCAAACTTGGCGGTATCGCGGTGGCAACGCTTGGGTTTGCCAGCTTTCCAGCCTTCATCACCCTGATTGAAGCACTGTTTTTACGAGAAAAGGTAGGCTGGCCTGAATGGCTAAGGTTGTTGCTTGTCAGTATTGGTCTCGTATTAATTACTCCTTCATTTCATTGGGCGGATCAAGGCACTGAAGGACTTTTTTGGGGCGTATTTTCTGGTGCTGCTTTTGGTGTGTTGGCTGTTATTAATCGGCGTACGCTGAGCAGAGTCAATGCATTTAATGTGGCCGGCATTCAAAATGGCCTGGTTTTTTTGCTGTTGTTACCTTGGGTACTTCCAACCTTAAAATCAGTGAGCGTGCATGATTGGCTGCTTATCGCTGCACTCGGTGTTGTTTGCACGGGTCTTGCTCACTGGTTGTTTGTTTCAAGTCTGAGGCAGTTGCCAGCCAGAACTGCGGGGCTAGTGGTGGCCTCAGAGCCCCTTTACGCCATCCTGTTTGCATGGGTATTGTTTAGCCAAGTGCCAACTGGCAGAATGTTGATGGGTGCAGTGGTCATGATGACCGCTATTTTTAGTGCAAGTTTGGCGGTTCATCGGCAGCAAAACGAAGCGACCAGATGAAGGGATGAGGAAATAGAAAATCTTGTACCACAAGCAATGCGCCAGACATTGTTTGCTTTCGTTTTGTGTGCCGTTGCAAAATCACTTGAGAATATCGCGGCTCTCATCTGGCGCGGTAAATGGCGGATTGAGAATTTCTTCACGTCCGTAAAACTTGACTCCCAACGCGATACGATCTCGACCTTGGGAGCGGCGATGCCGATTGGTGTCCCGTAAAGAATAAACGCAACCGCAATATTCTTGTTGATAAAACTCTTCGCGTTTACTGATCTCGATCATGCGAGCCGAGCCGCCATGCTTACGCCAGTTGTATGTCCAGTAAAGCAGATTGTCATAGCGCGCAGCAGCCCGCTCACCTGAACCGTTGATCTGATTCATGTCTTTCCAACGCGAAATACCGAGCGAACTGGTGATCGTGTCGTAACCATGTTCTGCAGCATAAAGCGCTGTTCTCTCGAATCGCATATCAAAACATTGCGTACAACGCTCACCGCGCTCGGGTTCGTTTTCCAGACCTTTGATACGTTCAAACCAGTTATCTACGTCGTAGTCGGCATCAATCAAACCAATGCCATGTTTTTCGGCAAAACGGATATTCTCGTTTTTTCGAATTTCATACTCTTTGACTGGATGAATGTTGGGGTTGTAAAAGAAAATATCGTATTGAATCCCCGCCATGAGCATGGCTTCCATCACCTCGCCAGAGCAAGGCGCGCAGCAAGAGTGCAATAAGACCTTTGAGCGGCCTTCGGGTAGAGTCAAGGAGGGACGAAGAGCATCTTTCACAGTGCCAGATCGCATTTGAAATAAAGAAATTTCATTTTAGACGCGAAACCATCCCGTATCAATCTACCCTTGTATCTTCACCCAATACCGACTGCCAGAGTTTTCGCACGGATGCACGCTCTGCCTGGAGTTGGTCTTTGGGCATACGTGCTTTTTCCGCGCCTTGGAGGCGTAACTGATGTTGAGCCCGACGCAGATTGCGGTAGGCGTCACCACCTTGGATCGCGAGCTCTGGGGAGATGAGGCCGGCTTCGGCACTCAGTCTTAGGAGAGCGATATTGCCCAAGTTTCCGAGCAAAGCAGGGTGTTTGCATGCCTCGGTTAACACGAGGTATTGCGTCACGAATTCTAGGTCAACCATGCCGCCAGCGTCGTGTTTGATATCGAAGTCTTGAGATGTGTTCGGATGTCCAGTAGTCATTTTTTTGCGCATCTGTCGAACTTCTTCAGCAAAGGATTCAGTCTCGCGCGCAAGGGTTAATACCTCTCGCCGAATCTCCTCAAAACGTTTTCCAACGCTGGCGTCGCCTGCGGCATACCGCGCCCTTGTAATCGCTTGGTGCTCCCAGGGCCAAGCCTTGTCGAGCTGATACGTTTTGAATGCCTCAACCGAAACGGCGAGTAGGCCGGCATCACCATCCGGTCTTAATCTAAGATCCACCTCGTAAAGCCTGCCAGAAGAGGTCATTGTCGACATCCACGAAGTTATGCGACGACCAAGTTTTGTGTAGATTTCGGTCGCATCTTCTCTTGCATCGTCGTACAGATAAACGATATCAAGATCTGAAGAGTAGCCAAGCTCTTTGCCACCGAGCCGACCATAGGCAATGATGGCCATCCTCATGGGTGGCAAAGTACCTTGGCTGTCTGGCTTGGCTACAAGAGGCCACACCCTGTGCAAAGTTTCGTTGAGCAGCAAGTCGGCCAGTGCAGAGAGCTGATCGCCGAGTCTTTCAACCGTTAACACTCCCTCAAGATCTTGCGCGAGGAGCTGAAAGCTGATTTGACGCTGCAGGTCGCGCATCATATTCATCTGCCGCTCAACGTCGGCACTACCATCGGGTAATACACAGGCATCGAGGTCTGCACGCATGGAGACTTGAACACGCGAAAAATCAATCGGCTCCATTAGCGCTCGCCAAGCAATCAAGCTATCGAGCACGACTGGGTGTTGAGTGAGATATTGTGCTACCCAGGGGCTGGAGGCCATCATGCGCGCAATACGTGCAAGCGTCTCAGGATATTCGGCTAGCAACGCGACATAGGCACTACGTTGCGCAATCGATTCTATCAAATCCAATAGCCGCAGAGCCGTCACCATGGGCTGTTGGGTTTGAAGGGCAGCATGAAGAGCCACCGGGAGTAGCGTGTCAATTCGATTACGACTGGTCGTGGATAACGCGCGAATGCGGTGTCCTTCGAAAAAACTGTCAATCCGCGTGGTCAGTGCGTTCTCCTGATCACCGAATTTTTTAATGTTTTGTTCGAGCTTAGAGCCTTCGCCTAATTGCGCCGCAGGCGTGATTTCTGAGAGTTGGCCGCTTGACGTACTCTCGGTTGGCGCGCGATCGTCTTCAAGACCTGCGATGCGAAAGGCGTTACGAAATGTTTGTTCGACAAAGTCACGATGTAGTTTGAGCGTGTCCTCAAAATCCTTGGGCTTCATGCGCATCGCAGCAGCGAGTTCAGACATTCTTTCAGATGTTTGCGGTAAGAGGTGCGTTTGCGCATCTTCGGCGTATTGAAGCGCATGCTCGACCCGACGTAAAAAACAATACGCTTGCGCGAGCCGATCTGCATTTTCTTCAGTGAGTATGCCGAGACGTTTTTGTACCTCTAGGGCAGCCAAAAGACCTCTTTGCTGAAGGGCGGGTATTCGGCCGCCTCGAATTAGCTGAGAAAGCTGAACAACGAATTCAATTTCTCTGATGCCTCCGTCGCCAAGTTTTATGTTTTGCGTGGATTCGACCCCTGAGCGTGTGAGCACCTTGCGCTGCCAGTCTTGTCGAATACGCTCTCGTAACGCACGCAATGCCGCTAAGGCATCAAAATCAAAATATTTCCGATAGACAAACGGCAGCCTCAAACTTTCTGCCTGTTGCAGACTGGCCGTGGAGTCACTTTGATCGAACGCTTTGGCAGGAATGACGCGACCTTTGAGCCAGGCATAACGTTCCCACTCCCGCCCCTGTGTAAAGAGGTATTGTTCAAACGCATCCAGACTCCAAGCGACCGGACCAGAATCACCATCGGGACGCAAACGTAAGTCTGTTCTAAATACTTGCCCGTCTGCATCGGCTTCAGAAAGTATGGGCATCATCTTTCGGGTGAGCTTGGCATAAAACTCATGATGACTAATGGATCGCGTGCCATCCGTATCCCCCTCTTCGCCGTAGAGCATGACTAAATCGATGTCAGAGGACACGTTGAGCTCGCAACCTCCAAGCTTGCCCATACCGATAATGATCATTTCCTGCGGTAATCCCGTATTGGGATCTCTAGGAATGCCATAGATGGGGATTAAGTCTTGTATCACGCTGCGGTAGGCTTGGCTGACGCAAAGATCCGCTAGCGCGGTCATGGCGCCCACGACTTCTTCGAGGTCAGCCTGGCCGCTGAGATCACGCACCATTAGAGTAAAAAAGGTTCGTTTACGCAGCAGACGAAGAATTTTTTTACATTGAGCAATATCCAATAAAGCATCGGGCGCGGCTTGACCAGAAAGCTCCGTAAACCATTGGCCAATACGCTCGGCGTTGACCGCTTGCCCCTGCGCTATTTGGAGCCATTGCGCGAACTCGGGATTGCCGTCGTTTAAACGGCGCAGCACGCCTGACCAAGCCATTGCGTGTGTCAGATCAGATTCAGTCATGGTGGGGCGTATCGTCAAGTTAAAATAGAAAGTATAAGTAAGTGTCTAGGCCGCTACTCAACGAAACCTTAGTGTGAGTTAAAGCCTATCATTGCATGAGGCAGTAGGTCCAAAAGAATTATTTTAGAGGCTTGACCAAGTTTTGTTACTTTTTCAAAAAATGCTTCGTACCCTGATCATTGGGCTGCTCATACTTTATTTTGCAGCGGCGACAGCAATGTTGGGCGTTCGTTATCTGGTTTTGCCTCATATCAACGAGTGGCGCCCGCAAATAGAGAGGCGTTTGTCGGAGGCCTTGGGTGCTCGGGTCACAATGGGTGAAATTGCGGTGAGCTGGTCTGGGCTCAACCCAAGCTTATCGCTTGAAAACCTAAGGTTGAGTGATCGGACAACGAATCAAGAGCTTTTGTATGTGCCTGATGCTTTCGCCGTCGTTTCTTGGCGAAGTGTATTGGCGCTGGATTTTCGGTTTCAACAACTTGAGATTCAGGGTGTACAGGTATCAGGTAGCCGTCGACAGGACGGACGGGTTGTGCTTGCGGGTACTTTGCTAGACGAGCAAAGTGATGAAAAGTTAAAGTTTTCCACTGATACGCCCGCCTTTCGCTGGCTCCTCAACCAAGGGCAGATTGTTGTTCGCAATGCTACGTTCCTTTGGGATGATCAATTTAGGAGCGCACCAGAGCTTGTCATTGAAGGCATCGATTTCAGCATTTCAAATAGTCTCTTCCGTCACCAGCTCCGCATTAGCGGCAGCTTGCCTCCAGAGCTCGCAAGTACATTTGAACTCATTGTGCGTACAGACAGCCTTCTGAATCCACTTGCTTCGCATGAACAGGACGAAGCTGAAATCTTTATTGAAATCAATGATGCCCGACCAGTCGCTTGGCAACCGTGGCTGGATGTCCCCAACATTCAAGGCCGTTTTGCTACTCGGATATGGATGAAAATGTCCTCGGGACATTTTGGTCGTGCCGATATAGATTTGGCAGGTGCCAATGCTGTGTTCTCCTTGGGTGAAGGCGATCCCACGATCATTGATGCTGAAAAGCTTCAGCTGCGCCTAAGTGGTTGGTTGGGCGACTTAATGCCAGAAAATAAATGGTTGATTTTTGATCGAAGCCCTGATCGCGTTGCGACCTCTCTTTCTCTGTCAAGTAAAGGGTTAATACTCGACACCAGTCTGTTTGAGCCTCGTCATCTATTGATTGGAAATGTCACAGCTGACACCCAATGGAGTCGAAATGAAAATCAAAAGCTTCAGGTCAATGCGAACCGGCTGAATATCGAATCTGATTCATTTCAGGCAGACTTTCACGGCATGTGGACTGAGGGCCCAGAGGACTCGCCTGGGATGGTCGATATTGTTGGAAAGGTGGGAAAAGCCGATGCGACTAAGCTGTACCAGTACGTCTCAACCCAAGTGGTTGCCGATGCTCGGGAATGGTTGCGCCGGGCGATTCTAGGCGGTGCCTTGAGTCAAATTGAGGTTACGCTTCAAGGAGATTTATTAAATTTCCCTTTCAATGCCAAGGGTAAAGAGGCTGGAATTTTTCGTCTTGAGGGTCAACTCAACGATCTCATAGTCGACTATGAGATCGTCAGCCCTAATCAACCACAATGGCCAGCATTGACGTTAACGACCGGAAGGGTCGAATTGAACAAACTCGGGCTCTCTGTCAAAAGTGATCAAGCGCATGTGATGGGTATGCACGGACGACCACTCCAAATTTCAAGTTTTGAGCTCAGCGCTTCAGACCTGGAGTTGATTCCCAATATTTCAATGCGACTAAATAGTTTTGGGCTTGCACAGGATTATCTTGCTGTTTTAAACAGATCCCCCTTCGGGTACTCGCTGAATATAGATACCGACAAGTTTGAAATCAAAGGGCAGTCCTCTATGCCTTTGGCGGTCGATTTCGATCACCATCACCATCGCGTCACCATGGTGAATGGTCAACTCAAACTGAACGACGTATCGATTGCTCTGACAAAAGAGGGTATACCCGTTGAGAAAATTAACGGCGTCATTGACTTTACAGGTGAGAGGTTGACGGTAAAAGAGTTACGTGGAACAGCCTTGGGTGGACCTGTGGCTCTGTCAGGAGAGTGGGGCTCCAGCAAGCGAAATTTGGTTGTCAAGGGTGAGTTAACAGCGATCGCCTCAGAAAAGCACCAACAACTCAGCGCACTCTTGGCAGTAACAGGCCGCACGAGTTATCAGGCGGATATCAAGGGGACTGACAAGGGTGACATCGATCTCGAAGTCAAATCCAACCTCGAAGGGATGACCATTAAGCTGCCGCCACCTTTGGGTAAGTCTGCACCCCAGAGGCGCCAGCTTTCCGTACGTTTGCAAAATACCCGCGATGCAAAAGCAGATCGCTCAACGTTGACTTTCTCGCTTGCCAATCTCTTAAATGGTCGCTTTGAACATACGTCTACGGCTCGGGGGACGTCTTATTTTTCGCGCGGCGCTGTGGTGATGGGCGGACCTGCCGTACTGCCCGGATCGGGCCTCACCGTCAACCTTGGCTTTGACCGGGTGAACTGGGATGATTGGAAAGCATTGACCGATCAGCTTGCCGAACCCAGCAAACAAACCACAACCAATTCAACAGCGTCACTATTCCCTGCAGTCACTCAGCTGCGAATGCGCTCAACTGAGTTTATTTTTGGTGAGCTGACCTTGCATCAGCTTGATTTAATGCTCAGTAAAACTTCGGCACAAAGATGGTCAGCCCGCCTGGAGTCAAGGGAAACGCAAGGGACTGCTGCTTGGACAACAGGCCCGCGTGGATTAGTTGGACCTGTTGAAGCCAAGTTTTCTAAACTATCCATTGGGACAGAAGGGCCCGTAGCAGGAGAGCCGCCCAAGACCCAAGTCATTGACGAGAACCAGTGGTCGTCCATGCCTGCGATGAATCTGACAATCGATGACTTTACTCTGTATGGTAGTCGGCTGGGGGCCTTACAACTTGTTGGTGAAAACACTGACAACGGGTCACGTTGGAATATTAATGAACTGGAGATCACCAATCCTCACGCCAAAATGACCGCTAAAGGTTCTTGGCTTCTCAAAGGGGCCGAGCGAGGTGTTAGCTTAGAGGGACAGATCGACATCAAAAACCTTGGCAAGCTCTCGGACCAATTGGGTTATGACAAGCGTGCAGGAGAAGGCACGGGGGTCATTACGGCTAAGATTAATTGGACAAATTTTCCTTGGGTCTATACCTATGCGGGTTTAAATGGACAATTTAATATTGATTTAAAAGACGGCGTGTTTCAACACGTTAACTCCCGGAGTGCCCGACTGCTCGAAGTTCTGTCTTTGCAGTCTCTTCAGCGAATTTTAAGCTTCAATTTTCGAACAGGTGATGAGTTTAAAGACGGTTTCCCTTGGAATAGTATTCGTGGAGATCTTTCTTTAACGCAAGGAGTTGTCTACACAAAAGATTTGGTTGTACGCAGCCCGATCGCACGGATTGCACTGATTGGCGGTTCGGATCTAAATCAAAAGACCTGGGAAATGGACGCGGATGTTCGCCCAGTATTGGATATGAGTGGGGCTGCAGTCGCAACCGCCTTTGTCGTCAATCCCATTGCAGGGCTAAGTGCACTCGTCACGCAGTTTTTGTTGCGCAACCCAATTGAGCAGGCGATGAGCGCCAAGTACAAAGTCAAAGGTCCTTGGGATGAGCCAGAGCTCATCCCAATTGGAGTGCCTACACCCGTTGAGCCCCTGGCGAGTCCGGGGGGGTAGTTTTATTTTTTCATCATGTCAAAGAACTCAGCGTTGTTCTTTGTAGAACGCATTTTGTCCATGATAAATTCCATTGCTGCCACTTCATCCATATCGTGGATGAATTTACGCAACACCCAAACCTTTTGTAGCAAGTCAGGCTTGATTAGTAATTCTTCGCGACGTGTGCCTGATTTGTTGAGATTGATGGCAGGATAAACACGCTTCTCAGCCAAACGACGCTCTAAGTGAATTTCAGAGTTGCCAGTGCCTTTGAACTCTTCGTAGATCACTTCGTCCATGCGGCTGCCTGTTTCGATCAAGGCCGTACCGATGATGGTCAAAGAGCCACCTTCTTCAAGGTTGCGCGCCGCACCAAAGAATCGCTTCGGACGCTGGAGTGCATTGGCATCCACACCGCCAGTCAACACCTTTCCCGAGGCGGGAACGACTGTGTTGTAGGCGCGAGCAAGACGGGTGATCGAATCCAGCAAGATCACCACATCTTTTTTCATTTCAACCAAACGTTTCGCACGTTCAATCACCATTTCGGCGACCTGAACGTGACGTGTGGCGGGTTCATCAAAAGTAGACGCTACAACCTCACCACGGACAGTGCGCTGCATTTCGGTGACCTCTTCGGGACGCTCGTCGACCAACATCACTATCATGACAGCATCGGGATAATTTGTGGTGATGGCGTGCGCAATATGCTGCATCATCACTGTCTTACCAGACTTTGGGCTTGCCACGATTAAACCGCGTTGACCTTTGCCGATCGGTGCAAAGATGTCCAGGATACGACCTGTCAAATTTTCTTCGCTTTTGATATCACGCTCAAGCGTCATGACCTTATCGGGATGCAACGGGGTCAGGTTCTCAAACATAATCCGATGTTTGATGGCTTCGGGAGGAAAGCCGTTGACCTTGTCGACCTTAACCAGTGCGAAGTAACGCTCGCCGTCTTTTGGGGTGCGAACTTCACCTTCGATAGAATCTCCGGTGTGCAAATTAAAGCGACGAATTTGCGAGGGAGAAATATAGATATCGTCAGTGCTTGCAAGGTATGACGTGTCAGGGGAGCGTAAAAATCCAAAACCATCTGGTAGGACTTCAAGCACGCCATCGCCAAAAATTTGTTCGCCTTGTTTAGCACGCCGCTTCATGATGGCAAACATGAGTTCTTGTTTGCGTAAGCGGTTTGCATTTTCGATTTCTAGGCCTGCGGCCATTTCGAGCAGCTGCGAAACATGCTGCGCCTTCAGTTCATTGAGGTGCATTGATATTTATCTGGAAAAGTGACTTCATGTAAGAAGAGGGGATCAAATTAGGGAGGGTTGAATGCGCGCTAAGAAGAGTCGGTGGCGGGCCTCGGACGGGCCCGCGCGTGAAAACAAGTTAGATCGCGCTGTTTAGAAACTCAGTTAATTGAGCTTTGGAAAGGGCGCCAACTTTGGTGGCTGCGACTTCGCCATTTTTAAATAACATCAGAGTAGGAATTCCACGAATACCGAACTTGGCAGCAGTTTCCTGATTTTCATCAACGTTGAGTTTAGCAACCGTGACTTTGCCGGCGAATTCAGTCGCGACTTCTTCGAGCATCGGTGCAATCTGCTTGCACGGACCACACCATGCGGCCCAATAGTCGACGAGCACGGGCTGGGAAGAATTCAATACGTCAGCAGTAAAGCTGCCATCGCTCACGTTTTTAATGTGTTCACTCATGTTTTTCTCTTGGCTAATTCAGTGAAGAGTCTGCAAGTCTGTCAGACGAGTCCATCTCGGAGGGTTTGTAAGCGTGCGAGACGGGACAATTAGAAGGCTTTTTTTCATTAAAGCACAATTTACGCTGAACAAAAATATAAAGCGGACACATTTATGTAATCTCCGGTTTCGACGGGGCTTGACATGCTGCTCAATTATTGAGCACATCAGGTCTTCCCACACCACAATTTTCAATTTCCGTAAAATGGGCAATCTTTTCCACAGGCCTTGGGGATAACTTGAGTACGAAGTCCTATAACGAATCATCTATCCGCGTCCTAAAAGGACTTGAGCCGGTCCGACAAAGACCCGGCATGTACACCCGCACGGAAAATCCTCTCCACATCATTCAAGAGGTCATTGATAACGCAGCTGACGAAGCGTTGGCGGGATTTGGGAAGCATATCCAAGTCACCATGCATACAGATGGCAGCATCACTGTCGAAGATGACGGTCGAGGTATTCCTGTGGGAATGCATCCTGAAGAAAAAGCGCCTGTAGCCGAGTTGGTTTTTACTCGGTTACATGCGGGTGGAAAATTCGACAAAAAGGGCGGCGGGGCTTACGCCTTTTCCGGTGGACTGCACGGTGTAGGGGTTTCGGTCACAAACGCCTTGTCCACCCGACTTGAGTTGGTGGTGTGGCGCGATGGCGCTGCGCATCGCATGGTTTTTGCCAATGGCGATGTTGCCGAGACCCTAAAAGTAATGCCCGAATTAGCCAGAAAAAAGTCCGGCACTCGCGTGCGCGCTTGGCCAGACACTTCGTTTTTTGACTCGCCAGCCATTCCTACGCAGGAATTAATGCATTTGTTACGCAGTAAAGCGGTGCTGATGGCTGGGGTCAAAGTTACATATCTCAACGAAAAATCGGGCGAATCGCGAACCTGGCAATATCAGGATGGTTTAGCGGGTTATTTGACAGAGGCACTACAGGGACTCGAGCTGCGAGTGCCTCTCTTTAGCGGAGAACAGTTTGCTTCGGCCGATCATGAAAATTTTGCTGAAGGTGAGGGCGCACAATGGGTCGTGGCTTGGGCAGATGAGGGTAATGTGGTACGAGAGTCTTACGTCAACCTGATTCCAACCCCCGCTGGCGGCACGCATGAGTCCGGATTGCGGGAGGGTCTCTTTGCTGCGGTTAAAGGCTTTGCCGAATTACACAGTTTGTTGCCAAAAGGCGTCAAACTTCTTCCTGAAGATGTTTTTGCTCGGACAAGTTTTGTCTTGTCCGCCAAAGTGCTTGACCCCCAGTTTCAGGGTCAAATAAAAGAACGTTTAAATAGCCGGGACGCGGTCCGTTTGGTGGGCGGTTTTGTTCGTACTTCCTTGGATCTCTGGCTCAATAGCCACGTTGAATACGGAAAAAAACTCGCTGAGTTAGCGATTCGACAGGCTCAGGCACGTGCACGCTCTGCGCAAAAAGTTGAAAAGCGTAAAAGCTCCGGCGTCGCGGTGTTGCCAGGCAAACTGACTGACTGTGAGTCTTCTGACACTGCGCGTACCGAAGTATTTCTCGTCGAGGGCGACTCTGCAGGGGGCTCTGCGAAAATGGGTCGTGATAAGGAGTTTCAAGCTATTTTGCCTCTGCGAGGCAAGGTACTCAACTCTTGGGAAGTCGATCGGGATCGCTTGTTTGCTAACAATGAAATTCACGATATCGCTGTGGCGATTGGCGTCGATCCGCATGGTCCCAAGGACACGCCAAATCTTTCTGGTTTGAGATATGGTCGTGTTTGTATCCTCTCCGACGCTGACGTGGACGGTTCGCACATCCAAGTGCTTTTATTAACGCTTTTTTATAAGCATTTTCCGCGTCTGGTCGAGGCCGGCCATGTTTTTGTCGCGCGCCCGCCACTGTTTCGGGTGGATGTCCCTTCCTTGGGCAAACGTCCTGCACGCAAAGTGTATTGCCTGGACACAGGTGAGCTCGATGCAGTGCAAGATAAGCTTCGCAAAGAAGGGGTGCGAGAGGGATCATGGGATATCAGTCGCTTTAAAGGCCTAGGTGAAATGAGTCCAACCCAGCTTTGGGAAACAACGATGAATCCCGACACCCGGCGCATGCTTCCGGTTGGTTATGGTGCGCTCGATCAGACCGCAACGACAAAAATGTTTGACATGCTGATGGGTAAAGGCGAATCTGGCGCCCGTCGCACTTGGCTTGAAGAAAAAGGCAATCTTGCAGAGGTTGATATCTAAATGACCGACAGATCTCAACCTGGTTTGTTTGACCCAAGCGATGCCGATGCATCCTTGACGCTCGGCCTGTACGCAGAACAGGCCTATCTCGATTACGCGGTATCCGTTGTGCGCGGGCGAGCGCTACCGGATGTGGGAGATGGACAAAAGCCCGTTCAGCGTAGGATTTTGTATGCCATGCAGGCCATGGGTCTGCAGTCAGGCGCGAAGCCCGTGAAATCTGCACGTGTGGTAGGTGATGTGCTAGGTAAATACCATCCGCACGGTGATCAAGCTGCCTATGATGCTTTGGTGCGGATGGCACAACAGTTTTCCTTGCGCTATCCCCTGATTGACGGACAGGGTAACTTTGGCTCCAGAGACGGTGACAATGCTGCCGCGATGCGCTACACGGAAGCCCGACTTACTCCGTTCGCCCGCTTATTGTTGGACGAGCTTGACGAGGGTACCGTCGACTTTATCCCCAATTACGACGGAAGTCACCAAGAGCCTTCCATGCTGCCGGCGCGTTTGCCTGTCATGTTGCTCAATGGTGCATCTGGAATTGCCGTGGGGATGGCCACCGAAATTCCAGCCCACAACTTACGCGAAGTCGCTCAAGCGTGTGTCTCGCTGATAAAGAACCCTGCACTACCTGATGCAGAGCTCTTCGCAATGGTACCCGGCCCAGACTTTGCCGGTGGCGGACAGATTATTACTGCAGCTACTGAAATTGCGCAGATTTATCAAACCGGTCGTGGCTCGCTCAAAGCGCGTGCGCGCTGGCAGTTTGAGGAAATGGCAAGAGGACAGTGGCAGTTAGTTGTGCATGAGTTGCCGCCAGGAGCTTCATGCCAAAAAGTGCTTGAAGAAATTGAAGATTTAACCAATCCAAAGATCAAAACAGGTAAAAAAGCCTTAACCCCTGAGCAGCAACAGACCAAAGTGCAGATGTTGGCATTGTTGGATGCCGTGCGCGACGAGTCTGGTAAAGACGCAGCGGTTCGCCTTGTCTTTGAACCCAAAACTTCAAAGATCGATCGTGACGAGTTTGTCACGACCTTGTTGGCGTTGACCAGCATGGAAACTAGCGTGCCGATCAATATCGTCTGCATCGGTACCGACCACAGGCCTCGTCAAAAAGGCTTGCGCGACGTGTTGTTAGAGTGGATTGGCTTCAGGACTGCGACTGTTTTGCGTCGTACACGCTATCGTTTTGACAAGATTACTGATCGTATTCACGTACTCGAAGGACGCATGCTCGTCTATTTGAATGTGGATGAGGTTATTCAAACTATTCGCGAGTCTGATGAGCCTCGCCCTGCGTTGATGGCACGCTTTAATTTGAGCGAGCGACAAGCAGATGACATTCTTGATATGCGTTTGCGTCAGCTTGCTCGACTTGAAGGTTTCAAAATTGAACAAGAGTTGGTTGAAAAACGCGCTGAGCAACAAAAACTACAGGAGTTGATCGAGCAGCCAACAGCGTTGAAAAAATTAGTCGTCAAGGAGATCGAAGCAGACGCTAAGCTTTATGGTGACGAGCGTCGCACTTTAATTGAAGTCGCAGAACGCGCCGTGAAAGAAGTACGCATTTTAGATGAACCTGTCACGGTGATTGTTTCCCAAAAGGGGTGGTTGAGATCCCGTCAGGGGCATGGGCATGACGCGAGCCAATTTAACTTTAAAGCAGGTGACAGTGCGTATGGCATATTCGAATGCCGAAGCACCGATACCTTGATTGTTTTTGGTGACAACGGGCGGGTCTACACCGTTGCCGTTTCCGGTTTGCCCTCTGCGCGTGGTGATGGCGCGCCTGTGACCTCAATGATTGATCTCGAACCTGGTTCGCACATCGAGCACATGATCGCAGCAGCGCCCGATAGCACGTGGTTATTGAGTACTTGCCAAGGTTTTGGTTTTTCTACCAAACTTTCAGATATGACCAGTCGACAGCGGGCTGGCAAGCAATTTGTCACGCTCGAAGAAAAAGATCGCTTATTACGCCCAGTGCCTTTGTTCGCTCAGGCCACACGCGTCGCCTTTTTGACTGCACGTGGAAAAATTCTCATCATTGGACTGGATGAGGTCAAGAGCCTGTCCTCGGGTGGGCGAGGTACGATTTTGATGGGCGTGGATGCGCCTGATACCCTCGCCCAGACCGTTCCCGTTTCAAAAGCGGGTATGCGCGTAACGGGGACATACAGGACCAAACAAGTCGAGGATATTCTGGTTGGTGCTTCGCTTGAAATCTATGTGTCAAAGCGCGCGCGCAAAGGCAGGTTGCTCGATATTCGTTCCAAAGATCCGATCCTTTCGCCTGTGCTTTAAAGATAAAATGTTTTTTCTTTAAGATTCACGCCCTTTATTAGGTATTGTCATGTCGTTCCAAATCACCATTCAGCCCAGTCTGCACCAGTTTTCTGCGGAGCCCGACAAAAGTGTGTTGGATGCGGCCCTCGCAGCAGGGATTTTGTTGCCCTATAGTTGCCGCAGCGGCGCATGTTCGACCTGCAAAGCCAGGGTGATCTCTGGTTCGTTAGCGGCGGGCAACAGTGCCGCTCAGATCTTGACGCCCGAAGAGATTCATGAGGGTTTTACGCTTCTGTGCCAAGCGCGAGCAACGTCTGACCTGGTTATTGAGTCCAAAGAGATCCGTTTAGCCTCCGATATTCAAATTCGCAAACTTCCTTCGCGCGTGACCTCAATTAACCGACCCGCTTCTGATGTAGCGATTTTGCAACTGCAATTGCCTGCCACAGAGAATTTCCGTTTTTATGCAGGACAGTATGTCGAAATTATTCTCAAAGACGGCAAGCGTCGAAGCTACTCTATGGCCAATCCGCCTCATGCTGCCGCAGCCTTAGAGCTTCATGTGCGTCATTTGCCTGGTGGCGTGTTCACGGACCATGTATTTGGCGTCGGTGCGACCCAAATGAAAGAGCGAGAAATTTTGCGTGTTGAGGGACCTTTTGGTTCATTTTTCTTGCGCGAAGACAGCGACTTGCCAATTGTGATGGTCGCAAGCGGTACCGGTTTTGCCCCGATCAAAGCCATTGTCGAGCATATGGTGCATCAAAATATTCAACGTCCTGTGACCCTGTACTGGGGAGGGCGTCGCCCTGTAGATCTTTATATGGACGCACTCGCAAAGCACTGGGCTCAGACGATCGCTGACTTTACCTACATACCCGTAGTGTCAGACGCACTCTCCGAAGATGCTTGGACGGGACGGACAGGCTTTGTTCATCGCGCCGTGATGGATGATTTTCCAAGTTTGATGGGCCATCAGGTTTATGCTTGCGGCGCCCCCATCGTTGTCGAATCCGCCAGACGTGAGTTTGTAACGCAATGTGGCTTGTCTGACGAAGCCTTTTTTGCGGACTCTTTTACTTCCGCCGCCGATATTGCCGCAGTAAAATAAAGTATTCCTTGCACAAAGGTTTTGTGTAATTGCAGTTTATTTATGGAATTTTCAGCGTGACACTTCTTAAACATATTGCCGCGGTACTTGGTGTGACCTGTGTTTTTGCTGCGCCTGCCCTGGCGGAGCCAGTCAACATTGAGGTCTGGCACACAATGACGGCCACTCATAAGTCAGAGTTCGAGAAAATCGCTCGTCGCTTTAACAATGAGCAGAAAGACGTCAATGTCGTCCTCAAGGCCTTCCCCAATCAGGAATCGCTGCGCAAAGCGGGTGAGCAAGCCGTCGCCGATAAGCGCAAGCCAAACCTGGTCCAGTTGCCAGACAACCATTCACCTGAGATGATTGCCCAACACAAGGACATCATTCCGTTGCATCAGTTGCTCAAGCAATATCCGATGAAAGATGCCAATTGGTTTGTTTCTCAGACAACGGGTTTTATGCGCGATGGCCAAGGTCGTCTGATGGCATTTCCCTTCATGGCTGAAATCCCTGTGATGTTTTACAACGTGGACGGATACAAAAAAGCCGGTCTCGATGCCAACAAACCAGCCAAAACCTGGCCTGAACTTCAAAATCATTTACTGATTTTGAGAGACAAGGCTCACTACAATTGCCCCTTCGCGACGAGCCATCAGGTGACGACGCACCTCCAAAATATGGCCCCTATAAACGGTACGTTATACGTGACGCCTAAAAACGGTTTAGACAACGTCAAAGGTGCTCAGCTTAACTTGCTTGACCCTGTGTTCATGCGTCACTTGTCCATTATGGTGAGCTGGAAACGTTCAAATCTCTTTCCATTTAATAGCAATGGTGCAGAGGCCGACGAAATGTTTGCGGACAATCGTTGTGCTGTCATCACTACAACCTCTGGTGCTTTAGCGCGTATGCAGGATTCAAAAGGTTTGAGTTTTGGTATCGCACCCATGCCATACTACGACCAAGTCGTCCCCACACCTGGTGCGCCCTATGTGAGCGGCTCTGCCTTATGGGCAACTTCTGGTCATTCCAAGGACCAGGATAAAGCCACCATGACGTTCTTGTCGTTTTTGGCGCAACCCGTGATCGCATCATCATGGCATCAGCGTACCGGATTTCTACCGCTGACTGATGCGGCCTTCCGAACCGGTGACGCTGCTTTCTATGACCGTATTCCTGGCGCCCGTCAGCTTGTTGATAGTATGCGTAACGTCAAAGACGTCAACAGTCGTGGATTTCGACTGCTAAATTACCCAAGGATCGAGCCAATTTTGAGCCGAGAGTTTGATGCTGCGCTTTCTGGCAACACACCACCTGTAGAGGCGCTGACAAAGGCCGTGGATCAGGCCAAGGAACTGTCCCAAGGCGCTCCTAGCCCTGCACCTGCGGCTAAACGCAAGTAATTTTTTAGTCATTGAAAAAAACGGAGCCTGAGTGCTCCGTTTTTTTATGGGCGCACAATTCGTCCATTCGTATTACATGCAATTGTTATAGGTTGCAATCGGCCTCAACATGGCTGTCTTCGAATGAATGCGATGACCACATGTTTGCGATCTGGACTTACCGTGCTTTCCTTATTTTTATTCTTGCGTTGTCAGGATGTGCGAGTCAACCTAAAGTTCACCCAACCGGTGCATTAGATTTCTCTTGGAAACTTTCAGGGGATAAAAGCGTTGCACCCTTGCAAGTTTTTTCTGATGCGACACATATCTGGCTGCAATGGCAGCCCAACCAAACCTTACCTGCTATCTTCGGTATCGCCTCTCAGGGCGAGCAGCTCGCATCCTATGAGCGCCAAGGTCCCTACACCAAGCTTGAAGCACACTGGACCGGACTTGTATTTCGCGGCGCACACCGACAGGCTAGAGCAAGGCGTCCAAACAGCGCCACTGTCTCGCAAGTATCGTCCCCCGAGCCACAACTGCCGAGAGTATCTCAAGCAGACTCTGGTGCAGTCTCGGTTGCAATCCCAGATCCTGCCGTAAAAGTTTCCACTGTCTCGTCTGCGTCAGTTGCCTCGCATACTCAACCTGCTTCCCAAGCTTTTTACGCGATTACCAATACTGACAAAAATCTCCGACAGGCGCTCGCACGTTGGTCTGGGCTCAGTGGGTGGAGATTTCAAGTGGAGCATTGGGCTGTCGATGTCGATATTCCACTTACAGCAACTGCTAATTTTTCTGACGATTTTGTGGGTTCAGTTCGTGCCTTGATCCAAGCCACCGAGTTATCAGAAAGGCCGCTACAGCCTTGCTTTTATACCAATCAGGTTTTGCGAGTGGTCCCCATTACCGAGGCGTGTGATCGCACGCTCGCTGAGGGTGCGCGGGTATGAGGCTTGCTGATGGAGGCCGAGGCGGCCTATACACAACAGGAGCAATATTTGTCCTCCTCACGACCTTGACAGGTTGCGCCTTGACTCAAAGAATGAAACAACAAGACGCGCGCGTCCAAGAAGCGCGGACTGCACTTGATCAAAAAAAGGAAAACTTTGAGTCCTTAACGCGTTCAACACAATCGAGAGCGCAAGCACAAAATGTGGATAAGCCTTGGCTAATGGGACGCGCAATACCACTAGGCAGGGAAGTGACGTTGCCTCCTGCGCTGAGGTCAACAATTGATACAACGATGATGTATCGCCAAGGCAAGGTCGACTTATCTGTCCTTGCAGAGCGCATTACACAGGCCACTAACATTCCTGTCAGAATTAAGCCAGAAGCTCTTCTGCCTGCGGATCATTTTTTGCCACGCCTCAGTACAGCAACGGCTCAAGCCCCTAGCGCGACGGCGAGTATGGTTCAGTTTCCAATGGGTTCAAGACCATTGCCAGAAGTCTTGGATATCTTGACCAGACGCTTAGGCGTGTTGTGGCGTTATCACGATCGTGCTCTTGAGTTTTACCGAACAGAAACACGCGTGTTTGATGTTCGGGCACTCACCTTGTCAGCACACGCAGATGCGCGTCTAGGTAGAACGGCCAATAGTAAAACGGGTGGATTTGATAATTCATCACGCACGTCTTTGGTTGCCTCTGAGCAGCATGTGCTGCTTGCGATCAAGCAAAGGCTTGAGCCATTTCTAACCCGTTCGGCGATTATTGCCGCTCAGCCGGGCGCATCGACATCAATAGTTGTGACGGACACCCCTGAGGTTCTTGGTGAGATTTCCCGATATTTAGAAAAAGAAAATCGAATACTTACTAGGCGAGTGAGATTGATTTTTGAGGAAATTACCTTGGTCACTCACCAAGATGCTGAATTTGGCCTGGACTGGGACTCGCTTTGGGAAAATGGAAAAATTGCCGCGTCTCTGACCAGCAACTTAGTGGGCGCACCTGTTGCGGGCGCTACGGCAAAACTGGGGGCGATACCTTCTGCTGCGATCCGCAGCCAAATGGTATTAAAAGCACTTTCTAAGTACGGAACCATATTGCGTCACGTGACGATTCCAGTGTTGACTTTGAATCGTCGACCAGTCACCCATGCAGTCAGAACGACCTTTTCCTATATTGATCAAGTCAAGTCGACGCAGGGTACGGAGATGCCCCTTTCGCCCATGCGCGGGGGTGGCTCAGTATCGGTCAGTCAAAAAGAAGAAACTGTCGGTGCCTTTTTAACACTTGTTCCAGATGCCCAAGAAAACGGGCAAGTTTTGTTGTCAGTCGCTTACGACAATACTGTTGCGCAGCCACTGAAATCTGTTGTTGTAGGTGATCCAGGTAGTCAATTGCAGATTCAACAAATCACGATTGATGGGCATGGAACCGTTCAACAAGTGGCTCTTCAAACAGGACAACCAATGCTGATTTCTGGCTTTGACTCTACCCACAATGAGTCAGAAATGAGTCGATTGACGCCTGAGGCTCCCTTGTTATTAGGCGGCCTAGATCGCGCGAAACACGCACGAACCGCCACATTGATTATGGTGACAGCACAGGTAGAAGAGGGCCTCTAAAGATGGCACAGGATTTGGAGTCGCTTTTAAAACTAGATACCTTGGTGTGGTCTCATCCTCAGCAGGTAGACATTGTCTTTGGCCTAGATTGGACGCCACTCGTGGGCGGTATTCCAGCCAAGCTTGGAAGACGTCGAGCACGTTCGCTCAGAGCAACGCATTATTTAGTGAGCGGATCCTTAGCTGCGGTTGTCGGATGTGGCATCGTTAAAAAAGGAGACGTAGCGAATCACGGTAACCAAGTAAATCGGTTTAAAACACTTCATTCGGCAGCCGCAATCTTTGCTTTGGCGCATCTTGAGGGCGTTGTAGCCAACGTCAACTTTATGCCTACAAAAGGGTATTGGTTGGTCGCAACAAATGCGGGTTTAGTGTTGGCACAAACTGATTGCTGGTATGCGCGTCTAGAGGATGTAGACACTGCACTTTCTGTTCTGAAGGCCCGCTTTCCAAATATACAAATATTGAAATCAACAACTCTGGATGAGGATAATTTACCGGATTGGTTGTTACGGGATTTAAGTTCTCAATCTCTTTTACAAAAAATTTCAGACAAAAGGAATTTAACCCTTCGCGCATTAAGTCTGAGCTTGGTAATTGGAGGCATCGCTTGGGCATTGTTAGGCAAGGCATCTGAGCCGGTCACACACATGCCTGAGGAAAATGGCAATGTGCTGTGGCAACAAGTCTATGACGCCTTTGCAGCCATGCACCCCGTCCATCATCCCGAGCAATTATTGACCGTCATGCATGCATGGCACCAGGCTCCACTCGCGCCTGGTGGATGGAAACTCAAACAGATTGTGTGTGAACCTTCACAAATGAATTGGCATTGCGCTGCGCGCTATCAGCGCGTCAAGAGGCTTGCTTTAAGCGAACACCTTGATGCAGCAAAACCGGATGGCTGGGTAGCAGAGTTTACCGACCTTGAGCACGGACTATTGCGGTGGCAAGTCCTGAATGTAGCAAGTGTATTTACGCCAGTTGCAACTTCGATGCCACTAAAAAAATGGCTGAGCTATTTGCAAAGTGTGGCGCCGGTCTTTGAGTCCATTCAAATTGGAACAGGAACTCCAATCAATTTTGCCGCGCCCTTAAATAGACAAGGCGTTGCTTTTGAACGTCCTCCTCACATTAAACCGCTCACACGAAGACACATTGCCATCAAAGGCCCTTTGCGTTCAATGTCTGCTCTTAAAGGATTACCGGTTGCAGTCCGTTGGCGCGGACTGCAACTTGAGCTAGGTGCACCAGTCGGGCAGGGAATTAGTCGAAGCGAGTTAACAGTGAGTCTAACGGGAGAAGTATTTGAAACAAGTGAATAAACTCATAGCAGTATATGTCCATAGTATGACCATACTGTTGGTTCAAATTGCGATGCCCACCTACGCTCAATCACAAGAGCCAAATGATGTGGAGGAGTTACTTCAGCTGGACACACAGGCGGCATTGTTGGCTGCAAGAAAAAAAATGGTAGGCCCATTGATTGCACCTGGACCGGTGACATCACATAATTCAGAGAATATTTTGCTTGCTATTTATGGCGTGGGCCAATCATTGAGTGCAGAAGTACTCATTGATGCCGAGCCTCATGTTTTTAAAAATAGGCATCCGCGAGCGATCTCTGGACGTTCAGCGTCCTACACGCTAGAACGTATTACGCCGCCGTGTATTCATCTCAAAAAAAATGAACATCCAGAAAGTCTTTGTTTAGGGCAGGTCATGCCGTGAGCATATTTTTTAAAAGAAACGTCGAACATATGCCATTAGAAATAAGAACGCAAAGCGAGCTTGAACGTTTAGCTCCGCCGATTACACGCATGCTGAGTAAAGAACTTGAAGTACTCGGTCTGGTTGCGCGTATGTGTCCAGTACTGTTTGCAGATGGTTCTGCGGCTGTACTTGTCTTGAGCGAGTTTTATCATGATGATCAGACCGCTGCCCTGTTGAGCTTATTAAAAAAGCGCAGCTTTCGACTGAATCAAGCGCCTTTGTTTGTGTTGTCTCCTGCATTATTCATTTCAGTGACAAAGACAGTTCGAACCTCTGGCTTTAGTTCGGCTCAGGTTGCAGACTTCTCCTCGAACGGAGGAGCGCTTTTGTCAGCGATGAATGCGATATTAGTATGGGCGCTTCGCCATCGTGCGAGTGATGTCCACTTCAATGTCAAACGGATACAGAGTGAGTCATCCGTTATGTTTACGATTGATGGGCAATATGTATGCCCTGAGCGCTATGCTCGTCTTCCAACCGCTACGATGCTCGCAATGTTAGCCGTGACGTGGATGGATGTAGAGGGTGGTAACGGTGCTGTGTTTGATCCGACTGTCGAGCAACAGGGTCGGGTGACACGTGAATTAGAAGGGCAGAGCGTGTGCCTGCGGTGGGCATCACTTGCGACAGACCAAGGGTGTTCGGTATGTTTACGTGTGTTAGTACTTGACTCAACCGATTTAACGCCTGAGTTCACAGAGTTGGGCTATCTAAGGTCTCAGGTCGCTGCTTTGCGAAGAGCCAGTCTCAAACAAGGCGGTGCAATTGTATTGGCTGGAACGGTAGGCTCTGGCAAATCTACCTCACTGGCAACGCTCATGAGAGAGATTCCAACATCTCGAAAAATTATTACGCTCGAAGATCCCGCCGAATATTTTATTCCCAATGCCTTGCAAAATACGGTCTCAAGATCCTTTGATGAAAATGAATTGACTGTGTTTGATAACAAACTTAAAGCCTTCAAGCGCTCTGCCATGAATGATTTGTTGATTGGCGAAATTAGGGATGTGGCGGGTGGACGTGCATTTTCTGATTTGGCTGGCTCGGGTGTCAGTCTTTACACAACGGTTCATGCGGGTTCAGCACTCTGGGTGCCTGAGCGGTTGTCCTCAAGTTTTATCGGCGTACCCAGAGACTTGCTTGCCACGCCAGGCATTTTGAAATTACTGGTGTTTCAATGTCTCTTACCTTTGTTATGCCAGGGGTGTGCACAGTCTTATGAACAGATGTCTTCGCTTACGGAGTGGCGGTGTGCATTATCTAAAGCGCGCTCGTCCTATTGGCGTGAGGCCTGGATCACCTCACTTGAAGAGCAGGCCGAATTACCCAGAACAAGATTGAGATTTCGCTCTGAACAGGGCTGCTCCCAATGTGCCAATGGACTGTCTGCATTAATCGGCACTTCGGGTCGAACCGTTGCCGCAGAGATGATTGATCCATTTGAAGAGCCCAGTTTTCTGAGGGATCTCAAAGCAAACGACGGGCTGCGGATGCACCGTTGGTTTGAGGAGCGCCAGCGGAGCGCTTTGTCGGATGAGGATATGACGGGTAAAAGTGCTCGACAATGCGCGCTGTACAAGGTCTGGAATGGTCTCGTTGACCCTAGGACTGTTGAGCAGGTTTTCGGAGTGACGAATCTGGTTTTAAGGTCTGCTCGTGCTCAGGTTTGAATGGTTGTGTGCATTACGTCCTACAGTACTGCAAGCGTTTTGGTCGGACGCGTGGGTATGGATGGCTGCGATTTCGTTTCGTTCTCAACGTGCTGACTATTATGAATACTTAGCAGACTTGATTGATTCCACGGCCGGAACAAAAACACTTCAAAACATTTTTTATGACGATGCTTCGAGATATTCCGCAACCAGTCCGCGAGGTGTGTTGTCTAGAATTTGGCTCGACAGATTTCCAAAGGCAGGAGGAGATTTATTTTCCACATGGAGCGGTACCCTGCCGCTCGAAGATCTCCTTGCCATTCAGTCCGCTCAGTATTTAGGCGCTCAGGCACTCACCAGAACGCTCAGACAGCTTGCCGGTGTCGTCAGGTTGATGGATCGAGCACAGAGCGTGTTGCTGACAACAGCGTTTGCTGGCATTGCTGGTCTGTCCATTGCAATGGGCTCTGTGTTGTCGATTCCTTTTTTTTCTGCAAAGCAGCTTCAAAAGGTCTTTGCTGCAGTGCCAGCCGAGTATTTCTCTAGTTGGACCAAAGCCCTTTTTGCGACGGCGGATATGCTGAGTCTGGCATGGCCGTTTGTGAGCGGAGCTCTATTTTTGTGCATGCTGACGGTCCTCTGGTCATTTGCACATTGGACAGGTTCGCTTCGTGGCGTTGCAGACAAGTTTGGGCCTTGGGCCTTTTACCGCCGGGTACAAGCCGTTCGGTTTGTGTCGTTACTCGCGGTGACCCTCACGCCCGGGGGGAGTCAGGGTGCGCGACTGCGTGATGCCATTGCCCTACAGATGCAGGGAGCAACGCCATGGTTTTCTGAACACTTGCATGTCATGGCAACGCGTTTAGATTTGGGTGCTAACGCTACAGATGCCTTAGATACCAGTTTGATCGATACAGAAATTTGGTGGTATTTCACGGACTTGACTCAAACGCTTGGATTAGATGAGGCGCTCCAACGCACGCGACTCAGAACTGAACGACATGCGCTCAAGCGAATCGGCACGCAGGCGGTTTATCTGCGGTGGGGCGCATTACTGCTGTCGCTGATGATTGTTCTGGGTATTGCGTTCTGGCATGTTCAGGTTTTTGAAGAACTCAGACAGTCGTTGAGTCTGCATTACTCCCGTTAAGTCTCTCTTTTTAAAGGAATGATGACCCATGTTTATCGATATCAATTTCTCGCGCCCCCATAATTCTTGCTCTAGTTGCGAAGCTTTAAGTCGTCAACCTTCTCGGTCGGTTTGCCGGCAACAAGGTTTCTCTTTGATTGAAATTTCGATTGTGACCACTATCATGATGCTACTGGCAATCGTTGGCATACCCGCCATCCAGGGTTATGTTGTTGAAAGCAAAGTGCCCCGCGTCGCGGAGGAGTTACAGCGCTTTGTTGCGCGTCTAAAGGTCACAACGAATGGTTTTGGTGCCAGTCCTTACACGAGCGTCGATACGCGTGTTCTCGCGAATGCATTACGAGGATCAAGCGTAGTAGCGGTTTCTGGCGACGGCGCTGGGGCAGACGTGGCGCATGGCCTAGGGGGCCCTGGTGTGTCGGGCCGCGGCGTTGTGAGGATTGCGCCCTACGCACTTTCCGGCGCCCCTTTTGGTTCTGCTTTTTTACTGACCTTAAATGATGTGAATCATGCCGCATGCCCAGGCCTTGCATCAATTTTGCAACGCATCGCGGAGGTGGTCAGAATCTCAGGCGCAGCCGGACCTGTGACGGTCAAAGATAGTTTGAACCAACCTGTAGCCGCTTACAACCCATTATTGGCCGATGCACAGTGTCAAAGTGGCGATCGAAATGTCTTTGAGTTTGTGATTCGCTAATGCAACACTTTCAGAAAGGTTTTTCATTATTTGAGTTGATTGTTGCAACCGCCATCACCTCTTTGATCGGCGTGTGGTCTGCGACGGCTTGGGTACAGCAGACTGAGGATGCGGCGTCCGAAGCGATGGGACGTTGGTTAATGACGGTCAAGGAGTCCGTGGATCAGATGTTGGTTCGGCAGGCAGACACTCTGACTGGGTTGTCTCTTTCAACAGCATCCTCGGGGGGATATCAAGATATTTGGCGACCTACACTTCCTGAGTTGGTGCGCGCAGGTCATTTATCCTCTGCTTTTTCCCTGCGTGCACCGTTGGGATATGAAATCAGTATTCGTGTACTTAAGCCCACGGGTTTGTGTTTGACTTTAGGGTGCAAGATCGAGGTGCTGACTTTGGCGATTCCTAAGGATTCGCAGGATAAGCAATCAGGCAATGTGACACGATTGGGGAAAATTCTGGCGTCTTTTGAAGGACACGGATCGAGTGTGTCGCAGTTATTACCTGGACGCGTGCGCGGCCCAATGATCGATTTACCAAATCCGCCTGCGCTTGATTTGCCGATTTTGCCGGTTGGTTCAATCGTCCTGCATAGTTTTTATGACTCCACGGCACAAGCTAGTTTTTTGAGACAAGACGAAAGGCGAGACGTCAAATTGGCTGCAAATCTCAGCGTTTCTGGCCGATTAACGACGGGGGGAAACATTTCTTCTGGAGGTGGTATTGAGGCGAGCGGATCAATTTCGTCGGGTGGGGCTATTTCCGCGACTGGTCGCGTTGCTAGTTTAGGCCACCTTCAAATAGGTGCGGTCGAGGCTAAAGGGGCGCCTTGTGACGCGGCAGGCCTGGTGGCACAGTCAAGTTTGGGTGGGCTGTTAGTTTGTCAGGGCGGTCTTTGGCAAAACAGCATGCAGTCTTGGGGCGGGTTTTATATTGATCGTGTAAACGGTGGTTGTACTACGCGGGACGAGGTGAAAATGGATCGTCGGAATCCCATGACTGGCGACTGCAGTTGTCCACCAGGTTACGAGCCCAAACTGATTTCGACCTGGAGGTACCCACAGCACTCTTATAATGAATACTACACTTATATTTGCTTGAGTTAACCCAGTGGGAGTTGGGTGGACTCCAGCCCGTATAATCGAAATTAGCTAGAGAGGGTGCTTTTCCATTGGCCCACTCGCCTTCCTCTCTTATTTGATGCTGCACGATGAAAACGAACGAAATTCGCAATAAATTCTTGCAATTCTTCCAGTCCAAAGGACACACGATTGTGTCCTCGTCCTCATTGGTGCCTGGAAATGACCCAACTTTATTGTTCACCAATTCTGGGATGGTGCAATTCAAAGACGTTTTTACTGGCAAGGATTCGCGCCCATTCAATCGTGCTACCTCCTCGCAGCGCAGTGTTCGAGCAGGTGGTAAGCACAACGATTTGGAAAACGTTGGTTACACCGCACGGCACCACACATTTTTTGAGATGTTGGGAAACTTTAGTTTTGGAGACTATTTCAAGCGCGATGCGATTGCTTTTGCTTGGGAAATGCTGACGGTCGTGTATGGACTGCCTAAGGACAAGCTTTGGGTGACGGTTTATCAAGAGGATGACGAAGCTTTCGATATTTGGGAAAAGGAAATTGGTGTGTCCCCGGAGCACATTATCCGTATTGGTGACAACAAAGGCGCGCGTTACGCTTCTGATAACTTTTGGCAAATGGCCGATACGGGTCCTTGCGGCCCATGTACTGAGATTTTCTACGACCACGGTGCGGACATTTGGGGTGGTCCGCCAGGTTCTCCTGAGGAGAACGGTGATCGTTACATCGAGATTTGGAATTTGGTTTTCATGCAGTTTGAGCGGGATGCGGCTGGCACGATGACCCCCTTGCCCAAGCCCTGCGTGGATACGGGTATGGGACTTGAGCGAATTGCAGCGGTATTGCAGCACGTGCACTCCAACTATGAGATCGATTTGTTTGTCGCGCTCATTGCCGCTGCCGCCCGCGAAACAGGTTGCCAAGACCTTTCAAATAACTCGCTCAAGGTGATTGCGGATCATATTCGAGCATGTTGTTTCCTTGTTGTGGATGGTGTGATTCCAAGCAACGAGGGGAGAGGTTATGTGCTGCGTCGCATTATTCGCAGAGCGTTACGATATGGCTATAAATTAGGTCAAACCAAGCCATTTTTCTATCGGATGGTGCATGACCTTGTTCAGCAAATGGGCGAGGCCTATCCAGAACTCGCTAAGAACGCAGCGCGCGTTGAGCAGGTGCTGCGCCAAGAAGAAGAGCGCTTTGGTGAGACCCTCGAACATGGCATGAAGATTTTGGACGCAGCGCTTGCAGCCTTGCCAGCCGCCCTAAAAGATCAAGCACAGATTTTGGATGGCAACACACTGTTTACCCTTTATGACACATATGGATTCCCCGTTGATTTGACGGCGGATATTTGCCGAGAGCGCGGAGTAGAGGTGGATCAAGCTGGGTTTGATGTCGCAATGGATCGTCAGCGAGACCAAGCGCGAGCCGCAGGTAAATTCAAAATGGCTGAGGGATTGTCTTACTCTGGCGCCCAAACTGTTTTTGAGGGCTACGATCATCTGCAGCGATCAGGCAAGATCTTGGCGCTATACGTTGGCGGTGCTTCGGTGGCACGCGTCCAAGCGGGTCAAGAAGCGATTGTTGTGCTCGAAAATACGCCCTTTTATGCAGAGTCTGGTGGACAAGTGGGGGACACTGGAAGCTTAACTGCAAGTACGGCGGCCTTCAGCGTTTTGGATACTCAAAAGATTCAGCCTGGGGTATTCGGACATCATGGCCGCCTTGCTTCTGGCACCTTATCCGTGGGTGATGCTGTGACTGCGACTGTCGATGCAGAGCAGCGCGCCCGCACCATTCGTAACCACTCTGCAACACACTTGATGCACAAGGCTTTGCGTGAGGTGTTGGGAGGGCATGTACAACAGCGCGGCTCTCTAGTCGATGGCGATAAAACACGCTTTGACTTTGCGCATGATGCGTCGTTGACCGATGATGAGATTATGCTTGTCGAGTCTATCGTCAACGCAGAGGTTTTAAAGAATCAAGCTGCTGTTGCGCAAACGATGTCTTATGACGATGCGGTAAAGGGTGGGGCAGTGGCGTTGTTTGGCGAGAAATACGGTGACAGCGTGCGCGTATTAGATATCGGTTTCTCAAGAGAGCTCTGTGGTGGTACGCATGTATCTCGTACTGGGGATATCGGTTTGTTCAAGGTAGTCTCCGAGGGCGGTGTAGCTGCCGGAGTGCGACGTATTGAAGCTGTCACGGGATCGAATGCCGTGGCGTGGGTTCAAAATCTGAACGCGACGATTCAACGTGCTGCGACTGCCTTGAAAACTCAGCCAGCTGAGTTACCTGAGAGAATCGTCCTATTACAGGATCAGCTTAAGGCTGTCGAAAAAGATCTGGAGCAGGCGCGCGCCAAACTCGCTTCGAGTGCTGGTAATGCACTGACAGAAGCTGCGGTTGAAATGCCCTCCGGCTTTAAGCTTTTGGTGACCGAAGTCAAGGGTATTGATCCCAAGGATTTGCGATCCATGGTGGATCAGCTCAAAGATCGGCTGAAGTCCGCAGTTGTTTTACTTGCAACGGCTTCAGCCGACGGGAAAATCAGTCTAGTCGCTGGTGTCACGTCTGACTTAGTGGGCAAGATCAAGGCTGGAGATCTGGTTGGCTTTGTTGCAGGCCAGATTGGTGGCAAAGGCGGCGGACGTCCCGATATGGCGATGGGTGGCGGTGCAGATTTGAGTGCATTGCCCGGTAGTCTGGCAAGCGTCAAAGCCTGGGTTGAGACCAAATAACGTGACGAGTCCTGTGAACGACCAAGAGGGGGTCATGGTGCCTCCCTATAAAGAAACCGTCGATGCGACTGGGCTTGCTTGTCCATTGCCAATTTTGCGAGCAAAAAAGGCGTTGGCAAACCTTGTTGCGGGTGAAGTGCTGCGTGTGATGACCACAGACCGAGGCGCAGTACGAGATTTCCAAGCTTTTTGTAAACAAACCGGCAATGTGTTGTTGGCACAGGTCGAAGAAGTCGACCACGTCACGCATTATTTAGAGCGTCGTTTGAAATAAACAATGTAGTTTCGTTGTTTAGTGCTATACTAATTGACTTTATTGAACATTTTCAAGGGATTACGTATGGTTGTGATTCGCCTGGCCCGTGGCGGCTCCAAGAAGCGTCCTTTTTATAACCTCGTTGCGACCGATTCCCGTGATCGTCGTGATGGTCGTTTTATCGAGCGCGTTGGTTTTTACAACCCAGTTGCAAATGCAAACGAAGAGCCTCTTCGCATTGCACTTGACCGCGTCCAGTATTGGACCGGAGTGGGTGCACAGTTGTCTCCAGCCGTTGCTCGTCTGGTTAAAGACTTCTCTGCAAAAGTCGCAACAGCGGCTTAATCAAGACGTTTGACTGACTCCGAGCCACAGCCATGGCTGACATAGGCGCTCAAGCAGCGCCAGACGACCTAATAGAATTAGGTCGAATTGTGTCAGCCTACGGTGTGCGGGGTTGGGTCAAAATACAGCCGCACTCCGCACAAGGCCTTGTCTTGCGCGCATCGCCTGTATGGTGGCTCTCGCCACCTAGCTCTCCCGCCTTAACCGCCTCGCCCATTTCTGGATCATCTAGTACCCCCGCGCTACCAAATCTGCGCCCTCACGCGGTCAAGCAAGTTCGCCCTCAAGGGTCGACTGTTGTTGCTGACCTCGAGCACGTAGGCGATCGTGATCTGGCAGAATCGATGCGGGGTTATACCGTTTATGTGTCGCGGCAATATTTCCCCAAAGCGCAGGCAGACGAGTTTTACTGGGTCGACCTTGTCAACTGCTATGTGTATAGCGATGCGCAATTAGTGGGGGTGGTTGTCGAGGTGGTCGATAATGGGGCTCACGCCATTTTGCGTGTCAATCGACTAAAGCTTGACGGAGACCAAACGCCGTCAGACAGCCATATTCCCCAGCCAATCCTAGATATTAAAGGCCGCCAGGACGAGGTTTTAGTCCCATTTGTTGCTGCGCATGTCCAACATGTCGACATCGTGGCACGACGGATTGAAACTGACTGGCCTCTTGATCTTTAGGGTGTTGTGATGCGCATCGACGTCATCACTTTATTTCCAGATATGTTGGGAGTCGTTCGTGACTCAGGCGTAACAGGTCGAGCACACACTCAAGGCATTTGGTCTCTCCACGCGTGGAATCCTCGAGATTTTACGCACGATGTGCATCGCACTGTCGATGACAGACCTTATGGAGGAGGGCCCGGCATGGTGATGATGGCAGAACCCCTCAAGCAAACCTTGCTGGCCATTCAGGCCGCCCGCCCACTTCCTGCGCCAGTCATTTTATTGTCGCCAGTCGGTAAACGATTTGACCAATCAAATGCTGCCCGCTTGGCAGGCTCTAAAGGCGCGGTTTTCGTATGCGGGCGCTACGAGGGAATTGATCAGCGCTTCATTGATGAGTGTGTGGACGAGCAATGGTCACTAGGTGACTTTGTTTTATCCGGTGGTGAAATTGCGGCATTAGCGATGATCGATGCGGCTGTGCGTCTCATGCCTGGCGCTTTAAATCACGGTGAATCTTCTTTGCAGGACTCTTTTCAAGACTCTATCTCAGGGCTGCTAGACAGTCCCCACTACACTCGCCCAGAGGTCTGTTGGGATGAGCCCGTCCCCCCCGTTTTACTTTCAGGCAATCACGCAAATATTGCGCGGTGGCGTCGAGAGCGGTCTCTAGCGTTAACAGCCAATCATCGTCCTGATTTGCTGGAGCGCGCCAGAAATCAGGGCTTACTGACCCAAAAAGATGAAAATTTCTTAGCCGATTTGAAAAAATTATAATAAGAAAATCGCATATAAATATTTAATTCAGTTTGGCCCGCTGCGCCTTGACTTGAAGAATCGTCTCTCCATATTGAACAACGCGCTGTTGTTCTTGTTCGACGACCGCCGCGGGTGCGCGAGCAACAAAAGACTCATTCGTGAGCTTGGCCTGCGCTTTATTGATCTCACCTTCAAGCCTGGCAATTTCTTTGTCTAACCGCACTTTTTCTGCGGCAATGTCGATCTCGACCTTAAGCATTAAACGTGTTTGACCCAAAACCTGGACGGGCGAGCCGTTATCAGGCAGAGCCGTGACAACCTCAACATCCGACAGTTTTGCTAGTGCGGCAAGATAAGCGGCATGTTGTTGCAACATTTCTTGTGGTCCTTCTGCGATCAGAGGGACTTTAGCGGAGGCCGGGAGATTCATTTCACTGCGTAATGCACGAACCGCCTCGATTTGACCCTTCAGTAAATCTACTTGGGTGCAAGCCGTTTGATTAATCGCCTCTAAATTGGCTTGGGGGTAAGGCTGTATGGAGACGCTTGACTGCTCATCGATGGATCGCTTGCCAGCCACCACCGATACTTTTTGCCAGAGTTCTTCTGTAATGAAGGGCATAATCGGATGCATCAACCTGAGAATCGCCTCAAGTACGCGGATCAACGTACGTCGGGTTGCGCGTTGTTGTTCGGGCGTGCCGTGCTGAATTTGTACTTTTGACAACTCCAGATACCAGTCACAGTACTCATCCCAGACAAAATGATAGAGCGCGTTGGCGATATTATCGAAGCGATAGTCTGCAAAACCTTTGGCAACATCGAGTTCAAGTTGTTGAAGTCTGCTAATGATCCAATGATCGACAAAGCTTTGCGCGCTTGGAGCGACCTCGGTCATGTCTTGACCTTCGGTATTCATCAACACAAAACGTGTTGCATTCCACAGTTTGTTACAAAAATTTCTGTAGCCCTCGCAGCGTTTGAGATCAAAATTGATATTGCGTCCCAGCGTGGCATAGGCAGACATCGTAAAGCGAAGCGCATCGCTTCCGAAGGCAGGAATGCCATCAGGGAACTGGCGACGCGTCGCTTTTTCAATCGTACCAGCCTGCTTTGGATTCATCAGACCAAAGGTGCGTTTTTTGACTAAGGTTTCGAGGTCAACGCCATCGATCAGGTCAACGGGGTCAAGCGTATTGCCCTTTGATTTGCTCATTTTCTGACCTTCCGCATCGCGGATCAGACCATGAACATAGACGTGTTTGAACGGGACTTGTCCGGTGAGGTGCGTCGTCATCATGACCATGCGGGCAACCCAGAAAAAGATGATGTCAAAACCCGTGACCAGAACGCTTGAGGGCAGATATCGATCAAAATCGGGCGTTTTTTCAGGCCAACCCATCGTGGTAAAGGGAACGAGCGCAGAAGAAAACCAAGTGTCCAGCACATCTGGGTCTCTAGTAAGCGTACCTTGGACGCCTGCTGCGCGCGCTTGTTGTTGTGCATCTTTTTCGTCATGCGCAACAAACACTTGTCCGTCAGGTGCGTACCATGCCGGGATCTGATGACCCCACCAAAGCTGTCTGGAAATGCACCAGTCCTGAATATTTTCGAGCCACTGGTTGTAAGTCGTCGTCCAGTTATTCGGGAAAAACTCGACCTCACCTTTTGCCACAACTTCGAGGGCGACTTCGGTAATGCTCTTGCCCGGGTGCAAGGTGTCAGCGGGGGCTGGCTTACTCATGGCAACGAACCACTGGTCAGTGAGCATGGGCTCGAGCACTTCGCCCGTTCGGTCGCCGCGCGGTTGCATCATTTTGTGCGCATCGACTTTGATTAAGAAACCCTTCGAAGCGAGCTCGGCAACAACTGCTTGACGTGCTTCGTAACGATCCAAACCATGAAACTGTGCAGGACCTTGATCGTTTATTTTTGCATCAAGCGTAAAGATCACGATTAATGGCAGATTGTGGCGCATTGCGCATGCATAGTCGTTAAAGTCGTGCGCCCCGGTGATTTTGACGCAACCCGTTCCAAAGGCGGGATCCACAAAGTCATCAGCAATGATCGGAATCTGACGATCACAAAGCGGAAGGTCAACCATTTTGCCAACTAGGTGCTGGTATCTGGGGTCTTCGGGATGAACACATAGCGCACCGTCAGCAAGCATTGTTTCGGGGCGCGTGGTCGCAATGGTCATGCCGCTAAGGGTTTCTTGGGTGCCATCTTCAAGAGTGATAGTTTGGGGACCATCTACAAAGGGATATTGGATGTGCCAGAGATGACCATCGGTTTCTACGGATTGCACTTCAAGATCAGATACAGCCGTTAAAAGCTTTGGATCCCAGTTGACCAGTCGTTTTCCGCGATAGATCAAACCTTGCTTGAACAGGCGGACAAAGGTTTCGACAACGCCGGCCGACATTTGTTTGTCCATCGTGAAATATTCGCGTGGCCAATCTGCCGAAGCACCTAAGCGTCGGACCTGGCTCGTGATGGTGTTGCCGGAAAGTTCTTTCCATTGCCAGACTTTTTCAATGAATTTGTCTCGACCAAGGTCATGACGCGAGGATTTTTGCGCATCAAGCTGACGTTCAACTACGATTTGCGTCGCAATCCCCGCATGATCGGTGCCAGGAACAAAGACAGTGTCATGACCAAGCATGCGGTGATAGCGAATCAAGCCGTCCATAATGGTTTGATTAAACGCATGACCCATGTGCAGGGTACCTGTCACATTCGGAGGGGGAAATTGAATGGCGTAGGGAATACCTAAACCAGGCCCGCTCTCGGTATGCTGACCTGCTGCAAAGTAGCCGCGCTTTTCCCACTCCTGATACCAATGTGCCTCAAGCATTGCAGGTTCGAAACTTTTTGAAAGTTCCCCATTGGGTGTGTTGTTGGGCTGATTCATACAGATATCCGGATAAAGTTGGGTCGTAGGGCGTCGCCATCAGGCGAATAACGCTCTATTTTAGGGTGTTGTGGCAAGAAGTGCCGTGCTAGAATCACGTGCTGGGGTCAGCACAAGCAAAGTCCCTGTTTTTATTGAGATTTATTGGAGTTTCACATGTCTGTCGAACGTACACTTTCCATTATCAAGCCTGATGCCGTTGCTAAAAATGTCGTCGGTCAAATTATTGCCCGCTTTGAAGGTGCAGGCCTGAATGTCATTGCTGCACGTATGATGCATTTGTCGCGTGCCGATGCAGAACGTTTTTACGCTGTTCACAGTGCACGTCCGTTTTTTAAAGACTTGGTTGATTTCATGATCTCCGGTCCTGTTTTTGTTCAAGCCCTTGAGGGCGAGAGTGCCATTCAGAAAAACCGTGATCTGATGGGCGCAACAGACCCCAAGAAAGCTGAGAAAGGCACGATTCGTGCTGATTTTGCAGACAGCATTGATGCTAACGCTGTTCACGGCTCTGATGCACCTGAGACTGCGCAGGCAGAGATTGCTTTCTTTTTCCCTGAAATCAATATCCACAGCCGTTAATTCGGCTTTCTGGCTCGTGGCACATCGCGCATGCATCCTGAACCGATCAATCTGCTTGGGCTCGACGCTCCAGCACTGACCCATCTAGTGGGTCAGTGGGGGGGCAAGCCTTTTCGTGCCCGGCAATTGCAAAAGTGGGTACATCAGCGAGGTACTAGCCAGTTTGACGATATGACTGATCTTGCACGCGATTTTCGCGCGCAACTCACGCGTTCGTGTGTGGTAAATGCACCAACTGTTTTGACCCAACACCGCTCCGCGGATGGCACCCGCAAATGGCTGTTCGATGTGGGGCAGGGTAACGCGATCGAGTCCGTCTTTATTCCAGAAGACGATCGTGGAACCCTTTGTATTTCAAGTCAAGCTGGCTGCAACGTCGCATGTCGTTTTTGTTCAACAGGACATCAGGGATTTAATCGAAATCTGACGACTGCTGAAATCATCGGCCAGCTTTGGTGGGCGCGGCACGAACTGATGCAGGACCTTGATTCGGCCCGCATTCCGTCACTCAACTCAGAGCAAACCCACGTGGTCACTGGCGAAACGCGGCTGATCAGTAATGTCGTGATGATGGGTATGGGAGAGCCTCTGCTCAATTACGAATCTGTTCTCGCGTCGTTGCGCCTCATGCTTGATGACAACGCCTATGGCTTGTCACGGCGTAGAGTGACTGTGTCGACCTCTGGTGTCGTGCCTATGATGGATCGTTTGTCGCAGGATTGTCCAGTCGCGCTGGCGGTTTCATTGCATGCCCCCAACGATGCCCTTCGGGATGAGTTAGTTCCTTTAAATAAAAAATATCCTCTGCACGAGCTTCTTGCTGCTTGCGAACGGTATCTTGAGTTTGCACCGAGAGATTTCATCACGTTTGAATATGTGATGCTTGATGGTGTCAACGACAGCGATGCCCATGCCAAACAGCTCATAGACATTGCTCGTCGCGTCAACTGTAAGCTCAACCTAATTCCTTTCAATCCATTTCCCGCCTCCGGTCTGCAACGGTCCTCTGCGGCTCGCATTAGAATATTCGCGCAGCATTTGATGGATGCCGGCATTGTGACGACTGTGCGTAAAACACGCGGTGATGATATTGATGCAGCCTGTGGTCAGCTTGCCGGTGAGGTCAAAGACCGAACAAATCTCAGCGAAAAAATGGCCTCGAGAAAAATGATCCCGATTAAGGAGACACGTGCATGAGTGAGCAGTTAGATCTGAGTAGTCCTTTGCGTACAGAATCCGCACCCCCACCGACGGAGCTGATTACCTCCGTCGGGTCACTGCGTGCTTTGCGTGTTTCTAAAGGCTATTCAATCGAAGATGTTTCTGTTCGGCTTAAGTTTTCCGCTCGCCATATTGACGCACTAGAGTCTGCAAGCTACGAAAGTTTGCCCCAAGGTCTAGGGCTTCGCAGCATGGTCAGAAGCTATGCAAAATTGTTAGGGATCGATCCCAGACCACTCGAAGTTACTTTGCAGTCACGTATCGGAAGCGTTGAAGGCGGCATTGCAAATCACACGTCGACTCGAACTTTAGGCGCTCATCATGCTGAGCATATGTCGCACTCTCTGCCTTGGGCATGGCTGCTCCTTATACTGTTGGTCGTGATCGCTGTGCTGAGTGTGGCGATTTGGCAGGGCTTGGTGCCTGCGGCATGGGTACCAGACTGGGTCGAGGCTCTGTTTCGATGAGTTTGATATCAACGACTTTAGTTACCTCGATGGATGATTTAGTCATTGGACCGCGTGCGCGACATCGTACAAGGCAGGTTGCCGTTGTTTGGGGTAACCAAAAAGTACTGATTGGTGGAGATGCCCCAGTTGTCGTGCAGTCCATGACTAATACGGATACCGCTGATGCTGTTGCCACTGCCATTCAGGTCAAAGAGTTGGCACAAGCGGGTTCGGAAATCGTTCGCATTACAGTCAACACGCCTGAGGCCGCTCGCGAAGTGATCGCGATACGAGAGCAGCTTGATCGGATGGGTATTTCGGTACCTTTAGCCGGTGATTTTCACTACAACGGCCACAAATTGCTGACGCAGTTCCCGGATTGCGCGCAGGCTTTATCTAAATATCGTATTAATCCTGGCAACATGGGTGGTGGCAAAAAGCGAGACGACAACTTCGCTCAGATGATTGAGGTGGCGTGCCGTCATCAAAAGCCCGTGCGCATAGGGGTCAATTGGGGCAGCTTGGACCATGAGCTGCTCGCGCGCATGATGGACGATAATGTCAAACTTGCTCAACCTCGCGACGGTAGAGCCGTCATGCGAGATGCCTTAGTGGTATCTGCAATCAGTAATGCTGAGCGCGCCCAAGAGCTTGGTTTGTCTGGTGATTCCATTATTCTTTCCTGCAAAGTCAGTCATGTACAGGACTTAATCGCTGTTTACCGCGATTTGGCCTCACGCTGTGACTATCCTCTGCATCTCGGCCTCACTGAGGCGGGCATGGGTAGTAAGGGCATTGTCGCTTCGACAGCAGCATTGAGCGTACTACTACAAGAAGGGATCGGTGACACGATTCGCATTTCCCTGACCCCTGAGCCTGGTGGTGATCGCACTCGCGAAGTCATTGTTGGGCAAGAAATTTTGCAAACGATGGGCTTGCGTGCATTTACACCGATGGTGATAGCATGTCCTGGCTGTGGTCGCACTAGTAGCACGGTGTTTCAAGAGCTTGCAGATCGGATTCAGACGTATCTCAGAGAGCAAATGCCGACCTGGAAAAATCAATATCCTGGTGTGGAGTCAATGAATGTTGCGGTCATGGGCTGCGTTGTGAATGGTCCAGGTGAGAGCCGACATGCTGATATTGGTATCAGTTTGCCCGGAACAGGTGAGGTGCCTTCCGCTCCTGTTTTTGTCGACGGCGAGCGAACCGTCACTCTCAAGGGCGATCATATCGCCGAAGAATTTCAAATGATTGTTCAGGATTACGTCGCGCGCCGTTATGGCGCACACGCGAGATAACTTTATTTATGACACAAGTATTTTCCAAAGTCACCGCGATACGCGGGATGAACGATGCATTGCCAGGTGCGGGCGCACGTTGGGAGCAGCTCGAAGAGATTGTGCGCGTTTGGTTGGCATATTACGGATACCGTAATATGCGCGCCCCTATCCTTGAACACACGAGACTGTTTACGCGAGGGATTGGTGAGGTTACCGATATCGTTGAAAAGGAAATGTATAGTTTTACCGACTCACTGAATGGCGAGTCATTGACGATGCGGCCTGAGTTCACCGCCGGTATGGTGCGCGCAGCAATTGAGCACAATTTACTGTATGACCGTCCGCAACGTGTATATGCAATGGGTCCCGTGTTTAGGCATGAGCGTCCGCAAAGGGGGCGTTATCGTCAGTTTCACCAGATTGACGTTGAAGCCCTTGGGCTATCTGGACCAGATATCGATGCCGAACTCATTGTCATGGCGGCGCGTCTTTGGAAGGCACTTGGTATCACAGACATGCATCTTGAGATAAATTCTCTTGGGCAGGGTGAGGAACGTGCCGCGCACCGGACTGCGTTGATTGCGCATCTCGAGACGCACAAGAGCATCCTCGACGAGGATGGGCTCAGACGAATGTATTCCAACCCGCTACGCGTACTAGACACCAAGAATCCTGAAATGCAGGCGATGGCAGACTCTGCTCCCAAGCTCTTTGACTTTTTGGGACAGGCTTCTCGTGACCACTTTTCAGGTGTTTGCCAAAGACTGGACGATGCAGGTGTCCGTTATCGTCTCAATCCCAGAATGGTGAGAGGGTTGGACTATTACAATCTCACTGTGTTTGAGTGGGTGACAGACAAACTAGGCGCCCAGGCGACGGTGTGTGGCGGTGGCCGCTACGACGGTTTAATTGAACTATTGGGCGGAAAGCCTGCACCTGCCGTGGGTTTTGCGATTGGTATGGAAAGGCTTATGGATTTGTGGGGTCAGTACCAACCCGAGACGCCAAAGCCTGAATGCTCGGTGTATTTTGTTCACCAAGGTGAACTCGCGCAGCGACGCGCAGCAACATTGGCGGAGAGCTTGCGCGATCTGGGCGTCTCTGTCGTTGTGCATGCGGGGGCAGGCAGTTTTAAATCGCAGTTCAAGCGCGCGGATGCAAGTGGTGCTCAGATTGCGGTTATTCTTGGGGAAGATGAGCTCACCTCTGGTGTAGCTTCGGTCAAGATGTTGCGCGTTGAGCAGTCATCTGATGCGCTCTCACAGCAACAAGTGCCATTAGATCAATTGGTAATGTTTTTGAAAGATAAGGTTAATTAGGCATGGCTTACGATCCCGACGAGCAGGAACAACTAGACCAGATAAAAGCCTGGTGGAACAAGTACGGCACGCTTGTGCTGACTGTTTTAATTATTTCGACAGCCGTTGTCGGCGGCTGGAGAGCTTGGCAATGGTATGAAGGGCATCAGTCTTCGCAGGCGCGCGGCTATTTTGAGGCGCTTGAAGAAGCTGGGCGCTCTCAGGGAGAGGAGTCCGTTGCTCGTATTAATGCCGCGATGAAAACACTGCGTAGCGAATATGCGGCAACCGATTACGCCGCTCGAGGCGCTTTAGTGGCCGCTGCTGCATTGGCCGCTCGCAAAGATGTATCCGGTGCGCGCGCGCAACTTGAATGGCTTTCACAAACTAAACATACCGCTTTAGTCCCTGTTTCTCGTTTGCGTTTGGCTGCCTTGTTTCTTGATCAAAAAGAATATGACGCAGCACTTGCTCAATTAAAAGATGCACCACCGTCATTTGAAGGGCTTTTTGCGGATCGCCGTGGTGACGTCTTAGCGGCTCAAGGCAAACCTGCTGAGGCCAAAAAAGCGTGGAACGAAGCGATTGAAACGCTTGGTGTCACAAATCCGTTGACACCAATTGTAAAGCTTAAGCTTGATGCGTTAGGGGGGTAAAGATGCGTATATCTTTTGCAAAAGGTCCGAGTCGAGTTGTGGCCGTTATGCTTGTTTCACTGACCCTCTTGGGTTGCAGCATGTTCGGCGGTAAAGATGATCGATACAAGCCTGCCCCGCTAGCCACCTTTTTACCGGAAGTGGCTGCGCAATCGACTTGGAAGACGCAGATTGGTAGCGGTTCAGGACTTGGCTTTGCGCCGACCATCCAAAACGGCGCTGTCTATGCGGCAACGCCCGATGGTGCAGTCGTGAAAGTTGATCTTCAGTCTGGCGGTATTGTTTGGCGGGCGATGATAGACAAAAGACTTTCAGCGGGCGTTGGTAGCGATGGCAAGGTCACTGCTGTTGTAACCCGCGAGGGGACAGTTATCGCACTGGATGAGTCTGGACAAGTCAAGTGGCGTGCACAAGCAACAAGTGACGTTTCAATTCCTCCTGTTGTAGGCTACGGTGTTGTGGTGGTTCGAAGCGGCGATTATCGTGTGCAAGCTTTTAATGCCGAAACAGGGGATCGTATTTGGAGTGTGCAGCGTCCTGGCCCTGCACTCACACTGCGAGCCGCGGCTCAGATGATCATGGTCGAAGGGCTAGTCGTCAGTGCTATTCCGGGTGGAAAGCTGATTGGAATTAACGCTGTGTCTGGCGATGTCCAATGGGAGGGCACAGTCGCGATTCCCAAAGGTTCTACTGATCTTGAGCGCGTGATTGACGTGGTGGGTGCCCCCGTCCTTTTAGGGCAAGTGATGTGTGCAGCGTCTTACCAAGGCCGAATTGTTTGTTTTGATGTGGCAGCAGGTGGCCGCCCTGTCTGGGCCAAGGATTTTTCTTCCTTGACTGGCCTCGCGCTGGATACGCAGCATGTATATGCGCCAAATCAGATGGATATCGTGACCGCGTTAAACATACAAAATGGCTCTGTTGTCTGGTCTCAAGAGGCCTTGAAAAATCGCAAGCTGACCAGCCCGGCGTCCGTGGGCGCAGCCGTTGCGATCGGCGATTACGAGGGTTTTGTTCACTATATGGCACAAAACGATGGACGTTTTCTTGCTCGAGTTTCTGTCGGTGGGGGCGCTATTCGGTCACCGCTTTTGGCCACGCCCCAGGGCGTGCTTGTTCAAACGGGTGATGGTGCCCTAGTTATGTTGGCGTTGAAATAATTCGTGTCTGTTAAACCTGTTGTTGTCTTGGTGGGACGCCCAAATGTGGGCAAGTCCACGCTTTTTAATCGCCTGACGCGCTCGCGCTCAGCCTTAGTTGCTGACTTTTCCGGATTGACACGGGATCGTCACTACGGTGAGGGACGCGTCGGTGAGACACCATTTATCGTTGTCGATACAGGTGGTTTTGAACCTGTAGCTAAAACTGGGATTTTGCACCAGATGGCTCGACAGACTAAACAGGCGATTGCAGAAGCTGATGTCGTGATTTTTATGGTCGATGCACGCGCGGGTTTAAATGCGCACGATCATGATATTTCACGACTTTTGCGCAAACTTGGGCAGCGTGTTGTATTGTGTGTCAACAAAGCCGAAGGTATGCCGCATGGTAGCGCCGTAGCAGAGTTTCACGAGCTAGGCTTGGGTTTGCCAGTCGCTATTTCCGCTGCCCACGGAGACGGTATTGCCGATCTCATTGAGCACGCATTAGAGGGCTTGGGTGAACCTGGTGTAGAGGTTTCCGAGTTTGATGCGGATGATGCCGAGCCTACTGAAGAGGCACTGAAGGTTGACGGCGAGGTTGCTGCACCTGAATTAAAGCATCGCATCAAGCTCGCCATTGTTGGGCGTCCAAACGTTGGTAAGTCTACACTCATCAATACACTGTTAGGCGAGGAACGCGTCATTGCGTTTGACATGCCTGGCACAACACGTGATGCGATCGAAATCGAGTTTGATCGTGGTGGCAAACAATATACGCTCATTGATACAGCGGGCTTACGCAAGCGTGGCAAGGTCTTTGAGGCGATCGAAAAGTTTTCTGTCATCAAAACTTTGCAGGCTATTGAGGCGAGTAACGTTGTTTTATTGATGATCGATGCTCAGCATGAGGTGTCTGAGCAGGATGCGCACATTGCCGGCTTTATTCTTGAAACAGGTCGTGCATTGGTTGTGGCAATCAACAAATGGGATGGCTTGGATAGTGAACAGCGCGAGAGAATTCAGCGCGAATTTGACCGAAAACTTCGCTTTCTTTCTTTTGCGCGCGTGCATACGATTTCCGCATTGCGTGGTCAGGGAATCAACACTGTTTTGCGCTCGGTCAATGCCGCCCACGCTGCAGCATTTGCCAAGTTGTCAACACCACGCTTAACACGCGAGTTGCAGGCGGCGGTTGAGCAACAACCCCCTCCGCGCAAGGGTATTTTTAGACCCAAAATGCGCTACGCTCATCAAGGCGGACAAAATCCTCCTTTGATCATTGTGCATGGCAATGCTTTGGACGCCATCGCTGATCCATATCGTAGATATTTGGAAAATAGATTCCGCGATGCGTTTGAGTTGGCAGGTACGCCCTTACGCATTGAGTTTAAGTCGTCATTTAACCCTTTCGCCGATAATTGAGTTGTTATGAGTCGTTACTGGAATAGTTTGGTTGCCAAGCTTGATCCCTATGTGCCGGGAGAGCAGCCACGCATTCAAAACCTGATCAAGCTCAACACCAACGAGCATCCTTATGGTCCCTCGCCAAAAGTGATCGAAGCGATTCAGGCGCACACGAATGACAGTTTGCGTTTGTATCCTGATCCGACTGCGCTTGAACTTCGTCAAGCGATTGGACAGCGATTTCATCTCACTCCCGAACAAGTATTTGTTGGAAATGGCTCCGATGAGGTGCTGGCGCATGTGTTTCATGCCTTGCTCAAGCACGATGCGCCTGTTGTATTTCCTGATATCACTTATAGTTTTTATCCAGTCTATTGTGGTTTATACGAAATAAAGTTCAAGGCGGTTCCGTTAGACAATGACCTCAAGATACGTGTTGAGGATTACCTTCACCTTGAGGGTCAAAGCCGGGTTGGAGGGATCGTTTTCCCTAATCCCAATGCACCAACAGGTGCGGCGCATTCGCTAGAAGCGGTTGAAAAAATTATTGCGTCCAATCAAGATGTCGTTGTTGTCGTGGATGAAGCCTACGTTGACTTTGGCGCCCAAAGTGCTGTGAGTTTGATTGACAGTTACCCTAATCTACTCGTTGTCCATACGTTGTCTAAGTCGCGCTCTTTGGCAGGTTTACGTGTCGGTTACGCCATGGGACAAGCTGACCTCATTCAGGGCCTTGATCGCGTTAAAAATAGTTTCAATTCGTATCCTCTGGATCGCTTGGCGCTTGTTGGCGCAACAGCGGCCATTGAGGATCAAGCTTATTTTGAAAAAACCCGCGATGCGGTTGTCCTCACGCGCGGGGTGATGACAAGCGGTTTGGAGCAGCTCGGATTTCAAGTCTTGCCTTCATCAGCCAACTTTATTTTTGCTAAACATCCTGCGCGTGATGGTGCTGAACTTGCCGCGGCTCTGCGTGAAAAAAATATTATTGTTCGTCACTTCAAGAAAGAACGCATTGATCAGTATCTGCGCATCACTGTTGGTACAGATGATGACTGTTTAAAACTTCTGGACGCATGCAAGTTAATTTTGGGTTAACCAAAAGTTATAGATTCTTTGGTAACTAAACATTTCATTTGCTGGCATCACAAGGGAAAACCCTGTACAGTGTAATCATTGGCGTCGCATCGCAGCAAATCTTTTACGATGCGGATTCGCCGACAACAATATATGGAGCCTGCCAATGAGCAATAAAGGGCAAACTTTGCAAGATCCCTTCTTGAATGCACTTCGTAAAGAGCACATTCCAGTATCAATTTATTTGGTGAACGGGATCAAACTTCAGGGCCAAGTCGAGTCTTTCGACCAATACGTCGTGTTGTTGCGCAACACAGTTACACAAATGGTTTACAAACACGCTATTTCAACGGTTGTGCCAGCACGTGCCGTTAGTCTTCCTATAGACGCCTCAACGGACGCTTCAGCAGAGGCAGAGGCTGAGTAAGCAAGCTGGGATTCATGCATGCGTGCGTTAATCATCAGCGTGGATCTTGGATCACCTAACCACGCGGCGCACGCCCAAGAGTTTGTGCTGCTTGCTAAAGGAGCTGGCGCCGAGTTAGTGGCAACATTGACTGCGCGTCGCCAGCGCCCTGACGCGGCTTATTTCATCGGCTCAGGCAAGGTCGAAGAGGGCGTCCTGCTCGCCCAAGAGTGCGAAGCAGAAGTCGTCCTCTTTGATCAGCCACTTTCCCCCGCACAACAGCGCAACCTCGAACGCCAATTTAATTTAAGAGTCGTGGATCGTGTCGCTCTTATCTTAGATATTTTTGCACTCCGTGCAAAAAGCCATGAGGGCAAGTTGCAAGTTGAGCTCGCTCAGCTTCAACATCTTGCTACCCGACTCACGCGTTTGTGGTCTCACCTTGAGCGTCAACGAGGCGGGATTGGGATGCGGGGTCCAGGCGAGTCTCAGCTTGAGATGGACCGTCGTATGATCGGCTCAAAGGTCAAGCTGCTCAAAGAAAGACTCGAACGTGCTCAGCGACAGCGAACAACCCAACGGCGCTCGAGAGCGCGTGGATCGATTCTTTCTGTTTCCTTGGTCGGTTATACCAACGCGGGAAAATCTACGCTTTTCAATGCGATGACGCGAGCCGATTCATATGCGGCTGACCAATTATTCGCGACACTGGACACCACAACTCGGCGACTCTGGATTGAGGGCGCTGGTCAAATAACCCTTTCTGACACTGTGGGATTTATCCGAGACTTACCTTTGACCCTGATTGCAGCTTTTAGAGCAACGCTCGAGGAGGCGACTCAAGCGGATTTGCTGCTTCATGTCGTGGATGCGGCGAGTTCTCAGCGTGACGAGCAGATTGCCGAGGTCAATAAGGTTTTAGTTGATATTGGTGCGGCCGATATTCCGTGTATTTTGGTCTATAACAAAACCGATTTGCTTGGGTTGGAATCACGTGTCGAGCGGGACGAACATGGTACGATAAGCCGAGTTTTTTTAAGTGCTCAAAAGCGCTCTGGTTTGAGCGGTTTGCGAGATGCAATCAGTCAGTTTGCTTCTAACTCGGAAAACAATGCGATTTCTTACGAAAATATTCAACCTGAATGATCCCGGTTGGGGTCGTGGTCAGGGCGGTGGCGGCAACGAGCCTCCACGTCGCCCTCCCCAAGGAAATGGTCCTCCTGATCTTGATCAGGTTTGGCGTGATGTCACTGGCCGCATCTCGGGCTTGTTCGGTGGTAAGCGCGGTGGTGGAAATAACGGTGGCCCAATCGGTGGCGGCGGACCAAGTCCTCGTCAATCCAAAATTGGTTTTGGTGTGATTGTTGTTGTTGCTCTGGCTTTATGGTTGGCCAGCGGTTTCTTTATTGTCCAAGAGGGGCAGGTAGCCGTTATCACTCAGTTTGGCAAATACAACAGCACTGCTCAGGCAGGCTTCCAGTGGAGAGTACCTGCACCGATCCAGTCGCATGAGATGGTCAATCTGTCTCAGCTCCGTACCTTTGAAGTAGGTTTTCGTGGCAACGCACGCAACCGGGTGTTGCCTGAGTCGCTTATGTTGACCGATGATGAAAACATCGTTGATGTTCAGTTCGTCGTTCAGTACAGACTTCGCGCCGATGGTGCACCAGACTATTTGTTTAAGACAAAAGATCCTGATGAATCTGTACGTCAGGTGTCGCAGTCTGCGATGAGAGAGGTGGTGGGCACCCGTTCAATGGACTTTGTTTTATACGAAGGTCGAACCGCAGTGGCCGCCGAAGTCCAAAAACAAATGCAGCAGATTTTGGACCGTTATCAGACAGGTATTCAGCTGAGCAGCGTGGCCATTCAAAACGTTCAGCCTCCGGAGCCGGTTCAGGCTGCTTTTGATGATGCCGTTAAGGCAGGCCAGGATCTTGAGCGACAAATCAACGAAGGTCAGGCTTATCGTAACCAAATCGTCCCCTTAGCGGACGGTCAGTCTTCACGTATGCTTGAGCAAGCTGAGGGTTATCGTGCACGCGTGGTAGGTGCTGCAGTTGGAGATGCTGCGCGCTTCACTAGTGTGTTGGCCGAGTACCGTAAAGCGCCCGAGGTGCTTCGGGAGCGGATGTATCTCGAGACGATGCAGCAGATGTTTGCTAACGCTAGCAAGATCCTTGTGGATACTGCCGGCTCTAACAACATGTTGTATTTACCTCTGGACAAAATTACACAGCAGGCGGCTCAGGGCGCAATGCGCCCCAATCCGTTGGCAAATACTCCGGTTCAGCCTAACTCGCCTACACCTTTGGCGCAGCCTGCACCTTTGACGCGGCCGACCCCGGCCCCTAACAACACACTGACGCGCGATCGCGGCAGTCGATAATACGGAGGACACAATCATGAAAAGATTATTTCCCCTGTTGATCGCTTTGTTCATTGGCGCGGTGGTGCTGTCATCCTCCGTGTTTATTGTTCGTGAGCGTGACTATGCGCTGGTTTTTGCGTTAGGTGAAGTCAAGAAAATCATCTCTGAGCCAGGGCTTTATTTCAAGCTCCCTCCGCCTTTCCAAAACGTTGTGACCTTGGACAAGCGTTTGCTCACCATTGATCTTCAAGAGGCTGAGCGTGTTCAGACCTCTGAAAAGAAAAACCTATTGATTGACTCATTCGTAAAGTGGCGGATTGTTGATCCCAGGCTGTATTACGTGACGTTTGGCGGAAATGAACGTGCTGCCCGTGAGCGTCTACAAGCTCAGATTCGAGATGCCTTGAATGCTTCAGTGAACGTTCGTACAGTCAAGGATGTTGTCTCCCTAGAGCGCGATGTCATCATGACCGAAGTGCTCAATAACGTAGCTAAACGTGCTGAGCCTTTAGGCGTCAAGATTGTAGATGTCCGCCTGAAGCGTATCGAGTTTGCCCCTGAAATTTCAGAATCAGTCTATCGACGTATGGAGTCCGAGCGCATACGTGTAGCCAATGGATTGCGTTCTGAAGGCGCTGCCAAAGGCGAGCGCATTCGTGCAGAAGCCGATCGTGAGCGCGAGCAGCTTCTGGCTAAAGCCCAAGGTCGTGCAGAAGCCATCATGGGTGAAGGCGATGCTGAGGCTGCGGGTCTTTATGCTAAAGCGTATGGTGCTGATTTGTCTTTCTACAGCTTTTATAAGAGCCTAGAAGGCTATCGTGCAGCTTTCGGTAAGTCTGGCGACGTTTTAGTCGTCGATCCAAGCTCCGAATTCTTTAAGTATCTCAAGAACTCCCAAGGTAAAAAATAATTATATTCATTGTCGACTGACCTGCTGGTCTCCGGGTTCATTGTTTTCCCTATACAGAGGCCAACAGCTTGTCGATAATCTGTATAATATACTGTAAGCTTTAACGATTGTTCTGGCGGCTTGCTGGGCTTACGCCCCAAGCCGCTTTTTGTTTGGGTGTTTACTATCCCAGACAATGAATCATTTACTGTTCGTTCTTGTTGAACCTAACCCTTTGATATTTTTTCACGATCATGAAAGGCAATTGGTTGTTGCCAGAAAGTCTGTCTGATGTGTTGCCAGCCGAGGCTCGCCACATAGAAGATTTGCGTCGGCATTTACTTGACTTGTTCCGCACCTACGGATTTGAGTTGGTTGCGCCGCCGCTGGTTGAGTACATAGACTCATTGCTCTCCGGTACCGGGAGCGACTTGAATTTGCGTACCTCCAAGCTTGTGGATCAGTTGTCTGGTCGCACTTTAGGTGTGCGAGCAGACATGACGCCGCAAGTGACGCGTATCGATGCACATTTACTGAACCGTCTTGGCGTGACGCGTCTTTGTTACTGCGGTCCAGTGTTGCATGCGCGCCCCGCAGGTTTGCTCTCTAGCAGAGAATTGCTTCAGATAGGCGCTGAAATCTTTGGACATGCAGGCGTAGAGGCCGATCTTGAGATTATTCGTCTTGCACTAGAAAGCACCAGGATGGCGGGCGTGAGTGCTGTTCGCCTTGATTTGTGTCATGCTGGTTTGGTGCGGAGTTTGCTTGATAGTGATCCGCATGCGCATGTCCGTGCTGACGAAATTATGGCGTTACTGCGAGAAAAAGATTTGCCTGGTTTAAGCATGCTTGGCTCAGGTTCAGAGCCTTTGTTAGCTCAGACCGTCAAGGCACTGTGTGTGTTGCCAGAGCTTTATGGCGATATATCTGTGATATATGGCGCACGTGCGCTTTTACCTGATATCGCTGGGGTGGCTCAAGCTCTCAATACACTTGAGCAATTGCTTTCTGCTTTGGATGATGTAGCCGTCGGTGTAGACCTCGCCGATGTGGGCACTTATGGGTATCACTCTGGCGTGACCTTCTCCGTTTATGCTGAGGGCTGGCATGATTCGATCGTGCAGGGTGGCCGCTATGATGATGTCAGCAGAGCGTTTGGTCGTGCACGTCCCGCAACGGGTTTTAGTTTGGATTTGCGTAAGCTTGTTGCTGGTTTAGTGCCCGCGCTGCCCGCGCCGGCCATTCGTGCCCCTTCGGGCCATGAGTTAGCGCTGCGTCTGGCGATGCAGTCGCTTCGCCAGAGTGGCAATATTGTTGTTCAAGTGTTTCCGGGCGAATTGGCGACACATGATGAGTTTGTCTTTGATCGTGAGCTGGTTCAGCGCGACGGTCAATGGGTAGTGCAGCAAGTTCTTTAGGCTTCGGCGCGCTGTTGTTCTTTGCGATCAGCAGCACGCTTGGAGAAATTTATTCTGATACTGATTGGTCTGATTATCCAATATGAGCAAGAACATCGTAGTGATCGGCACCCAGTGGGGTGACGAAGGCAAGGGCAAGATCGTTGACTGGTTGGCGGAATCTGCTTCGGGCGTGGTGCGTTTTCAAGGCGGCCACAACGCGGGACATACGCTATGGGTAAACGGCAAAAAAACGATTTTGCGACTGATTCCTTCCGGCATTATGCATCCAAGCGTAACGTGCTACATCGGCAACGGTGTAGTGCTATCTCCAGAGGCGCTACTAAAAGAAATCTCTGAGCTTGAAGCGGCCGGTATAGATGTACGCTCGCGTCTCAAAATCTCAGAAGCTTGCCCCTTGATTTTGCCTTATCACGTTGCACTCGACCAAGCACGGGAAGCGCGTCGTGGCGAGGCCAAAATTGGTACGACTGGTCGAGGTATTGGTCCCGCTTATGAGGATAAGGTTGCTCGTCGTGCTTTGCGTGTTCAGGATCTGTTTGATCCTGCGGGTTTTCGTGCCAAGGTTGAAGAGGTTTTAGATCTTCATAATTTCGTGTTGACGCAGTATCTGGGTGCGCAGGCAGTATCCGCCCAAGAGGTCGTTGATCAGGCAATGGCGCTCGCACCTGCAGTTGCCCCGATGGTGGCCGACGTGAGCAGCTTGCTGTTCATGGCTCAACAAGCCGGACAAAATCTGCTTTTCGAAGGCGCGCAGGGAGCATTGTTAGACGTTGATCACGGCACCTATCCTTATGTGACAAGTAGTAATTGCTTAGCCGGTGCGGCGGCTGCTGGCGCAGGTGTTGGTCCACAAACGCTGAATTATGTGTTGGGCATTACCAAGGCCTATGCAACGCGTGTGGGTTCTGGGCCTTTCCCAACAGAACTGATGGACGAAACTGGCTTGCGTCTTGCTACTGTAGGTAAAGAGTTTGGATCTGTGACAGGTCGCCCACGTCGCTGTGGTTGGTTTGACGGTGCGGCGCTGAAACGTTCAGTACTTTTAAACGGTATCTCCGGCCTTTGTATCACCAAGTTAGATGTGCTTGACGGTTTGCCAGTTTTAAAAATGGCTGTCGGCTATGAGCTTGATGGTCAGGTTTGTGATGTGTTGCCTTACGGGGCCGCAGCTGTGGCGCGCGCAAAGCCTATCCTCGAAGAAATGCCTGGTTGGTCGGAGTCTACGGTAGGCGTGACAGATTTTGAAAAGCTCCCTGTCAATGCTCAGCGTTACCTTAAGCGACTTGCAGAGGTCTGTGGCGTTCCGATTGATATGGTTTCGACGGGTCCTGATCGTAACGAAACGATTATGCTTCGCGATCCCTTTAAGTCCTAATGCCTCAGTCAGGAGCAACTCAGGATCTATGGGTGGATTGGGCAACCTATCACCATTTAATTGAGCGCTTAGTTGTTCTGGTTGATCAGTCTGGCTTGAAGTTTGATCAAATATTGTGTTTAGCCAGGGGTGGTTTGAGAGTTGGAGACGTGTTTTCCCGTGTTTTTAACTTACCCCTCGCGATTTTGGCGACGAGTAGTTATCGTGAGAATGCTGGTCACACTCAGGGTGATTTAGAAATCGCTTCCTTCATCACGATGGCTCACGGCACCCTTAAGGGGCGAGTTTTGCTTCTGGATGACATGGTGGATAGCGGAGAAACGCTAAGTGGTGTGAGCCAACACTTATTGAGAACGTACCCAAACGTAGAGTCGGTCAAAACGGGGGTGCTTTGGTACAAAGCGTGTTCGAGCGTGGCACCAGATTTTTTCGTTGAAAAAGTGCCCTCTAACGCGTGGATTCATCAACCTTTTGAGGTTTATGATGGTTTGTCTGCCCAAGATTTTGTTGAAAAAAGTGCTAAAGTCCCTACGACATAGCGTATTTATGCTATCATGATGGGCTATTTTGTTGTTTAACAGCTTTATTTTTTTACGTCACGCCTCCTATGCCTATCGTTCGTCTGAAAGAAAACGAGCCCTTCGAAGCCGCTCTGCGTCGCTTCAAGCGCACAATCGAAAAAACTGGTCTGTTGACAGAACTGCGCGCGCGCGAATTTTATGAAAAGCCAACTGCTGAGCGTAAGCGCAAGCAGGCTGCTGCCGTTAAACGCCATTACAAGCGTATTCGCAGCCAGCAACTGCCTCCACGCATGTACTAATCTCTCGGCGCAGCCTTTGCGCCGTTTACGTATGGTCTAAGCGTTGATCCCAGATTCCTTTATCCAGGATCTTCTAAGCCGAGTCGATGTCACAGATGTCGTCGGCAGATACGTTCAGTTAAAAAAAGGTGGCATCAACCTGCTTGGGTTGTGTCCCTTTCATAACGAAAAATCTCCCTCTTTTACCGTCAGTCCAACAAAACAGTTTTATCACTGCTTTGGTTGTGGTGCGCATGGTAGCGCTATTACTTTTCTCATCGAGCACACCGGCGCAAGTTTTCCCGAAGCTGTGCGTACGCTTGCCAGCGCCGTTGGCATGAGCGTACCCGAAGAAAATCGCACTCCGAGTCAGAAAGCTGCGAGTTCAAGGCGACGCGAAGAAATATCACAACACACCCAAGTGCTTGATCTTGCTCAAAAGCATTACGTCTCACAGTTGCGCGATAGTCCAACTGCGATTCGGTATCTCAAGGAGCGAGGGTTGACGGGTTTGGTCGCAAAAGAATTTGGTCTTGGTTGGTCTGGAGCAGATCGGCAGGCTCTATCAAAAGTTTTTCCTCGATATGACGATCCTATTCTGGTTGAGTCAGGGTTGGTGATCGAATCAGAGGACGGTCGTCGATATGATCGTTTCCGAGAACGAGTGATGTTCCCGATTCGAAATGTCAAAGGTGAGATCGTTGGTTTCGGTGGACGCATTATCGGGAAAGGCGAACCTAAATATTTAAACTCGCCAGAGACGCCAGTTTTCTCTAAAGGCAATGAGCTTTACGGTTTGTATGAGGCGCGGAGCTCGCTACGCACTGAGGGTTGCGTCATCGTGGTGGAGGGCTACATGGATGTGGTCGGTCTTGCTCAGCTCGGTGTTCGCAATGCCGTCGCGACCCTTGGTACAGCGACAACGCCTACACACATTCAAAAATTGTTGCGTGCCAGTGACAAGATCATATTTAGTTTTGATGGTGATGGGGCAGGGCGACGAGCGGCTTGGCGAGCTTTGCAAGCTTCACTTCCTCTCTTGCGTGATGATATTTCTATCCGGTTCCTTTTTTTGCCGGCCGAGCATGATCCTGACAGCTATATTAGACAGTTTGGAGAGGAAGCTTTTCGGGCTTGTTTGGCTGAGTCTGACGCACTTTCTACTTTCTTTTTAAATGAGTTGTCGGCACGCCATTCCCTCCAAGAGCTAGAAGGGCGCTCTGCCCTTGTGCACGAAGCAAAACCTCTGTTGGCTCTCATTCCTGCGATTGCGCTAAAAGTTCAGTTGCAAAATGAACTGGCCCGTGTAGTGCAATTTACGCCTGAGGAACTGAGCCAACTGCTTGCCCAAGAGGTTCCTCACAAGATGTCTGGTTTGCCTGAGGCAGGTCGCGCTGATTCTGCTGAGTTACTGCGGGCTGGTGATGGAAGTTTTGACCATAGGGATGGGGTTGGAGCGCCTGTCTACAACAGCGAGAAAGGCCGAAAGGGGCTGTCGGCGCGAAATGGTCGTCCGGACGAACAAGGCGTTGGTAATCGCGCTCGCGAAAACACAAGGCTAGGTATGAATCGTTCAGGAGGCACGGGAGGCGTGACTGCCCGTCGCGCTGTGGCACCCATGGCGCGTCGCTTATTGCGTCTTTTAATGACAAACCCCGAACTAGTGGATCATATGGGTGAGCAACAGATTGAAATTCTGGCGCGTGGCCCCCACTTAGAAATGGTGAGAGATTTGATTGTTCTTATTCAGGCTACGGGGGCGCGTCATGTGGGTGCGTTAATTCAAGCGGCTGACCCAGGTGATGATCTAGGTGTGTTGCTGGTCTCTGTTGCAGAAGATCTCATGACTCAGGAACCCTTACCCAACCCCCAGTCGGAGTGGGAAGATGCTGTTCGACGCATCGAACTAGACGGCCTTAAAGCCGAACAGCAGGCATTAATTGCCGAAGGATTAAATAATTTGCCTGCTGAGCAAAAATATAAGGAACTTTCTCAAAGCATCACCCGTCTAATTAGGGTAATCGAAGCGAGTAGGTCTACGTAATTCGGTTAAAATCATAGGTTTACGCAGCTCAAGCGTGTGTTTGAATCAAGCACGGATTGGGCAGGCTCGTGCTGAATGCACTTTCAATATATAAGAGCGATCATGACTCATTCACTTGGCAAGAAAAAAACGATGTCAGCTGCAAAGCCTAAGCCTAAAGCTGCATCCAAACCCTTAGCCAAGCCTAATAAGCCTAACAAACCCTCCAAACCAGCCAAACCTGTCTCTAAAGATACGTCCAAATCCATTGCTAAGCCAAGTGACAAGCCCAATTCAAAATCTGTCGCTCAATCTTCTAGCAAGCAGGCTGCAAAAGTTGTCTCTAAACCTGCAGCCAAGCCGGCTGCAAAAGCTGCCTCAAAATCCGCAGCCAAGCCAGAAAAGAAACCATCATCCAAATTTGTCAGCAAGGACGCTGTCAAATCTTCAGTCAGTTCTAAGCCAAACAAATCAGCGGTAAAGTCCTCCCCGACTCGACCCGTTTCAACGCATTCCGCAGCAAAAACTGCAGTTCAATCAGTCAAGGATTCAATGAAGTCGGCTTCAAAAAGTAAATCTGCAGTTTCCGATAAAGCAAGCGCAACAAAGAGTGCCGCAAAGCCTGCTGAAAAAGCAGCAATTAAGCCTGCAGCGAAGGTTGCCGCAAAGCCTTTAGACAAGTTGGCTGCAAAGCCTGTTACCAAGGTAACAGCGAAAGCCAACGAAAAAGTGGATAAACAAGCAACAACGAAGGCCCCAGCAAAACCTGCTGCGAGCAAGTCTGCTTTACCCGCTGCTAAGCCTGCCCCCGCAAAAGCTGCAGCACCTGCACCCGTTTCTTCAAAAGCACCTGGTAAAGTTGACGTGTCAAAGCCTGTACCGGTTTTGGATGATGGAGAGGATCCGCCCAAAAAAGCAAGCGGACGTCCCCCGGGTGGGACAGGTCGTCGCCCAGGCCGTCCCTCAAAAAACCCAGCCAATAACGATGCTGATTTTGGGGACTCCGGTGATGGTGAGCACGAGGCGGAGGTCGTGCCTGATTTCAAGCCTGTTAAGCGTGGCAAGCGCGCTAAGGGCGATGCCAAGGACCTGATTGCACGCGGTCCCGTGACGCCAGAGGAGTACGAGGCACGCCGTAATCGTCTGAAATCACTGATTAAGCTAGGTAAGGATCGTGGTTACCTGACTTATGGCGAGATCAATGATCATTTGCCCGACGACTTGGTAGATGCTGAAGCAATTGACGGCATTATCAGTACTTTTAGCGACATGGGCATTGCGGTGTACGACCAAGCTCCTGACGCTGAGACGCTTCTGCTAGGCGAAAACGCGCCTGTTGCCACTTCTGACGACGACGTAGAGGATGAGGCTGAAGCCGCATTGACGACCGTTGATTCAGACTTCGGTCGAACCACAGATCCTGTGCGTATGTATATGCGTGAAATGGGTACTGTTGAGCTCCTGACGCGCGAGGGCGAAATCGAAATCGCTAAGCGAATCGAAGAGGGCCTCAAACACATGGTGATGGCTATTTCAGCATGTCCAACAACCGTCAATGAAATCCTCAATCATGTGCAGCGTGTGCGCGATGGTCAGGCCCAAATCGACGAGGTGGTTGATGGCCTGGTCGATCCAGATGACGGTGCCGAGTATGCCGGAGCAGGTGTCTCTGACGAAGCGGACGAAGACGGTCCTGCAGGTGGCATGAGCAGCAAGCAGCTTGAGGATTTGCGCGTGAAGGGTCTCGCAAAATTTGAGATTGTTGCGGTCGAGTTTAAGAAAATGCGTGCCGCGTACGAAGCGGATGGTTATCGCTCAAATGCGTATATGTCTGCACAGGAGTCCATTCAGAACGAATTAATGGGCATACGCTTCACCGCCAAAATGGTAGAGCGTCTTGCGGATACTTTGCGTGCGCAAGTAGAAGAAGTCCGTAAGATTGAACGTCAGGTTTTGCATACTTGCGTAGATCGTGCTGGCATGCCTCGGACCCACTTTATCAAGGTATTTCCTGGTAACGAGACCAATCTTGAGTGGGTGTTGGGTGAAGTGGAGAGCGCCACAGATTATGCGCATACCTTAAGGCGTCATGTGCCTGCTGTGCAAGAGCTTCAGCAAAAACTGATCGACTTGCAAGTGCGTGTGGTGTTACCCCTTAAGGACTTGAAAGACGTTAATAAAAAGATGGCGACTGGCGAAGCCAAAGCCCGTAAAGCCAAGCGTGAGATGACAGAAGCAAACTTGCGTTTGGTGATTTCTATTGCTAAAAAGTACACCAATCGCGGTTTGCAGTTCTTGGACTTGATCCAAGAAGGCAACATCGGTTTGATGAAAGCGGTAGACAAGTTTGAATACCGCCGTGGTTACAAGTTTTCGACCTACGCAACGTGGTGGATTCGTCAGGCGATTACGCGTTCGATCGCGGATCAGGCGCGCACAATTCGTATTCCTGTGCATATGATTGAAACGATTAATAAAATGAATCGTATCAGCCGCCAGATTTTGCAGGAAACGGGTGCAGAGCCTGATCCAGCAACACTTGCATCCAAAATGGATATGCCAGAGGACAAGATTCGTAAAATCTTGAAGATCGCAAAAGAGCCAATTTCGATGGAAACACCGATCGGCGATGATGATGATTCGCACTTGGGTGATTTCATTGAAGACATGGCGACGCTCGCACCGGCAGATGCAGCCTTGCACGGCTCGATGCGAGATGTCGTCAAGGAAGTGCTGGATTCACTCACGCCTCGCGAGGCAAAAGTGTTGCGCATGCGCTTTGGTATTGAAATGAGCACAGATCAGACCCTCGAAGAGGTGGGTAAGCAGTTTGATGTCACGCGTGAGCGCATACGTCAAATAGAGGCTAAAGCTTTGCGCAAACTCCGCCATCCTAGTCGTTCGGATAAGCTCAAGAGTTTTCTCGAAGGTCAGTGATGCAAATCCAAGTCCTGATCGTTCATCCTAGCCCGCTTGTGCAGGCTGCTTTGAGTTGCCTGATCAGTACAGATGCTTTTTTTTGTGTGGTCAAAACCTTCGCCAAGGGTGGTGAACTTGCCGAATTTTTGACTACAACAACAGATCGCTTCGATATCGTGCTGCTCAGTGCAGAGCAAGAAGATTCCTCTTTGTTGTTACGGATTGCTGGTATGAGCGACGCAAAGGTTTTGTTGCTGGCGCTTGAGCGCGAGCCCGCAAATGTTGAGGATTGGCTCAAGGAAGGCGTTCGAGGGCTGATCAATCCTCAAGCGGACAGCACACATTTGTTGAAAGCAATGTCCAAGATTTATGCGGGTGAGTTTTGGTTTAATCGCCAAATGACCTCGCGTATTCTCAGCGGTTTAGGTCAGGCAAAAATGCTCTCTCAAGAGCAGATACGCATCGCTCAGTTAACCACCAAGGAAAAGCTTGTTGTAAAGGCTGTGGTAGATGGCGGAGGTAAGACCTTGCGAGAGACAGCCAAAGATCTTGAAATCAGTGAGAATACGGTGCGTAATCATTTACGCTCCATTTACAGCAAATTAGCATTGGCAAATAGGCTTGAGCTTTTTGTCTTTGCCCAACAGCATATGAGTGGAGCTTTTAAATAATTCGCTGATTGTCTATAAAAAGCTAGTCTCGGTTCTATCACGCATGCTCTAAGATTTGGTGGCATATGAATAAGAACGCAGAAGGTGGCTTGGACAAAGTTCGGCTTCTCACTCCTCGGCAAGAGCAGATCTTATCTCTGCTGACCGAAGGTAAAAGTAATAAAGAGATTGCCGGAGAGCTCGGGATTCAGCAAGGTACTGTCAAGCAGCACCTTTTTGTGTTGTTTCGACGTCTAGGTGTCGTCAATCGCGCAAAGGCGGTGATTGCTGCCAGTCAATTGCTAAAGTCTCAGCGTGCGAGAGGGGCGTGATTCTGGATGGGCAAAGCCGCCTAGACAGTCCGCGACGCATCATCCTGGCTATGTCTGGAGAATGATTTCTGTTGTCGCTGTTTTTCTCCCTGATGCAACCTCGATTTCGACACGCGTGTTGGTCCAGCGCGACCAGTATTTAACCTTGCTTAGACAGACTGTTTCTGAGTTTACTGAAGCGTTAGATGGTCAGTTTGTTTCCATGCCCTATGGCGGCTTTCTTGCTTGGTTCGGGCATCCTTATTCTCATCTGGATGATGCAGATCGTGCGGTGCATTTAGCCCAGTCTATTCAAAAATGGTCAGACCATTATTGCTTGAGTCACTTTAAGGATCATGAGTCTGAGTTGGTGCTCAATCCTATTGGTGTCGGTGTCGCCTCTCATCCCGAAGTCGTTGCTGAAAAAACGGTTCAAATCACCGGCGCCGGGTCTTTTAGATCGGCAGCTATTTTGGCGCGCCATGCCAGAGCATTAGGTAAACCTCTTGCTGATGCATCAACACAGCGTCTTGCCCCCCTCAGTGTTCCCTGGTTAAAGGATTTAGTGGCGCCTAACCAATCGATGGGGCGTCAGCGTGAGGGAAGTGTTTCTGCGATTGGAGAATATGGTGAGTGCTTGATCGATACGCGCCCTCATTGGGAAGGGGTGGAGGTTATCGAAGAGATTTTTACTTATGTGCAGAGGGGAGCAGCACAATGGGTTGCAGTGGAATGTTGGCCCCCAGCTGCTGCGACTGCATTGATAGACATGATCGGTAATGCCGCAAGTACAAAAGGCTTTAACGTTTTGCGCTTGAGAATGCCTATTCAAACGCGTCGCGACCGAGTGGTTGCTGATTTTGTTGGTCAGATCGAAATGGTATCGACGGGCTTAAATGCTCCGATGAACAAGATCTATCCACTTGCCTCAGATGGCGAGCGACTGGGCTTGATGCTTCGGGACTGCGCCAGCAAACCGTTGGTTGTTCAGGTTTACGGTTTAAAAGCACTAGACGCCATCGCAACGTTGTTGGGTGAACGCGGTATTAACAAGTTGGTATCTTGTCCGATTTTGATTGTCGCGGCTAATTTGATGGATACGGGTCAAGCGCAAATGGCTGTAAGGCTTTTTGGGCCCCATCCAAAAAATCAATTATTGTCCAAAGTGTTTTCTATGAAAATGATTGAACATGCTGCCTTGCCGCAGGAGATTCGGACTGATTTGCAAAGCTCACTAGATGGTTTATCTATTATTTCTAAACAGTTGATTATGGTAGCTGCGACATAACCCGCTCAGCCCATTGATTATTTTGTGATGCAAGCAGATCTCCCACATCATCAAATCCAGTCCTGTTTGTTTGAACTCACCGCTTCAGGTTTGATTGCGCCTAGGTCAGGTGGTGGCTTTCAGTTCCGTGACTTGATGACGGCCCAAGCCATTCATAATTTGACGGTTGAGATTTCTGAACTGGGTGAGTCTTGAAAAGATTAAAGTCTGAGTGAGGCTATAATCTTAGGCTTGCTGATTAATGCCCCCCTAGCTCATGCTTGGTTAGAGCAGCGGACTCATAATCCGTTGGTGCCGTGTTCGACTCACGGGGGGGGCACCAGTATTGAAAAGCGCATCAGAAATGCGATGTGTACCCCAAAAATTATTTCGATTCTGCAGGCGGTGCTGCGAGCAATACTGCTGGGTTATCGGGCTGATTTTTCCACTTGTCATAACAAGTGAGACCGCAGAAGTTCGCGACGTAGTCTTTTGCCTCTGAAACTATTGCCTCAGAAATCGGTATTTCCTTCATGCATACCGAGCATGGCACATGCTTGACTGTGGCGGTCGGATCTTTTGTATTCATAAAATTCCTTTTGGGTCACGGCTTCAACACGGTTTTCTGTGTAGAGGTCCACGACCTACTTTAGTCAGCTTTTATTTATATAAATGTTCGACAACACACATAGAGCTTTACATTTTTATATTCAAGAATAAAGAAGGTAAATACGCTTATTGAAGAGCGTGCGCGACCGCACATACCTTGCAAGATCTTTGCAGTAAGGTCCCCAAGAAGTGACCTCATCACTCAACTTGTCGCGATATCTCGTCACCAGTTAAAGAAATGAGCTAATTGAGGGTGGAGACAATATGAAAAAGTTAAAGGTAGCAAAGCCAGGGCCACAATTGGTCAAACAGGCTACAGTTGTAGCGACAGATCCAGCAATTAGCACTTCAGTGGATCAGGAGCTGGTCTTAATGCAGCAGGCATTAAATTCAATCTCGCAAGGCGTACTCATCACAGATGCCCAAAGACGCACAACGTATATGAATGATGCCTTTGAGAAAATGACTGGCTATGCGAAATCTGATCTCATTATTCATCCCTGAATTACCTTAAAAGGCTTCTAATCGCTCAGATCAAAATTGACCAGTCTTTTGTACGCGATATCGTTTCTGAAAACAGTGATCAGGTGATTGTGCGCACGATTGTGGTCATGGCACAAAGCTTGGGTATAAGCGTCATCGCCGAAGGGGTTGAAATGCAAGAGCAATATCAACTTCTTTTAGACAGTGGCTGTACGGAATACCAAGGGTATCTGTTTGGTAAGCCGATGCCCCTTGAGCAGTTTGAAGTGTTGCTGAAGCAAGACTAGACAGGATAAGTGGAAGCGCATTGCTTGCCTACGATTTCTCTGTATTCGTTTGCTTGGAAAATTAGTATCCGACTTTACATGTGCCATTCGTCAAGACGCCAGCCTTCCAACTACCGCGACACTCAGTACCGTCATATTTGGTAAAAATACCATTCACGCCATTCGCTAAATTTTTAGCGTCGCAACCATTTTTATCAATTGTAAAAAACATACCTTTTAGACCATCAGGATCTTTTTCGTTCTTGATGGCAACAACTCGACACATTCCTGCAGTCTTGCCAAATTGCTGCAATGGTTTGCCTTGGTTGTCTTTGTAATTCTTCATATACTCGATCGTAGTAGCGGGAATATTATTCTCGATCGCGATATCTATCGCCGTCGCGCCCTTGGCGTTCTTGATGCTTGGATCGCCACCTAGACGAATGACCTCCTCGATGACCGGGATGTTATGAACATTTGAATTCGCAAGCTGGGCTAAGAATATTCTGCCCATCGAATCTACGCTATTCACATTAGCACCCGCCTTAACAACCGCGCGAACGATCAAGATTTTTCTGCCGGAATTGCCCCCCGTGCTCGCGACCCAAGTGAGCGGGCTGAAAGGATTGTTATCCAATGCCTCAGGAGAGGCTTTCATGCTTAACAGTAATTCTGTCATAGGCACATCTGTGCGGGTAATCGCAATATTTATGGCTGTTTCTGTACCAACTGAAGAGGTGCTATTGGGGTTGGCACCTTCATCCAGGAGTTTTTTGGCTGCGACAATATCTCCGCGTTTGATCGCCGCGATTAACTCAGGACTAGATTTATTATCGTTTTGAGCATGCACGCTGAATGACAACAGTAACAGTGCAAGGGTCATCAATGTTTTCATCTTTACCTACTAAGGATTAGTTTTCTATCAACCTATCCATCCAATTTAACAAATTTAATTGAACTGCCCCAAAAAAATTGAGTGGTCTTTATAAATTTATAAAGACCACTCAATGTAGTACTTGCAAAATCTTACTTAAGATTCACACCGGCATTCGTAGTTTTCTTGCATGCGATTTCGCTGTGCTCGTTTGCTTGGAGGGTGTGACCTTGCGCAACCGCGGCATGTTATCCAGCTTGCTTCGCATCACCAGTTTCGGCATGTTTAGCGGCTTGCTTATGAGCAGCTAAAGCGGCATCGCAATGCTCTGCAGTTTTACATGTCAATATATGTCCCCTGATACGATTACTTAGTCTGCTAGCGCACATAGAGTTAACGTTCGCGAGGGCTTTCAGGGTAAATTTTGTTATAAGCTATCCCTATAGAAATCTTATTGAATGGCTCACCTATGAAACGGTTCTCTTCTCGGATGGCAGCAGTTGATGCACCCATCATTCCCGCGATCGCTGGACTTGTTCGTAGCAATCCGGGCACGATCTCGTTAGGGCAAGGCGTCGTCAATTATGGCCCCCCCGAAGACGCGCTCAAAGCGCTTCCCGGTTTAATGAGTGATACGCAGCTGCATAAGTACCAGTCGGTGTTGGGTCACGCAGGCTTACTTGAAGCCCTGACTGAAAAACTCAGCTCGGAAAATAGCATTCAACTAGACAATGCGTCACTCGTGATGGTGACGGCTGGCAGCAATATGGCGTTTTTAAATTGCGTCATGGCTGTGGGTGATCCCGGTGACGAATTTATTTTGCCGATGCCGTTTTACTTCAATCAAGAAATGGCCATCAAAATGTGTGGCTGTGTCCCAGTAACGGTCCCTGTGAATGAGGATTGGAGTCTCAATGTTGAGGCGCTTGCAGCCGCCATTACTCCTCGTACACGCGCGATTGTGACGGTTTCGCCTAACAACCCAACCGGTGCGGTGTACTCCCAAGCATCCTTGACTGCAGTCAATAAACTGTGCGCTGAAAAAGGTATTTATCATTTTAGCGATGAGGCCTACGAGTACTTTACGTATGAGGGTTCAACGCATTTTTCTCCAGCGTCTTTGCCCGGCGCAAGCCGACATACTTTCTCGTTTTATTCCATGTCTAAAAACTATGGCATGGCGAGTTGGCGAATTGGGTACGTGGTGTTTCCAGCGGACTTATTTGATGTCATGAACAAAGTACAGGACACCAACCTAATTTGCGCACCGATGCCGTCGCAATTATTGGCACTGCAAGTATTGAAATATGGTCGTGAGTGGGTGGCCCCAAAGGTCGAGGCGCTCACCACCGTGCGGGACAATGTGTACCAGGCCCTGGATCAACTGGGGGACTTGGTTCAGTATCCAAAAACGCAAGGTGCTTTTTATGTGTTGATGAAAATGCCAGGACTCAAGGACAACCAAGATCCGTTAGCGTTTAATCGCGCGATGGCACAGCGCCACAAGGTGGTTTCTATTCCTGGCTTTGCATTTGGATTGACCAATATGCAGGAGGCCAATTATCAGCGTTTGTCTTATGGGGCGTTGCAGGCTGCAAGCGTCGCTGAGGGCGTGGCACGGTTCGTTGAAGCTGTGAAAGATTGGTACGGACAACAATGATGAAACTTACAATTTTTTTTCTTCTCTCTTTAGTGACGTTTGTAATGTCGTCCGGGCTCAGTGCAGCGCAACAGTCACCAGACCCCCATTCTGACCATGCGCATCATAGATCGCGCGCGCCGCATTTAAGCCATGCTTCACAAGCGGTCACGGCAAATTTACAAGCCTCTGCCAGCAAACAGGTGCTGCAAGATGAAGTCAGATTAGTGTTTGCGCATGAGGCAAAAGGAAATAATGCTGCAGAGGTTAATCGCTTATTAGCGCAGGCGATTGAGCAGGCAAGGGGGGCTGTTAAAAACACCAACGGTTTTTCTCTATCGAATGGCAGTTTCCGAACCTCGCCTGTCTACAACAAGGACGGCCGCACAGATGGTTGGCAGGGGCGTGCAGAGTTGGTGCTGACTTCCAAGGATTTAGCCGCAGCCGAGAGTGCGTTGGGCGTGCTGGGTGCTCAGTTAGCGATCTCAAGTATGCAGTTTTCTCTCTCTAGTGGAAAGCGCAAGGAGGAGGAGCAGGCTTTATTAACAGAGGTTGCGCAAGCATTTAAAAACCGTGCACAGGCTGCAGCGTTAGCATTTGGTTTCAAAACTTACAAAATTATCAGCTTGGATCTAAATAGTCCTAGCGGCGCAAACAACGGACCCATGCTGATGCGCGGTGCGGCCTCTATGTCTGCGCCTAATGCTTCCGAGGTAATAAAGCTGGCGCTTGAGCCTGCTCAAGTCTTGGTGAGTGTGGACGTCTCTGGCAAGGTCGCTTTTGACTAAGCCCGAACGACAGCTGAGCAATTTGTCCTGCCCCTGCGGTCGACTCGCGGCAAACCAGCTCTTGTCTTTTGCAAAATGCTGCGGCCAGTACCTTGATCACTTTGACAGCAGACCCGCAACGGACCCTGAAAGCCTCATGCGCTCACGCTACACTGCGTTCGTTCTTGAGCGTGAGCGGTATTTGCTCGATACATGGAGCCCGGCAACGCGTCCGGCTTCGCTCGAATTTGAATCGCAGGCAAAGTGGTTGGGTTTAGAGATTAAATCCAAGCGAATGGTGGATTTAAATCACGGCTATGTTGAGTTTGTTGCGCGCTATCGTCTCAATGGACAAGCGACTCGATTACATGAAAATAGTTTTTTCGTACGTGAAGAAAATCGCTGGTTGTATGTCAACGCTCAAGAGTAACCTTATGGAATCAATGTCTCTTATGAAAACTCTGACGCCCGGATTTCGCGCATTGGTGATCGGTTCGAGTGGTGCGATTGGAGCGGCTTTTGTTTCTTCGCTGCGGCAAGATCCTGCTTGCCTCGAAGTGGTTGAGGTATCTCGGGGGACACATCCAAATTTCGCGCTAGAAAGTGAGGAGAGCATGTCCGCGATCGCTGCGTCGCTCAAGCCTCAGGGTCCATTCGCCTTGATCATTGATGCAACAGGCGCTCTCACGATCGATGGAAATGGCCCTGAAAAACATTTGGGCGCACTCAATGCTGACCGGTTAATGCGTAGTTTTCAAATTAACGCGATTGGTCCAGCTCTGTTGTTGAAACATTTTTTACCCTTATTGGCGCCCGGTCGCTCCATTTACGCCAAGCTTTCTGCGCGGGTGGGCAGCATTTCAGATAATAAAAAAGGAGGGTGGTACGGCTACCGTGCCTCAAAAGCGGCTCTGAACATGTTGTTGCAAACGGCCGCCATTGAGTTCGCGCGCAAAAATCCTGCCGCCGTGATTGCGGCCTTACAACCTGGCACAGTTCAGTCTCCTCTCTCAACGCCCTTTGTTGATCAAAGCAGTGTGTTGACTGCTATTGAGTCCGTTGAGGGTTTGTTGCAGGCACTCGATCAGTTAGGGATGGCAGAGCAACAGCATACTGGCGCATATTTCTTAGATTACAAAGGTCAGGCGATTCCTTGGTAAGCTAAGTTCTTAAAATATGACTTTTTATGATTCTTTATATCTTTTGGCTATAAGAAGAGAAAGAATATGTACTTCGATTTTAAAGAATGAAAGAGCAGAATATTGGAGTTAGATCTTCACTTCTCTCTGGGTTGTCTTCATCATGAAAAAATTAGCAGCTTATATCTTTGCGCTTTTGCTATCGACGAGTGCCATCGCAGCTGAGCCACTCCTGTCTGCTTCGTCAGTGCAATCAGGCCTTAAGACGCCCAATACTGTCGTCATCGACATTAGGGATCCAAAATCTTATGCCGAGGGTCATATTGCGGGTTCATTAAGTGCTCCCTATGGAACTTGGCGTGGCCCTGCGGCCAATCCTGGCGAATTGCCTTCAATTGGCAATCTCACCAAACTCGTGCAAAGCCTCGGCTTGACGCCAGAGACACATGTGATTGTGACGTCCTCAGGCAAAGACGATACAGACTTCGGTGCAGCCGCGCGCGTGTACTGGACACTTAAGGTGTTGGGCCTGCAGCATCTCTCAGTATTAAATGGTGGCCTCAAGGCTTGGCAGGCAGCAGGATTGACGCTAGATGACAAACCCGTGAGCGTTCCAGCCAGTACGTTTGTTCCAACGATTAACCAAAGCATGATTGCCACCCGTGAAGAGGTGGTGGCGAAAGTAAACGCTGGCAATGTACAGCTTATCGATGCACGTCCAGTAGAGTTTTTTGATGGTTCGACACGTCATACTGCAGCCAAGGTGCCAGGCACCTTAAAGGGTGCGGTAAACCTCGAGCACTCAACATGGTTTGAGCCCAACAGCACCAATGTCGTTTCATCGGGCCAGGCTAAAAAGCTATTGGCAGCCACCTCGGTCCAGGCAGACCAAGAAGTCGTTTCTTTCTGTAACACTGGTCACTGGGCCGCAACGAATTGGTTTGTTTTGTCCGAGCTGGCAGGTCAGAAAAACGTCAAGCTCTATGCGGGCTCAATGGTGGACTGGACACAAGCGGATGGTGCTTTGCCCATGGATAACGTCCCCAATCGTGCTAAGCAGTTGATGATCGATGCGAAGCTACGACTGGCTAAGTAAGTATTTAAGATGAAACGACTGCCTCTTAGCCTGTTGCTGTGCTTGTTCTTTATTTTTCTCGCTTGGACAGTCTCCATTCGCCAAGCTGTGCTGTTTGCAGTAGGGATTGGGATGGGGGCTGCACTTGCAGGTGCGCGCTTCGGTTTCACATCAGGATGGCGCCAGCTGATTGAGCACAAGGATCCAAAAGGGGTCACGGGTCAGTTAGTGTTACTCGCGCTCGCGTCAGTGTTTTCGCTCACCTTGCTGGGACAGTACTCTGAGCTGACGGCTGCGCTGGGCCCGCCAAGCATTAGTCTGTTGATTGGTGCTTTTGTGTTTGGTCTGACTATGCAGATTGCGGATGGTTGCGGATCCGGTACGTTGTACAAGGCGGGTCTGGGCATTCCCATTAATATGGGTATCTTGCCTTTGTTTGCCCTGGGTAGTTTTCTGGGCTCTGTCCAAGTTGGCGACTGGCTCAAACTCGGACAAGTTGAGCCGATCGGACTGGTGACAGAGTTTGGCAGCCTAAACGCGATCGTGATTACGCTGGTTGGCTTGGCTGTTTTTGGCTTGGCAATCAGACTTTGGGTGGGAAAGGGACGCACGTGGTGGGACCGTAAGTGGCTGGTGGGTGCCTTTGCGTTAGCCGTGCTTGCGGCACTCAATCTCCTCATTGCCGGACAACCTTGGGGGGTTGTGTATGGTTTTGGATTGTGGGCCGCCAAAATAGTCAATGCCGCCGGTTTGTTCGATCCCGCTGCAAACGCGTTTTGGAGTCAGGCGGGTAATGCACAGCGTTTGAATGAAATGGTGTTAATGGACATCACGTCCATTACAAATATTGGTATCTTGGGCGGCGCGTTGTGGATTTCTGCGCGTGCCTCAACGGATAGTAAACCCATGACTGCCCAACAATGGGTGATCGGCTTAATTGCAGGCTTTTTGATGGGCTACAGCTCACGTTTGGCGTTTGGATGCAATATCGGCGCTATGCTCAGCGGCATTTCAACGGGTAGCATCCACGGTTGGATCTGGGTGCCTCTCGCGTTTGCTGGCACAATCATCGGTGTGCGTATCCGTCGTCACTATCAATTTTAAGGATCGATTCAAGATGATCCAGTCGACAAAAAAATATCAAGCTCTTTTTTGGGCATGTTTGGTTGCATTTCTCGTGTGGGATACCACAGTTTCTCCGTCCGTTGATTTGAGAAATGAGCCGCCTTTGATTGCAGCAGGGTCTGGCAAGCCTTCAAGTGGCGGTCATTGCGCCGTTTCTAAATAAAAAAGCCGCGCGTGCAACACGTGCGGCTTTTCCTCAAAACCGTCCTTATTCGCCTCAAGTAAAAATCATCTCCTGACGCGCTCAGGATGTTCGCCGTAGGGCGGGCCATACATTACTAGCACGCGAACAGGTTCATCACTCGTCACAGAGAACACATGCATCTTGTCCGCGGGAAAAAAGCAAGTGTCCCCGGCTTGCATCTCAAAGGCATCACCATCGACCTCGACATGTGCTGTGCCTGCTAACAGGTAGCAGACTTGTTCGAGGCCCGGATGCGCGTGGGGAAGCGCACCACCGCCGCGCGCGATCGTGCCCAACACCACTTCAATATGCTTGGCGCCTACATTGTCGGCACCAATCAAGCGACGATTGCTCGTCTCGTGATGATTCGCCGGAGAGTAGGGCTGAACACTTGCTTCTTTAATCAGATATTTTGAGACCATGATGCTTGGATGTCCTTATTCGGGCTTGACACCAGCACCACGGAGCATCTCACCCCAATGCTTGAGCTGAAAGTCCACATATTTCGAAAACTCTTCGGGTGTCTTGGTGGGATCAAGCTCAAATCCTGTTGCTGCAATTTTTTCTTGAAAATCTTTATCTGCAAAGACAGCTTGGAGCTCGGTGTTCAGTTTGTCTACAATCGGGCGGGGTAGGTTAGCGGGACCAAAAATACCGTTCCAAGACGTCAAATCAAACCCAGTGACAGTACTTGCAATTGAGGGTACGGTTGGAAAACTTTGTGAGCCCTTGGCCGTGGTGACGGCAAGGGTGCGGATACGATCAGACTTCAGTGAACCCATACCCGAACCTAAGTCCACCACATAGACTTGAACTTGACCTGAGATGAGGTCTGTCATGGCCTGCGTGCTGGCTTTATAAGGAATAGCAACTACATCAATGCCAGAGATACGCTTGATGGTTTCCATCGTCACAAGGGAAGTACTGTTTGGCGTGGCGTAGGATAGTTTGCCAGGATTCTTTTTTGCGTATTCGATAAACTCAGCCAGGGTATTGACGGGGAGTTTTGGGTTGACGGCTAAGGCAAAAGGCAGCTCGCCCACTCGAGCAATGGGTGTGAAATCCTTGATGGGATCGTAGCTCAGTGTCTTAAACATCCAAGGGTTGGCTGAATGGGATGTATTGGTGGTCATAAACAGCGTGTAGCCATCAGGTGCGGCTTTGGCAACAAACTGCGCGGCGATTTGAGCGCTCGCACCAGCTTTGTTATCAACGATGACGGGCTGCTTGAGACGCTCTGACAGCTTTTGGGCGACGTTTCGCGCCACGCCATCGGTACCGCTGCCAGCAGCAAAAGGGATAACGAGTGTGATCGGCTTGTTAGGATAGGCTTGTGCAAACACACTTGCAGAAAGTGTCAATGCAGCAATACCAAGCAAAGTTTTAAACTTTTTCATTTTTGAATATCCAAGCTCTAAGACGGTCTTACTTTTTAGCATAAGGACCTCTTGCAGAGGCGCTAAAGGAGTGAGTATCTTCCCTAGGTTACATCGACCGAACTGCATCGACTTTACTGATAGCAGCCAAAAAGGCACAATCCAAATATGTCTATACCTTCATACCTCACAGCTGCTTTTTATTTATTTGTCGATCTGCCCGATTACGTTGCCCGGCGACAAGTTTTACTTGATTTTTGTGAGCGGCACGAGGTGAAAGGGTTGATTTTGTTAGCACGCGAGGGCATCAACAGCACGATCGCTGGTAGACCCGACAACGTGTACGCCGTGCTTGAGTATCTTCGCTCAGAGCCTAAATTTTCAACCCTGCAGCATAAAGAGTCCTGGTCAGACGTGCCTCCTTTTCACAGGATGAAAGTCCGTCTCAAAAAAGAGATTGTGACGCTGGGGGTGCCAGGAATCAGTCCAACCAACATGGCCGGGACCTATGTCAAACCTGCTGACTGGAATGCGCTCATCAGTGATCCTGAAGTGGTCTTAATCGATACGCGTAATGACTACGAAGTCGAACTTGGGACCTTTACGGGCGCTATAGATCCAAAAATTAAAACCTTTTCCGAGCTAGTCAAGTGGATCGACGAAGCTGAGGTGCTCGCAACGCAAACAGGTAAAAAGCCCAAAGTTGCCATGTTTTGTACGGGTGGTATTCGGTGTGAAAAATCGACTGCACTGTTGCGAACAAAGGGCTTTGATGAGGTCTACCACCTTGAGGGAGGAATTCTCAAATATCTTGAGAAGGTTCCGCCCGAGCAAAGCCAATGGCATGGAGAGTGTTTTGTTTTTGATGACCGCGTCTCAGTGGATCATCATTTACAGCGTTCAGGCCGCCAGCTTTGTCATAATTGTCGTGACCCTTTGCCGGACGGTGCAATACAATCCCCAGAGTTTGAAAAAGGGGTGAGTTGCCCGCGTTGTTTCAACAGGGGTGACCAAGAGCACAAGCGTCGCGCGCGCGAGCGGCAAAAGCAGTATGAACTCGCTAAAGCACGTCGCCAGCTCCATATTGGCGCTAAGATAGCGCCGCATAAGTAACCATTTTTGAGGTTGTATGAAAATCAAACACACACTCGCTGCGCTGACTGGCGCTGTCTTACTCAGCTGTTTTGGCAGCGCTGCCATCGCGCAAGAATTTCCTCCTACTAAGGCTGTAACCTTGTATGTCGGTTTTCCTCCTGGTGGAGCCAATGACATCGCCGCACGTATTATCGGAAAAAAATTATCTGAAAACATTGGGCAAAAAATTGTCGTAGACAACAAGCCTGGTGCAGGTGGCAATATTGTGACGGACGTGGTTGCCAAAGGTCCGTCTGATGGCTCTGTGATTTTGCTGGGTTCGATTGGCCCGCTCTCCATCGCGTCGCATTTGATGAAAATCCCCTATGATCCCGTTAAGGATTTGGCGCCACTCGCGATGGGCGGAAGCTTTCCAAACGTGTTGTTGGTTTCTCCCGAATCCGGCCTTAAAAGTTTGAAAGACCTAGTTGACTTAGCTAAAAAAGAGCCAGGCAAGCTGACTTATGCCTCGACAGGTGCTGGCTCTGCTTCGCACTTGCAAGGTGAGTTGTTTAATCAGCGCGCTGGGATCGATCTTGTTCACGTGCCTTACAAGGGCGGTGGTCCAGCCATGGTCGATGTGATTGGCAATCGCGTGACGGTATATTACTCGGCACTGCCTTCTGCGGCACCCCAGATCCGTTCGGGCAAGTTGATTCCTTTGGCCGTCACGAGCGACACACGTGCGGATATTTTCCCTGATATTCCAACCATCGCAGAGTCTGGATACCCAGGTTTTGACGCGAGAAATTGGTATGCATTTGTTGCATCTGCCAAGACACCTCCGGCAATCTTAGAGCGCTGGAATCAGGAAATCGTCAAAGTCATTACAGACAAAGAAGTCACAGCGGCCTTGCATTCACATGGACTGACGCTTGAGCCAGGTACGCGCGAAGATTTATCTAATTACATCGCCAAGGAATCGGCGACCTGGGGCAAAATCATTAAAGATCGCAATATTAAGGTTGATAATTAATATGCATCATGCGTATGGGTGATCGTCGCGCACATGGTTGTGCGACGAAAAAAAAGGGCGATGTTAGCATCGCCCTTTTTTTACATCAGAAACAAATAACGACTAGTCTTCAAACTGTCCAAAACGCACAGTTGTCGAGCCCACTTTGACGTTTGACGTTGAAGGCATCACGAGCACTGTGTTGTCATACGGCACGCGAATTGTGTGCTCACCATCTGTGGCCACGACATCGCCTTTCTTGGGAACGACTTCCAGCCCTTTGTATGCTTTGTTGAAATGAAAGCCTGTTGACTTTGCAACCACAGCCTCGGTCACCCGAACGATACGTTGTTTAGGACAAGCGGGTAAGCGCAGCGCGGGTTGCACAAACGCATCATCGACAATATTAAACAAGCGCAGAAAACGCAGCATGGTGTCGTGCGCCACGTCGGCGGCAGATTTTTCCCAATGTTGACCGCACTCAATCAATAAGCCGGTACGTGGATCATTGGGTTTGCCAAAACCGCCTCGCTCAATCATACGCAGACCGGCTGGATGTCCTGTGTCAATTAGCAAAAACTCAGGCAGGCCAACACGCTTGGATAGCGCGGCACTTTTCTCGCCACCTTGACCGGTTGCGCCACACACCATAATCGGGGCACAAGGCTCGGACATCGAGTGAATGTCGAGCAAAAAGTCTGCAGCATCGACAAAGGGCTGCAGTACGCGCGCGCGTCGTAGCTCTGCTGAGTCGCGTGTGCCAAACAGCACGTCATCACCCCAAACGCGGTTGTAATCCTCGTCGATGTAACGACTTGCACTGGGGTTTTCTGGATCCCAGCGTGAGTAGGCTAGCGTATTGGCAAAGGCAATCGTCAGACGGCCAACATTGGGTTTGACATTTTGGCGTAGAAACCAGTCTACTGCGATCGCACCACAAAATTCGTTGCCATGGGTCAGTGCCTGCAGCATGACATGCGGACCTGGACGCCCAGAGTCAAAACTCCAAACGTAGGGCACGCCAGTATTTGAGTGCTCCCACGCGCTGATGTCTGGCGCAGTGAGTTCAATGGGATAGTGTTGTTTCATTTTGTTACTTTTTAAAATTAGTGTGGGTCGTTGAGGTGGCAAGCGGACTGTCGCCCTGGACTGATTTCTCTCAGGACGGGCGCCTCGACGGAGCATCGCGGCATCGCACTGGGACAACGAGGATGAAAATGACATCCCGATGGCGGTGCGAGAGGCGAGGGAATTTCGCCTCGGATTGGCACGAAACTGCGATGCTTTCGGTCGATGCGAGGGATTTCTTGGAGCAACGCTTGCGTGTAGGGATGGTTCGGCTCGGCGAACAGCGCCTCGGTTGGGGCGATTTCGGCGACGCGTCCGAGATACATCACTACGACACGGTTAGATAAATGTCGCACGACACCGAGGTCATGGCTGATAAACAGATAGGTCAGACCGAGTTCGTCGCGCAAGTCCATAAACAGGTTGAGGACCTGCGCCTGAATCGACACATCCAAAGCTGCAACAGCTTCGTCGCACACCAAAAACTCTGGCTTGACGGCGAGTGCGCGGGCAATACCAATCCGAGCGCGTTGACCACCTGAGAACTGGTGGGGGTAACGTTGCATATAGGAGGGATCAAGACCGACCCGCTTGAGCAGGGCTGCGGTATAGTCGCTTTGTTGCGCGCCGCTCACGAGACCATGCACGCGCGGTGCCTCACCCACAATATCCACCACACGCATACGAGGATTGAGTGAAGCAAACGGATCCTGAAAAATGAGTTGTACAGGTCGACGAACACCGCCATGGCTTTCCAGGGGTTGGCCACGATAGCGCACCGTGCCTTCGCTTGGAGTGTAGAGCCCGCAGCCCAATCGTCCAAGGGTCGATTTTCCGCAACCCGATTCGCCGACTAAACCCACGACCTCACCCTGATTAATCGTAAAGGTGACGTTGTCTACGGCATGTACGGTTTGCTCTTGGACTTTGGAGCCAAATACGCGCGCAATTTTTTCAAAAATATCGAGTTTTTTGCCAAAGCGTTTAGAAACTCGATCAAAGGCTAAAAGTTCGGTCACGCTAAGCTCTCCGTTGAAGCCGTGGATGGCTGCTGAACGATCGGGTTCCAACAACGTGTACTGCGAGAGCCAATCATTACCATCTCTGGCATCTGCGCACAGGCGGGCAGGACACGCGTACAGCGCGCTTCGAAGGCGCAGCCCGCGCCCAGTTGCATAATTGAGGGTGCCGAACCGGGAATTTGACGCAGCCGTTGACCCGGCGTTGTTGTGGCAGGGACCGAGTCCAGCAAACCACGCGTATAGGGATGGGTCGGGTTGCTAAGCACATCTTCGGCCAAACCATGCTCAACGATGCGACCAGCATACATCACCGCAATTTTATCGGCCAGTCCTGCTACGACTGCGAGGTCATGCGTAATCCAAATCAAGGCTGTGCCAGACTGACTGACCAGTTGTTGCATTTCATACAAAATCTGACCCTGCACCGTGACATCTAGGGCGGTAGTGGGTTCGTCTGCGATGATCAGATCGGGTTTGTGCAGCATCGCGATCGCAATCGCCACACGTTGACGCATACCACCGGAAAATTGATGTGGATATTGGCCAAGTCGTTCGCTTGGTGAGGCGATACCGACTTTACCGAGCACCTCGACACAACGCGCGCGCGCAACCGATCGACTGACGGACTCGTGCGCAAGCACCGTCTCAATCATCTGCGTCTCAACGGTCAAGACGGGATTGAGTGTCATCATTGGATCTTGAAAGATCATCGCGATCCGACGACCGCGCAAGCGACGCAGGGTTTCCTCGTCGGCACCCACAAGCTCTTGGCCGTCAAAAATAATACTACCGCGGGCAATTTTCCCAGGGGCATCGACCAGTCCCATGATTGAAAAGCCCGTGACGGATTTGCCAGAGCCAGACTCGCCAACCAGGCCGAGTACTTCGCCGCGTTTGAGCTCGAGTGAAACATCTGCAACGGCTGGCAAAATGCCATCCCGGGTTAAGAATTCGGTGCGCAGACCTTTTACTGTTAATAAGGCGCTCATCGTGACAACCTCGGATTCAAAATGTCACGCAGTTGATCGCCGACTAAATTGATCGCCAAAATAGTGATGAGCAGCGCGATACCGGGATAGACGCTGATCCAGTATTTACCGGAAAGCAGGTATTCGTAACCGTTAGAAATTAAGAGACCGAGCGAGGGTTCTGTCGCAGGCAGTCCAAGTCCTAAAAAGGAGAGGGTGGCTTCGAGTGCAATCGCATGTGCCACTTGTACAGTGCCCACCACAATCAGTGGTGCCATGGCATTGGGCAACAGGTGACGCAGGACGATGCGTGAGCCTTTGAGGCCTAGCGAGCGGGCGGCTTCAACGTACTCTTTGCCACGTTCTACCAACGCTGCAGAACGTGCTGTCCGGGCATAGTAAGCCCACTGAACACTGACGAGCGCAATGATGATCTTGTCAACGCCCTTGCCAAGTACCGCAAGCAACACGAGTGCAACCAAAATGGCTGGAAAGCCAAGCTGAATATCCACGAGGCGCATAATGATTTGTTCAAAGCGACCACCCAGGTGGGCTGCGAGCACGCCCATGACGCTACCAATGACAAGCGCAATAATGCCGCTGGTGAGACCCACATAGAGCGACACCCTCAGACCGTAAAAAATTGCCGAGACCATATCGCGACCTTGCCCGTCTGTGCCCAAGAGAAAGGTTTTTCCATCCATGCCTGTTTCTCCTGGCGCGAGTCGTGCATCCATGAGATCTAGCGAGGCGAGGTCATAAGGGTTTTGAGGTGAAATCCATGGCGCAAACAGCGCGACAAACATCACCATGACCAACATGACCAGGCCGAACATGGCGACAGGGCTTTCAGCAAATTGGGTACACAGCCGCTTAAAAGGGGTTTGTACCTTGACGACCGTTGCGATAGCTTCGCTCATCAGTGTTGCTCCGCAATACGTACTCTTGGATCGAGCAGAGTATAAAGAATATCAACCACCAAATTAATAATGATGTACATCGCCACCACCACGAGTAGATAGGCGACCACGATGGGACGATCGAGTTGGAAAATAGAGTCAATCACGAGCTTGCCCATGCCAGGCCAGGCAAAAATCGTTTCGGTCACAATGGCGTAGGCAATCACGGAGCCGAGCTCGAGTCCGATGACGGTAACTAAGGGAATCAAAATATTTTTAAGCAGGTGCACACCGACTACACGCGAAGATTTTAGTCCTTTGGCACGGGCAAACTTAATGTAGTCCAGCAGACTTTGCTCGCGCGTTTGTGCGCGCGTCAGTCGAATAATCAGAGCAAGTTTCAGAAGCGCCAGGTTCAGTGCAGGCAAGAGTGCGTATTTCAAGCCTTCCCAGCTAAAAAGAGAAAGCTGCAGACCAAACACATCGGTCGTGGGGCCGCGTCCAGTGGAGGGGAGCCAACCTAGCGTGACGGCAAAGCACAAGATGAGCAGTAATCCCACCCAGAACGTTGGTAAGGAGAAACCCACAATCGAGCTCGTCATAATCAGTCGAGAAAACGGAGAGTTTGGCCTCAGCCCGGCATATAGACCGAGCGGGATGCCAAGCAACACTGAGATCAGCATGGCCAGGACCGCTAACTCCATCGTCGCGGGCATTCTTTCGAGAATAACCTCGAGTGCCGGTCTGGCATACACAAATGAGTTGCCGAGATTGCCTGTTAGCGCACCTTTTAAAAAGATAAAGTACTGCTCGGGCAACGGCTTATCCAAGCCGAGAGCGACGCGTGCACGGTCTTTCTCGATCTGGTCCGCCTCAGGGTGAACCAGAATCTCTACGGGGTCTCCGACAACATAGAGGCCCCCAAACACCAACATTGACGTAACAAACAACACCAACAAGGACTGTGCCAAACGACGAAGAATAAAAGCGGTCACTGGTTACAAGTCCTTGGTTGGTGGTGAGGGGTAAATAACTTCAATTATTTAGCGCGTTTAACGTCTTGTGCGAGGGTGTACTGATCCGCACGACCGCCATATTGAATGCCTTTGCGTGAGGCCCAGGTGCTGACTTCATAGTGCAGAGGAATCAGTCCCATCAGCTCAATCGCTTTTTCACTGGCAAGGGCCAGCGCAGCATCGCGTTGGTTATCATCAATAATCACCACCGCTTTTGCAATCAATGCATCAAGCTCTGGGCTGGAAAAACGACCACGGTTTGCGCCACCCAAGCCTGCCTTGGGGTCGTTGGTGGCGAGCAAGGCGCGCAGAGGGGATGACGTGTCACCCGAGGCCGCACCCCAACCTGCCAAGATAAACGAGAACTCCAGCTTGCTTGAGCGCGTAAAAAAGATGTTGGAGGGCATCGTATCGACTTTGGTCGGGATGCCGTTACGCGACAAGTATTGCGCAACAGCCTGAGCGGTCGCGCCATCATTAATGTAGCGATTGTTCGGTGAATGGAGCGTCACGCCAAAACCATTGGGATAACCGGCTTCAGCCATGAGCTTTTTTGCGCCTGCAGGATCATACGCATCAGGCTTAAGCTTTTTACTGGTACCGAAAAAGGCTTCGTCAAGCAACTGTCCTGCTGGGATGGCTTGACCTTCCATCACACGAGAAACAATCGCATTGCGGTCAATCATCTTGCTGAGTGCACGACGCACGCGTGCATCAACCAAAGGGTTGGCTTCCATTGGTTTGCCATCTGCGGCCGTGATGAAGGGTGAGTTGGTTTTGCGATCACTATCCATATGCAGATAAATCATACGGTTCGAGACGGCGTTCGACACCTCAACACGCTTGTCTGTTTTGAGCTTGGCTGCATCCGCGGTGGGGACGCCTTCGATCATGTGTACATCACCAGACAACAGGGCGGCCACGCGCGCTGGTGCACTGGTAATCATGCGAAAGGTAACTTTGTCCCAATCTGGCTGCGTACCGTAATAGTCTTTGTTACGCGTCAGGATGACACGATCACCCGATACAAACTGTTCAAAGCGGAAGGGGCCCGTGCCAATCATGGCCTTGCCAGAGTTGAAGTCTTCTGTTTTAGCCGTTTCTGCGACGGACTTAGGCACAATCGCGACTGACACCATGTCTGCAGGCAGGAGTGGATAGGGTTCTTTGGTTTTAAAGCGAATCGTATGCGCATCAACAATATTGACGTCTGTGATCGCGCGCACGAACACCGCAAAAGACGCTGGGCTGTTGGGGACGTTAGGGATCCGCTTAATGGTTGCCGCGACATCTTCAGCAGTGAAGGGTTCACCGTTATGCCATTTGACGCCTTTGCGGAGCTTGAATTCCCACTCGGTATCGGAGAGGGCTTTCCATGATTCGGCTAAGCCAGGATAGGTCTTGAGTGCTGGGTCAGTTTTGACCAAGGTCTCAAAAACGTGTGCCGCCATCCCGTTATTAGGGGTGAGGTTGTGAAAATGCGGATCGACTGTCGTTACCGGTGTCGATAAGGCAATCACCAGGTCTTTGACTTGCTGCGCAAAAGAGGCGGTTGACCATCCTGCTGACAAGGCAACAGAGGCGGCTAACGATGCGCCGACCAGCAGCCGGCGGACCGGGTTCATACTGAATTTTTGTGTTTTTGATGCAGTCATGACAAAGGTCCCAGATCAAATTGATAACAACGATCAATATAGCGGTTGGTTAAGCAAGTGACAACCGCATTGTCTAGTGGTTTCCACTATTTCAGATCTATAACTTTCATCAGTCCGTTGTGGGTATAGAATCAACAGGTATCTTTTAACTTTGTTCAGGCTGCAAACATATGAAACTTTTTACGCCAGTCCAACTTGGGGCGCTGAGCCTCAAAAATCGTGTCGTGATGGCACCCTTAACGCGCATGCGGGCGACGGAGGGCGATGTGCCCGGTGAACTGGCGGCTGAGTACTACAGCCAGCGCGCCAGTTCAGGCCTCATTATTTCCGAAGCGACACAGATTTCAAATTTAGCTAAGGGTTATCCCGCAACACCCGGTATTTATAGCGATGCGCAAGTGGCTGGTTGGAAAAAGGTCACGGATGCCGTGCATGCCAAAGGCGGCAACATTGTCTGTCAGCTCTGGCATGTCGGCAGGATTTCGCATTCTTCCCTGCACCTCGCTGAAGGACTGCCTGTGGCACCGTCAGCGATTGCCCCCACTGGAAAGGTATACACCGCTACGTGGCAGCTCGCAGATTATGAGACGCCACGTGCGATGAACGTGGATGAAATTCCTGCCTTGATCGCCGATTATGTGCACGCCGCGCAGCAAGCAAAAGCGGCAGGTTTTGATGGTGTGGAGGTGCACGGTGCAAACGGTTATTTGCTCGATCAGTTTTTGCATGATGGCTCTAACAAGCGTGTCGACCAATATGGTGGCAGCTTTGAAAATCGCAGTCGTCTGTTACTTGAAGTGTTGAAGGCCGTGATTGGTGTATGGGGTGCGGATCGTGTGGGTGTGCGTTTGTCACCCTATGGCACCTTTAACGACATGTCTGACCACGATACCTTGGGTTTATTTACTTACTTAGTTCAGCAACTTAATCTGCTCGGCTTGTCCTACCTGCACTTAATTGAGCCGCGTTCAACGATGGCGGGCGGTACTGACAAGGTGGCTGAAGATCAACCCAGCACATCCAAACTCTTTCGCCCACTGTATCAGGGCCAGATTATTGCTGCGGGTGGCTTTAATCGCGAAGGGGCCGAGGAATTTGTCAGCGAAGATCTTGCGGATGCCATCGCTTTTGGCCGCTTGTATATTTCAAATCCTGATCTGCCTGAAAGGTTGTTGGCTGACGCGCCCTTAACGCCCTATGACCGCAAAACTTTTTACGGCGGTGACGCAAAAGGTTATGTGGATTACCCCACAATGGACTAAATATTGATGAAAACAGGAGCCTGAAACATCATGTCTGATATTTTGCTGCAATCCAGAGCCGATGACATCGTGACCTTGACGATCAATCGCCCTGAAAAACTCAATGCGATGACCAAGCCTTTGTGGGGAGAACTGGGTGATGCGATTGTTGCCTTGTCTGCCCAAGATGATATCCGTTGCATCATCTTGCGCGGCGCGGGCGAAAAAGCCTTTTCTCCAGGTAACGACATCAGTGAATTTGAAACGCAGCGGTCTAATACGGTCCAGGCTACTGAGTACGGACATTTCATGCATCAGACCGTGAATAAAATTAAAAGCTGTCGTCATCCGATCGTGGCGCAGATTCATGGCATTTGCGTGGGTGGCGGGCTAGAGATTGCCGCGCTTGCGGATATGCGGATTTGCGGCACATCTAGTCGTTTTGGCGCACCCATTAAAAATCTTGGTTTAGTGATGGCTTATGACGAGATGGAGCCGATTGCCTCTTTAATTGGCGCGTCCAAAGCCTTGGAGATCTTGCTTGAGGGTCGCATTTTTGATGCACAAGAGGCCTTGCGCATTGGACTCGTATCGAGGGTTGTCGCCGATGATCAAGTGGCAGCTGAGGCGCTAGCAACTGCGCAACGCATTGCCTTGGGTGCGCCGCTCGTAGCACGCTGGCACAAAAAATTTGCGCGCCGTCTCGCAGATCCCGCTCCGCTCACTGCCCAAGAGCGTGCGGAGTGTTTTGAGTGCTTTGATACCGAAGACTTCCGGATTGGATATCAATCATTTTTAGCGAAACAGCCGCCTAAATTTACTGGCCGCTAAGTCCACCTACAAATTGTCGGCAGTTTGAGAGCAAGGTATCGCTGGCTTTGGCCAGCAAGCCTTGGTCTGAGCCGAGTCCGACCATCTTGTAACCCCACTGGATATAACGCTGCGCATCCGCCTCATTCGCAGCCAAAATACCGATGGACTTACCATGCTTTGTTGCAATGACGGGTAAGGACTGAATCGCTTTTTGCACCTCAGGATGGTGTTGTTGACCTAAAAATCCCATGCTGGCTGCCATGTCATTCGGGCCAATAAACGCTCCGTCGACGCCCTCGACACTAATAATCGAATCAAAATATTTAACTCCATCCGCGGATTCAATCTGAACGAGGACGCAAAGCTGTTCGTCTGCTTTTTGAGCATAGTTCGCGACTCGACCCCAGCGATTGGCGCGCTGTTGTCCGGCAACCCCTCGGATGCCTCGGTGGGGGTAACGTGTGGAGGACACGATCTCTTGTGCTTGAGTGGATGACTCCACGTTGGGCAAAATGAGTGTGCGCACGCCCATGTCCAGATATTGTTTCACCAAATCCTTATCAAACTTGACGAGACGGACAGCAGGCTCGAGGTTGTAGCCACCCAGCATTTGTAACTGAGTCAGGACGGTTTGCATATCATTGGGGGAGTGCTCCATATCGAGCGTGAGCCAGTCGTAACCGGAACCCGCCACAATTTCAGTCGAGTAGCTACTGGATAAGGCGCACCACAGTCCCAATTGGATCTGTTTGTTGTACAAGGCGGCTTTGAGTGCGTTTTGTTTGAGCGTCGTCATAGGAGTTTGTCTTTTTTTTATGATTGATTGCAGTGATGGTAAAACAGAATGCAGTACTTTTCAAAAAATGCGTTAAGAGGAGTCTCAGGTGGATAAATTAGAGAAATGGCGGGGCTATGTGCCTGATGAGGAATTAGAGACCTATAAAAAAGGTGGGTTCGGTGAACGCATCGGGATGGGCGAACGCGTGGCCTTACTCAATGTCGACACAACCTACATGTTTGTTGATCCTGCGTATTCGATGTGCGGTCGGGATATGACTTCGGAAATAAGCCATCGTGCTTTTTTGGAACGCCACTTGAGTCGTTTCTACGTTACGACGGTATTGATACGATAGTGGTGTGTGGGATTTCTACCTCTGGCTGTGTGCGAGGTGCTGTGTCGGATGCGTTTGCGCACAACTTTAGAGTGATCGTCGTCGAAGAGGCCTGTGGCGATCGTAGCCCTCAGGCCCACCGCGCTAACATGTTTGATATGGATATGAAGTCTGCAGACGTGGAGTCACTGACCTACGTCCAAGACCTGCTAGGGAAAAAATTTGTGTGAAGCGCACTACAACTTTTCACTGCGCTTGACAGCTTTTCACTGCATTAGCGATGCCAGGTCGTAAATTCATCGACCGCCATTCTCGTGCTGTGGTAGCTGTTAATGGGCGCTTCCATGTCCGGATAACCGAGCGACATGGCGACGATGAGTTTTTTGCTAGCGGGCAAACCCAGACATTCACGGATCGCTTCTGGATAGCCCGAGACGGATGCCTGCATACATGTTCCGAGACCTGCGCCGTGAGCAGCTAAGGTAAAAGACTGGAGAAATAAACCCATATCAAGAGCGGACCAGTGTTCGAGTGAGGCATCCATAAAAAAGAATACCGCGCAGGGTGCACCGAAAAACTTAAAATTTTGCAAGCGTAATTCGTTTCGAAGCTTGCTGTCGTCGCGACCAATCCCTAAGGCGTTAAAGCGCTTTGTGCCATGGTCTTTGGCGCGAAAATCCATCTTAGCAGGCCAAGACTCCGGCGCAGGGAAGTCGTAGTGGGGCGCGGTATTGTCGCTGGCAATTTTAAAAAGCTTTTCAGCCAGAGCATCCCGTGTTTTGCCGGTCACGATGGAGACTTCCCAAGGCTGTGTGTTTTTATACGAAGGACTGCGTCCTGCCGCTTGCAGGACCTCTTTGAGCAAGGACTCAGGGACTGGCGTCTGCTTAAAGCCTCGGATGCTCTGACGCGAATTGATACCTTGCAATAAATCCATCTGGGTGTCTCCTGAGTTTTTTTCTGCGTAGATTGTAGCGATGGTTTACAGTGTTAAACAAAATATTGACCCTCGGAGACTAAAAATGCGTTTTCCTTTTTCCCGCACGCTGTTGGCCGCTGCCACTTTGCTGGGCGCCACCTTGGCCCATGCCGCATATCCAGACCGCAACATTACCTTGGTTGTGACATACCCACCAGGCGGCACTGCGGATCGCGTTGCGCGCCTGATTGCCCCTGAGCTTTCCAAAGAGCTCGGGCAAAACGTGATCGTGGACAATCGGGGTGGTGCGGGTGGCATGATTGGGGCGGCCTATGTCGCTAAGGCGACTCCTGATGGCTACACCATCATGTTGGATGCGGCGAACCATACGCAAAACCCCGCCTTGCGCAAGATGCAATTCGATACGCTCAAAGATTTTTCGTCCGTCATGCTATTGCAGCGTGTCCCGAATATTCTGGTTTCAAGCCCAACATTTTCGGCCAAAACCTTGCCGGAACTGATCAAGCTGACCACGCCCAAGGCACCTGTTGTGCATTACGCCACCTCTGGCGCGGGTAGCGCCCAACACTTGGCAGGTGCTTTGTTCAATGCCTTGGCGGGTACGCACCTGGAGTCCGTCCATTACAAAGGTGGTAGTTTGGCTGTGACGGATGTGATGTCAGGCCAAGTGCCGCTTGCTTTTGCGACGATTGGCACGACCCTACAGCAGATCAAGTCAGGCAAGCTCAACGCGATCGCAACGGGCGGAGAGCAGCGCTCAGCAGTCTTGCCGGATGTGCCGACTATTGCGGAAAGCGGTGTCAAAGGCTATTCAAGCTACGAGTGGAATGCGATTTTTGCACCCGCTGGTACACCTTCGGCTGTGATTGATCGACTCAACGCAGCACTTGTTAAAGTCATGCAGCAGCCTTCGGTCAAGGCCGGTATTGACGCCTTTAGTGGCGAGATCATCGCCTCCTCACCTCAGCAGCTTGAGGACTTCCGCCGTGCTGAGCTCGCCAAGTGGCAACGTGTGGCCAAAGAGTACAACATCAAGCTGGATTAATGACGACCCGGGCGGCTATCGTACACCCGGTATATCGAGCACTGTGGGTGAGTGCCCCGTTGTGGCGAGAAATCTTTTGAGTTCCAGCTGGGGAATGACGACAGTTTCTGTATTGATCAAGGGATGCGCTTGAATCGCCTCAGCATTCCAAATGGTTTGATCAATCACGAGTTCCACTTGATTTGACTGGTCATGAATCAGGCTAAGCACGCTCACTGAGCCTGATTCCACACCTAAGTGCTCACGAAGGCGTTCGGTAGAAGCAAACCCCAACCGTCTAATACCCAAAAGCGCACCTAGTTTTTCAAAATCAATCACCAGTTTAGGTGGCACAACGACTAAGAGATGCCGCAGACCTTTTTTATCTCTCAGGAAGAGATTTTTATTACGTGTTCCAGGCACGGAGGGCACCAAGGCTTCGAACTCGGCGCAAGTATGCGTGGCACGATGCTCGAAGCTTGGAAAATCAAACCGATGTGAGGCGAGAAACCGTGAAATCGTCATAAAAAGGGAAAATAATTCCTAAATACGCTAAATGAGATTTTATGTCCCAATGTCTATTTTGCCCCTCACAAATCCTGTCAGTCTTCCCCTGTCCTCAGACGTCCTGAGTGCGTAGAACGCTCTACAATATCCACCTTGTTTAAAAGAAATGGAATCTCACCATGCCCGGCCCGCTTTCGCATATCAAAGTCCTTGATTTATCCCGTGTCCTGGCGGCCCCTTGGGCGGCTCAAAATCTTGCCGATTTGGGTGCGGATGTCATCAAGGTAGAGCGCCCCGTCAAAGGTGACGATTCGCGCGCGTTTGCGCCGCCTTTTCTGAAAGACGAACAAGGCAATGTGACCCGAGAGTCTGCTTATTTTTGTGCTGCTAACCGAGGCAAGCGCTCCATCACTATCGATATTTCCAAGCCTGAAGGTCAGGTGCTTGTTCGCGAACTCGCAAAGAATGTGGATGTGATTCTGGAAAACTATAAAGTCGGCGATCTCGCCCGCTACGGACTGGGCTACGAAAATATCAAGGCTATCAATCCCGCGATTATTTATTGTTCAGTGACTGGCTTTGGTCAGACCGGACCAGAAAAAGACCGCCCTGGTTACGATTTTATGGCCCAGGGCATGGGCGGTTTGATGAGTGTCACTGGTGAGCGCGATGATCTGCCCGGCGGTGGCCCGCAGCGCGTCGGTGTGCCGATTATTGATTTGACGACGGGGATGTATGCAAGTGTCGCGATTTGTGCAGCGATCGCGCACCGCGCTGTTACAGGTCAAGGTCAGTGGATTGATGTGTCTTTGCTGGACTCTTGCGTAGCATTTCTCGCGAATCAGGCGATGAATTATTTTGCGACAGGAGAGGCACCGAAGGCCATCGGGAACGCGCATCCAAACATCGTTCCTTACCAGACGTTTAAAACTTCAGATGGCGCACTGATCCTTGCTTGTGGAAACGATAATTTATTTAATAAGTTTTGTGAGATTGCAGACTGTGTGCATCTCTCCAAGGATCCACTCTATTCAACCAACGGTGCGCGCGTTAAAAATCGCGAAGCCATCACCAATATTTTGAACAATATTTTCCTGACACGCCCCACACGCGAATGGGTCAAGATGTTGGATGAGGCAGGTGTGGCCAATGGACCGATTAACAATGTGGCTCAAGTATTCGAAGAGCCACAGGTGCTGGCGCGTGGGATGAAAATTGAGCTGCCACACGCGGTGGCGGGTACAGTGCCCTTGGTTGGGAGCCCGATGAAGTTCTCGGAAACTCCGATTAAACACGAGATGCCGCCACCTGCGCTCGGGCAGCACACTGACGAAATTTTGATGTCAGTATTAAATAAATCACAAGATGAAATCACTTCGCTCAAGACGAAGGGTATTGTTTAATCACAAAACACATTTTAAAAATATTAGGGGAGACAACACATGTACGACTTGATTATTAGACAGGCTCGTGTGTTTGACGGTTTAGGTCATCCAGGAAAAATCGCGGACGTTGCTGTTCAAAACGGCGTGGTAGCTGAAATTGGTGTCGTTACAGGTCCCGCGAAACAAGAAATTGAAGCTAAAGGGCTTTCATTGATGCCCGGGATTGTTGACCTCCATACGCACTACGACGCACAGGTGACCTGGGATCCCACGATGTCACCGTCTCCCGCTCTTGGTGTGACGACCGTCGTAATGGGAAATTGTGGTTTTGGCATTACACCCTGCCCTGCAGAACACCGCGAGACTATGATGAAAAATCTCTCGGTGGTCGAGGGCATGGATCTCAATTCTTTGTTAAATGGTATCAAGTGGAATTTCGAGACCTTCAAAGAGTACATGGATCAGCTGCGGGCAACGAAGCCTTATCTGAATACAGCGCTTTTTGTCGGTCACTCCGTTGTGCGCACTGCAGTGATGGGCGCCGCGGGCTCTGAAAAGGCGACTCCCTCAACTCAAGAGCTCGAGGCGATGTGCCAGCTCGTCCGCGAAGCCATGCAAGCGGGTGCGATTGGTTTCGCCTCCTCTTTTTCTCCGAACCACAGCGGTTATGGCGGCATCCCCATGCCCTCAACGATCGCGACCGAGGAGGAATTGCTCGCGTTATCTGGCGTGATGAAAGAGTTCGACAAGGGTGTCTTTATGATGGCAACGGGTGCGCGGGCGACACCTGAAGTGATTGAGAAAGTGGCGGCCAATAGCGGTCGTCCAGCTTTTATCTCAACTGTCTTGTCGATGTACAACCCTGCGAGCCCGGATCTCGCCATTACGTATTACGAAAAGGCAGAGCAGGCGCGCGCACGGGGCAATGAGGTCTACATCCTGACAAGTTGCCAGCCCCTTTCATTCGACTTTACGCTCGATGAGCCCTATCCGCTATATAGCCATTCTGCGTTTGACCGAGTTAAAAATCGTCCGGCCGCAGAAATCTTAAGTGCTTACAAAGATCCTGCTTTCCGCCAGCAGTTTAGAGAAGATCTTAACAACCTCAAGCCAGGCATTTTGTTTCTCGGTGATTGGAAATACCTCGAGGTCGGTGAAGTTTCGCTTCCCGAACACGCAGAGCTAGAGGGAATGACCTACGAAGCGCTTGGTAAAAAATGGGGGATGGAACCACTGGATGCCTTCTTTGAGTTAGGCATCAAAGAAAACTTGAACAATCATGTCATTGGCAAGTTTTTCAATCACATTGATGCAGGCGTGGCCCCTTTGCTCAAACATTCTTCTTCTGTCGTGACCTTGTCAGATGCGGGCGCGCACTTGATTTATATGTGCGATGCCGCTTTTGGTTTGCATTTCTTGGGGCACTGGGTGCGCAAGACAGGTGAATTTACGCTCGAAGAGGGCATACGCCGGATCACCAGTCAGGCGGCAGATCGCTTCAAAATCCCAAATCGCGGACGTTTAGTCCAAGGCGCGCCAGCCGATATGTTGCTATTTGACCCCCCGGAAGTTGGTATGACCAAACTAGAAACCTTGCATGATTTGCCAGGTGGCGGTGCGCGCAAGGTCCGTGCCGGGACGGGTATCCATGGTGTCTGGGTCAATGGCTGCATGGTCCATGATGGCAAAGACTACGTGAAACTTGCCGAAGGCCCAGGCCATGTGATCGACTCCTTTTTACAATAACGGCATCAACCCAAGCTCAAGGGTTGCTAATGACAACCTTTCCAAAGTGTTTTTGCTCTTGTAGGTGTTGATAAGCTAGTTTGGCGTCGTCAAATTTAAACACTTTATCAATGACCGGGCGCATTTGATTGACATCAATCGCCCGGAGCATGGCTTCAAAGCTTTGCCGACTGCCGACCGTGATCGAGCGTGTCGTGATCGATCTGCCTCGAAATAGCGCAGGATCAAGCTGTTGACCCACACCACCCAAGATACCGACTTGCACGACATGGCCTCCGATAGCCGCTGATTTCAGTGAGCTGGCCAGTGTGCCGGGGCCGCCCACTTCGACAACGAAGTCTGCACCACGTCGAGCGGTTAAGCGCATGACCTCTTTGTCCCACTCTGGATGCGTGGTGTAGTTAATGACCTCGTGCGCACCCAGTGCGCGAAGTTTGTCTGCTTTAGCATCGCTCGACGTCGTGGCAATCACACGTGCGCCAAACATCCGTGCGAACTGGATTGCAAAAACAGAGACACCGCCAGAGCCAAGCGTCAGCACGCTATCACCAGGCATCAGCTGGCGTTGATCTGTCAGGCAGCACCAGGCTGTCACCGCGGCGCAGGGTAAGGTTGCGGCCTCTTCAATAGAAAGGTGCGCGGGAATCTTGACCACACCTTGCTCGTTGAGTGCTACAAACTCACTCAGCATGCCATCAATGCTGCCGCCCATGTCCGTGAAGAGATGCTCGGCAGCAATATGTCCACCCATCCAGCCTTGGAAAAAAGCACCTGCGACGCGATCGCCGATTTTGAGACGTTTGACCGCTGAACCGACCGCGACGATTTCGCCTGCGCCATCCGATAAAGGAATCACCCGTGGCTTAGGTGGAACGCGATAGGACCCCCCCATCACCATCAGGTCACGGAAGTTGAGGGCATTGGCGCGCACACGGATGACCACATCGTGTGCACCCGGTGTGGGATCCGCCTCTTGATTGAGTGAGAGGTTATCCAAGCTGCCTGTTTTTTCTAAGCGATACGTTTTCATGGGTGAGATCCGGTCTCTAGATTAAATGTTTAGTCGTTCGCTTGGACAACCTGGTTGATTAAACGATGGTCAGAACGTCTTTGAGAGGCAAGCGAGGTTTTTGTGGCCAGTTGCCAGGCGCCGAATATCCGACTGCGATCAGCATGGCCGGGATATCGTTCGCAGACAAATTAAACTCTTTTGCCACGCCGGCTGGGTCAAAGCCAATCATCGGACCGCTGACCAATCCCATACCTTGTGCGGCAAGCATCAGGGTCATGGCACCCATTGAGGCAGAGCGCACGGCCTCGTCACGTTGACGCGCTGTGTTGCCTTCCAGGCCATCATGGGCCATTTTCACCCAGGCGTCTGCCATGGATTGTTCGAGCAATCCGGAGGCGACTGAGGGCTTGAGTGCATGGGCGAGTCCTTTGTGCGCTTCGAGTTTGCCACACACGATAAAGGTCACCGCAGCATCAACAACTTTTTGTTGACCATAGGAGACTGCTTTCAGGCGCTCTTTTTCCGCGCGTGATTGGACGGCAATAAATTTCCAATTTTGATAGTTGAATGCAGTGGGTGCGCGTGTCGCGAGTGTGACCAGCTCTTCGATCTGTGCCATGGTCAGGGTCTTGGTGGGATCGAACATATTGGCGGAGATACGCTGCTCAATCGCTTCTTTGATCGTATTAGTCATATGAGTTATCAACTTTTAAAAGTGAGTGGTTTAATTTAAGGCCTGAGCCAGAAGCACAGCGGTATGCGTGGCCTCTGTATCAGCGCCATCTTGGATTTGGTGTCGGCAGCTTGTGCCGTCCGCCACAATGACCGTGCCCTCAGCACGACTGCGAATAGCAGGCAGCAGAGACAACTCGGCCATCGCCATAGATGCGGCATGGTGCTCAGCTTCGTAACCAAAGCTTCCTGCCATGCCGCAGCAGGATGACTCAATGGTCGAGACCTTCAGGCCTGGAATCCAGCTCAAGACAGTTTGGACAGGTGTTAGGGCATCAAACGCTTTTTGATGACAATGGCCGTGTAGCATGGCGGTATTGGTCTCAATGGCTTTGAGCTCAAGTGTAAAGCGACCGGCCTTTTGCTCGTTGACTAAGAACTCTTCAAACAAAAAGGAATGTTGCGCGAGTAACTTGGCTTCGTCGCCGTATCCATAGTCTAAAAATTCGTCACGCAAGGTCAATAAACACGAGGGCTCTAGCCCCACAATCGCCACACCGCGCTTGACGAAAGGTATGAGCGCATCCAGTGTGCGTCGGGCTTCGGCTTTGGCTTGGTCCACCATGCCCGCAGAGAGGAAGGTGCGGCCACAGCACAACGGCCGTTCGCCTGAGCGTTGATTTAAATGGACGGTATAGCCCGCAGCCTGCAACACGCGCTGAGCGGCATAGGCATTTTGCGTATCAATATAGTTGTTGAACGTATCGACAAACAGCAATACTTCGCGTCCGGAGGCGGCAGGCGTTTGTTCGGTCTGCTGTCCAAGAAAGCTCGTTTTAAAACGCGGCAAGGAGCGTTCTGTTGCAAACCCGAGTGCGCGCTTTGTCATCGCACCGATCACGGGTGTGTGCTCCAAGGCGCTCAATAGGCCACCCATGCGACTCGCGATGCCCGCATAACGCGGCATATACGCGACGAGTCGTTCACGCAAGGTCGTGCCGTGACGTTTGGCCCACGCTGCACGGGCTTCGATTTTCATCCTGGCCATGTCGACGCCGGTTGGGCAATCGCGTTTGCAACCTTTACAGGAGACGCATAGATCGAGCGTTTCTTTCACTTCGGGACTTGCTAAGCCTTCGGTACCCAATTGACCAGAGAGCGCCAGACGTAAGGTATTGGCACGTCCACGTGTCAGATGTTGCTCGTCCTTAGTAATGCGATAGCTAGGGCACATCGTACCGGCATCAAACTTGCGGCAATGCCCGTTGTTGTTACACATTTCGATGGCCGAGGCCAAGCCGCCGCTTGCGTCGACACCCGTGCCAGGTGCAGTTTCCACCCCGGTCATCGGGTCACGTAAAACGTTCCAGGCGGACCAGTCCAATGCTGTCGGTGTCGAGGCGACTATATAGCCTGGTGCGAAACGGAAATTACTGCGATCATCCATTTTTGGGGGATGAATCATCTTGTTGGGACTGAAGCGATTCTCAGGATCAAACAGGGTTTTGATTTCTGCAAACGCTTGATGAATACGTGGACCATATTGCCACGACACCCATTCGCCGCGACACAGACCATCTCCATGTTCACCCGACAAGGCACCTTTGTATTCGCGCACCAGGGCAGACGTTTCTTCGGCAATCGCACGCATTTGCGCCGCGCCCTCACGACGCATATCTAAAATTGGGCGGACATGCAGGGTTCCCACGCTCGCATGGGCGTACCAGGTACCCTCCGTGCCATAGCGGTTAAAGACTTCGGTCAGGCGGCTTGTGTAGTCGGCCAAGTGCTCAAGAGGGACGGCACAGTCCTCGACAAAAGAAACTGGTTTTCCGTCGCCTTTCATGCTCATCATGATGTTCAGGCCGGCTTTGCGGACATCCCACAGTGCCTTTTGCGCCTTGGCTTCGGGCATTTTGACTACGCAATTAGGCAAGCCCAGATCGCTCATAAGCGTGTCAAGCACATCGAGTTGCTGAATCAACTCAGCTTGGTTTTGTCCGGCAAACTCAACCAATAAAATGGCTGCAGGTGAACCGACCAAGGCTTTTTCAATGACGGGTCTGAACGAGGGATTTTCCATCGCCAGCTCAATCATGGTCCGGTCGACGAGTTCAACAGCAGCGGGTTTGAGCTTAACGATATGCTGGGCGCTTTCCATGGCTTTGTAAAAGCTTTGAAAATTCACAACACCCAGGGTTTTGTGTTCAGGAAGCGGGGAAAGCTTGAGTGTGATTTGGCGGCTGTAGGCGAGGGTACCCTCTGAGCCCACTAACAAATGCGAAAGGTTGGCGATACCATCATCGGTATACGCTCGAGGATTTTGACAGTCGAACAGATCGATGTTGTAGCCCGCGACACGTCGCAACACTTTGGGAATACGCTCAGCGAGTTCGCCGCGTTCACGCGTCGCGATCGTTTTGAGCGTTTCTAAAATGCCTTCAAGCCTTGCGCCTTGAACGGGATGCTTGAGTGAGCCGAAGTAGGCCTGTGTCCCATCGGCCAGCACGGCATCAATGCCGAGTACGTTATGCACCATGTTGCCGTATTCGATCGAGCGCGAGCCACAGGAGTTGTTACCCGTCATGCCGCCAATGGTGCACTGCGCACTTGTCGAGACATCAACGGGAAACCAGAGGCCATAGGGCTTGAGCCATGCATTGAGATGATCCAACACAATGCCGGGTTCGACCGTGACGGTGCGGGCGTGTTGATCGAAATCAATAACGTTGCACAGCCACCGACTGTTATCGATGATGAGCGCGTCGCCCACAGTTTGTCCGCATTGACTCGTGCCCGCGCCGCGAGACAGCACTGCGACTTTTTGATCACGAGCAACGTCGAGTGCGCGCAGGACATCGGCCTGATCGCGAGGAATCACTACGCCAATTGGTGTGATTTGGTAGATCGAGGCATCGGTCGAATAACGTCCCCGGCTAGCACCGTCAAACAAAACATCTCCACGCAACTCCTTGGAAAGCAGTTGGGCGAGAGGCGAGCTGACGCCAGATTTTGTCGGTGAAAAGAAAACCGGTTTGGGGAGCGCAGGAGAGGCTAGAGTGCTCATGATGCGTTGGCGAAATAGTCCATGCCTGCTGCCACGCCACTACCAGCGAGTTTGACACCAGAAAGTTTCAAACCCATTTCTATGCCTGCGAGTGTCGCGAGTAAAGTCAGGTCATTGCTATCGCCCAAGTGACCGATACGGAACATTCGACCTTTGAGTTTGCCCAAGCCAGTCCCGAGCGATAGGTCAAAGCGTTGTTGTACTAATTTGCGGATGGCATCGGCATCAACACCGACAGGTGTGATGACGCCGGTCAAAATAGGCGAGTAGACGCTTGGGTCTGCACATTGAATCGGCAAGCCCCAAGCATTGACCGCGGCGCGGACGCCAGCCGCCCAACGCTGGTGACGCGCAAAGACATTTTCCATGCCTTCCTCTGTCAGCATATCAATCGCCTCCGACAGGCCATACAGCAAGTTGGTGCTGGACGTATAGGGCCAGTAGCCATCCTTGTTCATTTCAATGATGTCATCCCAAGCCCAAAAGGAGCGTGGCAGATTAGCGGTCTTGGAAGCCTCGATGGCGCGCGGTGATAACGCGTTGAAGCTAATGCCCGGGGGCAACATCAAGCCTTTTTGAGAGCCACTGACAGACACATCGATGCCCCACTGATCGTGTCTAAAGTCAGCGCTGGCCAGACCAGAAATGGTGTCAACAATCAATAGAGCAGGGTGTTTGGCATCGTCAATCCCTTTGCGCACGGCAGCGATATCAGAAGTTACGCCTGTGGATGTTTCGTTATGCACCACGCAGACGGCCTTAATTGAATGGGATTTGTCTTCGAGCAGACGCGCATGGATCATGTCAGCCTGAACACCGCGGCGCCAGCCAGGCGCGTTGGGCAAATGTTCGTCTTGACCTTGCCACGACATGATTTCAGTTTTGAGGCCGATGCGCGTCGCGAGTTTGTTCCAGAGCGAGGCAAACTGACCTGTTTCAAACATCAAAATGTGGTCGCCCGCACTGAGCGTGTTGACCAAGGCTGCTTCCCAGGCACCCGTGCCCGAGGCGGGGTAAATCACGACTGGATGTTCAGTCTTAAAAATAGTTTTCATCCCCTCGAGCACCTTGCGACCTAACGCACCAAACTCTGGTCCGCGGTGATCGATGGTCGGTAGGCTGATCGCACGCAAAATCCGATCTGGCACAGGGCTCGGACCAGGAATCTGTAAAAAATGGCGACCTGTAGGGTGAAAGTTAAGTTTAAGCATGAAGGCTCCAATTTGGATATTTGAAGAAAAATACCATAAGGCGCACCAAGATTGCTTTAATCCCAAGTATTGCCTGGCGAAAACACCAAAATTGAACAGTCTAAGGGGCTCAATAGCTATGGACAGGGCAAGCTGAGTGTCATGCCAGTAAGCGCATGAAACCTGTCTAAATCGGAGGCTGCGTCGATATCAAAGACAAAGTGGTCATTCGCGGTGACAAAATGATGAACCTTATCAGGATGCGAACGAATATAGTCGCGACACGTCATGCCGGACGCAAGGACGTGGCGCATGACTAGATGGGTCAAAATGACTGGGTTGCCGCGTTGCTGATTGACGACGGGATACACAATGGTGCGTTCCGGAGGTCGCTTGTCAAAAGCATGCACGCAAGAGGAATAGTCCGCAGCCTCGATGAGAGGTTGATCGGCGAGGGCAATCAATACAGGCAATTGTGAGTGCTGTTCGGCAAGTGCGGCGAGCCCTAGCAACACAGAGGACTGCTGGCCTTGTTCTGGTTGTGGATTACGAACGATTTGCAAGGGGGCACCACAGTTGTCCATGATGCGTGTGAGTTCCGCTTCAACAGGACTAAAAAAATAGCCAGTCACCACGACAATGTTTGAGGCGCCTGCCGTCAGAAGTGCGGTAATTTGGCGTTCTAGCAAGGTTTGATCGCTGACCCGCAACAGGCATTTTGGGACACGACCTAGGCGAGAGCCCTCGCCCGCTGCGAGCAAGAGGGCCATGAAGGGCTGGGTAACTTCAGCGGTGAGGGGACCACGCATGGATTAAATTCTGTGAGCGGTTTAAGTGATCGGTGCAGGATTAAACAACACAAGGGCATTGTGAATTTTCCAATGTTCCGCCCAAGTTTTGCGTCCGCTGGCAATATCAAGCATCAAATGAAAAATTTCCCAACCTAACTCATCTAAGGTGAGCTCGCCGTCCGCGACGCGTCCTGCATTGACATCCATCAAGTCATGCCAGCGACGGGCCAAGTCTGTGCGTGTCGCTACTTTGATGACCGGGCAATGGGCCAGGCCATAGGGCGTACCGCGTCCGGTTGTAAAAATATGCAGGTTCATGCCCGCGGCCAACTGTAGCGTTCCGCAAATAAAATCGCTGGCGGGCGTGGCGGCATACACCAGCCCACGCTGATCGCGCGCAAGTTTGTTGCCAGGTGACAGTACGCTTGAAATGGGAGCGGAGCCACTTTTAATAATCGAGCCCATCGCTTTTTCAACAATATTAGCCAAGCCACCGGCCTTATTGCCCGGAGTCGTATTGGCGCTGCGGTCGACCTTGCCACGTGCCAGGTATTTGTCATACCAGTCGAGTTCGGCGACGATATCGCGGGCCACCTCTTGTGTGGCGGCGCGTGAGGTCAGCTGGTCTACGCCGTCGCGCACCTCAGTATTTTCGCTAAACATTACGGTGGCACCGGCGCGCACCAGCAAATCAGCGGCTTTGCCGAGTGCGGGATTTGCGGTCACGCCACTCAGCGCATCGCTGCCGCCGCATTGCATCCCCACCACAAGTTCGCTGGCGGGGACGGTTTCGCGTTGGCGCTGATTGAGCCTGTTTAGATGGACGGCTGCCTCTTGCATGATGGCATCAATCATCGACATAAAGCCAACATGCTTGAGGTCCTGCAGACAAACGGTATCTACGCCCGTGGATCGGTCATCTTTGATAGGAAAGCTGCCGGGTGGCATGAGACGCTCCGGTTGGAGCTTTTCACAGCCAAGGCTCACCACCATGACTTCACCGCCAAAGTTGGGGTTCAGGCTGATATTGCGCACGGTCCGGATCGGAATGACAGCTTCGGGGGCGTCAATCGCCACACCGCATCCGTAGGCATGATCGAGTCCGACGACATCATCGACGTTTGGATATTTGGGCAACAGCTCGTTTTTAATGCGCTGCACAGCAAAGTCAACCACACCGGCAACGCATTGCACAGTCGTGGTGATACCAAGCAAGTTACGGGTCCCCACCGAGCCATCTTCGTTGCGATAGCCTTCAAAGGTATAACCCTTGAGGGGGCCGCCTATGTCCGGCTTGACGGTCGCGATCGGGAGGTTTTCAAAGTTTCTCGCCTCAGGCATTCTGAGTAAGCGCTCATGAATCCAGCTTCCAGCTGGGATCGCTTTGAGGGCAAAGCCAATGGTGACCCCATAACGAGTCACAGGATCATCCGTTTTAAAGTCGACTAAGGCGACCTTGTGTGCTTGAGGCACTTTGTCCTTGAGGGTGAGCCCGTCCAAAACAACCGTTCCCGCCACAAGACCTCCGTCATTGCCTACAATGGCGACGTTGTCGTTTGGATGCATTTTGATCAAAAGTGGGGTGCTACTAGTCAGGGAAGTGGCCATGGCTCAGTTTTTTTAACGATAATGACGATACATCTTATACCGACCTTTCTTCAAACGCAGGCACTTTACTAAAATGAAAATTGTTGAAATTCGCGAGTCCACCCGCCCCATCAAGTCGAACATCCGAAACGCGTATATTGATTTCTCGAAGATGACCTTGAGTTTGGTTGCCGTGGTGACGGACGTGATCCGCGATGGCAAACCTGTGATTGGATACGGATTCAACTCCAACGGTCGCTATGGTCAGGGCGCGTTGATGCGAGAGCGTTTTATTCCTCGCGTGCTGGAAGCGGCACCCGATACTTTGCTCGATGCGCTTGGCATTTTGTGTCCACACAAGATCTGGGCCACGATGATGAATAACGAAAAGCCCGGCGGTCATGGTGAGCGCTCCGTGGCGATTGGCACGATCGATATGGCGATTTGGGATGCGGTGGCCAAGATTGAAGGCGTACCCCTCTATCAAATGCTTGCGGATCGTTACGGCGATGGTCAACCCAATCGCAAAGTGTTTGTGTATGCAGCGGGCGGTTATTACTGGCCTGGTCAGGGTCTCGAGGGGCTGACCCGTGAAATGCAGAGCTATCTGGATCGTGGTTACTCGGTGGTCAAGATAAAAATTGGCGGTGCCTCTTTGGCCGAAGACTGCAAGCGTATCGAAGCCGTACTCAAGCTCTTAGGCCCAGGTCAGCGTTTAGCCGTGGATGCCAACGGTCGCTTCGATCTTAAGACCGCTATTGCGTATGGCAAAGAACTCGCGCAATACAACCTTTTTTGGTACGAGGAGGCGGGTGACCCGCTGGATTACGAATTGCAAGCCGAACTGGGTCAGCATTATGAAAACTCGATGGCAACCGGCGAAAACCTTTTTTCTATGCAAGATGCGCGTAACTTGATCCGTTATGGCGGGATGCGTCGAGATCGTGACTGGCTGCAGTTTGATTGTGCCCTGAGTTACGGACTGGTGGAGTATTTACGCACTCTGGATATGCTGCGCGAATATGACTGGTCTCCGACGCGTTGTGTGCCGCATGGCGGTCATCAAATGTCGCTGGCCATCGCCGCAGGCTTGGGACTCGGTGGCAATGAAAGCTATCCTGATCTATTCCAACCCTATGGTGGTTTTCCGGACGGCGCGCAGGTTGAAAACAGTATTGTGACCCTGCCAGAACTTGTTGGCATTGGTTTTGAGGGCAAGGTGGATCTGTATGCCGAAATGAGAGCGCTCGCAAGCTGAGCATGATAACTTTCAAATGAAACTGTCTAATCGAGCGTTTGCTTTGGCGGTGATCATTTTGATTGCCCTCAATCTGTTTGTGTACCTTTGGTGGGCAAACAGACCATTCGTTGTGCTGCGTCCAGCGGATGTCAATCGTGAGATTGTGGCGGGACTCGAAGCGGAGAGTCAACGCATACAGGCGATGTTGGACAGCGCTTGCACCAGTCCTGAGATGCAAGCCTATCGCCGCGGCGAAGTCGGACCTTTGTTGCGTGCTCAGCCCAATTCAGTTGCGCCTGTCACTTCACAGCCCCCCAATGCTGGACCAAATGCTTCAGTCGCTACAACGCCCGAAGCGTCTGCTTCTCCTACATTATCTCCGCCTGCGCCTACGACCGCACCTGCACCAACGACCTCAACGCCAACAGAATCGCGCCCAGCCCCGCCGGAACAAACCTCCACAAAAATCCTACCCCAAGAACAGTTGGTCTCTTTGCTGGAGGCTAGCACTGTGCGCGTGTTGGTTTTTTCAGAGCAAATGAAATACCTCGGTCATGGAACGGGATTCTTTATTGACAAGAATACCGTTGTGACCAATCGTCACGTCATTGAAGCCGGCAAAAAGTTTGCGATTACCAGCAGTTTTTTGGGTAAGGAACCCTTGCCTGTCAAACTGATCGCTGCTACGAGAGACTCTGAATACACCAACCCAGACTTTGCTGTGTTGCGCGCGGATAAAATCCCTGCGACCGTGCGACCACTTGCCATCTCCACGCAACCGCAACTGCTTCAGACGGTAGTGGCCTCTGGCTTTCCTAGCTCCGAGATCAGAGTCGACGCCAATATTGTCACGCCCAACACAGTATTTTCTCAAGGCGAGGTGAGTGTGTTGCAGCGCCAGCCCAACAACATGGTGCTCGTCTTGCACACTGCTCGGATCGCTACGGGTAGTTCGGGTGGGCCGCTCGTCAATCGTTGCGGCAATGTCGTGGGCGTCAACACGTTTATCGGTGCTCAAACAGATAAGTTTAGCGATCGTTCTCTCTATGCCTTGTCGGGCAACGCACTGCGCAGCTTCTTGGATCAGAGTGGGGTGTCTTATACAAAGATCGCCAACGACTGTTCCTCGGACCCCAAGAATTAACACGGCCATCAAACGCTGACAGAGCCCCTCGCCATGCAAACATTGCCGATTATTACCAAGCGCACACAGATTGATGTCCAGGGCATCAACGGACAGCCTATCTTTAGTTATTACCAACAGCTGTTGGGCTTGCTTAAAAAGGAAGGTCAACACGAGGGCTTGCTCCATCTTTTTGCCGAGCCTGTCACCAATGTCTTGCGTGGTGAGGTGTCTTGGGTCACCAAGCTCGATGGTCCAGTTCGGCACTTTGATACGCTTTCAGCCGATGAGAAGTTGGATGTTGCAAAAGCCTTGACCCAAGCGTGTTCCTCGGTGCGTCGCATCGCGGATAAGGTTGCAGCAGGTACGGGAGCTTCAGCTGCCTATGGGTCTCAAGCCTTGTGTGCCATGTTGTCAACGCCAGATGCGTTAGCCTCTCTTTTCATGGTGGGCGATCAACTCGTGCTGACGCAGTGGGGATGTATACCCTACGGTGCAAAGGCCAGCGATCACAATATTGACACCCGTTTCGCGGAGGTCTTTAAACCTGCAGCAAAAGTCATCGCTTCGCAAAAAGCGGCTGAGGTCGCTACACAAAGAGATGCACGAACACCTGCGCGATCGTTTGGTTTCGTCGCAATAGCTCAGTGGTTGACCTTAGCTGCCTTGTGTCTACTGTTATTTGCAGGTTTATTTTATAAGCAGTGGTTCACTATTTTAGATCCCGGACCTTCTGTATTAGTTGAAGAAGGTTTGCGCACTCGAATCGCCGAGCTTTGGGGAAAAGTCGAGAAAAAGTCGGCGATGTGTTTTCCCCCTGCGCCTATTCAGCCACCCGTTGTCGCGACACCACCTGTTGTGACACCACCACCCGTTGCGATCCCAGAGCCACCCGTCATCACAACCCCTCCCGTCGCGATTCAGGAGCCTCCTGCAACAGTCACGAGTGGAGAGATTGACCGGCGACTCAAAGAAAACGCAGTGGTGCAAGGTAAGTTTGTCAATGTGACTCTCGCCTGGAAAAACCAAGCTGACTTAGATTTAATCGTAGTCGAGCCCGGTGGTGTCGTGATCAGCATGTACGACAAAGACGTCGTGAAATCTCCCTCTGGCGGCAGTCTCGACATTGATGCGAATGCTTGTCAAAAGATGTCAGGCTGTCCGTCACGGCCAGATCCGGTTGAAAATATTTCGTGGAACGTCAAGCCACCCGCAGGTCGTTATGATGTCTATGTCGCTCTTTTTAGCGCCAATGTCGCAAGGGCTCAGCGCGAAAACATTCCTTACACTGTCGTGGTGACAATTGACGGCAAAAAGACGAGTTATGAAGGGTTGATCAATACGACAGATATGGTGTGTGGGGATCGTTGCCGCAGCAAAGACAAAATTAAAGTCGCCTCCTTTGTGATCCCATAATATGATCTCAGACTTATGTAGTTGTTTGTTTTTTTCTTTTGAGTGAGTTTGTCATCATGTCTCCCCCTTTAATGGTTAAAACCAAGGCCTATCGTGCCGCGGTCGCTCGTGCACTCGCCGAGCATCAGCCCAAAAAAGTGCTCGATATATGCTGTGGGGATGGATGGCTGCCTTACTCTCTTGGGCCGGGTGTGGAGTTGCACGGAATAGACTTCTTTGGGCAAATGCCCGAGGGTTATCATCGGTTTGAAGTGGCAGACTTTAATCAAGGATTGCCCGCAGGTTTGGATCATTACGATGCAATTGTGTGTTGCGAGGCAATGGGATATCTGCAAAATCCCGGTTTGTTTTTGCAAAGTGTCAGCAAGCATTTAAAAAAAGATGGCATCTTCATTTTGTCCATCCCCAATCCCAACTACGTCGGCGCAAGAACCAACCATTTGATTCAGGGCTTTCCCAGATCTTATTCATGGTTCAAGCAAAATGACACCATGGAGCCACACATGCCCTGGTTGTCCTTAGGGATTTTTCAATTGTGGCTACTACTTGGTCTCAATGGTTTCAAAGACATGCAAGTACATGACGTTGACGAAGAGAAACCCCGTCATGCTTGGGAGCATTTGCTTGGTTTCTGGATCAAGGGCTTTGCTAAGCGCCGTTTAAATAAAGCGCCTTCTGAAAGTGTTCGCCAGCTTTGGACCCTCGCGATGCGAGACCAAGTGGTGTACGGGCGCCAGCTTGTTGTGTCTGCTTCGGTGAAGTAAACAATCGATTTCACTATAATCCCTCGAACTTTAGTCCCACTCTCATACACCTGGGTATTTCATCATGACGCAAGCAGCACAAAAGCCGAACCTCCGTATTGCGATCGCTGGTTTGGGTGCAATCGGAAAGTCCATTGCCACCGCCCTCGCGCAAGGCGGCGTTCCTGGCGTTGAGTTGACCGCGGTGTCTGCTAAAAACCACGATAAAGCCAAAGAATTTGTTGCTACGTTGGCGCACCCCGTTAAAGTTTTAAACATTGCAGAGCTGGAAAAAGAAGCAGATCTTGTGATTGAGTGCGCACCTGCAGCGCTCTTGCCAGAAATTGCCTCGCCGTTTTTAAAAGCTCAAAAGCAAGTGATCGTCTTGTCCGTGGGAGCGTTACTGTTCCATCCTGAACTGATCGCCATGGCGAAAGAGCAGGGCGGCGTGATTCATGTACCAACGGGTGCCCTGATCGGGCTGGATGCCATGATTGCCGCAGCCGAAGGCAAGATTCATTCGGTACGCATGGTGACACGCAAGCCGCCCAAGGGTCTGGCCGGCGCACCACATTTGATCGAGCACAACATCAGTATCGAAGGCCTGACCGAGGCGAAAAAAGTATTTGAGGGTAATGCACGAAATGCGGCCAAGGGCTTTCCCGCCAACTTAAACGTCGTGGTCGCGCTGGCGCTCTCGGGTGTTGGCCCTGAAAACACGTTGTTGGAAATTTGGGCGGATCCAGCTGTGGTGAGAAATACGCACACCATCGTGGTGGACTCTGATTCGGCAAAGTTCACCATGACGATGGAAAATATCCCGTCTGAAAACCCTAAAACTGGCCGAATCGTCGCGCAAAGCGTCATTGCGATGCTGCGAAAAATGAAATCCAGCTTTAAAGTCGGTACCTAAGCTGACGCAGCGATGTTTGCTGTATTTGCTGCACTGGCTACGTAAGCTTGACGCGGCAAGTCCAAGGTTGTGACGCGCGTCAATTCGCGCTTGTACTTTTTGTCATCGAACGGCCTTGCGCGATGCATCGTCGTTCGATTGTCCCAAATCACGAGATCACCGAGCTCCCACTGGTGGGAGGATAAAAACTCTCGCTGGGTCGCATGCTCAATCAAATCTTTGAGTAACAAGCGTCCCTCAGGCACCTCCCACTCAATAATCCGTGCCGCATGCGAAGCGAGATACAGTGCTTTGCGCTCTGAACCTTCAATGGTCCGCACCAAGGGATGGGTCGCGCCCGGCAGCTTTGCCTGTTCCTCAGGGGAAAAATCAAAGCCCATCGTATGTCTGGAGTACACAATGGAGTGGTAGACGTGGAGTGGCGCGATCGTTTCTTTAGTCTCTGTACTGAGCGCCTCATACGCCGACCGCATATCCGCAAACTCGGTATCGGCCCGGACCGGAGGAATATTGCGCGCATACAACATCGAATAGCGACCACAAGGGTTTTCAAAAGAGGCGTCGGTATGCCAGATGCGGTTACTGATGCCATTCATTCTGCGGCGATCCTGTGCTTCTAGGATGTTGCCGTCGCTACCTACGTTGGAAATATCGGTCAGCGCTTCGTTTCCAAAGCGATTTTTCGTCAAAACGGAGGAGGAGGTCTTGGCATGCAGCTCACCATCCAGGCGACGTGCAAACGACACTTGTTCTTCGTTTGAGAGTTTCTGGCCACGAAACACGAGGACACCGTATTGACTCATGGCAGATCGAATCTGCTCTAAAACCGCCTCGTCATGGAGCGTGCACAAATCAATTGGGCTGGCTTGCGCCATGAAGGTTGGGTGCAGTTTTGTGAAGGTCAAGCTCACTTTTGTCTCCCGCTACGGAATAGTTGTAGGCTAGGTTGGATTTTTTAGTTAGGATTTGTCTCTAGAAATATACACGCTCTCTTCACGCTTCTCACTGGCTGACATGAATAAAAAAATAGTTTTTCTCACCAATCCCATCCATCCTGCTATCCATGCGGAGCTTGAGACCGTCGCGCACGTCACCGTTTCGCCCTCTACCAGTGAGCAAGATCTGATTGCGGGTGCAGAGTCCGCTTCAGTGATCGTGGTGCGTCACCCCTTGCCGCCAGAGCTATTTGAGCGTGCGACACAACTGGTGGGTGCGCTGCGTCACGGGGCTGGCGTCGACATGATCCCGATTGATGTGGCATCGCAGCATCACATTGCTGTCGCCAACGCGCCAGGTGCCAACGCGCGCACAGTGGCTGAGTTTGCCGTCGGTCAAATGCTGGCACTGGCTCATAAAAATTCGGTCATCAATATGAAAATGCGCACCGAGGGCTGGGCACAAGCGCGTGCCTTGGCGGATCAGGGCTTTGATTTGGCGGGTAAACGGGTCGGTTTGGTAGGCGTCGGCGCAATCGGTCAAGCCGTGGCCAAAATCTGTCATTTTGGGTTTGGAATGAACATGTCAGGGTATCGCCCCAGCGGCCTGCCTGCCTCTGACATTATTGAAAATGTCTCTTTGGAACAAATCTTCTCCGACTCAGACTTCGTGGTGTTGGCTTGCCCCTTAAATGACCAAACCAGAGGCTTGATCAACCGCCGCCTGTTGGAGTCTATGAAGCCAACCGCCTGCCTAATTAATGTTGCGCGCGGTGCTGTGGTCGATCAAGAGGCGCTCGAAGAGGTATTGGTCTCTAAAAAAATTGCAGGTGCTGCGCTCGACGTATTTACGCAACAGCCATTACCGGCATCCTCCGCCCTTTGCCAGTTAGATCATGTGTTGCTATCTCCCCATATGGCCGGTATTACCGACGACAGTCTCAAGGCCGTGGGTGCAAGTGTGGCATCACAAGTCAAGCAATTACTGAGGGGAGAGTTGCCCGAACACCTCGTCAATCGCCCGCAGACAGCTGAGATTCTCGCCAGGTTGCATCGCCTTATCCCCGTTGGCTAAGCTTTATTTTATTGAATTGGATAATCGTAGCGATTGAGGGTATCTATTGAGGTGCGAGTTCCCGTGCCTGAGAGGGGAAATGATTTTCTCAGAAGGGGATCCGGTGCTACTATTTCAGGTTACCGAAGTTTGAACTCAGTGTTTTTAAAAAGCATTTACATGAATCTGTCATATAACGCTCCTGATTACGTCCGTCACGAAGGTCTTAAACAATGGGTCGCTTCCATTGTTGCCAAGGTCAAACCCGAACGCATCGTATGGTGTGACGGCTCCCAAGAAGAGTACGACCGACTCTGCGCCGAAATGGTCCAGTCAGGCATGCTGATCAAGCTCAATGCGGCAAAGCGTCCAAACTCCTTTTTAGCGCGTTCAGCACCGGATGACGTGGCACGTGTTGAAGACCGTACGTATATTTGCAGTGCGAAAAAAGAAGACGCGGGCCCGACCAACAATTGGATCGCGCCTGCTGAAATGCGCACAACCCTGGACCAATTGTTCGAAGGTTCTATGGCAGGTCGTACGCTTTATGTTGTGCCATTTTCCATGGGCCCGTTGGGTTCGCCGATCGCTCAGATCGGGATTGAGCTGTCCGACTCTCCCTATGTCGCCGTTAACATGCGCATGATGACGCGTATGGGTAAAAAGGTTTATGACGTTTTAGGGACAGATGGCGAATATGTGCCTTGTGTGCACACTGTTGGCGCGCCTCTTGCAGCGGGACAAGCAGACGTGGTCTGGCCTTGTAACGAGACAAAATACATTGTTCATTTCCCAGAGACACGTGAAATCTGGTCTTACGGTTCGGGTTACGGCGGCAACGCGTTGTTAGGTAAAAAATGTTTCGCCTTGCGTATCGCTTCGACCATGGGCCGCAGCGAAGCCAGTGCAAAGAGTCCTGGCTGGCTGGCCGAGCACATGTTGATCTTGGGCGTGCAAGCACCCTGGGGTAAAAAGTATCACGTCGCAGCCGCCTTTCCCTCGGCCTGTGGCAAAACTAACTTTGCGATGTTGATTCCACCTGCAGGCTTGGCCCAGCAGGGTTGGAAAATCACCACGATTGGTGACGACATTGCCTGGATCAAGCCCGATGCCAAGGGCAATCTGCGCGCGATCAACCCAGAAGCGGGTTATTTTGGGGTAGCGCCCGGTACGAATGAGACGTCCAACTTTAACTGCATGGCGACGCTCAAGAGTGACACGATTTTTACCAACGTCGCACTGACCGATGACGGTGATGTGTGGTGGGAAGGCATGACCAAGGTGCCGCCTGCGCACTTGATCGATTGGCAAGGCCGCGACTGGACACCAGAGCAGGCCAAGGAAAAGGGCATCAAAGCGGCTCATCCTAATGCGCGCTTCACAGTTTCTGCTACGCAAAATCCTGTGTTGGATTCTGAGTGGGACAACCCCGAAGGTGTCGTGATTGATGCGTTCATCTTTGGTGGCCGTCGTTCTACCACCGTCCCCTTGGTTACTGAGGCACGTGACTGGGCTGAAGGTGTCTACATGGCAGCGACCATGGGCTCTGAGACCACAGCTGCTGCTGTGGGCCAACAAGGTGTCGTGCGTCGTGATCCTTTTGCCATGCTGCCATTCTGCGGCTACAACATGGCCGAGTACTTCAGCCACTGGTTGTCGCTGGGTAATTTCTTGCAAACCTCAGGCGCCAAGTTACCCAAGATTTTCTGCGTCAATTGGTTCCGTACGGATGAAAATGGCAAGTTCGTTTGGCCTGGTTTCAGTGAAAACACGCGCGTCCTGAAATGGATGTTGGGTCGTATTGAAGGCCAGGCGCAGGGTAGCGAGCACGCTTTTGGTATTACCCCAGACTTTGCGGATATTGACTGGGAAGGAATGGACTTTTCTCAGGAAAAGTACAACACTATTACCTCAATTGATGTGGTCGCTTGGCAACAGGAGTTTAAGTTGCATGATGAGCTGTTTGAAAAGCTTTCGTTTGGTTTGCCTGAGCATCTGCTCAAAATCAAAGCGAGTTTTGAGGCTCGGCTTGGAAAGTAAATATTTTTGACTGAAAGTAGTAAAACTCAGTCTGAAGTGAAAAAAAATGGCCCGAAGAGATTTGGGCCATTTTCATTTTTTATGATCCTGCTCTTATTAGGTTCCCGCTCTTTCGAGCATCGCGTGCAACAACACATTGCAACCCGCCTCAAGATGCTCAGGCTTGGCATCCTCGATTTCATTGTGACTGATGCCGTCCTTGCACGGAACAAAAATCATCGCTGTAGGCGCAACACGAGCCAGATACACCGCGTCATGACCAGCACCACTCACAACATTCATCTCAGATAAGCCGATCTTCTGAGCGCCATTACGCACAGCATTCACCAGCTCTTTTGCAAAAGCCTGAGGGGGGAAATAGACGACTTGCGTAATGTCGATGGTGACCTTGCCTTTTGTGGCAATCTCCTTCGCTTTGGCATGCAGGTTTTCAACCATGCGTGTCAACGTCTCATCGCTGTCCGCACGAAAATCAACAGACATTTTGACGGTGCCAGGGATGACATTGCGCGAGTTGGGGTAGTTGTCCAACATACCCACGGTGCCGCGTGCGTTCGGTGCATGATCCAGCGCAGTCTGGTTAACTAGCTGAATCATGTGTGAGGCTGCGAGGAGGGCGTCATGACGTAATGCCATAGGGGTCGGACCCGCATGGGCTTCGGAGCCGGTGATGACGACATCAAACCAGCGTTGTCCCAGTGCGCCCGTGACCACACCAATCGTGATGTCATGCGCCTCGAGGACGGGTCCTTGCTCAATATGCGATTCAAAATAGGCGCCGATTTTCTTAGGATCAATTTTGTCCGTACCGTTGTAGCCGATTGACTTGAGTGCCTCACCGACTGAAATATCATCGCGGTCTTTCTGCGCATGGATAAAGTCTGTTTCAAACTCTCCGATAAAGGCGCCCGAACCCATCATCACGGGCACAAAGCGAGAGCCTTCCTCATTTGTCCAGACAACGACCTCAAGAGGGGCTTCGGTCTCAATGTCCGCATCATTTAATGTGTGCAATACCTCAATACCAGCCAGCACACCGTAGTTACCGTCAAATTTGCCACCGGTTGGTTGTGTGTCAATATGGCTGCCTGTCATGACAGCAGGCAGGTCATTGTTGCGACCTGCGCGCCGGGCAAAAATATTACCGACCGCATCTATACGAATCGTGCATCCTGCAGCTTTAGCTTGGGCAACGAAATAGTCGCGACCTTGACGATCGAGGTCCGTCAAGGCGAGTCTACAGACACCGCCTTTTTTGGTGGCACCGATTTTTGCAAGCTCCATCAGAGCTTTCCAAAGACGCTCCCCATTAATCCGCAAATCAGTCAGGGGTGCAGGTGCGATGACAGACATAATCTAACTCCATGAAAGTTTCGTGAATTTTATGGCAAGGAGGCGACAATTTAGGTCAATAGACTGATTGCGCTTACCGTGAGAACTAGGTTAAATGATGGCATGCGTTCGCGCAATGCGCGGGCGTATTTAAATTAGATAAGGTTAAAAGATGAAACTTGATGCGATTTCACACCGCAACCGCAATACCAAGATTGTTGCCACGCTAGGGCCTGCCAGTAGCGACCCCGCCATGATCCGCCAGCTCTTTGATGCTGGGGTGGATGTTTTTCGTCTGAATTTTAGCCATGGAACGCATGCCGACCACAAGTTGCGTTTCGATGCGATTCGCCAGATTGAGGCTGACGTGGGTCGCCCTGTGGGTATTCTGATGGATTTGCAGGGCCCAAAGTTACGTTTAGGAAAGATCGTAGATGGCAAGCTCGCGCTAACCACGGGTCAGAAAATCCGCTTGGATTTAGATCCAACACCGGGTGACATCAACCGTGTGCCCTTGCTTCACCCGGAGATCTTCGCTGCTATTCGTCCTGGCGACGATTTGTTGATCGATGACGGTAAGGTCCGACTGCGTGTGCTGTCTTGCACAAAAGAACATGCAGAGGTCCAAGCTCTCAATGCAGGCGTCATCTCAGACCGTAAAGGTGTCAACGTACCCGGTGCGATTTTGCCCATGTCTGCCATGACGGCCAAAGACCGCGAAGATCTTGATTTTGGTCTTAGCATTGGGGTAGATTGGATTGCCTTGTCTTTCGTGCAGCGCCCTGAGGACATTATCGAGTTGCGAGAGATTGTAGGAAACCGCGCTTGGATTATGGCCAAGCTTGAAAAGCCCTCTGCGATTGACTCACTTGAGGCCATCGTCGCGAGCTCTGATGGCGTGATGGTCGCCCGCGGAGACTTGGGCGTTGAGCTTCCTCCCGAAGAGGTCCCTGTCCTGCAAAAAAGAATCGTGCGTGCCTGCCGAGAGGCTGGCAAACCGGTGATTGTGGCCACTCAGATGCTGGAATCCATGATTACCTCGCCCGTGCCGACCCGCGCTGAAGTCAGTGATGTGGCCACTGCCGTCTATGACGGTGTCGATGCAGTCATGTTGTCCGCAGAGTCTGCCTCTGGTGCCTATCCTATTGAAGCCGTGACCATGATGGATAGGATTTTGCTCAGCACAGAGCGGGATCCTCTTCAGCGGGTCATGATGGAAGCCGTACATTCGCGTCGTAAAAATGACGCGCGTGATGCAATTTCCGCTGCGATTCGTACCGTAGCTGAAACTCTGCCTGTTGCGGCCACGGTGGCATTTACCTCTTCAGGCGCGACAACCCTGCGCGTCGCCCATGAGCGACCCCGTGCACCGATTTTGAGTATGACCCCGGTCGCTGCGGCTGCGCGTCGTTTGTCACTTGTGTGGGGCGTACATTCCACTCAGGCTGCGGATGTCGTGAGCACCGAGGAAATCGTGTTGCATGCGACCCTGGCGGCCAAGAAAAACGGGTTTGGAACACCAGGTCAGGCCTTGTTGATTGTTGCCGGCACACCTTTTGGTGTGCCAGGCTCAACCAATCTGTTGCGTATTTCTTGGATTGGCGAAGAGCCTGACGTTTCGTAAAAAAGAATTTTTAAAGCTAGGGACAGTCGCACTAGGCATTTGTGCGGCCAAATGCTACCCTTTTTGGAATTATTTTTAACTTGTTGTTTTGCTATATGTCATTTTCCTTGCTTTCAACACTTTACCCAATAGGTGATTCATGCGTTTTCGTCTGGCTCTAACAGCAGCAGCACTCGTTACAGGTCTGTCGGTTTCGACCTCATTCGCTCAGGCGACTGACTCCCCAAAAATGGGAGACGATAAATACAAGCCTTCTGTAGGTCAAAGTGGCAAGGACGTGATTTGGGTCCCCACCAATGATGCTGTCGCAGATGCAATGCTCAAAGCGGCAAACGTCAAGCCGGGTGATCTGGTGTTTGACCTTGGCGCGGGCGATGGCAAGATAGCCATTGCAGCGGCTAAAAATTACGGTGCAACAGCAGTTGGTATTGAGTACAACAAAGATATGGCTGATCTCGCTACCCGCAATGCGGCGCGTGCAGGCGTATCGGATAAGGTCAAAATCATCAATGGCGATATTTTTGTAGAGGATTTTTCCAAAGCAAACGTCCTCACTATGTATCTGTTGCCTGACCTCAACCTCAAGCTGCGTCCCACCATCCTAAAGATGGCCCCAGGCACACGCGTCGTCACAAACTCATTCAATATGGGCGACTGGGAAGCAGATGCGACCATTGGTGATGGTTATGCTCAGGGCTATTATTGGGTTGTACCCGGTAATGCAGCAGGTAAGTGGACAATCAAAGGGATCGAGTCCAGCAAGGCCGCAACCCTTGATCTTACCCAGCGGTATCAGCGTGTCGGTGGCACACTTACTGTTGATGGCAAATCACAGCCCATCCTCGGACCTAGTTTGGTCGGTAACCGTCTGAAATTCAGTTTCGTCGATCAAGGCGGTCAATCCAGAATTGTTGACGTCACCTTAAAAGGCAATACTTTTGCGGGCAATGTGCTCGAAAATTCGCCTCTTTACGAAGTCTCAGGTACGCGTAACTGATTGTTTATTCTCTAGCGCGATCCCAACCGTTTTGAATGCTCATCATCTATGCCTTAAGCATAGGTGGTGACGCATGTCTCAACGGTTTATTTTCAATTTAACTTTTTGCATGACCCTTCATGACTCAGCCAAACACCGCAGTAAATGAACCGACGAAGCGGTTAACCGCATTTAGTGCTATTGCCATCATTGTCGGGATTGTCATCGGCGCCGGTATTTTTAAAACGCCTTCAATGGTGGCTGGTGTCACTGGAGATGCAGGGTGGTTATTAGTGGCTTGGTTTTTGGGCGGATTGATTTCGCTTGCGGGTGCTCTTTGTTACGCTGAGCTTGCCACTACCTATCCGCATGCGGGTGGGGACTACCATTTTCTTGCAAGAGCCTTTGGAAAGGACATCTCTTTTCTGTATGCATGGGCAAAGGCCACAGTGATCAATACAGGTTCGATTGCTTTGTTGGCGTTTGTCTTTGGTGACTACATGACCAAGGCCATTAATCTTGGCCCTTATTCCTCTGCCATTTGGGCAGTAGGTGTCGTGGTCCTGCTCACCGTGATTAATCTAATCGGTATTTCTGCGACTTCATGGGTACAGACCTTATTGACCATGATCGAAGTCACCGGATTGATCATGGTGGCGATTGCTGGTTTCTATGTTTCTGGCGATGCGCCTGCATCCCCCGCCTTATTTTCTACAACACCTAGCCTGGGCATGTTTGGTTTGGCGATGGTGTTCGTCTTGCTCACCTATGGAGGTTGGAACGAGGCGGCTTATATTTCAGCTGAAGTACGAGGCGGGCGACGTGCGATTGTGCCGATCATTCTCATTAGTATTTTGATCTTGACCCTCATTTACCTGCTGGTCAATATCGCGCTGTTAGCGGGCCTAGGGTTAGAAGGCTTGTCTAAGAGTAGCGCAGTCGCAGCAGACTTGATGGGTAAAGCCTTTGGTCCTTGGGGCGAGCGCACACTGGGTATTTTTGTTGCGGTTGCTGCACTCACTAGTATCAATGCCACGATGATTGTGGGCGCACGGACCAACTATGCTTTGGGTCGTGATTGGCCGGCCTTGCGTTTCATGGGCCATTGGGAAGGCGGTCGCGGCTCACCGATTCGTGGATATTTGGTTCAGTCAGCGATTAGTCTTGCTTTGGTGATTTTTGGTATCTGGCAGACCGATGGTTTTGGTGTGATGGTTGAATTTACTGCACCCGTTTTTTGGTTCTTTTTGTTTTTGGTGGGTGTCTCTGTTTTTGTGATGCGTGTCAGAGATCCAAACGCAGAGCGACCCTTCAAGGTGCCGCTCTATCCGTTTACGCCGATTTTGTTCGTGTTGACCTGTGCTTACCTGACTTATTCAAGTGTCACCTACGCAGCCAGCAAAGGTGCTGTGCATATTTCTCTTATTGTGATGGCTGTTGGAGTGGTTGCACTGCTCTTTACTCGAAGAGTGAAAGGTCCCGACTCTGCTAGCTAAGACTTGAGATGAAATTAGTGCTTGATCCCCAGTACGGCGAGCGTTTCGCCGTACACCAAGGCATTTTCACAAAAATACACCACAATATCTTGTGGTGACATATTTTCCAAGATCTGGATGATCTCTTCGGCAATATTAGTATTGTGCTGTATCCCTGCAACGTGAACCTGCACGCCGCTTTCAAAGACAGAAACAGGTATAAGTTTTTCTACGATGTTGAGATCAACCGAAGCGATCACCACATAGGCGCGTACATTTAAATCCTCAGCAGAAACGTCCAGTAGAACGCCACCCTCGACGTTTTCTGCAAGCTGACTTTGAATCATCAAGTCCATTTCTTATCCTGTTAGGCTCAAAAGGCGATCAGGCCACTTGATTAAGTTTTTTTTCTTCGAGCGACTCAAGCAATCCTGCGAAAAGCTGGTTGAGTTCAGCACACATGAGTGTAAATTCGCCATCAAACTTTTCGGCCTCGTTTGCGGGGGCCAAATGATCGGCTTCGTCGAGGATATCCTGTGGCGCGACGCGCTTGATATCGAGGGCTTCGGTCAGCACAAAGGAAACTTTGTCGTGCCATGTCAGTGCGAGTCGCGTGCACTGTTTGCCAGATTGGATGTGCTTTTCAATATCGACGCTATCGAGCGCGTGTTTGACATAGCGAATGGCAGCAGCCTTGTCTCCACCAGCGCGTAACTCAGCATCTTGGTCAATCGTGAAATGTGACGGTGGCTGGCCACTTGTGATCCACTGCGTCATGGCGACAGCAGGACTGATTGTGACGTGAATGGGTTCGACGGGGAAGGGGTAAATTGCCTTTCCAAGCGCAGACAGAATTTCCTCTGCTTTTGAGGTGGATGCGGTATCAATGACCAACCAATGGTTGACAGGATCAATCCAAATACGCGTATCTCGGGTCAAACTGAACGCACGGAAAATCAAGGCGTTTGTGACCTCTTCTTTGAGATCCCTCAGTTGTTTGCGCCCGGGTTTAAAACCTTGTTGCTCTTCTAGCTCGATGGCGCGTTGCTTGACAAACTGATTGATGACAGAAGCGGGTAAAAGTTTTTTTTCTGAACGAAAGGCGCAGAGTATTTGTTGCCCAACGCGGTAGGCTAAGCGGACATCATCTTCTCTAGGCGGCGTCCAGCCAGAGGCGACAGGTGCAGCGGCACCAGGTGAAACAAATTGCTCTTTAGCCAAAAAGGCATCGAGTTGTTCAGCGGTCCAGGTCCACGTATTAGCTAGACGAAACAGCTTGAGATTTTTAAACCACATAACTTACCCAGCCAAAGGGTTGGATTCTAGCTGATGTCAGAGTGGAGCATCTAACGTGTGTGTCAGATTCGTCCAGTCATGCCTTGAAAGGTAGTGTGTATCAAGAGTTCGACGATATCCTCATCTGAGAAAGCACCACCCATTTTAAGAAAATCGGCGACGGGGTCACAGGAGCGTGCAAAGATTGTGTACAGAATGACCTCTCCAGGTAAGGAGGGCGTCAAAGTACCTGCAAGTTGCGCTTCGTTGATCCACTCTCCAAGCTTTTCAGTGAGCGCACCAAGTTTCGCCATATAGGGCGGGTTGGTAAGCAGTGACTGTTGGATGCTTGAGCGCGTAGAGGGTAGTAGTGGCATCGTGCCACCAAGATGAAGCTTGATGCCCCATTTGACCAGTGCCTTGAGCTTGTCAATCGCAGCGAGCTTGTCAGACATACTCTCGACAACAGTCAGCGCATCTTCAAGTAAGCGGGTCATGGAGGCCGCTGCCAAGGCCTCTTTTGACTCAAAGTGTTTATAGAGACTCGCTTTTGCGATGCCAACATCCGCTGCGACCTCGTCCATGGTCATCAGATCAAAACCTTTTTGAGCCAGCAGTTTATTGACCGCATCCAAAATCGCGTTTTCACGAAATTTCAACTGCTGTTGTTTGAAGGAGAGCTTGTTGCTTTGGATGGCGAGGAGATTGGCAGACATCGTATTGTGAAGTTGAATTTTATCTGAATGGTTCATAATATTACTATTCAGTCTAAAAACATACTATTATGTTTAAAATTTTCCAACATAGATATATTTAAGTCAAACAAGTTCAATTATGCCCTTATCTATTCAAGCAGAAGGCCGCAGTCGAATGGCTCTGATGTCAGAGCTGTTGCCAGAGGCTTTTACGCGCGCGTCTTCAGACGATTGGCTGCTGAGCGGAGAGGGCGTCTTTAGCTGGAGCGTGTTTAAGCTCTATCGCGCTCGGTTGCTCACTCAGACGGGAAAATTTGATCCAGCCAAGCCATTCCTGCTCGACTTGCATTACCTTCGAACGCTGAAGGGAGAGCAAATTGTGTCTACATCGATAGATGAAATCGCACGCTTAAACGAAATGAGTCAAGACCAACGCCGCGGGTGGACACAAGCTTTGACGGACATGATCCCAGATGTGTGCTTGGGTGATCGCTTGCTGGGTTGGTTTACGCCTGGCAACCAGGTTGAATTTTTTTCGGCGTCTCGGGTCTTAGGTCTTATTCAAGACGCAGAATTTGTGCGTATGTTCAGCGCGATCTGGCTCGATGAGCGAACACGCAGTCCTCAGTTGCGCCATGCTCTATTAGGAACCAAATTGAATACATCCCAAGGGGTGAATACATGAGCGTGACTATGCACATCGCGTGCGGCAGCCGAATTGCTGTCATCGGCGCGGGCATTTCTGGCTTGGCCTCGGCTTGGTTGCTCAGACATCACTCGCATGTCACATTGTTTGAGGCGGGTTCGTATTTTGGTGGGCATTCCAACACAGTAGATGTCTCCCTCGAGGGACACACCTATCCCGTTGATACGGGATTTTTAGTGCATAACGATCTGACGTATCCCAATCTGATTCAATTGTTTGCACACTTAAACATTCCTGTGCATTCAAGCGATATGTCTTTTGGTGTGTCGATTGGAAACCCTGATATTGAGTGGGCGGGGACGAATCTCGCTACAGTGTTTGCACAACGCAGCAACCTCTTCAAGCCAAGATTTTTACTGATGTTACGGGATATCCTGCGCTTTAATAAAAATGCGCAGCTTTATTTGGATCAAACACGTCATGAACCTGTGACATTAGGTGAGCTGTTGGAGCGGGAGCATTTCGGTCAGGCGATGCGCGAGTGGTATTTGTTGCCGATGGCTGCGGCGATTTGGTCTTCCTCGGTCAAGGACATTCTTGGTTTTCCAGCCGAGACATTCCTCGCTTTTTGTTTAAACCACAGACTGTTACAAATTGAAAATCGCCCAAAATGGAAAACAGTCGTAGGTGGCTCTCGCGAATACGTCAAGGCCATGGTCGCTCAACTCAGTGATGCGCGTCTAAATTGTCCCGTGCATCGCGTCGTCCGTCACGCGGATCACGTGGTGATTCACTCTGCCCAAGGGGTAGAGCATTTTGATGCCGTGATCTTTGCCTGTCATGCGCCTACGACACTTGCGCTTTTAGATGTGAATGAAAGCGAAAAAGAGGTATTGCAGGGTTTTCGTTATCAGCCAAATAAAGCCGTATTACATGTGGATGCTAAGTTATTGCCACGACGCAAAAAAGTCTGGTCGGCTTGGAACTACATGTCGTCTCCCGGTGAGGGTGCTCAACGACCCGTCGCAGTGAGCTATCTGCTTAATCTTTTACAGCCCTTACCCTTTAAAACCCCCGTGATCGTGACCCTCAATCCCAATCAGGCACCCGACCCCGACTTAGTGTTAAGAACGTTTGATTACGCGCATCCCATCATGGATGTCGGTGCAGCATATGCGCAGAAATTGTTGCCGTCTATCCAAGGAAGAAATCGCGCATGGTTCTGCGGGGCATGGTCTGGCTACGGATTTCACGAGGATGGATTGAAATCGGCCTTGAGAGTGGTGCGAGACTTCGAGGCTGACATCCCCTGGACACCGACCTATGAATAATGATGCGCTTGAATTGTGTCGTGGACGCGTGATGCATGCGCGTTTGAGACCGTTCGTGCATCGTTTTGTATATAGAGTGTTTTGTATCCGTTTGCGTGTAGATCAGTTCTCAGCGTTGAGTCGATTCAATAGCTGGCTTTTCGGTATTGAAAAAAAACGAATCGTGAGTTTTCAATCGCGTGATCATGGTGCACGTGATGGTTCAGACCTGATGACATGGTTGACAGGTGCGCTGCGTGAAAGCGGTATTTCGCTTCAAACGGGAGCAGTCTGGCTCCAGTGTTTTCCACGTGTGTTTGGCTATGTCTTTAATCCCGTCAGCTTTTGGCATATTCATGATCAGCAGGGCGCGCTGCGCGTGCTGGTGGCCGAAGTCAACAACACGTTTGGTCAGCGTCACCAGTATGTATTAACAGAGTCTAATCTCGGCGTGATTGAGTCAGATACAGTGTTGGAGTGCCACAAGATATTTCATGTGTCTCCCTTTTGCGACGTTTTAGGTATTTATCGCTTTACATCGAGTCAGCACGGCAAGCAAGCGCGCATGGCGATTGATTATTTTGATGAACCCGCGCACGCTCAGCCTTTACTCAAAACAGCGATCGTTGTGCAAGCACAGCCTTTTTCAACACGTGCTTTAGCATTGAGTCTTTTATCGATGCCGATGATGACTCTTGGGGTGATGGCGCGTATTCATTGGCAAGCATTCAAGCTTTGGCGCCAGGGTGCGACATACCATTCTGTTCCTCCGCTGCCCAAGAACGAAGTCACTAACAATGGAAAGGTTTCCTCATGAGTTCGAACGAAGAGCGTCTGACGGGTTCTATGGTCAAAATTCCATGGGCCGGAAGACTTCTTGTCAGTTTATTAGGTCGTATTACGCATGGATCACTCAAGTTGATCGATCCAGAGGGCGTCGAGTTAATGCTGGGTCAAAATGCTTCAGATCACTCGCACTCAGTCCCTCATGCCGAGTTGCGTATTTTAGATTGGCGCGCGGCAAGCTTGATTTTGCGCCAAGGTGATGTGGGTTTTGCTGAAAGTTTGCGGCGTGGTTGGGTGGACTCGCCAGACTTAGTCGCGTTGTTTACATTAGCGACGCGTAACGAGCAGATTTCAGAAGCGGTAGACGGCCACTGGTGGGCGCTGCTGCTTAAGCGCTTGTCGCATTGGGTGTTAAAAGACAATAGTCGTGCTGGAAGCCGACGTAATATTTTGAGTCATTACGACGTTGGCAATAGTTTCTATCGGCTTTGGCTTGATCCCTCAATGACCTATTCGGCTGGTTTATTCGAGGACGATTTGTCGCGCGAGCTTGAACAGGCTCAGGAGGCAAAGTATGACCGTATCCTCGATCAGATTGAGGCTCAGGCGGGTCAGACGATTCTCGAAGTGGGTTGTGGTTGGGGTGGTTTTGCAGAGCGTGCCGCACGCCGGGGCATCAAGGTCGTGGGCATCACCTTGTCGGATGCGCAGCTTGAATGGGCGACTCAGCGTATGCGGGATGCAGGCTTAAGCGACTTTGTCACACTGCGCTTGCAAGACTATCGCGATGTCCCGGAACAATTTGATCATATCGTTTCGATTGAGATGTTTGAGGCCGTAGGCTTGCTGCACTGGCCCAGCTACTTTCAAATGTTGGCGCGTTGCTTGAAGCCCTCTGGAAAAGTAGTGGTTCAAACAATCGACATCGCTGAAGACAAATTTGATGCCTACCGACGAGGCACAGATTTTATTCAGCAATATATTTTCCCAGGCGGAATGTTGCCAAGCCCATCGCGTTTTAGAAAAGAATGCGAGGCTGCAGGTTTGCGTGTAATGGAAGTACTTGCCTTTGGTCAAGACTATGCTGAAACCCTCAAACGTTGGGCACAACGCTTTGATGCATCACTGAGTCAGATTCGTGAGCAGGGCTATGACGAGGCCTTTATCCGCGTCTGGAAAATGTATTTGGCTTATTGTGAAGTTGGATTCCGACAAACTCGAACGGATGTCAAACAATGGACACTTTGCGCAAAATCCTAGTTTCTCTGCTCTTGAGCCTAAGTGCCGCGAGCCTGAATGCCACGCCGACTTTTACACAACTATTGCCAGGCGCACAGCAAGTCGGACAAGGGATGTTTAAGCGTTTTGGCTGGTCGATCTATGAAGCGCGTCTCTATGCATCTGCAGGGCGTTTTGAAGCCACTAAGCCTTACGCACTGTCGCTGACTTACGAGCGAACCATCGCTGGAGATCGCTTGGTTCAGTCCTCACTCGAGGAAATGCGTAAGCTAGGCAAGCCTGTAGATCAACATCCAGAGTGGGCGGCTGAGCTTTCACGCGTGCTGCCAAGCGTTTCCAAAGGGGTGACCCTCACTGGGGTATATCGACCAGGTGAAGGCGCTGTCTTTTATGAACAGGACAAGGAAATAGGCCAAATCAATGACGTGTTAGCACGTGCGTTTTTTGCCATCTGGTTAGATCCACGCACGAGTGAACCAAGTTTGCGTCAGTCTTTATTGGGTTTGAATCAGTGAAAACCACCAGCCTAGTCGCGTATGCTGCGTTAGGTTTACCCCTGGCGATGGCGATGTTGCCGATCTATATGATTTCGCCAAAGTTTTATGGCGATGTCTTGGGTTTAGATTTAGCAGCGCTTGGGGCGATTTTGTTTTTGACCCGTTTATTCGATACGGTGCAAGATCCATTTTTGGGTCGTGTTGTGGACGGTCTACAGCGTAAGCGTTATGGCTGGCTTGTGTTGATGATCGCGTCTAGCATGGTGCTTGCACTGGGCTTTGTGTTGTTATTTACGCCACCTCAAGTCTCCCAATTGGGTTTGATGGCTTGGCTGACCTTGTGTTTGCTATTGGTGTATTTTGCGCATAGCTTGCTAAGCATCTGTTATTTGACCTGGGGAGCACGTCTCACCGACGACGTATCACAACGCTCGCGTGTGACTGCATGGCGCGAGGCATTGGGTTTGGTGGGCGTGGTGGTCGCTTCAGTATTGCCGACCTTTTGGGTGGCAGATTGGGGGCCGCGCCAAGGGTATCAAGTGTTTGCCTGGGTGTTTGTCGCGATCCTGGTGCTAGGTTTGTTGACAACTTTGCGCTGGTCCCCCAAACCACAAGTTTCTATCGTTGAAACGCTTGAGGGATGGCGTGCTGCGCTCAAACCCCCGGCGGTGCGCCTAGTAATGTGGTTTTACTTATTTAACGCCATCTCAGTTGCTATACCTGCCACACTGGTCCTCTTTTTTATTGACGATGTCGTGCAGGCACCCCAGCAAGCAGGCATGTTTTTAGGTATTTATTTTTTAGCGGGCATGTTGACACTTCCCCTCTGGGTTGCGCTATCAGATCGCATCGGCAAGGCACGTGCATGGGTACTGGGGAGCGTGTTAGCCGGCTGTTCATTGATGTTCTCGGGCTGGGTCGGAAGCGGTGATGTAGTGGCCTATAGCTTGATTTGCTTGATGTCGGGCGCTGCGCTCGGCGCAGATGTAGCCTTGCCACCCGCCATGCTGGCGGATGCGATCCCTGAGCAAAATCGCAAAAGCACAGGTCTTTATTTCGGTATTTGGGTATTGATTAGTAAGTTTGCGCTCGCGTTAGCCGCCGGTTTAGCCCTACCAAGCCTCAAGCTTTTTGAGTATGTGCCGGGACAGTTTCAGACGACCGTTGGGCTTACCGCGCTATATGTATTTTTACCCATCGTTTTTAAAGGCATCGCCATCCTGGTGTTGCTGCCACAATTACGTGGTCGTTCGTCAACGCGGACAACTGTCCGCTAGGAGTTAAAAATGAAATTCAAAGCACTGATAGCCTCTGCGACAGCGGCATTGATGACGGCTTGTGGCAGCGTCGATGTTGATCAATACGCTAAAGAAACGCCCAAGCTTGAGTTGTCGACATTTTTTACTGGCACGATCGATGCCTGGGGCATTTTCCAAAAACGTAACGGTGAAGTCGCGCGTCGTTTTCATGTGGAAATCATGACCCATTGGATCAGTCCATCGGAAGGCACGCTTGATGAGCGGTTTACCTATTCTGATGGTGAGAAACAGCGTCGTGTCTGGACACTCAAGCGTCAGGCTGACGGGACCTGGCAAGGTACGGCCGACGACGTGGTGGGCGTTGCAACGGGACGCGTGTCGGGCAATGCACTGCACTGGACCTATGTGCTGCGTTTACCCGTGGATGGCAAAGAGTATCTCGTGAATTTTGACGACTGGATGTGGCAGATGGATGAGCACTCAATGATGAATCGCTCCACCATGTCTAAATTCGGTATCGACCTAGGTGAGGTCACATTATTTTTCCGTAAACGCCTGCCTGGCAGTCCTTCGTGATGCGTTCGCTCAATCCACCGATTAAAAACTGGGCCGGTAAACGCGTCTGGTTAGTCGGCGCCTCGAGTGGCATTGGTGCGGCGTTGGCGCAAGCCTTGTTGGCAGCAGGCGCTTGGGTCACGGTGTCTGCGCGCAGACAAGAGGTGTTACTCGAGCTTGCGCAGCCTCACCCTCATGCCCATGTGGTGGCCTTCGATGCAGGGGATGCTCAGGCTTGGCCAGAGGCGTTTGAACGCACCCTAGCTGCGATGGGGCATATCGATCTGGTTGTCTTTGGTGCGGCCCGCTACGATCCGACACACAGCTGGGCGTTAGATCTTGATCAGATACAAAAAAGTTTTGATTTAAATGTCGTCGGTGTGTACCGAGGGGTAGCGCTTTTAGTCCCTTATTTCATTAAAAGGGGTGAGGGCGGGCTTGCGGTGATTGCGAGTATTTCTGCCTATACGGGTTTGCCTAAGGCCGTGATATATGGGGCGACTAAAGCCGCGCTGAACAATCTGGCGCAAACGCTTTATTTTGAGCTCGAGCCAAAAGGAGTGTCGGTTTATCTCATCAACCCTGGTTTTGTTGAAACACCCATGACTGCGGTCAACGACTTCGAGATGCCTGGTTTGATGAAGCCTGCCCAAGCAGCCCAAGCAATCTTAGCGGGTTTCGAACGCGGCCACTTTGAAATTCGTTTTCCGCGTGGTTTTGCAGGAGCTTTGCGTTGGATCAGCTTTCTCCCCGATCGCTGGCGCTTTCCACTCTTGCATAAAATTACTAAGCTTTAAGGAGATCACACATGGACGCGCGCTTCTCAGAAATTGCACAGTGGTTTCAAACGCTCACGCCAGTTTCGCTCGAACATGTGGAGAATATTTACGCCTCGGATGCTGTGTTTATCGATCCGTTTAATCATCTCAAGGGGCTGGCTTCAGTGCGTGCCGTGTATCAACATATGTTCGATACGCTCGAGCATCCACGTTTTGTCGTCACGACAACAGTGTCGAACGGGCATCAGGCATTTATGACATGGGATTTTCTTTTTAAATGCCGCGGTCAAGCACAGCAAATATCTGGTTGCACACAGTTTGAGTTAAACGCTCAAGGGCTGATTGTCTTGCATCGGGACTACTGGGATGCAGCTCAGCAAGTCTATGAAAAAATCCCCGTGCTCGGTTCTGTTATACGAATGATCAGGCGCAAGCTTTCTCTTCCTGCAGCAAAATAGTCTGCGGATAATCTAATAATAGAAATAAAAAAAAGCCCCCGAAGGGGCTTAAAAGCCGTTTGAGCGCAGCAGTCTCAGACGGCGGGGAACTAAATTTTAATTAACGTGCTGCATCGTCACGCAGTGTTGGGTAACGCACGTGATCCACCAATTCTTGGATATCTTTGCGAGGCGCTGGGGTCAGCAAGCTCACAACGATGATCAGTGCAAAACCAAGCGGTACACCAAAGACACCTGCTGAGATCGGCAAAATACCGTACCAGAGTTCGATGGGGGAGGTGATGCCAAACACACCACGCAGCCAAACTTGAGTGGTCACCATGTAGTAGAAGGTGATGCCCAAACCACCGATCATGCCTGCAATCGCACCGTACTTGTTCGCGCGCTTCCAGAAAATCCCTAAGGTCAGGGCTGGGAAGAACGCAGCAGCAGCGAAGGAGAACGCGGCAGAAACCAAGAACAAGATGTCCGCCGGTTTCTGTGCGGCTACATAGGCAGCTGCAAGCGCGACAATGAGCAACAAGATCTTCGAAATCAACACGCGACGTGCTGTCGGAGCGTTGGGGTTGATCATCTTGAAGTACAAGTCGTGTGACAAAGCGTTAGCAATTGTCAGCAGCAAGCCATCTGCTGTTGAGAGTGCTGCTGCCAGACCACCTGCTGCCACCATACCGGAGATGACGTAAGGCAAACCACCAATTTCTGGTGTGGCCAGCACGACGATGTCACCACCGATGCGCATTTCACCTAATTGCAAAATACCATCTTTGTTAACGTCAACAACAGATAACAAGGAAGGGTCAACGGAGGCCCATTGCGCAATCCATGCCGGTAGCTTGTCGAACGGCGTACCCACAAGTACGTGGAAGACCTCGTATTTCACCAGTACTGCCAGAGCAGGCGCTGTGAAATACAGCAAGAAGATGAAGAACAAGGACCACGTAACAGATTCGCGTGCCTGTTTGACCGAAGGTGTGGTGTAGTAGCGCATCAGAATGTGCGGAAGCGCTGCTGTACCGACCATCAAGCAGAAAATCAACGCAAGGAAGTTACGACGCGAGGTGTCGTATGCGACCTTTTGTGCATCTGTCCCGTTAGGATCACCTGTAAATTGTTGCGCATGACGCGGCATGCCGGCCAAAGGAACAGCCCGCGCGTTATTTGCAGCCCGTTCTTGCGTCCAAAGCTTCTGTGCTGCAGCTTCAGTTGTTGGAACAGCGGCGAGTGCTTTTTGTGCGGCATCTTGTTCAGCTTTAGGCGCATTTGCTGCTTTTAAGTCAGCAACACGTTTTTCAGCATCTGCTTTTGCAGTGGCCATTGCAGCTGGAATATTTTTCAGCTTAGCATCGGCTTCTTCAGCACGCTTTTTATAGATCGCAATGACTTCAAGCTCTTTTGGATCTTTCAGCAGCTGAGCTTCTTTGGCAGTCACTTTTTCAAGTTGATAGCCATAGATAGCCTGTGGAACAGGTACACCCGTCTGCTTAACAGAAAGCCAAATCACTGGAATCAAATAAGCGATAATCAAAATGATGTATTGGGCAACTTGAGTCCAAGTCACTGCACGCATTCCACCGAGGAACGAGCACACCAAAATACCGCCAAGACCCAGGAAAATACCAAGCTCAAAGGGTACGCCAGCCAAACGTGTCGTAATCAAACCGACACCATAAATCTGCGCGACAACGTAGGTAAACGAGCATAGGATCGCGGCAATAATACCCAATAGGCGGGGAAGATTACCGTCATAGCGCTCACCCAGAAAGTCTGGAATGGTGAACTGACCAAACTTTCTCAGATAAGGCGCCAAGAACAATGCCACCAAACAGTAGCCACCGGTCCAACCCATAATAAAGGCGAGGCCGCTGTAACCTGTTAGGTAAAGCGTTCCTGCCATACCAATAAACGAAGCGGCCGACATCCAGTCAGCACCCGTTGCCATGCCGTTGTAGAGCGCGGGGACACGTCGACCAGCAACGTAATACTCAGCAGCATCGTTTGTGCGGCTCATGATTCCAATACCAGCGTAAAGGAGAACAGTAGCTGCCAAAAAGATGTAGCCGATCCAAGCACGACTTAGACCCATTTGCTCGGCGATCGCAAGAGCGATCACAAAAACAATAAAGCCGCCCGTGTACCAGGTATAGACTTTGTTGAGTGATTTTTTGAATGCTGCGTTCGTGGTGTTTGAAGCGAACATGCCGCCTTCTTCAGGTGTCATTCCGGCCATGTTATTCCTCCTCTTCTTCGTTGACGCCAGCTTCTTCGTCAAGCTTATTCATATATGAGGCGTAAAACCAAATAATCAGGCAATACACCACCAGAGAGCCTTGTGCCCCCATCCAAAAACTAAAGGGCCAGCCAAAAAAGGTAAAGTCGAGCTCACGGGCATAGAAACCCACTACAAAAGTGACAATGAACCAGATCAGCAACAAAATTGAAGTGATGCGTAGGTTTTTTTGCCAGTACACCCGATGTTTTTCGGTTAGTTGCACGGTTAAGTCTCCTCATCGTTATAAAACAAACTACAAATAAATCGGTTTAAACATTCAACCCAGTTTCGCGCTCAAGTTGACGCGCAAATTTTGGCTCAAAGCCTTTCAAGTGTTGAATGATTTTGGTGGCTTCCTCAGGCTGCTGGCGGTCGACATGGACACGGGCGAGCTGATACCAGGCATACGGACTCATGGGCTGAAGTTTGGTGTTGCGCTCAAGAGCAACAATGGCTTCTTCGAGCCGACCTTGTTGAATCAGTGCAAGACCTAACCCATACCAAGCTTGATCAAGTTTGGGGTTGAGCTCTAGGGCACGTCGAAAAGAGCGTTCTGCTTCGGCTGGGTGCTCTAGCTCTTGTTGCAGAAAACCGAGGTTGAACCAGGCGTAGATAGGCGCGTCTGGTTGCGCCACTAAACGCTGATAAATTTCAATCGCACCACTTTTGTCGCCTAGCTCAGCCTTGAGGTGTGCAAGGCTGCCCAATGCATAACTATCATTGGGATAGTCCTTAAGCATATCTTCAAACATAGTCACCGCACGACTGCGTTGTCCAAACACAATCAGCGTGACCGCGCACCATTTGTATTTTTGCCAGTTCAAATCAAATTTCATCTGCAACCTACCATACCAACGGAAACACAATGTTCAATTTTTGCAACGGTGGCCGCCATATAAATGGCTGCGACTAAACAGAACGCCACAAAGGCGTGATGACGTTCGGCGATTTGTTTGGGAGAGATCAGTGCGGCGAGACGGATCCAGGGTTTATTCAGGACTTGAAAAAGTTGGTAAAACAAATTGGTGTCACGTTTAGCACCTGCAATCAAATATAAAAGTCCCTGTCCTAGGAGCGCTAGCAGACCTATATAAAGCAACAACTGCAGAATGTTTAGAAATAACAGCAACCTAAGTCCCCTTCTTATTTTTGTCGCACACATGCGCTTTTAGCCGCATTCCGATGGTCGCACTTTAAGACCGTTTTCTGACAGCTTTCTGACAAAAATCAGACTAAAACATTAAGTGTTGCGGATCAATCAAAATTGCTGGTTTTTACCCTAAAAATAGAGGGTTAACCCTCTGCGTCTGATGCGTTGAGTGTGCGCTGCAACATAGTTAAAAATTGCAATTCGATGCGCGTGCCTGTTGCCCTTGGATCAGAGTATTTACGATGCGTATCTGTGATCACAACGCTGGCTCCATGACGCAGGGCAATTTCCCGAACGATCGCAAGTCCAAGGCCGCTGCCATCAACGCCAGAACCCAGTACTCGGTAAAACCGATCAAACACGCGCTCGCGCTCTTCGGGTGCGATTCCAGGACCAGAATCTTCCACCGCCAAGACAACGCGCTCTGCGCGCGCTTGAATACTGACCGTGATGTGACCGTGCGCAGGGGTGTAACGAATGGCGTTATCGATGAGGTTATTGAGCGCTTCACCGAGCAGGAGGCTTTGGCCTCTTATAAAGAGCGGTTGGTCCGAGCCTTCAAAGCCGAGATCAATATTTTTCTGAAGTGCGAGATGAATCCATTTGTGGATGTGCTCTTGCGCAATATGCGTCAAATCCATCTTCGACATTTCTATTGTGCTTGGATTTTCAGCATTAGCCATTAACAAAAGCTGATTGACCAACCTGGTAGCCCGGGTGGTGCCTGCAATGATTTGCTCAAGACTTGCCTGCGTGTTGGCTTGTGGTTCACCTCTCATCGCAAGTTCTGCTTGGGTGCGAAGTCCCGCCAGCGGAGTCTTAAGCTGGTGAGCGGCATCCGCGACAAAACGTTTTTGAGTAAGCAGGGTAGCTTCTAGTCGGCTTAACAGGTCGTTCATGGCCGTGATCAGCGGACCGATTTCAGAGGGCGCTAGACGCTCATCAATCGGCGAAAGATCGTCAGGTTTTCGCGCTCTCAGTCTTCGCTGCAGAGCATTGATCGGTGCGACTCCCCGGGAAAGTCCAAACCATACCAGTAAGACGGCAACTGGCAGCACAATAAACTGAGGAATAATGACACCCTTGATGATGTCATTGGCTAATAGTGCGCGACGATCTACCGACTCTGCTGCCACCAACAGCACGGGCCCAGCGCCGCGAGTGCTTAAATCTAACCACATATAGGCAATACGGATTTCAAAGTCTCTGAGAGTGTGATTTTCGTAATAGGTGATGTTGGGTTGATCGTCAGGTGTACGCTCGGGACTTGGAAGCTCACCGTCTCCGCCAAGCAGGTCACCATTCGGGCCAATGGCTTTCCAAAATACTCCGTCATTTTCTCGAATCCGTAATGCAAGTCGTGCGGACGCAGACATTGGAAGTGATACCGCATCGTCTTGGACTTCAATCTGTTGACCCAGTACTTGCAGGGCATTTGCCAGCCCTAAATCGTAGGGAATGTTTGCAAGGTTTTGAGCCACAACATACGTGATCGCAATGCTCATGGGCCAGAGTAAAAAAAGCGGCGCAAGCATCCAATCTAAAATTTCGCCCAACAAGGATCGTCGTGAGAAATCCGCGTTCAGTTTGGTCTCGCCAGGATGCGTGACGCTAGATGGGTCAATATGACCGATGCTGCTCATGTGGCGCTCGAATCACGCTCTAGGCAATACCCTAATCCTCGTACTGTCGCAATTTTGACGCCACTCGGTTCAAGTTTTTTACGTAAGCGATGTACATACACCTCAATGGCGTTTGAGCTAACTTCCTCTCCCCATTCGCACAAGTGGTCAACAATTTGCGTTTTACTGACCATGCGACCGCTGCGAGTCAGAAGGATTTCAAGCAAACTGACCTCGCGGGCTGAAAGCTCAAGTTGTTGCTGATCGACGACAGCTACTCGACCTGTTTGATCAAACTCTAGCCGCCCATGTCGCAGAATGGTTGAGCCGCCACCGGCTCCTCTTCGCGCGAGCGCTCTAACGCGTGCTTCCAGCTCTGACAGAGAAAAAGGCTTGGCCATATAGTCGTCTGCACCAAGGTCAAGTCCTTTGACACGCTGCTCGACGCTATCCGCAGCTGTCAAAATCAATACGGGTAAATGTGAGTTTTTACTGCGCAAATTGCTCAATACCTCTAAGCCGGACATGCGCGGCAGACCGAGATCCAAAATGAGCAAATCAAACTCTTGAGAGCGCAGGGCTGAGTCTGCCGCGAGTCCATCGCTGACGGCATCGACTGCGTAGCCATTTAGACGCAAGGAACGCGTCAGGCCATCGGCCAAAATGCTGTCATCTTCGGCAATCAGAATACGCATGGTGAGTGTTGAGCTAAAACTTGATTGCCCATTCTGGCACAGTCATGCGGTTTATGCGTACGCCAGAACGGTCAATTACGTGTAAACCCTAGCGTGCGAGGTGATAAAAAGAGAAATTGATGAAGCTATTGTCATACTGTTTATTTGTACAGTATAATTGAATGCAATAATTTCATTATCCACATTCACTATCCATTTACTCAAGGAACTTCCATGGATGATAAAACCCTCAAGGCCGGCTCTGCTGAAAAAGGTAAGGCATTGGCTGCCGCACTCTCCCAGATTGAGAAGCAGTTCGGCAAGGGCTCAATCATGCGTTACGGCGACAACGAAGTCGAACACGACATTCAAGTGGTCTCCACTGGCTCATTGGGCTTGGATATCGCGCTGGGCGTCGGTGGCTTGCCCCGTGGTCGTGTGGTTGAGATTTATGGTCCTGAGTCTTCTGGTAAAACGACGTTGACCCTTCAGGTTATCGCCGAAATGCAAAAAGTCGGTGGCACCTGCGCCTTTATCGACGCTGAGCACGCTCTTGATGTCCAATACGCCTCCAAACTCGGCGTGAATTTGACCGACCTGCTGATCTCTCAGCCAGATACAGGCGAGCAGGCACTCGAAATCACTGACGCCTTGGTGCGCTCTGGCTCTGTGGATCTCATTGTCATTGACTCAGTAGCCGCCCTGGTTCCCAAGGCAGAAATCGAAGGCGAGATGGGTGACTCTCTGCCTGGCTTACAGGCACGCCTGATGAGCCAAGCCTTGCGTAAACTAACTGCCAGCATCAAACGTACCAATTGCATGGTGATCTTTATTAATCAGATCCGTATGAAAATTGGCGTGATGTTTGGTAGCCCAGAAACCACAACAGGTGGTAACGCGCTCAAGTTTTACGCGTCTGTTCGCTTGGATATTCGTCGAATTGGCGCCATTAAAAAGGGCGATGAGGTCGTGGGCAACGAAACACGCGTCAAAGTCGTCAAAAACAAGATCGCCCCCCCGTTTAAGCAAGCTGAATTTGACATTATGTATGGTGCTGGTATCTCCCGCGAAGGTGAAATCCTGGATTTGGGTGTGACAGCAGGCATTGTTGATAAGGCGGGTGCATGGTTTAGCTATGACGGCGAACGTATCGGTCAGGGCAGGGACAACGTACGTGATTTCTTGCGCGAGCGTCCTGCAATGGCGATTGAGATTGAAAACCGCGTGCGTGAAAAGCTCGGCGTTGTGCCTCGCGTAGGAGGAGCACCTGCCGTGACACCTGCCGGGACACCAACCGGGGCCGCTGGAGGTTTGAGCGCCTCAACGTCAGCAAAAGCTTCCAAAGCAAGCAAACTTGTCGCCGCTGAGCCAGACCTCGAGGACGACCTGTAAAGAGTAATGCAGTCACCAATGAAGCAGTCAGCAATCAATGAGCAGCACTCAGTAAATGTGTCATCAACACTCAAGATGAGCTTACGTGTCAAACGACGCAGATGATGAAGAGTTCGAAGTAGGTCCCAAGCCTGCAGCACCACGGCCTGGCCTTTCCCTTAAGGCCAGAGCCGTGGGTTTGCTGTCTCGCCGAGAGCACAGCCGTGCAGAGCTTCAGCGCAAGCTTGCCCCGCACGCTGACAGCCAAGAAGCATTAGAAAAAGTGCTGTACGACCTGACCCAAGCGGGTTGGCAGTCTGATGTGCGCTTTACCCAAGGCTGGGTACATCGCAAAGCTTCCCTTCACGGTGCAGCAAGAATCGCTCAAGACCTCAAATTGCTAGGTATACCTGCAGAGGCCATCGCGGCAGTTAGATCTGAGCTAAAAGAATCCGAGTTTTCTCGTGCTCAGGCGGTTTGGAGCAGAAAGTTTTCGTTGAGCGCTGATTCCATCTCTGCAGCCGAGTATGCCAAACAAGCTCGGTTTTTGGCATCTAGAGGGTTTTCAACCGAGATCATTAGACGCGTTCTAAAAAATCCCGGTCATCACGAAGACTAGGTGATGTCGCCTAGGCTGAGCTATACTTTTGATCTTTGTTGCAATGTGTCAATTGACCATTTGATCCAATATGCCGCTTCCTGCGCCAGTTAGTCCTCGCAAACCGATGCACAATCGCTCGATTCAGGTTCATTCCTATGAGCGCGAGGATGGACTGTGGGATCTTGAGGCAGAGTTGATTGACAACAAGTCTTATTCGTATACTAAGCGCAATGGCTCGGTTCATCCAGCTGGAAAGCCAGTACATCACATGTATTTACGTATTACGATAGACCGTGATTTCGACATTAAAGAAGCGATCGCGTTATACGATGCGGCCCCCTTTGGTGATTCCTGTACGGCAATTACTGAGGCTTACCAGGATCTGGTGGGCATGAATTTGTTAAAAAGCTTTCGTCAGCAGGTCAAAGAACGTTTTGGTCGGACAGCCGGCTGCACGCATATGACAGAACTTGCCACGGTGCTACCGACTGCAGCGGTCCAGAGCATGGCAGGACAAAAGCGAGCTGAGGCAGAGTCTGTGGGCAGACGACCCTTTCAAATGGGTGGATGTTATGCGTGGCGACCTGATGGCGATGTCACAAAAGAACATTATCCCCAGTGGTACGTAAATTCAAATGCAACACCCCCGGCGCCTAGTGTCTAGCACACCAGGTAATTGATTTTTAGTTTTTTTGGACGGACAGGATTCCCATGAAAATCCATGAGTATCAAGGCAAAGAATTGCTTCGAAAGTTTGGTGTAGTCGTTCCTCAAGGATTTCCCGCGTTTACCGTGGACGAGGCCGTAGACGCTGCTAAAAAACTCGGTGGCCCGGTTTGGGTGGTCAAAGCGCAGATCCACGCAGGTGGTCGCGGAAAGGGCGGCGGCGTAAAGCTTGCACGTTCGATCGACGAAGTGCGCCAGCTCTCGTCAGAGATCCTGGGCATGCAGCTGATCACGCATCAGACGAGCCCTCAGGGTCAAAAAGTGCGCCGCTTGCTGGTCGAAGAGGGCGCTGACATCAAAAAGGAATACTACGTCGGTATCGTGACAGACCGTGGCACGCAACGTGTGTGCGTGATGGCCTCCAGCGAAGGCGGTATGGATGTCGAAGAAGTTGCGGAAAAGCATCCCGAAAAGATTCTCAAGGTGTTTGTTGATCCTGGTAAAGGCCTGACAGACGATGAGGCTGCTGGCTTAGCACGTGGTATCGGTGTGCCAGAAGCTTCCGTTAAAAAGGCATGTGCTGAGTTTCAAAAACTCTACAAGGCATACTGGGAAACAGATGCATCGCTTGCCGAAATCAACCCGCTGATCTTGACGGGTTCGGGCGATATCATTGCGTTGGATGCCAAATTCAATTTTGATCCGAATGCGCTGTTCCGTCATCCAGAGCTCGTGGCCTATCGCGACTTGGACGAAGAAGATCCAGCCGAAATCGAAGCCAGTAAACATGAGCTTGCCTACATTCAGCTGGACGGCAACATCGGCTGCTTGGTCAATGGTGCGGGTTTGGCCATGGCGACAATGGACACGATCAAATTGTTTGGTGGTGAGCCTGCAAACTTTCTAGACGTGGGCGGCAGTGCTACGGCAGAGCGCGTGACCGAAGCATTCAAGATCATGCTTGCGAACAAGGGTACCAAGGCTATTTTGGTCAATATATTTGGCGGCATTATGCGTTGTGATGTGATTGCCGAGGGCATTATCATCGCGTGTAAGGCAGTCAACCTCAGCGTCCCTCTCGTGGTGCGTATGAAGGGTACCAACGAAGAGTTGGGCAAGAAAATGTTGGCCGATTCTGGCCTGCCTATCATCAGCGCTGACACGATGGCCGACGCGGCTACCCGCGTCGTCGCAGCAGCCAAATAATTCTGCCAAGGATTCTGAAATGTCGATTCTGATCAACAAAGATACTAAAGTTATCACGCAGGGAATTACGGGTAAAACCGGTCAGTTCCACACACGAACTTCGCGTGCCTATGCTAATGGACAAGCCGCATTCGTTGCTGGTGTCCATCCCAAAAAAGCGGGCGAAGATTTTGAAGGTATCCCGATTTTCGCGTCAGTCAAAGACGCAAAAGCCGAAACGGGTGCCAATGTTTCTGTTATTTACGTACCGCCTGCCGGTGCTGCTGCCGCGATCTGGGAAGGCATTGAAGCCGAATTGGATTTGGTAATTTGTATCACCGAAGGTATTCCTGTTCGCGATTTGCTCGAAATCAAAGATCGTATGGCAAAAATGAACAGCAAGACCTTGCTGCTTGGACCGAACTGCCCAGGTTTGATTACGCCTGACGAAATCAAAATCGGCATTATGCCTGGACATATTCATCGTAAAGGTCGTATCGGTATTGTCAGCCGTTCAGGCACCCTGACATACGAAGCCGTGGCACAGGTCACGGAGCTCGGACTCGGGCAATCCAGCGCTGTAGGTATCGGTGGCGATCCCATTAACGGTCTGAAGCACATTGATGTGCTCAGATTGTTTAATGAAGATCCTGATACCGATGCAGTCATCATGATTGGCGAGATCGGTGGTCCTGACGAAGTCAATGCCGCTTTATGGGCGAAAGTCAACATGAAAAAGCCGATGGTTGGCTTTATCGCAGGTGTTACCGCACCAGCCGGCAAGCGCATGGGTCATGCAGGCGCATTAATTTCAGGTGGTGCTGACACTGCGGACGCAAAGCTTGAAATCATGGAAGCGTGTGGAATCAGGACAACGAAGAATCCCTCTGAGATGGGTAAGTTGTTGAAGTCGGTGCTATAAGTAGTTCTGACTGAACGACGCACGTTATAAAAAAATACGCCGGCCCGTCTACGACGAGTCGGCGTTATTAATCTTGAGAGAACAAATGATGGAACCCAACAAGCCAAAGCGTCAGTTAACGATTTTGCAGTGGCTCAGCCTTCTTGGAATCCTCGGTATTGTTTTGACGGTCATTTTGAATTTCCTGCGCTGAGAGAGATTGAGTGAGCAATAGAAAACTAGTCATCGCAACGCGTGCCAGCCGTCTAGCACTCTGTCAGGCTGAGCATGTCAAAGCGCGTTTGCTCGAGGTGTACCCCTCGGTGCAAGTCGAGTTGCTCAAGCTCAGCACACGTGGCGATGAAATTCTCGATCGCAGTCTGTCCAAAGTAGGTGGCAAAGGTTTGTTTATCAAAGAGCTTGAGTTCGCTTTGTTGGACGGCAGAGCCGACTTAGCGGTGCACTCGCTCAAGGATGTTCCTGTCGATATGGAAGCGCCCTTTGAGCTCTCAACAGTCATGGCGCGCGCAGATTGTCGGGACGCTTTTGTGTCGAATGATTTTAATAACCTCGCTGAGTTACCTACTGGCGCGATTGTGGGGACCTCAAGCTTGCGGCGCGAAGCTCAACTTAGGGCGCGGTTTCCTCATCTATTGATTCAACCCTTGCGAGGGAATCTCGATACACGACTGGGCAAACTAGATAGCGGACAATATGCAGCGATTATTCTAGCGGCTGCGGGCCTTGAGCGGCTCGGCTTGGGCCATCGTATTCGTCGCAGAATGACGATTGAGGAGTCGCTTCCAGCCGCTGGCCAAGGTGCACTCGGTATTGAAATTTTGCAATCTCGTTCAGACTTACGTCAATGGCTTGCACCTCTAGCGTGCTCTGATACAACGTTCTGTGCGCTGGCAGAGCGTGCTGTTTCTCGCGCACTCGGGGGTTCCTGTCAGGTTCCTCTGGCAGCGTATGCCAAGTTAGAGGGAACTCAACTGTTTTTGCATGCGCTCGTGGCAATGCCCGATGGTCAGACGATTTATCGCGCAGAACGTCAGGGTCCCGCCGCTCAGGCTGAACAAATTGGATTTCAGGCTGCTAACGATCTGTTGGAGCAGGGCGCGAGCCAGCTCCTAGCAAGTTTGTCCGAAAATACCTGACGCGCCATGGAGCTGACTCAGCCTACGGCGATTTTGACTCGTCCAGCAGGTCGCAACACGTTTGTGATGAATGGGTTGCTGAGGCGTGGCTGGTGCGTTGAGGAGTGTCCAGCCTTAGATATTCGTGAGGTATTCGCTGAGGCGTTGGATGTACCTCGGCCGGAAGCCTTCGATCTGATCGTTTTTGTCAGTCGGGCTGCTGTGACAGGTTATCAATCCCAGCTCTACCAACTCACTCAACATGAGACTTTTTTATGGCCGCAGACGACGCTGACGGCCTGTATGGGGCCTGTGACTGCGATGTCTATTCGTAGAGCCTTCGGAGAGTCCGTTTCTGTCGTGCACCCTGAGGCTGATCGTGCGCAGGATTCAGAGGCTTTATGGCCGTTATTAGCTGCACTTAAGCAGCCGCTTGAGAAAGTGTTGATTGTGCGTGGTCAAGACGGTCGTGATTGGCTTAGCCAACGTCTACAAGAGCGGGGGTTAAGCGTAACGCTGCATCAGGCCTACAGTCGACAAGTCGCCCTTTGGTCACAGGCATTATGTGAGCGGTTTTTATCTCTATATCAGCAAGGTATTTTGCCTACTTGGCTGCTGACCAGCCCCCATGGCGTTGAGGCCATTCACAAAAATCTCAAATCGCTGGGCCTGACAGATTGGTTTGCTCACAGCAGTTTTGTCCTGACCCATCAACGGCTAAGACCTCTTTTGGAAAAGTCGCTGAATCACTCAATATCAAATGCTCGGATTATGGTGGCAGGTCCGGAAAATGAGACCATTTTGCGGGGATTTGAACAGCTCACCAATCGTACTTTTGACACCCCTGATCTTTAATTCTGCGGCTACAATCGGCCTATGACTGAAACACAACCTCCTAGAAGTTCTCCACAGAGTGCAGCCTTGCTCAAGGTTAAAAAGCGCACGGGCGGTTCTACTTGGACAGTGTTGTTTGCAGTGATGTTTTTACTCATCGCATGCGTGGCCGCAGGTGTTGCGTGGTATCAACAAAAGCGATTTGAATCAATTGGATGGGAGGTCGCAACCCAATTGCAGACGCTCACGACCCAGGTCAATGACGCGCGTAAAGATTCGTCCCAAGCTCTGACCCTTGCCCAGTCACAAACCAGTCGAATTGCGCAGCTCGAACAAGCGAATCTCGAAGCCAAAAGTCAGTACTTGGCGCTCGAGCAACTTTGGGCTGGTGCGAACAAAGGCACAGAAGATGCCCTGCTTGCTAATGACCTCGATCGTCTTCTGACAACTGCGAGCCAACAATTAAGGCTGGCTGGCAATGTCAATAACGCGATTGTGACGCTAGAAGCCGCCCAATCGTTGTTGATTCGCGCGGATCGCGCGCGCTTCGCAGCCGTGCAACGGATGTTAAGTCTTGATCTTGACCGTTTGCGTTCAGTTCCGCTGATTGACGTCCCCCAGTTATCTAATCGCTTGGAGTCGCTCAGTGCGCTGGTCGCTCGGGCGCCCTTGATATTGCCCGATGCCGCCTCTCCTAAAGTAGTGACCCCGCAATCGACGACTCAAGCACCTATGGCGAGCCAGTCTCAGGCCGCCCCCACAGCTGGGGATTCCCTTTTAGCCGGAGCAGATGCAAAAGCTTGGTGGGAAATTGCGCTTGACCGCGCTCTCTTATGGTCTAAAGCCTTTGCTGTCATGATTGTCAGAGAGTTCGCTGAGGTGGTTAGTATTCAGCGAGTGAGTGATGCCAATGCTTTATTAATGTCCCCTGAGCAGGGCGCATTGTTACGCTCCAATTTGCGCACGCGTGTTTTAACCGCTCAGATGGCCTTACTCATGCATCAGTCCCCCATCTGGAAAATGGAACTGTCCCAGATTGAACAAAGCCTGACGGCGCGCTATGACCCAAAGTCTTCAGAGACTGTCGCAGCACTGCGCTTGGTGCGAGAGTTATCCGCGGTTCAGATTGCTATTCCTCTCCCCGACATTAGCGACAGTTTGGCTGCGCTCGAGGCAGTTCGAACGTCTGAGCCTTCACCGGCTGGCGGACAGTAATCATGCGGACTTGGCTATGGACGCTTGTTTTGTTGACTGCAGCGGTGGTGCTTGCAGTTGTACTTCGTGAAAATACAGGCCACGTATTGGTGTTAGTCAACGACTGGAGGCTTCAGGTTTCCCTCGCTTTTGCAGTCATTGTGATCATCGGTTTTTTCCTTTGTCTTTACTTTTTTATTCGCTTTGCTTCTTGGATCACGACGATTCCCATGCGTGTTCGTGGTTGGAATACTCTTCGCCATGTCAAGCGCGATCAAGAACTCCTGGAGCAGGGTTGGACGGAGCTTCTCGAAGGTCGTTATTCGCACGCTGAAAAAGACTTGACCAAGTTGTTTGGCCGAAGCAAAGACGCCAGCCGTCAAGTACTGGCAGCTCTTTCTGCTGCTCGCGCCGCGCATGCTTTAGGAGAATTTGGTCGACGCGATCACCTCATTACCCTTGCCAAAGAAAAAGCCTCTGACGATAGTGCTCTTAAAGAAGCGATTGCGACGGCTGCAGCAGATCTCTATTTAGATCAAGGTTTAGCCGCGCTGGCGCTTGAGGCGCTTTTGCCATTGCAAGAACGCAGTGATAAACATATCCATACCTTGCGTTTGTTGCTCAGAGCTTACCGACAGTTAAATCGGCATGAGCAGGTCTACGCGCTTGCGCGCACACTCAATCGTCGAGGTGCGCTTTCTGAGACCGAAGCGAGTCAAATCATTGAGGTTGCCGCCGCAGCGCGTTTGCGGGATACGACTTATGCAGGGGGTTGGCATGCGTTTTGGAACGCACTCAAAGCTGACGAGCGCACCTTAACTGATGTCGCGCTTGCCGGTGCTGCCGCCTTTGAAGTAAATGGACAACTAGACGAAGCCTCCCGCGCTCTCGAGCAAGCCATCCCGCTTTCCTATGATCCACGCCTGCTGATGGCTTATTCTCGGGCGGAACCTTCGCAAGTCAAACGTCGGCTTGAAAAGGCCGAGGCTTGGGTGCAATCCAGACCCAATGATGCCGAATTACTTGCCGCAGTTGGTCAACTTTGTTTGGTAGGGCAGATCTGGGGACAAGCAGAAAATTATCTCTCTCGCAGCCTGTCCAAACGTGCAGATGCACGTGTGCATGTTTTGCTAGCAAGCCTATACGACAAGCTCAACCGTCCTCAAGAAGCCTCTGTCCAATGGCGTCTGGCTACTGCGGTTGGGGCCGCGCTGCCCGTGTTGGCCGTTGACGCTTTCTTACCTAGCGCAGACACAACTTCAGATCCAGGCGTTTTGCATGCCGAAGGGCTGTCTTATCTTGCAGAAAGTGGATTTCCAGCCAGTTGTGATCAAGATCCCCCTTTGGAAAACACTTCACTTAAATTTGGTGAGGCAAAGAACTTGGATTCTGCGCGGGACAATTTCGAAGAGTATTTCGATAGTGCGCCTGTTGTGGGTCTTGGTGAGCCTGCACCTGTTTCAACACTGCCACCTTTACCGGAAAAGAAAGCTTAACTTTTTACATTTATCAACTTTGGATGCCAATTAAATGTCTGACTTTGTTTTTGAACCACAAGTAACCATCGGTTTGCCCGTCGTGGGAAGCACCCAGCTTTTTCCGGTCCGTCGCGTGTATTGCGTCGGGCGCAATTATGCTGAACACGCCAAGGAAATGGGTTTTACAGGTCGTGAAGATCCTTTCTTTTTTTGCAAGCCAGCAGATGCCCTGATTGCTATCCCAGCAGGACAGCCTGGAAAAATGCCTTATCCCGTTAAAACCTCAAATCTGCACTATGAGATGGAGTTGGTCGTGGCGCTCGGTAGTGGAGGGTGTGATATCCCTGTGGAAAAAGCGAACGAATGTATTTTTGGCTACGCCTTAGGTCTGGATATGACACGGCGTGACTTGCAGGGCGAGGCAAAAAAGCAAGGCCGTCCTTGGGAAGTTGGCAAAGGGTTTGACCAATCCGGACCCATCGGTCCCATCCACCCCAAGGCTGCGACAGGCGTTTTGGCAGAGGGCAATATTTCCTTGCATGTCAATGGTCAGCAAAAGCAGACCAGTGATTTGTCGCAAATGATTTGGAATATTCCTGAGAGCATTTCTTATCTCTCAGGATTGTTTGAACTCAAAGCCGGCGACCTGATTTTCACGGGAACCCCAGAGGGCGTGGGCGCTGTGGTCAAAGGCGACAAACTCGTGGGCCACGTTGCCGGTTTGGGCGAGTTTGAAGTTCACATTGTTTAAGTTTGATACTTAAATGACCTTGCCAATTTCAGCGGCATAGGCAGGGGCAGGATGCAGGGTATTGCGTCCGCCCGCTTTAAGCAGTTGGCTGGGCACATCGTGTCCGATGAGCCCAGGCAGCAGGGCCGATACCTGAAGCAGGCGATTGAGGTCTATGTTTGTGTCAAAGCCCTCAAGCTCCAACATATGTACCATATCTTCCGTGCAGGCGTTGCCGCTCGCACCCGGTGCATACGGGCAGCCTCCGATTCCCCCTAACGAAGCATCAAAACGATCAATGCCTGCGCTGATGGCCGCAAGCACATTCGCTTGTGCCATTGAGCGTGTGTTGTGAAAGTGCAGCGTCAACACCATTTCTGGGAAAAGAGTTTTGGCGCGCGCCGCGAGTGAGCGAACTTGAGACGGGTAAGCCATCCCGGTTGTATCGCAAAGGGTTGCTCGGTTAACACCTAAGTGCGCAAAACGCTCTAACCAACGCATCACCTCGTCTTCGCTGACATCGCCCTCCATTGGGCAACCAAAGCTTGTGGATAAGGAAATATTGATGGTGACAGCGCTACCTGAAATTGCGGCCACGACTTGCTCTAGTTGAGTAAAAGATTGTTCACGTGTCATACGTAAGTTTGAGCGATTGTGTGTTTCGCTTATGGACATGACGAGATTTGCTTCATCAATACCACAGGAAAGCGCACGCTCAGCTCCGCGTACGTTTGGTACGAGTACGGTGTACTCAACGCCAGGTTGTCGGGTGATTTCGTGCATGACACGTTCAGCATCACGCAGCGCTGGTATGGCTTTGGGTGAAGCAAAAGAGGTCGCTTCTATTTTTGCAAAACCACACTGGCTCAGCGCGTCGATGACGCGAACCTTATCTTCGGTCTCGATAAATTGCGCTTCGTTTTGAAAACCGTCGCGGGTGGCGACTTCTTGCATGTAAATTCGTCGACGTGCATTTTGCATAATCGTATCTTTTTAAAAAAACTTAATATGTCGGAGTGTGTTTAGATAATGCCGCGTGCTTTCCAGTCCGCTTGTTGCGTGGAGTCGATACCAAGCTCTCCAAGCACCTCAGCGGTATGCTGTCCGAGCTCTGGCGCGGGACGCGTGACTTGTCCCGGTGTTTGACTTAATTTTGGCACAATACCGGGGACTTTAACTGTAGAGCCGTCCGGTAAGATCGCCTCAAGAATCATGTCGCGCGCTTGGTAATGAGGATCATGCGCAATGTCGGCTGCATCGTAGCTTTTTCCTGCAGGTACGCCCGCGACATTCATGGCTTCAAGCACAGACTCAAGACTGTGTTGCTGGGTATAAGCGGAAATCGCAGCGTCTATTAACTCAGCGTTGGCTGCTCGACCAATGTTGTTGGCTAAATTGGGGGCTGTCGCCAAATCAGTGCGACCGATTGTTTCCATCAATCGCTTGTAAATACTGTCACCGTTCCCTGCAATCAGGGCGTATAGACCGTCGTTGCACAGATAGGCGTTGGTCGGGACAATGCCTGGCATGCTCGCGCCTGAAGGCTGTCGAACGGCGCCAAACTTTGAGTACTCGGGTAGTAGACTTTCCATCATATTGAAGACGGACTCATAGAGAGCTACATCGACCTCTTGACCAACACCCCCTTGTTGTTCTCGGTGGCGCAGTGCCATCATGACACCAATAACACCGTGCAGTCCAGACAGAGTATCGCCGATCGAGACTCCGACACGAACAGGGGGGCGACCAGGTTCTCCGCTTAGGTAACGCAAACCACCCATCGCTTCGCCAATGACACCGAAGCCTGGCCGATCTCGATATGGACCTGACTGACCATAACCTGATACACGCAACATGATGAGCTTTGGGTTAATGGCATGTAGGGCCTGAAAGCCCAGACCCCATTTTTCCATCGCACCGGGGCGGAAATTTTCAATCAAAATGTCAGCATCGACAGCAAGCTTTCGGATGATCTCCTGACCCTCAGGCTGTCGGAGATCCAGGGTGACAGAGCGCTTATTTCGAGCGTGTGCCGCCCACCAGACAGAGGTGCCCTCATGGAGTAGACGCCAAGTACGTAAAGGATCGCCTGTTTTTGGAGGCTCAATCTTGATGACATCCGCGCCAAATTCAGCCAAGATTTTTGAGGCAAACGGACCGGCGATGAGCTGACCTAGTTCGATGACCCGTAGGCCGCTAAGTGGAAGAGACATAGTGATATTTTTAAATGAATGTAGAAAATTAAAATCGCAACTTAGATTGATGACTCGAACACTCACCACGGTTGATTTTTTCTATGTTGTTGCTCAAAGGCTTGAATTTGAGCACTGTAGCCCAGCGTGAGCGCAATTTCATCCACGCCTTTCAATAAACATTCTTGCCAGAATGGATCGATGTCAAAGCATTGAGGCTCAGGAAAATATGCACAGTGCACACAACGCTCTGCAAGATCAATGGCGATCTTGAGGCCCGTTGAGTCATTTGAATTAGGTGACATCCTTGCGGCGGTCTGCGCGAGCTGTTGGCGAAGCGTGTCAAGTATTTCCCCCGACAGTACAATCGGCAGCACACCATTTTTCAGACAATTATTATAAAAAATGTCGCCGAAACTTGGGGCCAATACGGCACGTATGCCAAAGTCAACCAGCGCGTAAACTGCTGCCTCACGTGAAGAGCCACACCCAAAATTTTCATCACAGACCAAGACACTCGCGCCTTGAAAAACCTGTTGATTGAGTACAAATTCAGAACGCGACTGATGCGCTTCATCCACACGCAGGTCGTAAAACAAATAGTCCGCATACTCGCCACGACTTTTTTTCAGAAAGCGCGCAGGAATAATTTGATCGGTATCAATGTTGCGCCCTTCGATTGGGACAGCGATGCCATCTAGCGTGATAAAAGGCGTCATGTAGAGATCCTCTCAAGCATAGAACGAACGTCAGTCAAATGCCCGGTGACTGCAGCCGCAGCGACCATCGCAGGACTCATGAGATGGGTTTTGACACCTGGCCCCTGACGTCCGACAAAGTTTCTATTCGAGGTCGAGGCAACACGTTCGCCTGCAGGGGCCGTATCGCCATTGATCCCCACGCACATCGAACAACCAGGTTCACGCCACTCTAGTCCGGCTTGTTTGAAAATCAGATCGAGTCCCTCTTGTTCTGCAGCACGCTTGACATGCATGGAACCCGGCACCACGATGCCAGGCACCTTGGAAGGTATCTCTTTAAAAATTTCTGCTGCGCTACGCAAATCCTCGATTCTTGCATTGGTACACGAGCCAATAAATACGCGATCTATTTTAATTGTGTTGAGAGGTGTGCCGGGGGTGAGCGCCATGTATTGGAGTGCATCGCTGATGGACTGTTGCTTTGCGAGGTTAGTTTCAACCAACGGATTCGGGACTACACCTGTGATGGGTAAAGCCGCTTCTGGGCTCGTTCCCCAGGTCACCATGGGGGCGAGTATATTCAGATCCAATTCGACCTCACGACTCCAGGTAGCGCCTGGATCAGAGGTCAGTCCCCGCCATTTTTTTAAAGCTTGATCCCAGGCGTCTTGTTTGGGCGCAAACGGACGATCGTACAAGTAATCAAACACAAGATCATCCGGCGCAATGATGCCAAAGCGCGCACCCGCTTCGATCGTCATATTGCACATCGTCAGGCGGTCTGCAAGCGAGAGCGAATGGATAGCGGCCCCCGCAAACTCGACGGCATGCCCTGTGGCGCCTGAGGAGCCAATCTGCGCAATCAGTGCCAAAATAATATCTTTACCTGAAACACCTGCGCGATGTTGACCCGTCAGTAAGACGCGTAAACCTTTTGGCTTGGGTTGCCAGAGAGACTGTGTCGCAAGTACATGCGTACTTTCAGATTGGCCAATGCCAAAAGCAAGTGCACCAAACGCACCATGTGTCGAGGTATGGCTATCGCTGCAAGTTAATGTTGAACCCGGTAAGGTGATGCCTTGCTCTGGACCCATCACATGGACAATACCTTGACGCGGATCGTCAATGGGAAAGTAATGGGCACCACTCCATTGCATATTTTTATCAAAGCGTGTGATCATTTGGTTGATTTCTGGCGTGGTCGCATCCTTAGGATTACGGCTGATCGTCGGGACATAATGGTCCGCTACACCAAAAACTTGCTGGGGATTGCGTAGTGAGAGTCCTCGCTCGCGCAAAGCGCTGAAGGCATGAAAAGAACCCTCGTGAATGAGATGACGGTCTATATAGATTAAAGAAGGACCTGTTGCGCGTTCAACGATCACGTGTTGACGCCAAATTTTCTCAAAGAGTGAAAGTGCAAGCGGGGGAGGTAACGCCATATTAGGTATCCTGAGACTTCGCTAGTGTTTGTGGTGCTCGCTCCGGCGCATATGCAGTTCGGCCAGAAGGCGCTGTCACGTCGGAGGCACGAGCGGTAATGTGTGGATCTGTTCGGGAGGGCACTGGATCGATATGCGTCAATAAATTTAAGACACGATGTCTTTGCATGACCGCCTGCCGTGCTGCTAAGCCAATATCATGGCCCTCTACCACGGATAAATATGCGCTGACCTCAATGTGCGCATCAACCAAAATCATGTCACCCATTTTGCGTGTCTTGATGTCGTGTGCACCCAGAACACCCGGCGTTTGCAATAGTGTGGCCGTAATTGCGGCGACTTCCTGCTCGTCGGCAGAATGATCCATCAAGTCGTGAAAGGCACTCGAACCAAAGGTCCAGCCCATTTTGCCAACCATCAAGCCAACGAATAGGGCTGCAATCGGATCCAAAATGGGGTAGCCAGCGAGATTGCCGACAATTCCGATTGCGACAACAAGGGAGGAGGCTGCATCAGAGCGTGCATGCCAAGCATTTGCGACCAACATGCTCGATTTGACGCGCTTAGCGATTTTCAGCATGTAACGAAATAAAAGCTCTTTGGAGACGAGCGCCAGTCCAACAATCCAAAGCGCAGCGCCATGAACGACCGGGATATCTTCCGGATTCTTGAGCTTCTCAAAGGCGGCCCAAAGCATGCCGAGCGCGACCATGATTAATAAGACACCTATCACCATGGATGCAGCAGTCTCAAAGCGCTGGTGACCATAGGGATGATCTTCGTCAGCGTCTTTTTTGCTGTGATGGCTGGCAAAGAGCACAACAAAATCGCTCACTAAATCAGACAAAGAATGCACACCATCTGCGATCAAGGCCTGAGACTTGGCAAAGATACCCACTGCAATTTGAGTAATGGACAGTACGACATTGACCAGCACACTGACCCAGGTGCTTTTGCTTGCGGCGGCGGCACGTTGTTCAACGGTAAACGTTGTATCCTCACTGTCGTCTTGAAGGTCAGATAGTTTCATACACGTTCCCTTGCTGAGCCTAAAGTCATTGGTAAAAACGCTTAAATCGCTGGGGGCTAAAGGGCGCGATATTAATTTCTGGCTCAGTACCTGAAGCCAGTTGTGCAACTAAGCGGCCAGTGCGCGCAGAACCAACCAATCCGACGTGGCCATGTCCGTAAGCGTGAATAATATCCCGACACCCTGAGGCAAGACCTATGCAGGGAAGTCCATCAGGGGTACTAGGGCGACGTCCCATCCAGATTTTGATGCGGTCGGTAGACAGGTCCTGAGGGAGTTTCGGGTAAATCGCCACCAGGTGTTTGCGTAAAATTTCAGCGCGTCGCCAATCCGGTATATCGTCTTTTTCGGCAATTTCAACCTGACCCGCTACGCGTAGCCCCTGATCCATCCCTGTCACGATGACTTTACGGTCTGCAAACATCGTGGGAATACGGGGGCCTGCTTCAGGCGAGCTGACAACAGCGTGGTAGCCGCGCTCAGACTCAATGGAAATGCGATCACCCGCTAAGCGAGCCAGTTCTTTAGAGCGAGCTCCGATGGCGATCACAGCTTTGTCGCAGAGGACCTCACCTTGATCGGTGAGTACGGCCTTGAGGTGGCCATGTTCGATCCGAAATCCTGTTGCCCGGGCACGGCAGAGCTGCGCGCCTCGCAGTTGAGCATGGGCAATGAGCGCGGCAGTGTAGGCCCCAGGATTGCGGCAACTCCCAGTCTCCGGGACAAGTACACCAAAGGTGTAGCGTCGATCGAGATCAGGTTCGAGTGCTGCGAGTGCGCAGGCATCAAGTTCTTGCCACGCAATACCTTCTGAGCGGCGAATGTCCCAAGCTTTTGAATCTTGTAAAAAGTGAGAACGAGAAAGATAGGCATGTAAAAGCCCCGTGCGCACAATCAGATGACCCACACCAGCTTGCTCAGCCATTTCTTGATGTAAATCAGGCGCACCGGCGAGCAAACTGCGCAGGGCAACGGCTGTGCGCGCTATTTTTGTGTAATTGGACGCTGCATTCAGATAGCGCGCCAACCATGGGAGCGCGCGCGGGAAGTACTGCCAACGGATCGCGAGGGGGCCAAGCGGATCGGCCAGCCATTTTGGTACGTTTTTCCATGCGCCCGGTGTGGCCGCCGGTAAAACGGAGTGGGAAGAAAGCCAGCCTGCGTTGCCAAAGCTCGCTGCCTGTTCGTCTCCCGGACGCTCTGGCTCGATCAAGGTGACGCGCAAGCCTGTATTGAGGCATTGGTAGGCACTGGTTGCCCCGATAATGCCCGCCCCAATAATGACAACGTGATCTGTGTGCGGCATGGTGGTTGTAATGAGTAGAAGAAAGTTTATAGCCAAAAGTTATTATGGATTTACGGGCAATCCATCGTAGCATTTAGGACTGTTCGCGTCTGCAGTCACTCCGGTATGATCTATTTTTTAATTGATGCCCTTTTTGTGCTTAATAGGGCTTTTGACCCGGGAATTGACTCAAATGAAAGCTGTTTTTATTGATGCAAGTGCCACGTTGGGTGACGTCGCTGAGCGTTTACACCGTGCTGACGATATCGCGTTAGTCGTCAATCGTCAGGTGGACATCACGCCTGAGCAAATCCCGGCCGTGATGGGTGAGGCAGAAATATTGATTGTGGATCACACCGCCGTGCCCACAGCCATTGCCAAGCAGTGCAAGGGACTCAAGCACGTGGTGTTCCTCGGCACCGGTGCGCGCTCCTATATGAATCCTGAAGAGTTGGCAGAGATCGGCATCGAAGTCCACATCATTAAAGGCTATGGCGATACAGCAGTGGCCGAGTGCGCCTTTGCGTTAATGTGGGCCTCAGCCAAAGGTTTTGCCCGCATGGACCGTGAGATGCGCGTCGGAAATTGGCTGCGCACCGAAGCTGTCCAGCTGAAAGGAAAAACACTCGGTTTGATCGGTTTTGGCGGTATTGCGGCCGAAATGGCACGTTTGGCACTTGGCGCCGGCATGCAGGTCATTGCATGGAATCGTTCGCCGAAGTCTTATCCAGGCGTTCAATTTGTCTCGCTAGACGAACTATTTGCGCAAAGTCAGGTGATTTCTTTGCATTTGTTGCTCAATGACGAAACCAAAGGCTTTATTTCTCGCGAACGTATTGCACAGATGAAAGATGGCGTGATGCTGGTCAATACAGCCCGAGGTGCAGTGGTTGACGAGCAAGCGCTGGTGGACGCGCTTCTTTCAGGCAAGATCGCCCATGCTGGCTTAGATGTCTTTGAAATCGAGCCACTTCCCAAAGACCACCCTTTTACAAAAATTGAAAACGTCACACTTTCGGCTCATTCAGCATTCCGTACACCAGAAGCAAGTGACAACCTCATCGAAGCATCTTTAAACCACTGCCGCCGAATTTCGGGGCAGGGCACATTGCGTTAAGGAGATCTTTATGCGTCAAGTCTTTACACAATTATCAGTTGCACTGATCGCAGCAAGTGCCTGTTCAGCAGTTTTTGCTCAGACGGACACCAAGTGGCCTACGCGATCAATCACCATTGTGGGTGGTTTTCCAAATGGTTCTGGCATCGACATTTACGCACGCAAACTAGGCGAGGCGATCACGGCTTCTTGGAATGTGCCGGTGGTGGTGGATGCTAAAACAGGTGCGGGGGGCAATATCGCTTCGGATTTAGTTGCGCGCGCTCAGCCAGATGGTTACACCTACCTGTTTGGCACAGCAGGGACGCATGCGATCAATCCAGCGCTCTACAAGAAACTCAGTTTCGACGTAGAAAATGACTTTACGCGTATCGCAATTTTGGGTGATGTACCCAATGTGCTCTTGATCAATCCTAGCAAGTTGCCTGAAGTCAAGACCTGTGCAGACTTGCTTAAGCTGATGCGTGATAAGCCCGGCACGTTAAATTACGCCTCGACCGGAAACGGCGCTTCAACGCATTTAGCGGGTGCTCAGTTTGCAAGCGCTGCCAAGGTAGACATGGTCCATGTGCCCTACCGCGGTCAGGGACCGGCAATGACGGCTCTTCTCGGTGGAGACGTGGAGATGTTCTTTAACCAGAGCGCACCCGCCATTGCCTCGGTCAAAGGCGGCCGGACCATTGCCTTGGCCGTGACTAGCCCAACACGGTTGGCGGCGCTGCCTGATGTGCCGACTGTTGCCGAAGCCTGCAATTTGCCAGGTTTTGTGAGCACGACTTGGTACGGTCTTTTTGGTCCAGCCAAGCTTCCGGCTGAGATTTCAAACAAAATGAGTGCTGAAGTAGTGAAAATCGTGTCGACGCCTGCTTTCAAAACATGGCTCACCGACACGCAGGGCATTACGCCAGCTGCCGATCCTAGTCCAGCTGCGTTTGCACGCATTCACAAAGAGGACATAAAAAAATGGGCCGAAATTGTGAAAATATCTGGTGCTCAAGTGGATTAAGTGTCAGTTTTTTTGCATCGACGGAGTCGGTAAAAGTGCTTTAAAATCCAAATATGCTTTCATCACAAACCGCTTTTTGTAAATTGTGGCTCTTCAGACGCTTTCTAATAGTCTTTGGGGCCATTTCTGTTTCAGGTTGCATGGTCGGTCCAGACTTCAAGACCCCCGAAACCAAACTCCAATCATCGTTTAGCGAGCCGAAAAAAACTGAATTTACCGAGATCATTCCAATTTCTATCGAGAAAACGCCCAATCCCGTCAGTTGGTGGGCGGATTTCAAGGACCCAGTTCTCAATGATTTATTGGCGCGAGCATCGAGGGATAATCTGACCCTTCAGCGCGCGGCGATTCGTATTTATCAGGCGCGTTCTCAACTCGGTGTGTCCGAGGCCAACCTGTTGCCGACTGCTGCATTACAAGGGGGTGTCGTTCGTAATGACCAGCCTAATGCGTTGACACAGTTTCTCAACACCTCCTCAATTTCTACTACACAAAACTTAGTGGTTCAGGCCAACTGGGAAATTGATTTTTGGGGAAAATTCCGACGTGGAATTCAAAGCACTGTTTCTTCACTGTTTTCAACGACAGCGGAATACTATGCTGCGGATGTATCGCTCGCAGCCGATGTGGCCAATACTTATATAACGATTCGCAATTATCAGTCCTTGATTCGCGTCGCACGTGCCAACTTAGCACTTCAGGCTGAAAGCTTGCGCATCGCCACCTCACGCTTTAAAAATGGCGCCACCTCCTTGCTAGACCTGAGTCAGGCCGAATCTCAGTACGAACAAACTAAGTCTGACATTCCAACCTTGATTTCATCGCTTAAAAATGCTGAGTATGCGATGAGTATTTTGTTGGGTGAACCGCCAGATTTTTACGAAAAAAACTTTGGTCAGAGCAGCGCGAGTTTGCAGCCGCCTCAATCATTGCAAACAGGCATCCCCAAGGACTTGTTACGGCGTCGACCCGATGTGTTGCAAGCGGAGTATGCGGCGGCGGCTCAATCTGCGTTGATTGGTGTGAACGCAGCAGCCTTATATCCAAGCTTTTCTTTAAGCGGCTATTTCGGCTTTCAAAGCGTCTCCGTCAACAATGTCAGCCAATCCAGTTTATTTTCTTGGGATAATCGAACCACCTCTTTAGGCGGCAGCTTTATGTTCCCGTTATTTTATCGGGGCGCGATTATCGACCAGATTCGCGTTCAGGATGCTGTCTTCCAAAGCAGTGTGTTGGCGTATCAAAACCTTGTCTTGCAAGCCCAAAAAGAGGTTGAGCAGGCCATTACCGCCATTTCAACGACAAGCAGCTCTGCCGTGGACCTCAAAAAATCGGTCACTGCTGCACAGCGCGCGGCTTCTCTGGCGCTTGATCGTTACAAAGCAGGTCAAAATGACTACAACACTGTCATCGTGGCCCAGCAGCAGCTTTTGCTCGTTCAAAATAGTTTGGTGCAATCCCAAACCAATAATTTGCTCGGCTATGTAGCCGCCTTTAAAGCGCTGGGTGGAGGGTGGTCTGGGGAGTTTGTGGTGCCCGCCTTACCTGCTGGGATGGTCCAGCAAATGCAGGCAAGAACCAATTGGGGTGACGCCCTTACAAATTCTGCCGAGCCCAGATTAGTGAAGTCAAGCGAGACGATTCAATGAGCATGATGATGAACAATATGATGGCAAAACGTATGCTTGGAGCGTTGATCGCTTTCACTGCAGTGGTGCTTTTGAGCGCATGTGATAAAAAAACGACCGCTAAAGTCAGTCCAATTCCTGAGGTGACGGTTGCCAAGCCCGTTGCTCAGGATGTCCGAAGTTTCGAAGTGTTTGACGGCAACGTTGCCGCGTATCTCTCCGTTGACCTTGAGGCGCGTGTGCCAGGCTTTCTGACCAAGATCGCCTTTGATGATGGCGCCTATGTCAAAAAAGACCAGTTGTTGTTTGTAATTGAACAGGATCAATATGCGCAGCAGGTCAATTTGACACGTGCTGTGTTCCAAGAGGCCAAGATCGAAATTACGCGTCAGAGAGCTTTGTTAAAAGACAATGCAACCTCGCAGTCTGCCGTCGACAAGGCGATGTCCGTATACCTTCAGGCCGAAGCCAACCTCAAACTGGCCGAGATTAACTTTGGCTACACGGAAGTACGCGCCCCGTTTGATGGGCTGATGGGGCGACATCTCATCGACGTCGGCAACTATTTGGGCTCAAGTCCTCAGGGTGTCAAGCTAGCCACCATACAAAAAATCAATCCTGTATATGTTTACTTTTCAATCAACGAGCGCGATCTTCTGAAATATCAGAAACGTTTCGGTACTGAAAATGAACGCAAATCTCAAGTCAATAAACTCCCCGTTCATGTGCAGCTACAAGGTGAGGACGGCTATCCCCACACTGGCACCTTGGACTTTGCCGCCAATCTATTAAGTACCAGCACGGGTTCGTTGCAGTTACGTGCTGAATTACCCAACAAAAATTTCAGTTTGTTGCCCGGTCTATATGCAAAAGTACGAGTGGAGTATGGCGAGTCTCGTTTGGCGGTCTTGATTCCGAATACGAGTGTGCTGACGGATCAGCAGGGTGATTACGTTTTTGTTGTGGACGCGGCAAAAAAAGCGACACGGCGCAACATCAAGCGCGGTCAAAGGTTTGCGCCACTGGTCGAGGTCACGAGTGGTTTAGCGGCGACCGATACGATCATTATCAACGGTTTCATCAACGTAAGAGATGGTTTGGTTGTCAATCCACAACTCTCAACCGTTGCACCGTTGCCTGCACGTTAATAGAGTCAGGCAACAGGATTATTCATGCTCTCTAAATTCTTCATTGAACGCCCCGTTCTTGGAAACGTCATCGCGTTGATCACGATGTTGATCGGTGCGGTTTCCATTTTTGGTTTGCCCATTGCGCAATATCCACCCATGACACCACCTACGGTGCAGGTGACGACGTCATGGCCCGGGGCAAGCGCCAGTATCGTTCAGCAATTGGTGGCGAGTAACATCGAAAATCAAGTCAACGGTGTAGAGAATATGCTCTACATGCAGTCAGATTCGACCAACGATGGCCGCTACACGCTAACTGTGACGTTCGAAGTTGGTACTGACCCAAATATGGCGCAGGTGACGGTACAAAACCGTGTGGCGATTGCCTTGGCGTCTTTGCCCCAAGCGGTTCAAAAGCAGGGGGTGACGACCAAGGTTCAGTCCACGTCGATTTTGCAGTTCGTGACGCTGACCTCAAGCAACCCCGAACATGATGCCTTGTTTCTCAGTAACTTTGCCAATTTGCAATTACAAAACCGCTTAGCGCGTATTCCGGGCGTAGCGGCGGCGAACGTATTTGGTGTAGGCAATTACAGTATGCGGATCTGGTTGGATCCAGCGCAACTTAAAATGCGTAACTTGACGCCTGGCGATGTTTCGATGGCGATTAGTCGTCAAAACGTGATGTTGGCAGCCGGCCAGGTGGGCTCGCCTCCTGTCCCATCGGGGCAGGATTTTCAGCTCACACTCAATGTCACAAGCGCGCTTGAAACGCCCGAGCAGTTTGAACAAATTTTGCTCAAAACAAATGATCAAGGCGAACTGACGCGGCTCAAAGATGTGGCGCGCGTTGAAATGGGTAGCCAAAACTACAGTCAGTTTTTCCGCTTAGGTGATAAGCCTGCGGGCGGGATTGCAATCTATCAGCTTCCTGCCGCCAATGCGATTGATGTCGCCAAGGCCGTCAAAGCAGAGATGGAGAAGATTTCCAAAACTTTCCCTAAAGAAATTAAGTGGGAGATTCCTTTTGATACGACGATGTTCGTGACGGCCTCGATTAGTGAGGTGTATCACACGCTTTTCGAGGCGGGCATCTTAGTGCTGTTGGTCATCATGTTATTTTTGCAGGATTGGCGCGCAACGCTTGTGCCTGCGACCACTGTTCCTGTGACGATCATTGGTGCGTTTGCTTGCATGGCGGGGATGGGATTTTCGATCAATTTGTTGACCCTCTTCGCAATTGTTTTGTGTATCGGCATTGTGGTGGATGATGCGATCGTGGTGGTTGAAGGCGTGGCAAAGAAAGTCGAGCAAGGTCAAACACCGCGTCAAGGTGCGATTAATGCGATGACGGAGTTACTGGGTCCTATTATTGGGATTACCTTAGTGCTGATGGCGGTGTTTTTGCCTGCCTCGTTTATCGCCGGTATTACGGGACAGATGTATCGGCAGTTTGCGTTGGTGATTGCTGCGACGGCTCTCATTAGTGGCATTAATGCGGTGACGCTCAAACCCACGCAGGCGGCCCAATTTATTACCCCCAAGTTGCCCGGCGCTAAAAAGTTATGGTTTTTTGTTAAGTTTGATCAGGTGTTTGAAAAGATATCTGCCTGGTATGCCAGTCTAATGCGGCATCTGATGAACAACCGCAAAATAACGTCCTTATTTGGCTTGGTGCTAATTGTTGGCGCGATTATCGGCTTGATTCGTTTGCCAACAGGATTCATTCCAAATGAAGACCAGGGTTATCTTGTTGTCTCGGTTCAGTTGCCCGACGCGTCGGCATTAACGCGCACGCAGGCCGGTATGGCCAAGGTTGTCACAGCCGTCGAAAAAGTACCTGGTGTCAAGCAGGTAGTGTCGATCGGCGGGGTCAATGCGCTGAGCAATAACAGTTCACAGTCCAACACCGGCGTCATGTATGTCATTTTGAAGCCCTGGGCAGAGCGAGGTAAAGGCGAAGACCTCAAGTCCATTTACCAAGGTATGTCTCAGTCTCTCAAAACCATTCAAGAAGTCAATGCCAACGTGTTATTGCCTCCAGCAATTCCTGGTCTGGGTTTATCGGGCGGCTTTCAAATGCAGTTGCAACTGATCGACGGTAGCAACGACTTTAAAAAGCTTGAAAAAATTACGCAGGACTTTCTTGCCGAGGCGAGTAAGCGTCCGGAAATCATGGCGATTTTCACACCCTTTAGAAACAACGTCCCTCAGTTAAAGTTGACGTTTAATCCGTCAAGAGCAGAAACCTTAGGTGTGTCCTTGGGCGACGCCTACGATGTACTGCAAGCCTCTATCGGCTCGACCTACGTCAATCAGTTTTTTAAATATGGTCAGACATATCAGGTTTTTCTGCAAGCAGATGGCAATAGTCGGATGAGTCCGGATCAGATCTCGCGTCTGTACGTTAAAAATAAATCAGGCAACATGGTCCCGATGGGTTCGTTCATCGAGATTACAGAGACCACCGGACCGGCCATTGCTTCTCAGTACAACATCTATCCAACTGCGGCGATCCTTGGTGCGGCCGCCGATGGATTTAGCTCAGGTCAGGTGATCACCGCGCTAGAGGACTTGGCGCGCAGCACTTTGCCTGAGTCTGCAAGCTTTGAGTGGACAGCCATGTCTTATCAAGAAAAACTGGTTGGTAACACGGTTGTCTTGGTATTCGCTCTCTCTATCTTGCTGGTGTACTTGGTGCTGGCCGCGCAATATGAATCTTGGGCTGCACCGATCTCTGTCATTCTGGCTGTTCCGTTGGCCTTGGTTGGAACGGTGATCGCCCTCATGGCGACTGGGCTGGCAAACAATATTTATGTGCAGATTGGCTTGGTACTGATGATTGCGCTTGCCTCTAAAAACGCGATTTTGATCGTAGAGGTTGCGCTTGAAGAACAGAAAAAGGGCTTAAGCGCTGTTGAAGCGGCATTGAAAGCTTCACACGAGCGTTTCCGTCCGATCGTCATGACCTCAATCGCGTTTATTTTGGGCGTCGTCCCGCTGCTGACGGCTTCTGGTGCTGGGGCGGCTGCCCGAGTATCGATCGGCATTACCGTATTTAGCGGAATGATCGCTTCAACATGCTTGGCGGTGGCCTTAGTACCGGTCTTTTTTGTTGAGATTCAAACTTGGGTGGAAAAGCGGCAAGCCAAGCACGATGCAAAGGTCGCAGCACGCTTAGCTGCCCATGAGCGTGCAATGGCTGCTGAAAAAGCCCAGACGCAGGAAAATTCGACCAATAATCAATCTCCAACATAACGCACCTTGAGCGGAGTACACGGCAATATGAAGCAATCTAGCATCCAGAGCGGAGCCTCTGTTGGTTTAGTCGGTTTGGGTGTCATGGGGCGTGGCGTTGCGCTCAATATTATTAAGAGTGGTTTCAAGTTGCTGGGCCGCGATGTTAATCCTGAGTCTTTAATCTGGCTTACCTCAAACGGTGGTCATATCGCTCAGACCCCAATTTCTATGACAAATGAATGCGATGTCATCGTGAGTTTTGTCGTCAATGATATGCAAACGGAGGAGGTTCTGTTCGGGGAACACGGGCTTGCAGCCACGATGAAACCCGACTCCGTGTTTATCGCCTGCAGCACCATGCCGCCCAAGTATGTCAAAGACCTCTCGCAGAGGTTAGCCAAGCTAAAGATTCATCTTGTAGATGCGCCTGTCAGCGGCGGCAAGAATGGCGCGTTAAACGGGTCGTTGACGGTGATGATGGCAGGCGACCCTGCTATTTGTGAACGAGTGAAACCGGTATTGTCTAGCTTTGGTGGCAACATTTTTTCGCTCGGCAGCGAGGCAGGTAAAGGCAGTCAGATGAAAGTCATCAATCAGCTCCTTTGCGGCGTACATATCGCTGCAGCCGCTGAAGCATTAGCGATGGCAAAACGCAATGGTTTACCTCTTGAGACCTCGTTGGAAATTCTTAAAAGCGGTGCGGCGTCGAGTTGGATGTTGGCCGATCGCGGCCCTCGAATGGTGACGGAGTCTTTTGATGATGTCGCTTCTGCCGTCGATATTTTTGTCAAAGATCTTGGACTTGTCTTAGACAGTGCACGTCAGTCTACTTTTCCGGCCTCGATGGCGCACGCTGCGTTTTTGCAGTTTATCGAGGCGAGTAGTCATGGTCATGGCCGGCAAGATGATTCTGCCGTGATTCGCAACTACACCGACAAACCCTAAGTATTTTTATTCTATTGAGAGCAATTCAATGGCCCGCATACCTTACGCTGACTTAAGCAATCCCGAAGCTAAACCCTTGGTTGACCGAATTACCGCTGAGCGCGGAAGCGTCTTGCATCTTTATCAAATGCTGCTGCATAGTCCTCCCGTGGCGAGTGGCTGGCTCAACTACCTGACAGCTATTCGTCAGCAAAGTTCTTTGCCTGGTGCGTTGCGCGAGCTCGTGATTATGCGTATTGCGATTGTGAACGGCGCACCTTACGAAGCTGAGCAGCATGCGCCGATTGCCTTGCGCGAAGGCGTGACGCAAGCACAACTTGATGATTTGGTTGAGTGGCAGGCGTCCAAACAGTTTGATCCGACACAGCGTGCCGTGCTTGCCTATGCGGATGCAATGACCAAAGAGATTCACGTCTCTCCCGAGGTCTTTGCAGGCGTCAAGGCACTGCTGAGTGAGCGCCTGATTGTCGAGTTGACAGCCACGATTGGCGCTTACAACATGGTTTCACGCTTTTTGGAAGCCTTGCAAATTCATTCGCACGACGTCCGTTAACAAATGCCCCATAAGGGCATTTGTTAACGGGCTAAATTAAGACGTGTAGAGTGGGTAGCCGCCCGGCTCAGCATCCAAGAGCCTGAGCATGGCGTGCCACTCGAGCTCTCCATAGGGACGACGCACACCGGGTTGATACAGGTGTGCAGATTTCTCCAGAATTTCTTTAGGAGGAATCGACAAGGCGGCACCTGCCGCCATCGCATCGACTTGGGCGCGGCAAGACATTTCGAGTTGATACATTAAGTTGAATGCCTGTGGAACTGAGGCACCGCTCGTCAACAAGCCGTGATTACGCAAGATCATGGCGTTGTGCTGACCTAAATCCTGCACAAGACTCTCACGTTCGGCTAAATCAATCGCTGGACCAGCAAAGTCGTGATAACCGAGGTGGTTGTTAAAGCGACTTGATGTTTGCGTCATTGGCAACAAACCACATTCCATTGACGCAACGGCCATCCCAGCGCGTGTGTGCGTATGAATGACGCAGCCGATATCTGGCCGAGCCGTATGAATGCAACCATGGATGACATATCCGCTTTTGTTGATGCCGTAGTCCGTGTCGGGCTTGCGCACAATCTCACCTTCGACGGTGATGCGCACCAGACTCGAGGCAGTGATTTCCTTGTAAAGCAAACCATAGAGGTTGATCAGCAAGTCTTCTGTGCCAGGAATGCGAGCGGTGATATGGTTGTAAATCATGTCGGTCATGCCGTACTTGTCCATCAAACGATAGCAAGCCGCGAGCGTTACGCGCGTTTCCCACTCTTCGGGACTGACTTTGCCTTTCAGGGGCTCAAACTGTGTAGAAAATTTGCCGCTCACAATATTCTCCTGTTTATCTTCTTTTGAAATCTTACCTTAGCGCGAGGGTGACACGATGAGGTCAGCTGCATCCAGCGTTTGATTGTTGAAATAAAGTTCTATATTGCGGAACATATGACCCACGATATGTGGAACGTTGTCATACACGCCCCCCGCCGAATGAGGTGTGGCGACGACCTGGTCCATTTGGAGCAAGGGATGGTCGGCACGGGGAGGCTCACCTTCAAAGGTGTCAAGACCCGCGCTCGACAGTTGACCTGAGCGTAAAGCGTCCACCAAAGCCGTCTCGTCGATCAACTCACCTCTCGCGGTATTAATCAACATCGCACCACGTTTCATCTTGTTAAACGTCTGGGCATTGAAAAGGTGCTTGGTTTGTTCTGTGAGTGGGGCATGCAGACTCAAAATATCGCTTTGGGCGAGCAGGGTGTCAAAGTCTACGTAGCGCACGTTAAATTGCTGTTCGATTGCAGGGTCTAGACGCGTTCGGCTGTTGTAGAGGATGTTGACATCAAAGCCGCTGAGGCGTTTAGCGACAAATCTAGCAATGTTTCCAAAGCCAAACAGACCCACTGTTTTACCATCAAGTTTGGCGCAGACGGTACGCAGTTCGGAGGCAATCCATTTGCCTTCTTGAAGACTACGGTGCGCAAGAGGAAGTCGTCGCGAGGTCGCCAAGATGAGCATGAGCGTGTGTTCTGAGACCGGAATGGAGGTGGCACCTGCCGTAATCGCAACAGTGACCCCCGCATGTCGCGCTGCCTCAAGGTCGATTTTATCTACGCCAATTCCCCATTTCTGAATCAGCTTTAAGCGGGGTGCTTGCGCGATCATCTCAGCGGTCACAAACGTTCCCGCCGCCATGATCACATCGGCATTACGCACCATCGCAAGGTGCTCGGCGCTTTCATTTGTCTGGGCAAATGCGATGGTGAAGCCTGCAGGATTGAGTGTGCGAACGACTTCAATCGTCGGTGCCGCCATGGGTGTGAGAAAAGCAATGTGAGGCTGCATGTGAATCGAGATGAATCAAATAAGGGTGATTATTGAGTAACAACAGTGATTTCGCCGCGCTCAATTAAAAGTACTTTGATATCTTTTTTAACGATTTTTCCGTAACCGGATTTGGGCATCGATTCCCAAAAAACAAACTGTCTCGGCCAGCGATATTTCGCGCAGCGCCCCTCGAGATGAGCGAGTAATTCTGGTACCTCTACGGCGGGGAAGCCTTCGCGTCTCACAACGACCGCTACGCCAATTTCACCCCATTTTTCGTCAGGGACACCTAGGATGGCAATTTCTGCGACTCCTGGGTGGGTGAGCAGGACTTCCTCCGCCTCGCGTGGATAGACGTTCGAACCACCTGAAATATACATATCCGATTCGCGACCCGTGATGTAGAGCAGGCCGCGTTCGTCTATGCGACCAAGGTCGCCAGTATGAAACCAGCCGCCTCGCAACGCTTTGGTCGTGGCTTCAGCATTGCCATGGTAACCAGCAAATACGGCAGGGCCACGGCAACAGATTTCTCCAATTTCACCTGCCGCAACAGGCTCTAGATTGTCGTTTAGGATGGCGACTTCCATTCCAACGCGTGGGCGTCCGCAAGAGCCAATATTTGCATTGGGATCCGCATCATCTTCGCTGTGCATCTCACGGGTGAGAACAGTAATATTTCCCGTGACCTCGCCTAAGCCGAAATATTGAACAAGGACTTTGCCAAGCTTGTGTAGCGCGAGTTTTTGGTCGGCCCGATACATTGGCGCACCCGCATAGATTACATAACGTAGAGAACTGTGATCGTAAAGATCAACTGCGGGGTGTTCCACCAGCATTTTGATGATGGTCGGAACTGTAAACATATTCGTCACGCGATAGCGTTCGACCGCCTGCCAAAACGCGGCAGGATCAAGCTTTTCACTGGGCATTAAAACGGTGGTTGCGCCTCTCGCCACATTGAGCAGAGCGTGAATGCCCGCACCATGCGAAAGTGGAGCGACGGCGATGGAGCAGTCAAGCTCCGTTGTGCCAGGGATGAGATCTGCCAGATGATTATTGACGACAAACGCCATCTGTCCATGCGTGAGGATACCGGCCTTAGGTTTTCCCGTCGTTCCCGAGGTGTAAAAAAACCAAAGAGGATCGTCATAGGTGACAGTTTCCTCTGTGTCAGTCGCCCCGAGATGTTGGGCGATCAAGGCTTCGTAGGACAACTCTCCTGGTCTAGGCAGACCAATCACAATGACATGTTTCAAACTGTCAGTAGCAGCTTTTACTGCGTCAGTATGCGTATGGAAGCAATCTTCCACAATCATCACCACAGCACCGCTGGAGGTGCCGAGATAGGCAACCTCTGGCGGGGTCAGTCGAAAATTAGTGGGCACCCAGACGCAGCCCAGCTTGAAGGCGGTCCAACTATTCTCAAAGGTTTGAAGATTATTTCTGGATTGCAACAGAATCCGATCACCTTTTTTAATGCCGAGCGCGCGCAGGGCGCTGACCATGGCATTGACACGGTCGTTGATCTGTTTCCAGTTCCACGTCTGTTCGCCCAGGATCAAGGCCGAGTGTTGCGGATATAAGCGGGCGGTATGCGTTAGCAACCGCCCCAAGTTCATCGACTGCGCAGCGTTCACGTAGACTCCAGCACGCTCAAATAGTTGGCGACTGCCGCGCCGCCCATATTAAAGACTGCACCCATATGGGCCCCGGGGATTTGCATATCCCCCGCGGTCCCTGAAAGTTGCATCGCAGCCATGACATGTTGGGAAACGCCTGTGGCGCCAATAGGGTGGCCGCGCGACTTGAGCCCGCCTGAAGGATTGACAGGAAGCTTGCCATTCTTTGTTGTGACACCTTCAAGAATCACGCGTGCACCCTGACCGTGAGGCGCAAGACCCATCGCCTCGTACTCCAGCATTTCGGCGATCGTGAAACAATCATGGGTTTCGACAAACTTCAAGTCGTTAAGTGTATTTCCGGCATCTGAAAGCCCTTTTTGCCAGGCTATTGCCGCACCCTCAAAGCGCGTCGCATCGCGTCTTGAAAGGGGTAAAAATTCGTTGACATGGGTCCGTGAGCGCCAACGGACTGCAGGAACCTTAGCGCCCGCCAAGGGTTCGTTCGATAACACGAGTGCCGCGGCACCGTCGGATACGAGCGAGCAGTCGGAACGTTTAAGCGGTCCTGCGACAAAAGGATTTTTCTCGGAAGGCGTCCGACAAAAATCAAAACCTAAATCACGACGCATGTGCGCATAGGGATTATGCATACCATTGGCGTGGTTTTTTGCGGAGATCGCTGCAAGCGCGTCAGACTGATCACCAAAGCGCTCAAAGTACTGTCCTGCGATTTGACCGAAGACACCCGCAAAGCCGCCCTCAGTATGACCTTCTTCTTTGACGTAAGATGCCTTTAGCAAAATGTCGCCAATCTCTTTGTTTGGCAGCGTGTTCATTTTTTCCATGCCTACGACGAGTGCACGCTTAATGCGACCGCTTGCAAGTGCATCGAGTGCTGCCCAGATCGCAGCCGAACCCGTTGCACAGGCATTTTCCATGCGAACGGAAGGTATATGCCGAAACTCTGGAATCGCAATGCTGATAAGGGCCGCGCTAAAGTCTTGTTGAACAAAGCCCGCATTAAAGTGGCCGACAAAAATACCATCGATGTCGCCAGGCTCGAGTCCTGCGCTCGCGATAGCCGGTAATGCGGCTTCACGAATGAGCTGGTCAAAGTCCATATTGTCTAGTTTGCCAAAGGGGGTGTGGCCCCAGCCAACGATATAAGGTTGCTTCATCTCTTTCTCCTCAGACTGAGCCGGTTTGGCTCTTGCGCAGTGTAGGAATACCCACGCCAGAGGCGTCAAAGCCACCATCAACGGCAATGCACTGACCGTTGATGAACGATGCGGCAGGACTGCATAGAAAGCCGACAGCCTCAGCGATTTCTTCAGTTGTGGCATATCGGTTCATGGGGATTGTGTCGTAATAGTCAGAGCGAATGGCGACGCTGTGAACAAGCTTGGCCATTTCTGTATCCACGGGCCCAGGGGCAACAACGTTGGCGCGTATACCGATCGTACCGAGCTCGATCGCTTGTTGTTTTGTGAGATGGATAATCGCAGCCTTACTCGTGCCGTAGGCGACCCGCAAGGTGCTGGCGCGCAAGCCTGAAATGGAGGCAATGTTGACAATCGAGCCGCTACCTTGAATTTTCATATAGGGAATACAGGCTTGCGAACATAAAAAGGCTCCATCTAGGTTGGTACCCATAACATAGCGGAACTCTTCGAAGGTGGTCTCTAAGAGTGGTTTGAAAACGGCCACGCCAGCATTATTCACGAGAGAGTCAATACGGCCGAATTTGGCTGCAACAAGATCAATTGCCGTTTGTACGTGGTCGGGTTTAGAGATGTCACAGGTGAGGGCGAGTACGCGAGTGGGCGCGTTGAGCTCTGCCTCTGTCGTTTTGAGCGTGGTCGCCTCAACATCTAGCAGCGCGACACGATAGTCATGGGCGAGAAACCATTTTGCAACTGCAAGGCCGATTCCGCGGGCCCCGCCCGTGACAACCGCAACAGGACTATTAGAGGGAATTGAGGACAAGGTGGGCTCCAAAATTAGAATAAACGTCTACAGGGTCAAAATTTACCAAAGGCTCAAAAATTCACTCTTTTTTGTTCATAAATTCGATCAAATCAGCAAAAGTTTGCTTGTAATCGATCATTTCTTGATCCATTTCTTTGGGACCACGTATATCTAAAACCATTCCATTCTTGAGGGCAAACTCAGCAAACTCCTTGCTGTTTGCGACCCTGAGCGAGGCGGCTACCAGTTTGTCCAGTGTCTCTTTAGGGATGCCTTTGGGGGCTACGACTCCGTAATCTGCTGGCAGCGTTACGTTGTAGCCCGCTTGCACTACAGACTCAGCATTTGGAAACTGCGCGTACTTTTCTTTAGAAAATGAGGCCAATACCCGAACAGTTCCTGCGTCGACGTGCGATCGAACGGTGGGCGCGTAGCCTGAGGTGGCCTCAACACGACCGCCGAGTAAGGCGACCAGTGCTTCACCTCCACCTCCAGTAAACGGAACCGTAGCAATCCTGACTTTAGCCACTTTGTTCAGCTCTTGGATCACAAGATCGGGCGCAGTTCGATATCCGGATACAGCAATGCGAATCTTGCCTGGATTTTTTCGAGCGGCATCGAGCAAGTCCTCAAGCGTTTTGTAAGGTGAGTCGGCTTTAACTGTGATGATGGCGGGGATATCCACGAGTGACACGATGGATTGATAATCGCTGGGGCTTTTCCACGCCAGTGCTTTGTTCACGAGTGGTTGATACGCTAGAGAGCTGTTAGAACTCAGGCCAATCGTGTAACCGTCAGGTTTTGCACGAATCACTTGCCCTACACCAATCGTTGCGGAGCCGCCAGGCTTGTTTTCCACGTTGACGGTTGCATTGAGCTCTTTGGCCAGTTGAGTAGAGAATTGCCTTGAAAGAGGATCCGTCGAACCACCTGGGTTGTAGGGGACGATAAACGTAATATCTCGACTGGGATATGTTTGCGCAAACGATGGCGCTGCAATCAACGCGGTGAGCACAAGAGTGATAGTACGTATAGAAAAATGAAGGTTTGACATTGTCTGCTCCGTTATTGATATGTTCAGCAATGGGTATTTTGTTGTCGCACCCGTCTCATGCTGACTGATTTTTGAGTTCTACCAGTATGCCTAAGATAAAGCGGATAAGCCAGCTTTAGGAAAGAGGGAGCGTGAAGACATTTTTGGATCCCGGACGTGCGAGCATCTTGGCATACCAAGCCTCAATGTGGGGCCTGGATTTTGACGGCAGATTGAGTCCAAACCAACGGTGAATTTCGCAAGCCATTGGAATGTCCGCCATAGTGAGTGTTTTTCCGGCAACATATTCGGTGGTGCTCAAGTGTGCCTCAAACCTGTCAAGCAAGATTTCTGTGCCTGTGATGGAGGCTTCTACTTTTTTCATATCGCGCTCAGGCTCTGGAATACGGATGAGTTGCCAAAACGCATCGCGTCCGGAGGGGCTAAAAGTGGTTTGTTGCCAATCCATCCACCGCTCAGCGTTAAAACGCGCTTGCAGATCGCTAGGATATAAGTTTCCTAGCGAGTGCTTGGCGCAGAGGTAGCGCACCACCACATTCGATTCCCACAGGCTAAAGTCGCCCTCAACCAGTGTGGGTACCACAGAGTTTGGGTTCATGGCGATGTATTCGGGCGTTTTGGTGATCCCAAAGGCACCGCCTGCATCGATACGCTTAAACTCTAGGCCGAGTTCTTGCGCGGTCCAGACAGCTTTGCGAACGTTGATAGAGGTAATGCGTCCCCAGATTGTTAACATTTTTTTATTCCCGCAAGTGATGGTGGCTGGTTATTGATGTGATAACTGAACAAAATCTATGAGTGTGTTGAAGTCTGGTATCGCAACAGAAATGCGGCCTGCTTGTTCATGCCACAAGACTTCAGGAAATCGTTGCTGAGTGAGCATGAGACGTTGCTTGACTGCCTTGAGGTCTAAGGTTTGCAGCGCAATCGCACCGAAAAAACTTTCTCTTGTTGTATGCGCTTGGATAAGTGATCCGTAACATTCCTGGTATTGGGCGTGCGTGACTAATACAAGCGAATATTTTTTAGCTTGGATACGCCACTCGCCGTGGGCGCCTCTTTTTAATGTGCCGCCCGAGGCATTCAAATATTTTTTAGCCTCAGCTGTTGGATCATGGGTCACAATTAAAAAAGCGGCGGTACGAACAGCTTTGTTGGCATGAGACTGCCATTCTTTGCGCCAGACGAGCTCGGGCGTCAGGTGCTGGCAAAAATAGACCCTGCCTGCTGGGAACGTACCCGCCTCAAACCGCGTGGTTCGAAAGCGCGCGTCATAGGTCCCACCATCGAGTTCTACCGGTCGCGAAAAGGCCAGCACGGGTTGGATGGCGAGCTTGGCTTGCATGAACGCTTGATAGGTCTGGTCTGCATTATTGGTTTGAAACACCAGTCCGTCGATCCCGATCGGGCTGTCCAAGACCTCTTGCCTCAGTACGTCACTATCCGTAGGTAACCCGACAATTTCGACATAATCATCCTCGAGCACGATCAAGTGATTGATTGAGCCTAAGGAGTGACGACCACGTGGCGTTAAATAGAAACCAAGCGACTCGAAAATCGCTTGAGCACGATCCAGCTCAAAGTGGACATTAATAACCGTGTGATCGAGGGATATGGGTAGGACGGTTTGCATGTGAGGAGCTTTGCTATCAGGTGATTAGAGTTTGAGCGTGGCAATCACGGGTGTATGGTCAGAGGGTTGTTCGAGCGCGCGCGGTCCTTTGTCAATCACGCAAGCCGTGCAGTACGGTACGAGCGAGCCAGAGAGCAGCACATGATCGATACGCATTCCCGCGTTGCGCTTAAAGCCATTCATTCTGTAGTCCCACCAACTAAAAGATTTTGGCGGTTGCTCAAACAGCCTGAATGCATCATGAAAATCCAGACTGAGAAGGGCGGTGAGTGCCGCACGCTCAGGAGGAGAAACTAAAATTTGTCCCACCCATTTGGCTGGATCATGTACATCTTCATCCGCCGGTGCGATGTTGTAATCGCCGAGGATGGTGATGAAATCGTGCGCGGCTTTTTCTTGAGCAAGCCATTGCTCAAGCGCTTTAAACCACGAGAGTTTGTAGACGTATTTTTCACTATCGACTGCTTGGCCGTTTGGGCAATACGCGCATATCACGCGAATAGAACGATCCCCAAACGGCAGCGTGACGGCAACGATACGTTGCTGGGGATCTTCAAAGCCGGGGATATTACGCACAATATGTTCGCCAGGCTGGCGGGAAATGACGGCTACGCCGTTGTAAGTTTTTTGCCCGGTCCAAGCGGCGTGATATCCAATCTCGGTAAAAGCTTCAAGGGGAAACTTGTCGTGATCAAGCTTAAGTTCCTGCAGGCAGAGTGCATCGACTGGATTGGCGGATAACCAGTCGAGCACTTGGGGCAGGCGAACTTTGAGAGAGTTGACGTTCCAGGTGGCGAGTTGCATGGCACAGTTTTAAATGGCGGAGGGCCGATGTGCAAGATTCTAAACTGCTATTTACCTATATAGACGCGCTGCACGCGTTTTACGTTACATAGAAGCTCATAGGCGATCGTATTTGCACCTAGTGCAACAGTATTGATGTCTATCTGACGCCCCCAAAGTTCGACGCGACTGCCAATTCCTGTCTCAGGAAGTGCTGTCAGGTCCACGTTGAGCATATCCATTGAGACTCGCCCGACCAGCCTCGATGGTTGGCCATCAATGGCGACTGGCGTGCCGGTCGGGGCGCTCCGGGGATATCCATCTGCATAGCCGATCGCAACGAGGCCCACCCGGGTTGGCTGTTCGGCGACAAACGTGCCACCGTAGCCTAGGGCCTCTCCTGGTTGGAGCGTTTTGACGGCAAAGACTTTACTTTCCAAGCACATAACGGGCAGGAGTGTATGTTCAGGATGAAGGGCTATATATGAGGCGGGAAGGGGGTTTGCGCCATATAAAAGGATGCCGGGTCGAGCCCAATCCCGTTTTGCATTTGGCCAAGCCAACACCCCAGAGGAGTTACATAAGCTGCGCTCGCTCGATAAATGTTGCGTTGCGAGGTCAAAGTCTTCAATTTGCTGAGCCGTTGCGGGCTGGTCAGGTTCGTCGGCGCGCGCAAAGTGAGACATCAGCGTAATTGAGGCAACGGCTGGACATGCGGTCAGCCGTGCGTGAGCGTCTAAGACGTCATTTAAAGCAAAACCTGCACGATGCATGCCTGAGTCAACTTTGAGCCAGACATGGACGCTTTTCGAAGGAAGCTTGCAGTCAAGAAACATGTCGATTTGAGAGCTTTGGTGCACGGCAACCCAAATACTATTGGCTTGTGATGCCTTGAGTTCTTCAACATCAAAGCACCCTTCAAGCACGAGAATAGGACGATCGATGCCCGCTTGCCTGAGCTCGAGTGCTTCAGAAAACAGTGCAACAGCAAAGCCATCCGCGATCTCTGAAAGGGCATGAGCGCATGGGACAGCGCCGTGTCCGTAAGCATTTGCTTTAACAACAGCTAATGCACGCCCTTGGTGAAGGTGACGCGCTGTCAGGTAATTTTGACGGAGCGCGTCTAGATCGATTAGTGCTTGAGAAGGTCGTGTCATTCTTTTATCGCTGTTTTAGACGAGTATGTGCGGCTCCTAGGCAGGTAGTGCGATAGCGCGCGCAGCAAAACTAGAGTGTGCTGCATGATAGCGATTCACCGCAAGACCTTCGGTGCTAATTTCTGGGCTCTTTCCCGTCATGATGTCGGCGATTAGCTTTCCCGATCCACAGGCCATGGTCCAGCCCAGGGTGCCGTGACCGGTGTTGATAAAGAGATTGCTGAAAGGACTCGCACCAATAATAGGTGTGCTGTCAGGTGTCATGGGGCGCAAGCCGGTCCAGAAAGTGGCTTTTTTAACGTCACCACCTGGAAACAGATCGGTCACGACTTTTTCGAGTGTGGCGCGACGCTTTGGATTGAGCCTAAGGTCAAAGCCGCTGAGTTCTGCCATGCCACCTACGCGAATGCGCTTGTCGAAGCGTGTCACGGCTACTTTGTAGCTTTCGTCGAGGACGGTGGACTGAGGCGCAAGGCTTTCGTCAACAAGAGGAACGGTGAGTGAATAGCCCTTGACCGGATAAACGGGGAGATCGATGTTTAAAGGGCCAAGCAAATCCCTGGAGTAGCTGCCGAGCGCCACCACATAGCGATCCGCGACCAGTGTTTCCTGACCGACTCTGACACCTTTGATGGCGTCGCCTTCACGGATCAGTTGATGAATGTCTTTACCGTAAAGGAACTTAACGCCGAGTGATTGCGCCATCGCAGCAAGACGCGTCGTAAAGAGATTGCAGTCTCCGGTTTCATCATTGGGTAGTCTTAAACCGCCCACCAAGAGATGTGTCGCGTTTTTCAAGCCGGGCTCCACAGCGGTCAGTTCGTCTTGGCGAAGTAATTCATAAGGGACGCCGCATTCTTTTAAAACCTCAATGTCACGACCCGCTGCATCGAACTGTTCTTGAGTACGAAATAATTGCAAGGTGCCTGACGTGCGCTGTTCGTATTGAATCCCTGTATCCGCACGCAGGGCGTCCAAGCAATGACGGCTGTACTCAGCGACACGCATCATGCGTTCTTTGTTGATGACGTAGCGCGCCGCAGTACATTGCCGCAACATGCTCGCCATCCACTTCAGTTGCCAAAGACTGCCATCGAGTCGGATCGCAAGAGGGGCATGCTTTTCAAACATCCATTTAAGTGCTTTGAGGGGCACGCCTGGAGCGGCCCAAGGCGAGGAGTACCCGGGCGAGACCTGGCCAGCATTTGCGAAGCTTGTTTCGTTGGCTGCACTCAGCTGTCGTTCGACCACCGTGACATCAGCACCTGCTTTGGCTAGGTAATAAGCCGTGGTTGTTCCGATGACTCCGGCGCCTAAAACGACTACTTTCATGGTCAAGACCTCGTTCTTCAGTGGATATTTGAAGTTTAGTGTCTTATTACTAGTGTTTTTTTTTGATTTTTTTATAAAAAAATTTATAAATCACTTTTTTTGTTGCTTTTCATACAATTTGACAGTGAAAATCGATTAATTGCGTTATTTGAATGTTTGCGGTGATTAAACGTTTGACTATGATGATTTTCGCAACTACACTCGAAAGGCAAGATTCTCAAGCGACGCGGTTTTTGTACCTAGGCTGTCGCCCTTAATGGTAAGCAGTGGTGTCTATCCCTTCCTTGATCATCTAGCACGATGGGCGTTTTTGCCCGATTTTTATATTTATCAAGGAAGTTCGAAATGGCAACTGGTGTCGTGAAGTGGTTTAACGCCGAAAAAGGTTATGGTTTTATTATGCCTGACGGCGGCGGCAAAGATTTGTTCGCTCACTATTCAGAGATTCGTTCGAGTGGTTACAAGACCCTCGAAGAAAATCAGAAAGTCAGCTTTGAAATTGGTCAGGGCGCTAAAGGCCCAAGCGCGACTAACATTCAAGTGCTGTAATTCTGTATCGACAGCGTCTGATTATTCAGACACCTGTTGATCAAGCCCTGTATCGCGAAAGTGATGCAGGGTTTTTTTCTTATTTATTTTTTATCCTCCTCCATTGGTTAAAGCGAAAAAAATGACCTCCGCTTCTGTTCAGTTTCTCACAACACGTCGTTCACAAAAACTTGTACAAGCGCCGGGTCCAGATCCTGAGCAGTTACAACAATTGCTCGCAGCAGCTGTTTGTGCACCTGACCATTCTGCTTTGCGAGCGTGGCGTTTTGTTTTGATCGAGCAACCAAATATCGTCGCCCTAACTGACTTGGCTATTGGGGCCACGCGACGCTCTGGACGTGAGGTGACGGAACAGAAAGAGCAGAGCACGCGTAAGTGGTTGTCCTCAGTGCCCCTTTTGATCGGGCTTGCTTACAAAATTTCGCATGACAATGAAAAAGTACCCGAGATCGAGCAAACGCTTTCAATGGGTGCAGCGGTGATGAATATTCAGAATGCTGCGCACATGATGGGTTTTTCCTCCTACTGGAGCACAGGTTTAGGCACGTACACGGATGAGGTCCCAGAGGCACTCGGACTCGACACGCTTGACTATCGCTTTGTTGGATTTTTGGCTGTGGGTACACCGAGCGTAAAGTTGCCTCCCGCGCAGCGTCCTGATCCCGCGACCATGACGACGACTTGGCAGCCCTAAAGAGAGCGGCGTTAATTTGCTGCTTGAACGCGTTTAAGTCTTAGGGCGTTCATCACCACAAATACACTTGAGCCAGCCATTGCCCCTGCTGCGAACACGGGTGAAAGCAAAATGCCGAAGCCCGGGTAGAGTACGCCTGCTGCAACGGGGACAAGTGCAACGTTGTAGGCAAAGGCCCAGAACAAGTTCTGATGAATATTTTTAAGCGTGTTGCGAGAAAGTTTGACCGCCGTCGCCACCCCCATCAGATTGTCGGACATCAGCACGACTGAGGCGGCTTCGATCGCAACATCCGTGCCTGTACCAATCGCGATGCCGACATCGGCTGTGGCGAGTGCCGGTGCATCATTGATGCCATCTCCGACAAAAGCAACAACATGTTTTTGTTCCCGAAGTTTCAATAACTGAACGACTTTACCCTCGGGCAACACTTGGGCATGAATCTCGTCGATGCCAAGTTGCTCTGCGACGGCTTGCGCGGTGCCAGGATGATCTCCAGTGATCATCACGGTGCGAATGCCGAGTTTTTTTAGAGCACTGATGGCAAGTGCAGCGCTTGGCTTGATTGGGTCGGAAACCGCCATCACGGCGGTGAGTTGGCCATTAACAGCGAGGTAAATAGGTGTCTTGCCTTGAGCCGCCCATTGCCCGGCCAGTTTTTCTTGTGCTTCAGTGCTAACGCCATGTGACAACATAAAATGTTGTGCACCAGAAAGCAGTAATTTATTGGCAACGGTTGCGCTGACTCCCGCACCGCTTGTCGCCGTAAAGTTCAAAGCAGAGGGTAAGCTAAGTTTCTCAGCAGTCGCTGCGGCAACGATGGCTTGCGCAATAGGGTGCTCGGAGTGCAGTTGCATCGCAGCCGTCCAGCTCAGCACGGTCGCGCGATCATGATGTGGATCGAGCACTACCAGATCAGTGAGCGTGGGTTTGCCTTGCGTGAGCGTGCCTGTCTTGTCAAAAGCAATGACGGTGACATCTCGCAGTCGCTGCAAAGCATCACCCTGTCGGAACAGTACCCCCAGCTCTGCAGCACGACCCGTGCCCACCATAATGGAGGTCGGTGTGGCTAACCCCATAGCACATGGGCACGCAATGATGAGCACGGCGACAGCATTGACAAGCGCATAGCTCAAACTCGGTGAGGGACCCAATGACAGCCAAATTAAAAACGTCAATAGTGCGCACAGCAAAATGGCTGGTACAAACCTAGCCGTGACCCGGTCCACCAAGGCTTGGATAGGCAACTTCGCACCTTGGGCATTTTCGACCATGCGGATAATGCGGGCCAGTACGGTTTCTGTACCCGTATGCGTCGTGCGATACGAAAAGCTTGTCGTCGTGTTGAGCGTGCCTGCTGAGACGCGATCGCCTATGTGTTTCGTCACTGGAATCGGCTCGCCCGTAATCATTGATTCATTCAGATAAGGCTGTCCCTCGGTCACCACGCCATCGGTCGCCACCTTTTCTCCGGGACGGACCAAAATCAAGTCTCCGGGCTTGACCAAATCAATATTGACGTCGGTTGCAATGCCGTTTTCCAGAACACGCGCTTGTCGGGGCTGCAGACCCACCAGATGTTTGATAGCCGACCCCGTTTTTCCGCGTGCGCGCAGTTCAAGTACGCGTCCAAGCAAGATAAGCGTGACAATCACTGCTGCCGCTTCAAAGTAAACGTGTCGGGCACCTTCTGGTAACCATTCTGGAAGAAAAGTGGTCACCATGGAATAGAGCCAGGCACTGGAAGCCCCAAGCGCGACCAAAGAATTCATGTCGGGTCCAAGTCGCCAAAGTGCTGGAAAGCCTTTTATAAAAAAAGTCCTGCCCGGCCCCGCTAGAATCAGCGTAGTGAGAAAGGCTTGTAACCACCAGCTCTTTTGCATGCCGATGGAATCGTGGATCCACTGATGAATCGTTGGGAAAATATGTGCGCCCATTTCAAGGATAAAGACCGGAAGCGTCAGAATCAATGCAATTGTAAAAGAGCGATTCAGTCCGCTTGTCTCATGCGCTTGCTCAGCTGCGAGACTATCTTCGGTTGATTTTTCGCCATCGATATAGGAGGCTTCGTATCCGGCTTTTTCAGAAGCGATAACGAGGGCTGAAATTAATGACTGCGGATCATTGACTAATGGTGTAAAAGTAAGTGATGCACGATGTGTCGCTAAATTGACATTGGCTTGTGCCACGCCTTGGACGCCTTTCAGTGCTTTTTCAACTCGCAGGACACAGGAGGCGCAAGTCATCCCCTTGATCGCGAGCTCGATTGGATGGTCCGATGTCTTGCGCGGCGATTGCTTTACCATGGTCAGCGCGTCAAGCGACTTTGTCTCATTTCTAAACATTTAAGGAATCTCATCATGACCTCATTCCACGTTATAGATATGACATGTAATCACTGTGTGAAGTCCATTACAACCAGTTTACACAGAGTCGCGCCTGAAGCAAGCGTTTTGTGTGATGTGGCTGCGCACACCGTGACTGTATCAGGCCAGCATGACGACAAGTTAGTTGAGAAAGCGATCACAGAGGCTGGATATACACCTGTTCGTCAGTTTGAGACGAAATAAAGCTGTAACAGCGCTTGCTTTGTTAAATCTATAAATGGTTTTTTATTTAATGACGATATCAGGACTTGTTAGGTGTGACGAGTTCAAGTAACTGACGCAAGTCCTGTGTGACAACATCTACTTTTTCGGTGTCAGATGCTAGCAATCTGGCCCGACCGTTTTTATCAAAAATGAATACGCCTCGGCTATGCGTGACGTCGTAGATTTTAGCGTCATCACCTGGCTTGGGCTTTTCAATTTGGTAAGCCACGCGATAGCGACGTGCGAGATCAGCAACTTGTTTTTCGCTCCCTGTTAAACCGATCGCGTTTTTATTGAAAGCGTTTACGTAGGCTTGCAACATATCGGGTGTGTCACGATGCGGATCAACACTGACAAAAAGAATACGCACATCTTTAGCCTGATCCTCAAGTTTTTCTAGCACTTCAGTCAGTTGTGCCATCGTTGTAGGACAGACGTCTGGACAGCTCGCATAGCCAAAAAACATCAACACTGTTTTGTTTTTTAAGTCATTGTGAGTGATGACGGTATTTCCTTCGCCAAGCAGAGAAAACTTCAGATCGGGCAGATGACCTGATACGTCATATAGAGTCCATTTTTGTGTTGGATCATAGCAAGCTGTCAAAAAAACGAGACATAAACCCAACATGTAAAAGAAGGTTTTTTTCAAAATGTTGTAAAGGTACTTGTTCAGTGAACTCACCATGATGCAACGACCCATTAAGTTCGTAAGGGTGAGGATTCGTCAAGCATACCGCTATGTCTGAGTAAAGCATCCATCCTGGGTGGACGGCCTCTAAAGGCATTAAAAGACTCTGCAGCAGGCCGCGTGCCACCAACCGCGAGCACTTCGCGACGAAATTTCATCCCTGTTTCTGTGTCCAGTGTGCCGAGACTTGCAGCGGCTTGTTGTGCGGAGTGCGCACTCCGTGCTGCGGCTTCTTCAAACGCTTCAAAGGCATCAGCTGAAAGGACTTCAGCCCATTTATAACTGTAATAGCCCGCTCCATAGCCACCTGCGAACAGATGGGAAAAACTGTGTGGAAAGCGGTGCCAGCTAGGGGGGCGCACGACAGCAACCTCTTCGCGGACTTGATCGAGTTGGGTCAGTACCTCAGCAATCGAAAGCCCTTGACTTCGGTTGTGCATTTGAATATCAAACAGAGAAAACTCAATTTGTCTTACGGTCTGCATGCCACTCTGGAAATTGCGTGCAGCTTTCATACGATCATAAAGGTCTCTGGGTAAAGGCTCTTGCGTATCAATATGCGCGGTTAAGCGCTTTAACACCTGCCATTCCCAGCAAAAATTCTCCATAAATTGCGAGGGCAACTCAATGGCATCCCATTCCACCGCAGCAAAGGCAGAAACGCCCGGCTCATCGACTTCTGAAAGCAGTGCGTGTAAGGCATGGCCACTTTCGTGAAACAGCGTGATCACATCGTCATGCGTCAATAATGCGGGGAGATTACCTTGGGGACGTGCAAAATTGCAGGTCAGAA